>Ga0129308_1002191_pt1 | contig 17385 bp, 13 predicted proteins | sample L827metagenome_FD_94440 | JGI IMG/M metagenome (GOLD analysis project Ga0129308, IMG submission 94440) | Ring-tailed lemur group fecal microbial communities from Wisconsin, USA - L827 metagenome | ecosystem: Host-associated > Mammals > Digestive system > Large intestine > Fecal | place: USA...
GCGCTGGTAGACGGACAAATTATACCATAACGGACCCTAACGCGGAGAGGCGGGCCGGGTCGCCTGCCGGCCCTCGCCCCGTCTCCTCATCCTAGGCGGCCGATTTATTCAGTGTTGCCTTAACATACATTTCAAGATTTTGAAAATCACGCCAACTGGGGTTTTGTTGAATTAACATACATTTCAACCCGTGAGATGTATGTTAATTGACGAGAGCGCGGGAAGAACCAGCCAACAAACGCCGCTCGAGGCCCGCCTATGCCGTTGCCCACTCAGGCCGCGCGTAGCCCGGAAACATTGGCCAATGACCCCGTGCAACCATGCGCACCCGCATGTAACCGTTCCGCGAGCCCGCATGATCGCGCGCAAACCACGCGCATGCAAGCAGCCGCCCATCAGCGCCTGCGCGCCCCTACCTTCCGTTGTGCTCCTGGTAGGCACGCTCGATCTCGGGCACGGCGGCAGGCGTGCTGTGTGCGTCGAGTTTGCGCACCGCCCAGCCAAAGACGCCGGCAAGCACGTGCTGGAACAGCGTGCCCATCATCACGGGGAACATTGTTACGCTGGGGAAATAGGCAGCGGCAAGCACCGCGCCCGTGGTGATGTTGCGCGAACCGCTCGCGACACCCAGCGTGATGCACTCGCCCACGTTTCGGTGCATGAGGCGCGCAAGAATGTAGCCGAACACGTATGCCACCCCGGAGAGCAGCGCCATCGCAAGTGCGACCACCAAAAGCTCGGGCGTGAAATGGTGCATCGAGCCGGAAATGCGCGTGGAATTGGTCGCCAGGATGAGCACGAGCATGATCTTCGACGCAGGCGCCAACCAAGGGGCGACGCGGGCGTTGGCCTTGCCGTGGCTGAGGTCGTTGCACGCCATGCCAGCCACGGCGGGCAGGGCGATCATGATAAGCAGGTCGAGCATCATGGCGACGAGGTCCACATGCACCGTGGCCCCCATGAGCAGCTGTATGGTAAGGGGCATCGTAAGCGGCGCAAGCACGGTGGAAATAACGACCACTGCCAGGCCAAATGAGCGATTGCCGTTGTAGATGTCCACCCACATGAGGCCCGTCACGCCCATGGGCACGCAAAACTCAATGACCATGCCGGCGATGGCGTCAGTGTTGCCGGGGACGACAAGGTTGCCCACGGCCAGCGCCAGCACGGGCATGACAATAAACAGCACAAACAGCGCCGCTAGCAGGGACAAGGGATGGCGGATGACCGCGAGCAGGTCGCACGAGGTGGTGGCCAGGGCGCTTTGGAACGTCATGAAGGCGAACATGAGCTCCACCGCAGGGGCCATCCAAGAGAACTGGTCGGGAAACAGCACGCCCACAAGCATGCACAGAGGAGCCGCGGCAGCCATATGGCGCCCGATGAATGCGCCGATGGCAAACCACGGGTTCGTTGCCTTGCCTGCCTGCACTGTCGCCATACCGTCGATTGCCTTCCGCCCCATGGCCCCGCACTCACACGGAGCCGTCGCCGCCTCACCACTGCCACGCGCAAGCCAAACAAGCTGTGCGCCATTTCGACAAAGAGTACGCCCCTTCAGCCCGCGCGCAGTTCACCAAGCAAAACCCCAGCAAAGTCTGCCACAAATCCCCAGACAGCCGAGCAGACCGAATACAATCCGCCCCAACCCCATCCGCACATGCAAAGACCCCTCCCGCCTGCGCCGCATTTTGGCGCAAGACAGAAGGGGTCATTCATTTCACCAGTTAAACCTGCAAGCACGGCATGACAGAGCGTAGCTTTGCGCCTCAAGCATGACCTCAAGTACCCGGGGTCTACCGGCAATGGGTCCTTGACCCCCAGCCCAGCACGCGCCGCTTACCGCGGTTCGTCCTTACGCCTCGGGCACGGCTTCGAGGGCCTGGGCGATGTCGGCGATGAGGTCCTCCTTGGCCTCCAGGCCGCACGAGATGCGCACGAGGCCCGCAGGCACGCCGGCGGCCTCGAGCTGCTCCTCGGTCATCTGGCGGTGCGTGGAAGTCGCCGGGTTGAGGCAGCAGGTGCGCGCGTCGGCCACATGCGTCTCGATGGCGGCGAGCTTGAGGTTCTTGAGGAAGGCCTCGGCAGCGGCGCGACCGCCCTTGAGCTCGAACGACACGACGCCGCAGCCACCATGGGGCAGGTACTTCTGGGCAATCGTGTAGTAGGGGTCGCTCGGCAGGCCCGGGTAGCTCACGCTCTTCACCTGGGGCTTGTCCTGCAGGAACTCGGCCACTGCCTGGCCGTTCTCCACGTGACGCGCCATGCGCACGTGCAGGCTCTCAAGGCCGAGGTTGAGCAGGAAGGCGTTCTGCGGCGCCTGGATGGAACCCAGGTCGCGCATGAGCTGCGAGGTCGCCTTGGTGATGAAGGCACCCTCCTTGCCAAACTTCTCGGCGTAGGTGATGCCGTGGTAGCTCTCGTCAGGCGTGGTGAGACCGGGGAACTTGTCGGCATGAGCCATCCAGTCGAACTTGCCCGAGTCGACGATGGCGCCGCCCACAGCCGCGCCGTGGCCGTCCATGTACTTGGTGGTGGAGTGCGTCACGATGTCGGCGCCCCACTCGATGGGACGGCAGTTGACCGGCGTGGGGAACGTGTTGTCCACGATGAGCGGCACGCCGTGAGCATGCGCGGCGGCGGCGAACTTCTCGATGTCGAGCACCGTGAGCGCCGGGTTGGCGATGGTCTCGCCGAAGACGGCGCGCGTGTTGTCCTGGAAAGCCGCGTCGAGCTCCTCGGGCGTGCAGTCGGGCGAGACGAACGTGGCCTCGATGCCCATCTTCGCCATGGTCACGCTGATGAGGTTGAACGTGCCGCCGTAGATGGAGGAGGAAGCCACAATGTGGCTGCCGGCCTCGCAGATGTTGAACAGCGCGAAGAAGTTGGCCGCCTGGCCCGATGAGGTCAGCATGGCAGCCGTACCGCCCTCAAGCTGGGCAATCTTTGCGGCGACGTAGTCGTTCGTGGGGTTCTGCAGGCGCGTGTAGAAATAACCTGAAGCCTCGAGGTCAAAGAGCTTGCCCATGTCCTCGCTCGTGTCGTACTTGAACGTGGTGGACTGCACGATCGGAATCTGGCGCGGCTCACCGTTGCCGGGGGTGTACCCGCCCTGGACACATACGGTGTCGATGCTCTGGTTGCTCATGGTGTCCTCTCCTGTGCCAACGCGGGGCTCAGCGGCCTCGCAAGTGTCTTATGTAAAACAATGGCGACAGTATAGGGCAATACCAGGGAGCAAACGCGCAGGAACAGGGTCAGTCACAACTCGGCGCCCTCGTTGCCAGGACGCATCGAGTCGCTCTCTGGGTTACAAACATGCAGGAAAAGAGCAGTCACGACTCGGCTCTCCGTCGATAAGACACGGCGTGCGGCGCTTGGAAAGACAAGCGCACAGGAACGGCGCCGGTCATACCTCGGTGCCTTCGCCATAAAGTGCATCGTCGCCGCTTTCGGCGATGCAAGCATGCAGGAACAGGGTCAGCGGCGCCTCTAGTCCTGCGGCACCTCGAGCGCGCGGATGGCCAGGTCGCACACGTGTGCGTAGAACGCGGCGCCCACGGTTTGCATGCGATCGCGTGCCGTGGTGAACCACACGCGGGCATGGTCGTGCGCGAACTCAGCCGACAGGCGATTCCAGTGCAGGGCCTCCTCGGCCGCGCCCTTCTGCCAGGCAAGGGACTCGCCGTTGGCAAGATAGGCAAGAAATGCCAGCTCACAGGCGAGCGAGTCGCAACGCAGGGTTCCCTTGACCACCGGACAGGCAGGAACCGCGGTCATATCGAAGCCAGCGGCCTTGTAGCAACGCTGCACGTGGTCGGACCTTGAACTCTGCACGCTGCCATAGTGCATCTTGCCGTCGGAGCCGACGCCGCTTCCCACCAGGCAGCTCTCCTGCAGCGGCACAAAGCGCGGGCTCACGGCAACAAAGAGCACATCGTTGAAGCAACGGCGCAGCTCGGCGAGCTCTTCGGCAGACACTTCGCCCGACAAGCCCTCGAACTCGGCGCCAAACGCCTGACCGACAAGCGCCACGTCGGCAAGCACTTGCTCGCTCGGCTCGTTCAAAAACGCAGACGCGCACACGTCGAACGTGACGGCGCGGCCGCGTGCGTCCAGAGCGCGCTGCTCCAGCTCCATGTCCGTTTGCTGACCCATGAGTTCCCCTTCTTCCCACAGCCCGGCGCGGGCCTGGCACTTGCATACAAACGGGTGGCCGCACGCGTCGCGCGGCCACCCTTCTTACATCTGACGCGCATCAGGCGAGGCGTCCGCCTCACGCACCGCGTGCCCACAGCGCCGGGCGGCGCGCACCAACCACTGCGCACGCCGCCCGACACAAGATATTACTTACGCCTCGTAGGGCGTCTTGACGTTGCCACCCTGCTGCACGTTGGAAACGCGCTTCATGGCAAGGGCGCTGTTGAGGCCGATGTAGTGAATCTCCGGGCCCAGGCCCTCCTCGGGCAGCAGCACGTCGGTCTCGCCGGCGGCAGCGATGGCCTTGCTGATGTCGCTGTCGGGGTCGTTGAGGTCGCCGAACATACGGGCGCCGGCCACACAGGCACCCACGCAAGCAGGCAGCATGCCAAGCTGGGTGCGGTGGTGGCAGAACGTGCACTTGCGCACGATGTTCTCATCGTCCACATGGTAACGAGCCTCGTAGGGGCAGGCAGCCACGCAGGCGTCGCAGCCGACGCACTTCTCGTCGTCAATCTGCACAGTGCCGTCCTCGGCGATGTAGCTCGCACCGGTGGGGCAGGCCTCCACGCAGGCGGGGTTGTCGCAGTGGTTGCACTGCTTGGGCACGTTGGAGCGGCGCACATAGCCGTTGCCGTCCTCAACGTCCCAGCTCTCGATCCACGTGTTGAACTTGGTCAGCGGCGTCTCGTTCTCCAGGCGGCATGCCACGACGCAGGCGTTGCAGCCAATGCACTTCGCCAGGTCGATGAGCATACCCAGTCGCATATCGCTCACGATGCCCTCCTTAGGCCTTCTCGATCTTGTACATGTTGCCGGTACGGGCAGGCGTGCCGGCGTCGTTGTCGGACAGCGCGTAGATCACGTCGTCGCCCACGGTGGGGTCGAGCATGACCTCCAGGTGGATACCGGCGGCCGCACCAGCGTCGCCCGGCGTCACCGTGCCGTCCACGTCCATGTCCTTCGCACCCCAGGCGGTGTGGCCGTAACCGGTTGCCACGGCGATGTTGCCGCGGGCAACACCGGCGCGCACCATGGCGGCACCGAGCATGACATCGCCCGTGGGGTTGGTCACGCGAACCTGCTCGCCGTCGGAAATGCCCAGCTCAGCGGCATCGTCGGCGTTCATCTCGATGTAGTTGGTGGCGCAGATGTCACGCAGCACCGGGTTGTTGGCCTGCATCGAGATGGAGCGGAAGCGAGGCTTGTAGGTCGTGGCGCCGAAGGGGAACTCCTCGGCGTCGAAGGCCTCGTCGAGCGGGGTGCCGTCGGCCAGGGACTGCGGCGTGTAATGCAGCGTACCGCTGGGGTACTCGCCCGAGTAGGGGTTCTTGTGCGTGGCCTTCTTCTCGCCCCAGATGAAGCACTCGAAGGGCTTGCCGGCGTAGGCGTTGCGCTTGCCGTCACCCAGGCACTCCTCGATGGGGTGGAAGCGGCTGCCGCGCGACATGACCTTGAGGACCTTGGGCCACTCCTCCTCCTTGACGGAGGCCTTCCACTTCTCGGGGAGGTTGTCGAGACCCTGGAGGTGCATCTCCTCCTCGGTGATGTCCTCAACAGGCTCGCCGTCGTAGGCGAGGTTGGCGAGGGCCTTCACGTAGAAGTCGCAGGCCTCATTGTAGGGGTAGGCGTTGCCGTCGACGTCGAACAGCGCGTTGTCACCGAAGCCGGGCACGCCGCAGGCCTTGGACACGTCAGCGATGAAGGCCTCCCAGGAGGCGTTGCGGCCGTCGTCGAGCAGCATGGACTCAGCCTGCTTGACGGGCCAGCGCACCGCGTCGCCATAGCCGGCCCAACCCTCCATGTCCAGCACGCCCCAGCTCTCGTAGGGGTTCGTGTCAGGCACGATGTAGTCGGCGTACTGGGTGTCCTCGCCCATCACGACGTCGCAGGAGATGACGAGCGGGATGATGTCGGGGTCCTTCAGGCGCTCGACCACGGAGTCGCGCAGGGCGCCGGGGGCCATGGTCAGGGTGCTCTTCATGAAGATGAGCATGATCTTGCACTGGTAGGGATACTGGTTGATGATCGACCAGAGCATCTGGTTGTCGGCGTTGCCGCTGGTAGCGTAGTACGGCAGCTTGGGCTGGGGGTTCTCCTCGCCGGCGGCCACACGGTTCTTGTACTCGTCGGTGTCTTCCCAGGCCTTGTTCGTACGAGAAAGCGACGTGGCCTTGTTCTCGGGAAGACCCTCGACCATGGAGGTCGACAGCTTGTAGCGAGCGCCGTTGCCGTCAGCGCCTGCGCCTATGTTGGTGGGAGCAGCGCCGCCGACCATCTCGCAGGAGCCCACGAGGGCGTTGAGGATACGGTAGGCAAAGGCCGTCTCGAGGCCGTTCTGCGTGCCCGAGCCGCCCATGAGGCGAGCGGAGGACTTGGTGCCGTGGGAGGTGAACTCCTTGGCGATGCGGTTGATCTCCTCAACACTCACGCCGCAGATCTCGGAGTACTCCTCGGGGGTCTTCTCATAGATGCTCTCGAGCATGAGCGACCAAGCGGTACGCACGTGCACGCCGTTGACCTCGCCGTCGAAGTCCAGGTCAGCCTGGGTGCAAGTGGTGTTCACGACAGGCTCGCCGGTGGCGGAGTCGATGCACACGCGGAAGTCGGGGTCGGAGGCACCCTCCTCGAGCACGGGGGTCTCAAGACCGGCCTGCTCGGGGCGCAGGAACTTGCGGTAGTTCTCGTCGGCCTCGTCCACCACGACGAGCAGCGTTGCGTTGGAGAAGGAGCCGTAGCCGGCGTCCCATGCGGCCTGGAAGTTGGGGTAGCGCAGGTACTCCTCGTTGTAGGCCTCGTTGTCCACAATCCACTGCACCGCGGCGCAGGAGAAGGCGGGGTTGGTGGAAGCCTTGATCGGCACCCAGTTGATGCCGGGCATGGTGGGCGTGACGTTGCCGTTACCAAGCACGGGGTCGAGGACATCCATCTTGCACTCGCCGTCGCGCAGGCGCTTGGCGGAACGCTTGGCGATGCCCTGGAAGCTGTTGCCCGTGGCGCCGGGGAACTCGCCCATCCACAGGATGTACTCGCAGAAGTCAACGTCGGAGATGGCGCCCACCGAGCGCTTCTCGGTAAGGGGCTTGGCCCACTGAGCGCAGCCGCAGGTGGCGCCATGGCCGACCTGGTTCACGGTGCCGAAGGCCTTCACGAAGCGGCCCGAGGTGCCGTAACGGCCGTCGGAGCGGCCGCCCATGAGCACGAGCTGGTTGGAAACGGTGCCCAGGTCGGGACGCTCGGGGTCGATGAGGGTGGTGTTGTCATGGACAGCCTTGAAGCCCTCAATCTCGCGGTCCTCGCCCAGGTCGGCGAAGAGCTTGCCGCCCTCGGTGACCTCGGTGATGAGCTGATCCCAGGAGATGGCCGTCCACTTGTTCTCACCGCGCTTGCCGGCGCGCTTGAGGGGCGTGGTGATACGGTCGGGCTGGCTGTACATGACCCAGGTTCCCTGGCCGCGGGCGCACACGGTGCCGTGCGTGGTGTTGCCGTAACCGTTGGCAAAGCTCTGGGCGCGATACGCGTCGTCCAGCGATGCCTCGAAAGGCAGGCACGGATAGGCGCTGTTCACGTGATAGGGGTTGCCGCCCACCGACAGCACGCGGCCGGTCTCGCGGTCGATCTTCACGCGGTTGCCGCAGTCGCAGTAGCATCCCAGGCACGTGCTGTAGCGCACGATGACGTCGTCGTTGACGGTGAGCTCACCGGTCTTGGGGTCGACCTTCGCCTCGACGGGCTGGCCCTTGGTAGGTGCCGGGAACTCCGCCTCGTCGGCGAGAGCCGCGGGGGCGTTGCCCAAAAGGCCGGTGCCCGCAACCGTGAGCAGACCTGCGGCTGCCATGCCGGCAGTGAATGTCCTTCGGTCCATGCAGATCGGATCCATGTTCCTCCTCCTTGACTGTCCCTTACATATATGTGGGTCTCTGCGGCGCCGCGCTTCCCCGCGCAAGGTCGCCTCGGTACATTGCGGCGCATGTGCGCCCACGCCGTTGCCCACCTCGATGCACTATGTCAAGAATGTTTCCGAGACACATCCAAACGTTGTTGCTATATCGCCAAATCCGCAACATTCCTGGCACCGAACTGAGATTCGAGCTCATTACCACGTTGTGACTATTGCAATTTGTCTGCCCTGGTAGGCATACTTAACCAGATACAACGAGTGTAGGGGGCACCATGGGAAAGACCATTCGCGGCCTTAAGATGCTGTGTCGGCGCAACATCGGGTTCGCGTTCTTTTTGGCTTGGAACTACATAGCCTTGTACGGTTGCGGCATGGCCATTGGGTCGTTCGTGCCGTACAACCTTGAGTTCATCTGGCTCGTGGCCGCGGCCTCGACCGCGCTTGTGGCCGGCGTCGCGACGGCAGGCATCACGCGCGGGCACATGTTCAACGAGGCCCGCATGGGCAAGATCGCCGCCGCGTGCGCCATTGTGGGCAACGTGGCGCTGTGGTCGAGCTACGCCTTCAAACAGTTCTTCTGGGTGTTCTTCCCCATCGCCGGCGTCACCTACGGCGTGACCATCGCCCTCTTCACCATCGCCTGGGGTGCGCGGCTCACGGCGTGCAACGAGGCCCGCATCGAGTTCGACGTGGTGGCGTGCCTCGCCATCGCGTTCGCCCTCTATACCGTGACGCTTCCCATCAAGCTGTGGGGTACGGTCGACCTGGCCGCGGAGTGCATCCTGCCGTGCCTCTCCGCCTGGCTTGTGGCCCGGCCCTTCGACGACCCCGACGACGCCTGGGCCAAAGCGCGCCAGGCGCATGAGGTCACCTCCCCCACCACACCCGAGGCGCCCTCGCTCACGAAGGCTCTCATCATGATGGGGTCGCTGTGGTTCCTCGTCGCCTTTTTGCGCGTGGTGGATGCCCCGGTCAACGCCTACAACCGCTACGACCGCTACCTCATCGCCTTCTCCATCGGCTTCATCGTGACGCTCGTGCTGTTTGTCGTGCTCATCCATGCCATGCGCTATGTGGACATGTCGATGGGCTTTCGCTGGCTGCTGCCCTTCGCCGCCCTCAACGTGCTTGTGCTGTGGGCCGGCGGCGAGTCGCTTGCATGCCACAAGGCGGCCTATGCCATCGTGCACGCCGGCATGTTCGGCATGCAGATGTCCACGTGGATTGCCCTGGCAAAGTACCTGCGGAGAACCTCCGTCGCGCCCGCCCCGGCGTTTGCCGGCTACGCCCTGGCCGAGGGCCTGGGCATCTTCCTTGGATGCGGCTCGGCCCTGCTTGCCGTGAAGCTTCTGGATGAGCGTGACCTCTTCTGCGCCATACTGGCCGCGATGTGCCTGGTTGTGCTCGTGGTGATGATGACGGGCTTCAGCCCCGACTGGTATTTCTCCAGGACGAGCCACCAGAGCAACCACGTGATGCGTCCCGTTGAGACCGAAGAGGAGGCCGTCGCCCCCGCCGTGCCCGACAAGAACGCCGCGCACGATGAGATGATGCGCGAGCGGGCCGAGATGCTCCGCGACGCCTTTGGGCTCACCGAACGCGAGACCGAGGTGTGCGCCCTGTTGCTCGGCGGGCGCAGCCGTCCCTTCATTCGCGACGAGCTCGGCATCTCGCTCAACACCGTGCATGCCCACGCCCGCAACATCCTTTCCAAGTGCGGCGTGCACTCGCAAAGGGAACTCATCGACCTGGAGCCCAGCGCGGCTGGCGGGACGAGAGACAAGGCGGCGTAGCGCGCAGGGGTGCCAATCATCGGATCGGCAGGACGGAGATGTCGCGGTACCAGGCAGGCCCGTCGCGCCTCAGATATCGGCGCGGCTGGCGACTGATGGGGGCCATCGCCCAGGCAGCGAAACGGAAGCACTATGGGACCACTGGGGCAAGGTTGCCGGCTTGGCGCCTCCGCAACCGCCCAGCAACCTTGCGTAGCGGCCACAACCAGGTAAAATGCAACCAAACGCTACCGCTAGTTGGTGGTGAGGTGAGGCGCGCAACCGCACAATGGGGCTCAAACCCCATGCAGGGAGATGCCGCCGGACGAACGGTTATCGTTTGGGACTGGCCAGTAGTCCTACGGCAAGGCGCCGCCGGGCAAGCGACCCGCGCTCAAAAGTGCCGCGCCCGCCGCGCACCCTCCCTGCCGACACGCGAAAGGAAGCCCCATGAGCACCAGCGCCAACATCCGCCATCTACGCGCCACCAAAGGCATGACCCAGGAGCAGCTCGCCATGCTCGTCGGCGTGAGCCGCCAGGCCATCGCCAAGTGGGAGGCAGGCGGCACCTACCCCGAGACCGAGAAGCTCATCCGCCTCTCCCAAATCTTTGAATGCTCGCTTGACGACATCGTCACGGGCGACCTCACGAGCCGCCCCATCGAGGCGGCGGCCCCCGCGCCGGGCGCCCCGCAGGACATTTGCGGCTACGACCAGGCCATGCGCAGCTTCGCACTGCGGCTCGCCTGCGGCGTGGCAATCATCCTGCTTGCCATCGGAGTCGGCTTGCTGCTCGAGGGCTTCGTCGGCCCCATCGTGACCGAAGGCGTCATCTGCCTGGCCTTTGTTCTGGCCGGCGTGGCAGCCGGCGTGGCTGTGATCGTGCCTGCATGCATCCGCAGGCAGGCGTTCAACCGCGAGCACCCATTTGTGGAAGACTTCTACACCACCGATGACCGCGCCAGCGCCGGCAAGCTTTTGGGTTGGGGAATCGGCGGTGGCGTGGCGCTCATCCTGGCAGGCGTGCTTCTCTGCGATTTGCTCGAATCCTGGAAGAACTTTGTGGGCGCCGGCACGCTGCTCGTGTGCATTGGCCTGGGTGTGTGGCTGCTCATCTACGCCGCAGTCATGCACGGCCGCATCAACGTGGAGGAATACAACCTCGAAATCGCCGAATCCATGAGCTACCAGGCAATCGACGAGGTCATCGACCCTGTTCTGCGCGAGCAGATGCGCCTGCACAAGCGCCGCAACGCTCTCAGCGGCACGCTGTGCTCCATCTGCATCCTCGTGGCCACCATCGTCGGACTCATCCTGCTGTTCTCCGACAACGAGTACTTCTGGCTCTCCTGGGCCATCGGCGGCATCAGCTGCGGCATCGTCGCCGCCGTCGTGGAACTCGCCGTGAAGGAGTAGGCGCAAGCCGACGCCTCGCCAAGAAAAGCCCTGGCCTTCCTAGCCCTCGCGGTACAGAAGGGCCATGGCCTCGTCGCGGGAATGGACGTCAAGCTTCTTATATATATGGTTCACGTGAGTCTTGGCGGTACCATAGGAAATGCTCGCGCGCTCGGCCATGTCGGGCACAGACATCCCTTGCGCCATGAGCTCAAGAACCTCCTGCTCACGCAGGGTCAAGCCATAGCGACGGGCCACCTGGGTACATTGCCAAACAATGCGCTCCGAATACGACATGGCGGGATTGGGCAGCCCATGCGCGCCCGGTCCGCCGTCCCCCTGCGCAGGCGCGCTCCGCACGGGCTCAAGGCCAAACGAACGGGACACGACCTCGTCGTTGAACACAATCGTGGAGACCACGACAACCGCCACGACCATGGCGCACATGACGAGATTCGCCCCGTCGCTGCCAACAGGGAACATCGCGGTAAACTCCTGGCCTGCCCACATGCCCGCAAGACCGGCGATTTCATTTGCCAGCTGAACGATGCCGAACATCCAAGCGGGGCTCACGGCATAGCGGGCGCACAGCGTCGCAAGCGTGATGTACATGAAGAGGCAGAAGGCCACGTTGCCCGAGTTGGCAAACAGCACCGCAACCGTGCGCCCCTCCCCCAGAAAAGCCAGGCACACAAGCCCTGCCACCATGAGCGGCAGGGCCATTTTGTATAAGAAGCTCGCGTTATATCGAGACGGCAGAACAACGGCAACCGCAACGGCGACGAGCGAGACCAGAAGCATGCCCAGCATGCCGTAGGGGTTTGGCCCCTCGGAGAGGGACAGCGAGAAATTGAACGCAAACGCATACGTGCACATGAGCATGACCGGGCGCACGGGGAAAGACCATTTCGTGCGCCTTTGAGCGACATCCTCAAGGGAGGCCGCATCGACCGAGCCCCCAGCCGCATCGCTCTCCCCATCGGAGACGCGCCCAGCCACAACCCGGGCAAGCACGCAGGCACAGGCAAGAGGAAGGGCGGGGGCCACTGCGGCAACCGCCACCGACGGCAATGCCCGCAACACAAAGTGCAGCACGGCGGCGAACGCAAAACCGGCGGGAAACACAAGGCCGACCCACCGGGTCGCCCATGCGCTTGTCATGCAAAGCGTCGCCAAGAGCAGCGTCGTCAGGCAGCCCTCATACATCACATGGCATGCGCCCGCAAGAAAAGCCGGCAGCCCCAAGGCATCGGAAAAGCAGGAAAGCGCGCGGCCAAGACCGGCCGCAACGCCAAGCAAAAGGAAGATGAGCTGAGGGCGTTTTGCGCTGCGCGCCCAGACGCCGCGCAGCAACCCGTCGAGTCGTTCGTGGGCGACGATAAAGGCGGCGCATGCGAGAACGGTCACCGCGTCCGCGGCCCAGCGCGCCCATGGTATGCGCTGCACCGCCGAGGCGCCCTCCATCAGCTCGCCCAACCATCCGCTTGCGGTGAGCGCGGCGATGCAAAGCGCGAGGGCGGCGGCTGCCGGCATAAAGCCAGACCCCGTTGATGACTGCTTTTGACCAGGCTGTGCCACGTCGTCTTGCCTTTCTTAAAAGACCATCATTCTCCCAGCTCACGGGGGCAGGTAGAGAAATCTACACCCACCGTTTGAGCCAAAATCCACCGCATGACAGATTGAGCGCATGCACGGCGAGGCCAAATATAGCAGCTGTCGTTCGACTTACGCCAATACGACACGCAAATCATCACGGACACGAATCGAGGCAGCTCCCATGTTTTCCAGTGCTTGTTCACGTCGGTCGTTTCTCGGCCTGAGCGCCGCCCTTGCCGGCACGTCGCTTGTGCCCGCCTTCGCTTTTGCGGATGGCGGCGACGCCCTGTTCGCCAACCCCAGTACCTACAGCGCCTCTGCCGCGGGCCGCAACGGTGACGTCACGCTTACCGTGAGCTTCTCCGCCCAGGCGATCGAATCCATCGACATCGAAAGCTCGGAGACCCCCACCATTGGCGCCGCTGCCATGGACGCGCTCAGCCAGGAGGTACTCGACGGCCAAACGCTGGCCGTCGAGGCCGTGAGCGGGGCAACCCTGTCGTGCGACGCCTTCCTCTCTGCGCTCACCGATTGCGTGGAGCAGGCAGGCGGCAACGTTGACGCGCTCTCTGCCGCCATCGAGAAGGCGCAGGTTGAGTACGAGACGCAAGCCGATGTCGTCATCGTAGGCGCTGGCGGCGCAGGTCTCATGGCCGCCATCACCGCCGCCAACGACCACGCCAGCGTCATCGTGCTTGAGAAGTCGGGCGTTGTGGGCGGCAACACCCTGTGCGCCTCCAACGGCATCAACGCCTTCGACTCCGACGTCCAGCTCGCCGACCCCAGCTATCAGGCAGCCGACACGTCGTTCGAGGGCTTCGAGGCGCTCCAGACCAACGAGCGCAGCCGCAAGAACCTCGTGGACGCCTTCATCTCCAACTCCGCCGAGGCCATCAACTTTCTTTCTGGCCTGGGTGTGGAGTTCACGGTGGAGATTTCCAACGATGACCGCAACTCCTCGCAGAACTACTACCTGCTGAAGAGCGAGGCCGACGGCACCACCACGATGACGACTATCATCGCCGCGCTCGACGCCGCCGTTAAGCAGGCCGGCATCCCCGTGTACACCGGCGTTGCCGCAAACGAGCTTGTCTTGGACGAGTCGGGTCGCGTCTGCGGCGTACGCGCCACGGGTCCCGACAACCAGGACCTCGAGTTCTCTTGCGACTCCGTCGTCCTTACCACGGGCGGCTTCGGCAAGAACAAGGAGCTCATCGCCGAGGTCGCGCCGGCGTATGCCAACTGCATCACCGACGAGATGGCCCCCACCACCGGCGACGGCCTCATCATGGCGCAGGAAGTCGGCGCACAGGCCGTGGACCTCGACCAGATTCAAACCTTCCCCTCGGTCATCGAGGGCTACGGCATGTCGTTCCCGGCAGGCGGGTTCATGGTTGACGGCACCATCTATGTCAACAACTCCGGCGAGCGTTTCTGCGCCGAAAAGTTCGAGGTGCCGACCGAGATTCTGGCCCAGAACAAGGGCGAGGTGTACGCCATCTTTGACGCGGACAACTACGACGAGCGCATGCAGGGCCTCGCCGCCCAGGGGTATGTGAAGGAGGCTTCCACCGCCGAGGAACTCGGCGATGAGCTCGGCTTCGACGGCGAAAACCTCGCAAGCACCATCGAGCAGTGGAATGCCGACGCAGTCACTGGCACCGATTCGCTCTTCGGCCGCGAGAACACCTCGACTCTCGACGCGCCGCTCTATGGCTACAAGTTCGGCGTGGGCGCCCACTACTTCATGGGTGGCATCCTCATCGATGAGACTACTCGCGTGCTCGACGACGACGAGCAGCCCATCGAGGGCCTCTATGCAGCCGGCGAGGTGACGGGCGGCTTCCACGGCACCCAGCGCGTCGACGGCAGCGGCACCGGCGACTCCATCGTCTTCGGCATGATCGCCGGCCACACCGTGGCGGCAAAGTAAGGCACGTATCCCATCTCGCTATGCGATGAGATAACCCGTACAAAGGAGAAAGCAATGAACACCGATCAGACCATTTCCCGCCGCACCCTCGTCTCCGGCAGCCTTGCCGCAGGCCTCGCCGCCTGCACCATGGGCATGGCCCGCACGGCATTCGCCGACGACACGAAGGCCGAGGTCACCGACGTCGTGCCCGAGCTTGCCGAGCGCACCACCCTGCACGGCCTTGAGGGCAGCATGTACGACCCCGACCGCGACATCACCGACGAGGAGGTCCTGCTCCTGCTCCAGGCTGCCCTCACCGCTCCGTCGGCCGTGGGCGCCAAGTCGCTTGAGCTCGTGGTGATTCGCGACCGCGAGACCATGCAGAAGATTCACGAGTTCTCGCCCAATGCCAACGAGCTGGAGAGCTGCCCGGTGTGCATCGCCCTCGTGGAGCATGACACCGAGGACGCCCACCCCCGCTTCTACCAGTATGATGCCGGCCTGGCCGCCATGGCCCTGCTTGTACAGGCAAGCGCCATGGGCATCTCGAGCTGCGTGTGCGAGGCCCGCGCCCAGGACAAGGACACCCAGCAGGACTACGACTACTCCTTCTTCTGCGGCGACATGGAGACCCACCACCCCCAGCTTTTCATCACCCTGGGCTACCCCGCCGTTGACTCTGAGACGAGCGCTTCGGTGGACAACTACGCCGAGTCCCGCGTCCACTTCGAGAAGATCGAGGCGTAAGCGCATTTCGAGCGCCAGCTAAAAAACCGGCCCCAGCCGCGTCGCCCAATCGAGCAAGCGCGACCGGGGCCGTCAACTCAACGCAGGCGTCCCCTGAATAGCTCTTCGTGAGTCCCCATGCGCACAAAACGAATCACCATGCGACCCTTGTGCATAACGCAAAGAACAACCACGTCAACCAGGCCGTCCGACAAATGAAAGTCCATATGCCCGTTGTAGTTGCCGCCCGGATTGTCAAGCTCATGCAGGGAATACCCCTCGGGCAGGGTACCCGTCTCTGAAAGGACCTCGACGGCTACGGCAAGCTCATCCCTAATCTGAGGATGCTGTCGCACAACCGCGCGCACGTCTCGAACAAAACCTTGCTCGAACTGAATCTCCCACATGACTAAAGGCCCCGAATGAACGCCGCCGCCTCGCAGCCATCGGCAAACGAGATGGCATCGTCGGGCACAATTCCGAGCATCTTGGCCTCCGCCTCCACGAGGGCACGACGCGTCTCCTCGTTCGGAATGTCGCGCACGGTAGGTGCAATCACCTCAAAAGGCAGCCTTCCTTGAATGAGGAGTTGACGCGCAGCCATGTTGACAAACCCACCGAATGTCATTCCCATACCCTCAAGCATGGAGCAGACGCTCGCCTTGATATCCTCATCCATCTTGACACTCATAGTCGCTGTCATGACAAATCACCCCAATAGAATGCGCTCAGTATATACTTAGTATGTAGTATAACCGTTTTTCTATGGGGCAACCCGTTAGTCGATAGGGCAACCGCGTCGACACAACCAGAGACATCCCAGTCGCACAGTCCACCCGCAGCCCCGCAGGGCCCGGCAAAAATCCTGCGTGTTTGCGTTTTAATTCCACTGGGCCAGATAGCCCGAATACTCGCGCGTCATTTACCAGGCAGAACGTCATGCTGCACCGAGACTATACTTGCCTGCCCGACATTAAAACGCAAACGTGCGCTCATTTTGGCGCCGAGGCGGCGGTAGGACCACCCCGCCACCTGCTCGCAGGCCGTCTCGAGCTCGACGTCGCGCGCAAGTTGGGCGGGAGTCCAGGGGATATGCACGTCGGGGGCGATGCCGCGGCCAAGCGTGGCGCCCATCACACCGGCTATGCCCACCTGCCGCCTGCACCACCAATCCCACGGCTCACGCCACTCATCCTTCATGCGTGATACGAATTCAAAAATAATAATATTGAGCGCACTAACCGCCACCAGGGCGTGTATGATGCTACCCGTAACACGAATCTAAAAGTTTGTATCACTCACCCGAGAGGATGGCGGACATGGCGGCATGGAACGACAGCAAGGCGCAGGCAGGTATCACCCGTAGGCAGGCTGTGGCTGGCGGTCTCATGGCAGGTGCGGCCGCGCTCGCAGCGGGCAACGGCCTCGCGGCTCCTCGTTCGGCCCAGGCCGAGGGCGAAACCCCCTCACAGGTCATCCTCACCATGACCACCGGCTCCGAGCCGGCCGCCGGCTTCGACCCGCTCGTGAGCTGGGGCTGCGGCGAGCACGTGCATGAGCCGCTCATCCAGTCGACGCTCATCACCACCGACCTCAACCTCGAGTTCCAAAACGACCTCGCCACCTCCTATGAGTGCTCCGAGGACGGCCTGACCTGGACGTTCACTATCCGCGACGACGTCAAGTTCACTGACGGCGAGCCCCTCACCGCCCGCGACGTCGCCTTCACCGTCAACGGCATCATCAACAGCGCAGCCGCCGAAGCCGACCTCTCCATGGTCGACGAGGCCGTCGTCATCGACGACACCACCGTTGAGCTGCACCTCAACAAGCCGTTCAACGCCCTGCTCTACACGCTCGCGGTCATGGGCATCGTTCCC
>Ga0129308_1002192_pt1 | contig 17384 bp, 18 predicted proteins | sample L827metagenome_FD_94440 | JGI IMG/M metagenome (GOLD analysis project Ga0129308, IMG submission 94440) | Ring-tailed lemur group fecal microbial communities from Wisconsin, USA - L827 metagenome | ecosystem: Host-associated > Mammals > Digestive system > Large intestine > Fecal | place: USA...
CAATCACACTGTAAACAAGCAAGGTAGGCAATACCGTTATTTTCATGACTACGGAAGAAGAACAGTGAAAGGCTGTTCTCATGACTATGAAACAAAGCTGAAACCCGATCAGGTCGAGGAAATCGTCTATCAGGAAATGTGCAAGCGTGTGGAACAGCTTGTTATCGCTAAGCACGAAAGTACAAAGACTGACCCCGACAGCGACGCTATCAGAACGGATATTATCAAAGTCGATGAGGAAATAAACAAGCTTATGAGCAGACTTGCCGATGCGGACGATGTTCTTTTCAATTACATTCAGGACAGGGTGAGTAAGCTCCACGAGCAGAAGTCCGAATTGGAAAAGAAGCTCCAGACAAAAACTCGCAAGCGTAAGGCTATCGACACAAAACCCTTGGAAGAACCTATGAGCCATTGGGATGAACTGACGGTGCAGGAAAAACATAATGTAGCTGTCATGATGATTGATGTGGTCTATGTGAGCGATGAAAACGGTGTTGAGGTCGTTTTCAGCATTTGAAAAAGTGGCGTATTTACGCCGTTTGAAGTAGTTGTGAAGGTGCTGCAATGGGCGTGCCTGATGCTAATACATTCAGATATGTGCTTATGAAAATAACGCCCGAAAAAATACATTCGCTGTTTGCCGAGTGGATGAAAACGGTGATTTCTCAAATTAAGGGAGTAGTTGCAATCGATGGCAAACAGGCACGCAGAACCGGCGATGAGAAAAAACGTCCATTACACGTTTTAAGCGCATTTGCACAAGAATATGGGTTGGTTCTGGGACAGCTTGCATGCGAAGAAAAAAGCAACGAAATAACAGCAATACCCAAACTTCTCGAAATACTTGAAATAAAAGGCTGTATTGTAACGATTGACGCTATGGGCACACAAACAGAAATTGCAAAGAAAATACGTGAAAAAAAAGCAGACTATATTCTTGCATTAAAAAGCAACCAGCCAAATCTGTATGATGATGTAAAGCTGTTTATGGACGAATATAGTAAAGATTCAGAAGCTAAATCAAAGGATATTTACGCATATACAATAGATAATTCACATGGCAGGTTGGAAAAAAGAGAGTGTTTTGTTTGTAATGATATTGGCTGGCTTGATAATCGTGAAAAATGGACTGATATCCATGGAATTGGCATGATTGTTGCAAAAATTGAAGAAAATGGTAAAACATCTGAGCAGCGGCATTATTTCATTTATAGCTGTAAAAATCTGAATGCAGCAGAGCTTATGAGCGCCAAACGAAATCATTGGAGTATTGAAAATTCTCTGCATTGGGTTCTTGATATGGCTTTCAGAGAAGATGATTCCAGAGCGAGAAAAGACTATTCTGCTGAAAATTTTAATACTTTACGTCAACTTGCCTACAATATCTTAAAACTTGATAAATCTTTCAAAGGCAGTTTTCCTGATAAACAATTCTTGTGTTTGCTCGATTCCAATTACCTCGATAAAATTATTTCCTATTGGCTTTGTTCATAATTTGTTTACTCGTTGAAATACCGTGTACCAAAGGCGCTTAATGCTTGAAAAATGACAATAAGTATGGTATAATAAAAAAGGAAATCTTTAAGATAGCGAATATAATCATGAGTGCGTTGGCAAGCGTGATATACTGAGAGTTCAGAAAACAAAATGATAATGAATAACTATCTGGTATAATACATTATCACAAATTCGGATCATACACGATTTCCCCGGATTCATTAAATACATAGTAACCCACAGGGCAGTTATTGATCGCATTTTTCAATTCTTCATATGCACCAAGTTGACCTGTGTAGTCTTCCCATGATGTACGAACTCGATATATTCCTGCACCAGTGGAATAGTCACCTGTCTCAGTTATAGAAGCAGCGTACTGTGTTTCATTACCCAAGCTGTTACTATCAGCCGATTCTTTCAATTCATCTGCCACTTTACCTATTGCGTCTACAACCTGAGCAGGAGACGGAAGCGTAACTGATAAGGTGAGTGGTTCATTGTAATGCGCTGCACCGAAAATGCACACAATAACAGAAAGAATAGCCGCTGTCTTTAGTTTCATATTGAGCACTCCCTTCAATATTTTGTGATTTACTCTATGATTCAAGTATATCACCAAACAATGCGGAGTGCAAACACACTCTTCATACAGCCAAATACAAATTTTTATACTTTTTTGTACAGAAAGGAGGCTTTTATGCAATTAACGATCAATCGAATGAGAGAACTCTTATTTACCAAAGATTCAGAGTATTGCAAGTGGAATAAAAAGGGCGGTAAATCCTCATACGATCCATTTCTTGGTGTTATCTTTGGATTTCTGGATACAAATAAGGAAACACAAAAAGCATTTCAGCAGATTCTGTATACAGAATCCTCACACGACAACTTTTGCAGGGGAAGTCTCAGAAGCGACGGATATTATCCTGTAAAAGCTATCAACGAATGGATATACGCAGACCTTAAAGCACATAACAGTACTCCCGATAACTCGCAGATAATACAAGAGCTGCAAAGTGGATATAAATGCCTTATAGGAGAATTCATATCCGAATTGACCGATGAAAGCCGTGTGTTCACTGAACTGATGTGCATTGAAAACTGCTTCGACTCCCGTCCGCTATATTCGCACTTACAAGAACTTATGGATAAAGAGGAATATCTGCTTGTACTTGCGTGGATGACAGTCATTGCAGTATTTCCGCAGATCACATCTGTAACAGAGAAAAAACCGGATTATGCACAGTTATTACTGAAAGAGCTGTTTGCAGATCAGCAGTTGCCTACTGAAGCTCCCTCTCTCCATAGCGCTTATGAAGCCTTTCTCAAAGAGAAACTCGGCATTGATGATGCGATTGAAGAGGTTATTATCGTTCACAATCACGGACTGCGTGCTTTGTTGAATCAAGCGAGACATACACTGCTCAGAACATTGATCGACCGCGCTGCAAGTGTCAAGATCCTTATAACTGAACATGAAATAGGAGAAATATTCACCGAACATATACGCAATCAAAATATGTTGTATTTATCCAGCTATATGCCGCCTATACTGATGTGGAGAGATTTCTGCAAACAGTTTCCGGATAAGGTAACCTTGCATCTTTCGCCAATTCCTGCAATCCATCAGTATACCGAACTAAAATTCAAAAATTCAGCTAATACTTGCTGTTTTGTTGGATTCTATTCATATGGCGGAACAGCATTCGATAAATCTCCTTTCATGATCATACCATACGGTTCAGCATATTACTCCAATTTTCGCACTGAATTTGAGTATACATGGGGAATCTCACACCCATATACCGACTCAATGAGTTCACGCGATGCAACATCTGATACAGCAGTGCCAACTTCTGCTGAGTATGTTGACAATGGAATAGAACACGGTGCTAACGGCATTGATCTTGCATTCCATGCAGGTGCAGAATGGCTTATGGTTGATACCAAACTCGCCGTAATATCAAAAATAATAGATAGACATATTCCATGCAGAGTATTGATAAATGACGAAGAGTCGGTTCAGAATGTTATTCCGCACATGAGATCTGAAAATAAGGCTTATGTCGGACTTACTCAAAACATCAGACAATGGAGCAATTTTCAGAAACAATATCCTGATATCATACAGGTTAAAGTATCACACATTCCCCTACTCCACGTCTACTATCATGTTCAAACAGAGAACGATCCCTCTGTTCGCCTTGCGTATTATTCATATGATAATGCAACTATGCATAAAAACTTCATCCATATTTTCGAGCGAGGATCAGCATATTATGATTTGTACACCAATGAATTTGAGTATCTGTGGAAACGAGCAGATGATATACATAACATACAATAAAGGAGACTACCGTATGCCCACACAGCGATATAAACTTGACATTCATCTTTCAAACAGAATTTGACGCATCATCACTTCATTGACGCCTTCAGACAGCCAACATTCCAACGCAGACGGGATTATATTATTACGTTTGGCTTCTCATAATGCAGCTTAGCTGCTGCAAACGCCATACACATCATCGCTCTTGCATAAAGGGTAAGCTCCTTGAAGCGTTCCGCTATATGATCCAACATCTCTTTGTTCACATGCGCAAAAAATATAACAGCATTTTCAATGAATGTGTTGTTCCTTGTGGTCATAAACTCGTCAACTCACTATTATTTATAGCATTTATCAAATATTTTTCTGGATTCACTTCTCCGGGAATATATTTGATTTTATCGTTAAAAAAACTATCAAACTCGTCCCTTTTGCATTGAATCCTCGTTTCCAAAGCATCATACACAGTTTGTAACTATTTTTCTATTGCATCCTTTCGATGTCATTATTGTTTATTTTTCAGTGGGACGGAATAGTTACATTTATGCAAGAAATTTCCTGCAAGTCTCCTCCATAATCAATCTCGCTTCTTTCGGAGGTTCGTCAAGCTCACAAACAGCAGCGTGAAAGTGTCCGCCGCCGCCATGAGTTGCACAGATCTCATTTGCGTAAATATTGCCGCTTGTACGCGTTGAGCAGCGAGAACGACCGTCAGGCAGTTCCAATGCTGTCACGCCTATCTTCATTTCCTCGTACTAAAAACAGATGACAATTAAGCCGTCACTTTTCAAAATCAGTAATTATACACTTTGAACCAAGGACATAAACTGTACATTTTTGGGTTACAGGTATTCGGTTTGTATAGGCAGTACTTAAATATGTTGAACAATCTTCAATCTCTATGACGTATTTCCACTCAAGACGAATTGCCCCTTTATGCGCATGTCTGACTTCAACTTCTGATACAATTGTCCCGTTGTGCATAGTGCCTTTACAAATAACAATTTTTTTTACACACAAATACACTAACCAATCAAGAAAAAACCTTAGATCAACAATTAATACGATCAATAATATCGGAACGCAATATCCGTCAATCCATGATTTGGTAATTCCTTTGACAAGAGTTTCACCAATAAATAACCCTTTTATCGTGTAAAAAATACATACCAAAAAAGCAAATGCGCTAAGGAATTTTGCGTAACTAAAATATTCATCATGGACTGTTTCATAATACCGCTTTTTAGAATTATCATTCTTCATATTGCTTTACTTATTATGCAAGAAATTTCCTGCAAGTCTCCTCCATAATTACCCTTGCTTCTTTCGGAGGTTCGTCAAGCTCACAAACAGCAGCGTGAAAGTGTCCGCCGCCGCCATGAATTGCACAGATCTCATTTGCGGAGACATTGCCGCTTGTCCGTGTCGAACAGCGAGAACGACCGTCCGGCAATTCCCGTACTGTCACGCCGATCATCATTTCCTCATACTGCTCTATATAGGAATTTATACCCTCCAGCTCCGAATCTGCGATATTGGCAGCTTTCAAGTCGTCCAAAGTTATAATGCCTGTTATCAGCTTATCGTCACAAGAAAAATGCAGGCTTTTTTTCAGAAAATCTTCTATCATGCGTCTGCCTTTGGGTTTTATAAAGATGTTTCTCCTGCTTATTTCATATGTATCCGCACCGAGTTTTGTCAGCTCCGCCGCTGTCTCAAAGCTCTGCACACCGGTATCAGACGTCTGAAAGCAGCGTGTGTCTGTCACAAGTGCGGTGTAGAGCAGGTCGGCGATCTGTTTTGTTATCGTGATATTCATTTCTTTCAACAGTTTGAAAACTACCTCGCTGCAAGCTCCGCAATCCTCCTCGACATATTTGAAATCAGCGTCAATGGAGTTATTGCAATGATGATCTATACAAAACGTGAAATGCTTGTCAGCGTAATTTCCCGTGCGCTGCGGAGAAACAGCATCTACAGAAATATATATCGGGTCGGTCACGGTATCCTGCGGAACTTCATTTGTCATGAACTGATGTATCTGCGGCACGGGATCTCTGCCGACCACTTTGCAGCGTTTTCCGATAGACTGCAAACCAAGAGCTAACGCAAATGACGAGCCTATACAGTCGCCGTCGGGACGGATATGATATACGATAACGTATTCATCGTATATACGTAATTTTTCAGCTATTTCTTTGATTGTTAAAATCATATGGCTCACACTCCCAATATCTCCAAAGTTTTTTCATCTTCATTCCCACGGCAGAACTTATTAAGCACTTTTTGGAACACTTCCTGCTCAGGTGCGGCGTGTTTGAACAGCGTCATACATGAGCGAACCTTAAATGCGTCGAGATAGCCGAATACTGCCATCAGATCGTCAGTTTCAATATCCAGCAAAGTTTCTGATATTTCTATTAATCTTGCGCCGAGGACAGGATGTGCATAGTAGTCCTTGGCTTCAGACAAATCTTTAATAGAAAAATAGGCGGTAGTACCGCTAAATCCCAAACCTTGAATCTGCGGAAACACATACCATATCCAATGGGAAATTTTTTCGCCCTGTTTCATTTCTGCCAAAGCCGTCCGATATGTTTCTCCAAATCCATAACCATGATCTTGAGCATCAATAAACTTTTGCAGATCTGTCAATCTCAGTTCAATGCCAAGAACGCCGTACTGCTCCTGCCTCTCACGAGGATAGTACTCATCCATGTGGTCAGAATTAGGAGTTTCAGATGCAGCGTAGCCGAGCTTCTCTTTTGGCAGAGAACTATACAACTCTGCAAAGGAATTAAAATGATGCAGTGCAGTTACCCTCACGGTCAGCTTGTCATGATTACTATTACTTTCAAGCTGCGAAAATTCAATGAAATCACTGATTTGTATCTGCTGCCGTTTTTCATCGTTCAGGCGCAGTTCTATTGTTTTTGTACCGTTCTTGATCTTCTCGAACGGCTCTTGTTTCAAATGCATTTTGTGAAGCATTTTTATCACCCTTTCATATATCTTATCTGCTACATTCGCCTGCGATCCACTCTATCAGCACATCTACGATATAGGACTGTTCCTCTTGGTTTAACGCCTTTCCTGTCGGAATGTGATGCCACTTTTCCAAACAGCTCCTACAGCAGCAGGCTGTTGCGTGCTGGGCGATAAACACGGGATGTCCTTTCATCGGCGTCTGCTTTCCATCGTTTTCGGGATTCTCCGCTGACAGCCGTTTTAACACAAAATCCTGCGCATGTCTGCGGATCGTTTCAATTCCCTTTTCCGCAATATACACCCTTTCCTTGTCTGACAAATGAAATCGGCTTCTGAAATCAGACTTGCGCAGCCGTTCAAATAATGTCCTTCGCTCCGGCAGCTTATACACGATCTTCTCTGCCATTCCCATGCCCGGAATATAGCTGTATGCGGACTTTTTCGCCTGCTGAATCTGGAGTTTTCGGTCAAGATGATAAACCTTACCGTCCTTTACAAAAACTGCTCCTGTCTGCTTGAAAGTAAAGGGAACACCACAGCGGATACACTCCCTGCGAACCTCCTGTATCCACCGAAAATCGCATGGTCTTGCATTGTTTCCCGATTCGCCGCCGCAAGTGACGTGTTCGATCAAGCCCGTTCCGAGATACTTCTCCATGTTGATCTCACCAAGCATCGGCTCACAGATTACCTCACGGTGCTTGATTGGAAGATCAAGCAAAATCGTCAGCCGATAGTCTGTCCTGTCTTGATTCTCGCACGTAGCGCATATCGTAACATGCTCCCAACCGTCGCCCCAGTCCGGCGGAATACACTGTGCAAAGCGGTCGATTCGTTTGGTAATAATACAAAATTGAAGATCATGCCGTTCCCGTATCATGTCCCAACAGCCCTGCCGCCATTCGTCCGCATCTTCTAAAAAGAAGTCAGATGTCATACAAGTAAACACAACGCCGTCCTCTGCGTTCAGCTTATAATCTCCATGCCGATTCTTTTTCATCGGCAGATCATAATCGCCGGTCTTTGTGATTATAGACGCGTCCTTTCCAATGCTTTCGTCCCGTCGGTAAACATAGCAATTTACACATCCGGGACTGATTTTATGGCAGCCGTGCCACGGATTCCAGATCGCCATAGATAGTCTCCTAAGACCTGTTCAGACAAGCCGATAGGTGCGGATAAACGAATTTATATCCGCACCGCTTTTTATGTACCGCAGCAAAATTTCCGCACAAGCACGGCTGTCGCTGTCCGCTTGATGATGATCGAGCGCAATTCCGTAATGCTCGCACATCACATTCAGCTTGTGACTCATACCTGGCAAAAGCCGTCTTCCTGCCTGTACTGTGCATATATATTTCGCACTGTTTTTCCATTTAATACCGTAATCGTGCAGGCACTTTTTCAGCACGCCCATATCGAATACCGCATTGTGTGCAACAAGAATGCCGCTGCTCATGATCGGCTCGATTTTATTCCAAAGCACAGCGAAATTAGGCGCGCCCTGCACGGTTTTTGCGCTGATACCGGTGAGCTGAGTGTTGAAATAATCAAAGTGCGTTTCCGGATTGACCAATGAGAAAAACGAGTCTGAAATTCTGCCGTCCTCTACTACGGTAATACCTATCGCGCTCATTCGATTGTTGTCACGATTGGGCGTTTCTACGTCAAATACAATATAACTGTTCATATCATTATTTCCTTATGTAAATGTGAATATAGCCTTTTACCAATTCGGCTGCGATATATCTTCCAGTCTGTTTCCTTGATTTCTATGCGCTCCATAGTGTTATTTGCTCCCTGCATTGAGATATTGGTTATCTCTATTATAACATACTTGCTATTGTTTTTCAAGCTATATACAGAAAAAGTATGTATCAAGGCAACCTCTAAAACCTCTTTTGACAAAAATCAGAAGTTCAAATCGGCTATGGATTCAGAAGCGAAAATAGCTTTTATGAAAGAGTAAGCATTTGGAATTGTATTAATCAAAAAAATAGGTTATCTTATTTTCATGGTATTCACTACCTTCATTCCGTTTATATCGCATTGTCAATACACCTGTTTTTTCATTATAATTTAGTGTCATGTTTTTGGGGGCTGAAAGCGAGTGATTAAGTTCAACTCGATATTTTGTTTCTTTAAGTTTTAAATAGAAAATATCATTTATTTTAATGCATAACATTCCTTCGTTTGATCTAAAATGTGGATATTCGTACAAATAGATTTCATTATCAGATGGCAAGTTTTCAACAGAAACTGCGTGTAATTCACCTGAACCGAAAAACATATCATCAACACCTAATACATAAAAACAACAGACAAATGCACACAAAGCAATTGAAGAACTAATAATTACTTGCTTTATCCTGTTCAAATTGACTTTTCTTATTATTTCAATAATCAACAGGAAAGCTATTGAAAATATCGCTCCAAATAAAGGATACAATAATGAGAAACCTCTTATTAAGTATTTTTGAGATATTATCAATGCAATTATCCAAATTACTATGGATAACATAAAAGTACAAACGAAAATATTTCTAACCTTTTTTAACATTACATTTCCTTTCTGCTAAATGATAATAGTAATTTATAATTATAGTAAACGACGTAAAATAGACCTCATCGGGAACTAAGAATTGCTGTATTTTGATCTTTATTGCAGACGACTTTTCTTCCATTTCATAATTTAGCAGGATCTGAATCAATCTCATTACTTTTCATTGATTTGCGTACACAAGTAATGACCGTTATAATGAGGAAAGAGATATACGGAATGAACACATATATAACGCTCCACACAGAAACGTCCTTTAAGTTAAAAAATTGAGCAAGCGCAGCGTCATGCGTAAGAGTTGATTTTACTGCGTCGTCATATCTTACTGCGAGATAAACGGTAAGCGGAAGCGTCATAGCTGCGGAGCCGATGATACTGTAAGGAAAACCGAGAATTTTCACTTTTTTAAAAATTATAACAGCAGGAAGCAGTTCTATCGCCCAGACAGGCATCAAAAGCATAACGGCTTCAACGATAAACAGCCAGAACCTCCATTTACCCTGCCTTATGTATATCGGGGATAATACGTTATTTACAGGGTCGTAATCAATATCGTTGTCGAGGAAATATTCTTCACTTGACTTAAACGGATATTCCTCGGAAATATTCAGGATTTCTCCATTACTGCCTACAACTGCTATGCGAAAAGTTTTATACCTTTCGCACAGCTGCATATACTTGTCTTTGCTGTTTAAGCATATGGACATTTTTATCTTGTTATCCTCTAAAGAACTCTTTGAAAAACCCTCTGTGCGGAAATGACAGAGCATACTTCTGTAGCCGTTTTCATTATATCTGTAAATTTCAGTTTTTTTCAATTCATTTTCAGCATTTTCGTCAATGTAGCTTTCCTGATACTGCTTGTATTTACTAAATGCTTCATAATATTCGATTACCGAATCAATGTAATTTTCATCGTTTTCGCTGATAGGAATAAGAATATCTATAGTCTTATCGGTCATATAAGAGCCGTCTGTTTCAATATCAATAGAATACATTGAATGACAGCTGCAGAGAAAGACCGTGAACAACAACACGACCGCAGCATACAGGGAATATTTAACGGCTTTTTTCATATGATGACCTCCACTGATGATTTTTGTCACTTTTATTTTAGCACATTATACAATTTTTGTCAACGAAGCTGACTGTATATTAAATAAATTGTAAATTTCTTGTAACAAAAATCGCTTGTTTTTAACGGCATACTTTACGCTTATATGAAAGCCTGTTTTTTCAGTATAGATGTGATTATCCTGCCCAATACAGCCAAATAATTCATGTCGGAGACCGCCCATTTCTTGAAACGTCCGATGTAGCAAAATGAGATAACGCCCTTAATCATGCTGTCGTCTGTCATAAGATACTGCACCGCTCCCCCGATGTTTTCAGAAGTAAGCTGTGCAAACGCCCTGTCGTCCCGTCCCTCAAGCTCGTTCACGTTGTCAATGGCGAATATGCCGTCCCCGGAAAAACGTTCTGTATAGCCGTTTTCGAGAAGATACGCCGCATTTCTTGACGCAGCGTTTCCGCAGCTTAATATCAGGCTCATGTCCTTGCCCGCAAATACGCATATATCGTCGATTCTGAATTCCGAGCGTATTTGTTCCAACAAAACTGAAATATCGGGAATACGTCCGAAAACAAGACTTTCCGAAAGGTTAGCAGCAAAGGTAAGCTTATCATTGGAATCCTTTCCGCCGCTCAGATAGGCTATTTTATTTTCTATATCACGCTCAACGCTGCCGTGCTTGTTTATGTCGTATATGACATAACGGTTTTTGCCTTTTTGCTGAGCAATGTACAGAGCCTTATCCGCCTGCATGAAAAGCTCGTCATAGTCGGAGCTGTCAATGGGATATGTGGAAATTCCCATGGAGCAGGTCAGACGGAAATTCTCAAAACGGTCATTGAACGCACGTTCCGTATTAGTGCGTATCGCCCTGAGAATGCCCCTGAGATCTTCCTCGTCACGGGTATTTTCAATGACTATGAGAAAACCGCCGCCGCTTATTCTTCCTGCGATGCCGCGTGTGCCAAGCTCTTTTTTGACAATTCCGGCAATGGTATATATTACCTCGTCACCGAAAAGATGTCCGTAGCTCGTATTTATGTCTGTAAAATTATCAATGTCAAGAATAACAAAATTGACATTGTTTGCAGGCTTTGCGGCAAGTATATCCATTGCAAAATCAGTCACGGCACGCTTGTTGAGAAGTCCCGAAAGAGAATCCTTATTCGCCTCCAAAGCAAGGTTTATATCCTTTGACTTCTGACGCGAACTTACAACTGAGATAAGTCCGCTGACCTTACGGGTCTTAGGGTCGTCATATCTCGTAATACCACGGAAAAGACACATTTCCCTTGTTTTTCCCTCGGTAAGTATAGAGGATTCAAGCTCGTAATCGAAACGGTACACGCCGTTTTTTATGTCGCGGCAAAGCGTATTGAATGTTTCAATATATCTCGACAATACCCAGCCTGAACTAATAGAACGGTTCTGCCACTTTTCAAGTTCCTCGTCAACAAGAACGTTTTCACGGCAGCAATCAGGCATATAAATACGTATGCGGCGCGTCTCAAAGCTGTACTCAAAGGCTATATCCGTGGAAAGGCTTAATATATAGCGGTATTCGGACAATTTACGCTCATTATCCGAGGCTATTTTGTTCAATGATAAAATGTCGCTGAAATCAATTATGTACAGCGGTTCGGGTTCGTTTTCCATAATGCGGACAGAAGCCAATATCCACCTGAGCTGTCCGTTTATGCCTTTCATACGGATAACCGTTCTTTTGATAGCTCCCGATACGGACTCCGACACGCATTCCGCAAGTCGAGGAAAATCGTCATCATCTATAGTCCGCCGTATGGAGTAAGTCACATCGTTTCCGAAATAGCTGAAAAAACGCTCGTTTCCGCTTTGCGTATGAAAGCTCTTATCGACTATTACTCTGCCTACGCTGTATATTTCCGTATCCAAAACGATCGCCGCCTTTTAGTTTTAACTTTTACGCTGAACGCCATTGAAAATTGTATGAAGTTCAGCGGAATAATTTTATTATACCATGTATTTAATTTGTCGTCAACTTTATAATAATGTTAAGATTTAAATATTATTAATAATAAATTCAACATTTAAACATCATATATACACATACAAATTGTATAATAAATTTGTATAGTTAATTATTGGAGGATATTATGGAAAAAAAGGAAATCAAACGATACGGCATTATTGCGCTGCTTATAGTGGCTGTTTGTTTTGTCGTGAAACATTTCAGCCTGTTCGGAAAGCTGCTTTCAGTTGCATATAGCGCAGTATATCCGCTGCTGCTCGGAGCGGTTATAGCGTATATTTTTAACATTATACTGAGTGCGCTTGAAAAGCATTACTTTCCCAAAACAGACACAAAAGCGGTACGGCTTACAAGGCGTCCCGTCTGCATAATACTTTCATTTTTATGTGCAGCGGCTATAATCGCTCTTATATTGAAAATAGTAATACCGGAAATGATAAACGCCGTAAAGCTTATTTCAGGAGAAATACCGCCGCTTCTCGATCAGCTCAGCGGAAACATCATAAAAAAGCTTGCCGAATATCCTGATATTCAGCAAGAGGCTATGGAGCTTTTTGAGGAGTTCGATGTAAAATCACTTGACTGGGCATCTATAACAGAAAAGGCTGCCGACGTGATACAAAACGGCGTTATGGGCATAATTACCTCGGCGGTAGGCATAGTAGGTACTGTAACAGGCTTTGTAACAAACGCTGTGCTGGCTGTGATCTTCGCTATATATTTGCTTTTGCGCAAGGATAAGCTCCGCCGCGACGTAAAACGTATGCAAAAAGCCTTTATAAGCGACAAGATAAACAGCAAGGTCAACAAAGTTTTCAGAACTGCCGATTCGACTTTCAAAAGCTTTTTTATAGGACAATTTTTAGAAGCTATCCTTTTGGGCTGTTTCTGTTATATCGGAATGAAAATATTGAAGCTCCCGTATGCTGCCATGAGTTCGGTTCTTGTGGGAGTTACCGCTCTCATTCCCGTTGTCGGAGCATTCATCGGCGCGGGCGTAAGCGCATTTATAATTTTTACGGAAAGTCCCATGCAGACGCTTATTTTCCTCATATTCCTTGTTATTTTGCAGCAGCTGGAAGGAAACGTGGTCTACCCGAAGGTTGTCGGAAACTCTATAGGACTTCCGGGAATATGGGTTCTTGCCGCAGTTACGGTCGGCGGAGGTCTTTGGGGCGTTGTCGGAATGCTTATCGGCGTTCCGTTGGCGGCTACAGCATATAAATTGTTCTTTGAGCATTTAGAAAATAAAGAAAAGCAGCTCGGAATAAAATCTAATAATAATGAAGTTCCAAAAAAATCCGAAAAAAAGCTTTTCAATTTTAAGAAAAAAAATAATTCTCCCCCCGAGAAAAACAAAAAAACCGATAAACAAAAAAATAAATAATATTTATCCCCCCGACTAAACTTTGTACCATATTGATAAGGTATAGTCGGGGGTAAAATATATGCAGGAGCTGTCATGAATCATATTTTAACAAATACACATAATTATTTAATAAAAAATCTTATATTCAGAGATTGACAAATTATAAACAATGTGTTATACTAAAAGAGTAAAATAAATAGATGGGATCTGATACAATGCTTCATTTAATTACTGAATACCCCAGTGAATGGGACGGATTTAAACAGGGTCGCTGGTGTACCACTTCCGTTAATGTCCGTGACTTCATAAAGAAGAACTACACCCCATACGATGGAGACGAAAGTTTCCTCGCCGCTCCGACAGAAGCTACCAAACAGCTTTGGGAACAGATAACCGAGCTTAGCAGGCAGGAACGTGAAGCGGGCGGTGTTCTCGATATGGATACTAAAATCGTTTCCACTATTACTTCTCATGAGGCAGGTTATCTTAACAAAGATCTGGAACAGATAGTCGGACTTCAGACCGATAAGCCTTTCAAGCGTTCGCTTCAGCCATTTGGAGGAATACGCATGGCTCAGAACGCCTGCTCTCAATACGGCTATGAAGTCGACCCTGAAATCGTTAAAATTTTCACCAAATACAGAAAGACCCACAATCAAGGCGTTTTTGACGCTTATACTCCTGAAATGAGAATGGCGAGAAAATCCGCTATTATTACGGGACTTCCCGACGCTTACGGCAGAGGACGTATTATAGGCGATTACAGACGTGTGGCTCTTTACGGCGTTGATATGCTTATCGCCGATAAGAAGCACCAAATAGATACCTCACTCGTCCGTATGACTTCAAAAAATATCCGTCTACGTGAAGAACTTGCCGAGCAGGTTCGCGCATTGGAGGAACTTAAAGAACTCGGTCGCATTTACGGCTTCGATATTTCACGCCCTGCATCTAACGCTAAGGAAGCTGTTCAATGGCTTTATTTCGGTTATCTTGCTGCTGTAAAGGAGCAGAACGGCGCAGCTATGTCTTTGGGACGTACATCGACTTTCCTTGACATCTACATTCAGCGTGACCTCGAAAAAGGTCTCATAACCGAAGAACAGGCTCAGGAGCTTATCGACCACTTCATCATGAAGCTGCGTATCGTGAAGTTCGCGCGTACTCCCGAATATAACGAGCTTTTCTCGGGCGACCCCACTTGGATAACCGAGTCTATCGGCGGAGTTGACGTTGACGGTCATCACCTCGTAACCAAAAACAGCTTCCGCTATCTGCATACTCTTGACAACCTCGGCACAGCTCCCGAACCTAACATGACCGTTCTCTGGTCACAGAAGCTGCCACGGAAGTTCAAGGAATACTGCGCAAAAATGTCTATAAAGACCTCGTCTATACAGTATGAAAACGACGATATGATGCGAGTTATCCACGGCGACGACTATGCTATCGCCTGCTGTGTATCGTCAATGCGTGTAGGCAAGGAAATGCAGTTCTTCGGCGCAAGAGCTAACCTTGCTAAATGTCTGCTTTACGCTATAAACGGCGGCGTTGATGAAAGAATGAAGGTTCAGGTCGGTCCGAAGTTCCGTCCTGTTGAAGGCGATTACCTTGATTTTGACGATGTATGGGACAAATATGAAGCTATGATGGAATGGCTTGCCGGACTTTATGTTAATACCTTGAACGTTATCCACTATATGCACGATAAATACTGCTATGAAAAGCTGCAAATGGCTCTCCATGACAGAGATGTAAAGCGTTATTTTGCTACGGGTATCGCAGGACTTTCAGTCGTTGCCGACTCGCTTTCAGCTATAAAATACGCTAAAGTCAAGGTGATACGCGACGAGGACGGAATCGTTACCGATTATGAGGTAGAGGGAGATTTCCCGAAATACGGCAACAACGACGACAGAGTTGACGATCTTGCCGTTACAGTTGTACGTAAATTTATGGACTGCGTGAGAAAGCACCACACCTACCGTGACGGAGTTCCCACTATGTCTATACTCACGATTACTTCAAATGTTGTATACGGCAAAAAAACGGGCAACACTCCCGATGGCAGAAAAATGGGCGTACCTCTTGCTCCCGGAGCTAACCCCATGCACGGCAGAGATACTCACGGTGCGGCGGCTTCTCTTGCTTCTGTTGCAAAGCTTCCGTTCCGCCACGCTCAGGACGGTATCTCAAACACGTTCTCGATCGTTCCCGACGCTCTCGGCAAGGATATGCAGGTATTTGTCGGAGATATTGATCTTGATAAGCTTAGAAACGAGGACTGATCATGATAGATACCAAAAATCCCGAGGAACTCGCAAAGCTTATAGATTCGCTTATGGCAGGCGGAAGCGGTCATATTAATATAATTGCAGATACAGACAGCTCGGAGGTAAAGGTCAATGTTGTGAACAGCGCCGAATTCTGCGGAAAAGGCGCATGCTGTCAGCCAACCGAGAACTCTGTTGACTATAACGATCAGGAGGAATAGTTTTATGGACAATCAGAAACAGGTCGATAACCTTATCGAATTACTGGACGGCTACGTTGAAAAAGGCGGTCACCATCTTAATGTAAATGTATTTACCAAAGAGACGCTTCTTGACGCTCAGGCTCACCCCGAAAAGTATCCTCAGCTTACAGTGCGCGTTTCGGGCTATGCCGTTAATTTTGTAAAGCTTACAAAAGAGCAGCAGGACGACGTAATTTCACGTACATTCCACAGCACTTTATAATTACTTCTGTAAAAAATACCGGTTTGAGGCAACACCGTACAAAGCCGTCAGGCGGTCTTTGTGCGGTGTTGCCTTAAATAAAAACAGGTACTCATAAAGAAGTTTTCGCCATAGCACTTATGACTTTTAGTCAAAAGTGTTATGGCGTTTCTATTGACAATGTAACAGCTTTGATGTATAATTATTACTAAGATAAATCGGAATTTAGCACATTTATTGTACTTACTGTCGGGAAAGAAGGTCATCAATTCATGCCTGTACCAAACTACTTGAAGGAAATCGTATATTCTGAACAAAGTGTAAAGGAGTTTACATCTTTTGATTTAAAATGCAAATGCGGTAGTACTCTTTTTGATATATATGAAAATTATCTTACTAAAGAAGAAAAAGAATTATGCAAACCATATTATGAGGCATTGAATCATTCCATTACAGGCGGTTACTCGTCTTTCTGTACAAAAGACGAAGATGGAATAATTCATCATTGGATCAATTTAACTTATGATATAAACGGTCCAAAAGAAGAAGTAATTATCCCACCTGCACCGATGTGTACACATATACATTCATTTAAAGTAAAATGCTCAGAATGTGGAAGCGAGTATATTATTTATGACAGCAGATATCATGGTTATAATGGTAAATTTTGTAGTGAATCCAACAATGAGGAAAGAAATTACATACCACATTACAAAAAGGGTTGTGTCTCAAATTAGTTGAAAGCAGGCAAATCCCTATTCCAGTAGAAAATATTGATAAAAGAAGCAATAACAGTTTCATGAATAATTTTATCTTTAGAAAAACAAATAGATTTTCTTGC
>Ga0129308_1002194_pt1 | contig 17381 bp, 15 predicted proteins | sample L827metagenome_FD_94440 | JGI IMG/M metagenome (GOLD analysis project Ga0129308, IMG submission 94440) | Ring-tailed lemur group fecal microbial communities from Wisconsin, USA - L827 metagenome | ecosystem: Host-associated > Mammals > Digestive system > Large intestine > Fecal | place: USA...
AAGATTTGAAATTGTTTGTTTCATTTGATTTGGCTCTCTAAAACCTAATGCTTTTGCTGAATCACCTTGCGGATCAAAGTCAACAAGAAGAACCTTCTTGTTTCGTAATGTTAAAGCTGCTGCTAGATTAACTGTCGTTGTTGTTTTTCCAACACCACCTTTTTGATTAGCGATGGCAATAATCTTTCCATATGTCATAATTTGACCTCCTTTCTTTCTGCCATATCATTTTGAAATGGCTATGTATAAGCAATAAAAAAAGCTAATATTCTTTCTAAGAAAATTAGCTTAGTTAAATAAATATATTTTATATGTTACTGAATTTTAATATTACTTATTTTATACATTCCCTCTTTTTCGACAACATCAAAAGGATGTAATACAAAACATATTTCAGAAATTTCTTGCAAAGCTTTACTTTGCATATCATGTAACTCTATCTCAATCACATTTTTTCCAGATACAATTGGTTTAGAATACGTTTTCAAAATTCTTATATTATCAGAAAATTTAAACTCGATATTCATATTTTTTATTGAATTTGTAAAACTAAATAATTCAAATGAAAATTTACATAATTCATCATATTTTATAAATTTATTTAAATCAAGTTTATCTGCATACCTAAATACAAAACTAATAAATGATGGTTTAGTATCATTCATATCATATGGATCAAAATTATAGTTTACTGTAATTTCTTCATTCATTAAACTATATGAAACAAAATCTTTCGGATTTTTTATTGATACTGTATTATGATCGAAAAATACTCCTAATTCTGAATTATTGAATATATTAAAATTCTTCAATAATAATTGATCAAGTTCAGAAACAAAAGAATTAATGCGTCTATTACTTCCTGATGTAATTTTACATTTCTTTAATTCTATTAACGAATCAATGAAAGAACGTATTCCTTCAACATCAGTAATTTCTTCTATCTGCAAAGTAGCTAAAGGTGTTCCAGATAATGCACTACCTTTTTGAATTGGAGGAATACAAAACGGGAAAATATAATCCTCATTATTTTTAGAATGTAGGTTATATAATGCTGAATATGCAAAACCTAATTCAATCATGCAAAATTTACTAGCATAATAATTAGAACTAATAATTGGAATAAAAACATCACTATTATTTAATTCATTGACAATATATTGCACATAATCGCTTCCACTTCGTATAGATCTAGTAACAGATGAACAAAATACTTCAATATTTACATCCAACGATTCTAGAAAGTTTGAAAATTTCAATACTAACTCTTTATCTTTTGAAGCATGACTAATAAAAATTCGCATTTAAATCACTCCTCATATAGTTTTTCTTATATTTTACCCCAATATTTTTAATTTGACAATATAAAGAAAATCACCCTAGAAACAACTTTTTGGAAAATGTATAGCTTGTTTTTACAATAATAAACCTTATTTTTCTCATATGTAGTACTTTATCTTATATTTCAAAAATATCTATAACTTTTATTGTTAATTCTTAATTATTTATATCTAATCTACATACTTTTCTTATAAAAAAAACTTCTCTTTATATTATAAGAGAAGCACAAATTCACACAAATTCAACTATTTATATAATCTATATATTTAAAAAACATGGCAATTAACAGTATTTTTTTAATGGTCCCTACCCAACGGCGGGAGTTCCGCTTGTTGATGGAATAGCACAGAAATGTGCTTTTTGACGTAATTTTGGAATACCAAATACCTTACACATATCTTCAAATGTGATTTCAGGATACTCATATTTAATCCACATTGCTTTAGCAGCATCAATTGGTGATCCTCCACCCATTGCAATAATCCAATCTGGTTCAAACTCTAACATTGTTTGAGCACCTTTCATAACAGTTTCGACAGATGGATCAGGTTCTATTCCTTCTATCAATTGAACTTCCATACCTGCTTCTTTTAAATAGTTGACAGCTTTATCCAAGAAACCATTACGCTTCATTGAACCTCCCCCAACACAAACTATTGCTTTTTTTCCTTCTAAAGTTTTAAGGGCCTCTAATGCTCCTTTTCCATGATATAAATCTCTTGGTAATGTAAATCTTTGCATAATCTTCTTCCTTCTTTCTATATATTTATGTTAACATTTTCACAAAGAAAAAGAAGAGACTTAAACGGAATACCCCTATACTATTTATGATATATCGCAAATTACTTCATTTAGTTTTTCAAGAAATTCATGATTAGCTTTTGTCAAATGATAACCTTTTCGATACACCAATAAATCTGTCCACATCATTTTCCTATCCTGACATTCTTTTTGAACAAGTTTAAAGCGTTCTAATGTTTGTTTTGGCATAGGTGAAACCCACATATATGAATCCTTAAGTTTATCTAAAATTTCAAATTGACTCCCTCTTTCATAAATATTAATGACACGTGCATTTGATAATCTTTCATGCAGATGATTTGTTCTCGCTAATGGGACTCCAGGTAAAGAAATATCCCCGTGCAATAACTCTATTTGATTTCTTAAATCTTTAAAATAAATATCAGTTCGACATAATGGATTATCTTGTGACATAATTAATTGATAATGGAATGTAAATAATTGCTTAAATCCTAATCCCTTTAGTTCTAACAAGTTCAAATAATATTCCTGATCTTCAATAGGCAAACGAATAATTCCCAACTCTGCATCTCCATTAAAAACCAATTCAATTGTTTCCATAGAATTTGTCTCATGATAATTCATTTTAACTTCATGGTCTTTTACTAATGCCTCATCTAAATAATTGACAAAAGCAGTTGAAATATAACTTGCTCGAGGAACACTCATATCAAATGTAACGACTTTTTGATGACTTTTATACATATTTTCCAAATGATCTGCTTCATGAATAATTTTCTTTGCCTGATCAATAAACAAAAGACCATTATGTGTTGGAACAACACCTTGACTTGTCCTTTCAAAAATCTTTATACCTATATCTTCTTCAACTGCTTTAATAATCTTACTTAAACGTGGTTGATTAATATAAAGCTTATGTGCCGCTTTAGAGATAGACCCACTTTTAGCAACTTCACAAATATAACGTAAATGCAATAAATTCATAATACTCCTTCCTACAAAAAACGAACAATCCCTATGAACTGTTCGTTATAATCCCTATTTATTTTTTAAAGCATTATCAATGGCTTGAGCCGCCTTTTTACCAGCACCCATTGCTAAAATAACCGTTGCTGCACCAGTAACAACATCGCCACCAGCATAAACACCATCTTTAGATGTCTTCATTGTTTCTTCATCTACAATGATTCCACCCCATCTTTGTGTATCCAACCCCGGTGTTGTTTGTCTAATCAATGGATTTGGACTCTGTCCAATAGAAACGATAACTGTTCCTGTTTCAATTGTAAAGTTAGACCCTTCTTTAACAACTGGTCTTCTTCTCCCACTTTCATCTGGTTCACCAAGTTCCATCTCTACACATTCCATAGATTTCACCCAACCATTTTCACCTTCAATTTTGACTGGATTAGTCAATAACTTAAAAATAATTCCTTCTTCTTTAGCATGATGAACCTCTTCAGCACGAGCTGGGACTTCCTCAGCCCCTCTACGATAAACAATATAAACATTCTTAGCACCCAAACGTTTAGCCGTTCTTGCCGCATCCATCGCCACATTTCCTGCCCCAATAACACAAACTGTATCCGTAATTTTGACTGGAGTTGGATGATTAGGGAATTCATATCCCTTCATCAAATTCACACGTGTTAAAAATTCGTTAGCTGCATAAACACCATTTAAATTTTCTCCAGGAATACCTTGAAAACGTGGCAATCCTGCACCACTTCCTACAAAGATTGCTTCATAACCTTGTTCCTGTAATTCATCAATTGTTATAGATCTTCCAACAACCACATTCGTTTCAAAATCCACACCTAATTCTGCAACACCATCAACTTCTTGTTGAACTAAAGACTTAGGCAAACGAAATTCAGGAATACCATAAGATAAAACACCTCCTGTTTTATGCAAAGCTTCAAAAACAGTCACATCATATCCTTTTTTTGCTAATTCTCCAGCACAAGTAATTCCTGCAGGACCACTTCCCACAACAGCAACTTTTTTACCATTTTTTTCAATATTGAGAAGTTTCTTTGTTCCATGTTCTCTGTGATAATCGGCTACAAATCTTTCTAAACGACCAATTCCTACTGATTCAGCACCTTTTCTTTTACCTCGAATACATTGTCCCTCACATTGGTTTTCTTGTGGGCAAACACGACCACAAATGGCAGGCAAAGCATTCTCTCTTGTAATCGTCTCATAAGCTTCCTCAAATTCTCCATGAGCAACATGTTGAATAAATTCAGGAATTGGGACTCCTACTGGACAACCTTGCATACAAAATGGTTTTCTGCAATTTAAACAACGTGTTGCTTCTTCCATTGCTTGTTCTGGTGTATACCCTAAAGAAACTTCATCAAAATTTTTATTTCGTACTTGAGGATCTTGTTCTGGCATTTTTACTTTTTCTAATGACATATTAGGCATTTTGAGCACCTCCCATTAAATTGCACATACGATTGGCATTTTCACTTACTTGATGTTCTTCTTCTTTAAACATTCTTTGACGTGCCATTAATTCATCAAAATCAACTTGTAAACCATCAAAGTCAGGTCCATCTACACAAGCAAACTTGATTTTTCCATCTACACTGACACGACAACATCCACACATTCCAGTTCCATCAATCATAATTGGATTCAATGAAACAGATGTTTTTATATTTAATGGTTTTGTAACTCCTACAACGGCTTTCATCATAGGAACTGGACCAATAGCAATAACCTCATCAATATCTTCACCTTGTTCAATCAATTGAGATAACTTTGTTGTCACAAACCCCTTATCACCTAATGATCCATCATCTGTTGTAATATATACATTCTTACAAAATTTTCTAAATTCATCAGCCCACAAAACATATTGAGCTTCTCGACCACCAATAATGACATCAACATCAACACCCATTTGTGCCAAAGCTCTTAACTGAGGATATAATGGGGCACTTCCAACTCCACCAGCAACACCAACAACATGCTTTGACTGATGTAAAACAGTTGGTGCACCTAATGGTCCCACAAAATCTGTTAATTCGTCACCCTCATTTAATTTTGCTAATTCACGTGTAGAATAACCAACAATCTGATAAATAATTGTAATTGTTTCTTTTTCTCTACTATAATCAGCAATTGTTAATGGAATTCTTTCACCATCTTCCCCTACTCTTAAAATAATAAATTGACCTGGCTCACATTTTCTTGCAACATATGGTGCATGAATTTCCATCAATTCAACAACATCATTTAATGTCTCTTTACGTAAAATTCTATACATCACTATACCTCCCTCTTCTCTATGTTTATTTTCAACTTCAAAGTCTACTTTCCAATCACAATTCCCAAGAATTATAACATAGCCCCTCTTTTTTCGCAATATGACTTTCATTTTCTCATTTTACATCTTGACCTTTTGTGACAATACTTATATGATAATGTCAAAAATGGAGGTAAACATGGAAACAAAATTCATATTTTTTGATATAGACGGGACACTTTTTAACGAAAAAACATATACTGTTCCCACTTCAACAAAGAAAGCTATTCAACTGGCTCAAGCCAATGGTCATAAGTGCTTTATTAATACTGGAAGACCTATTTCATCAATTGATCGCGTTGTCACAGATATTCCTTTTGATGGTTATATCTGTGGGTGTGGCACATACATTCAATACAACAATCAAGAAATTTTTCATCATCAGCTCACACAAAGTGTAAGACAAAATGTTATCCAAAGCTCTGTTCAATATCATATTGATACAGTTTTAGAAGGGAAAAACGCTGTATATTTCCCAAAAGTCATATATCACCCTTTTGTAAAAGCCATTCAAGATCGCTATCTTAATGAAGGATTTCCTATCTATGAATATTCACAAGAAGACTGTGTTGAATTTGATAAATTTGCTTCATGGTATACGGATGTATCTGACATTGATACCTTTAGAAAATCAATTTGTCATGATTTTGATATTATTCAACGTGATATTGATTTCATTGAGGTTGTGCCTCACCATCTTTCCAAAGCATCTGGTATTCAATTGATTATTGATTATCTTCATAATACAATTGATAATACAATTAGCATTGGTGATTCGACAAACGATTTACCTATGTTAACATATACAAAAGAGTCTGTTGCTATGGGAAATAGCAATCCAATTCTTTTCGATTATGTGACATATATTACAACGGATATAAACAATGATGGTATCTATCATGCTCTGAAACACTTCAAACTTATATAGGAAATTCTCACAAAGCATTTCTTATATAACAAAATATTTTACTCAAAGTATATATGATATATCATTTTCGGCATATCCTTTAAATACTTATTCATTTTTACAAATAAAAAGAACGTGGGGAAAACGTTCTTTCTTATTTATAGACGAATATGTATTTAGGGAGAGGGATCGCCTATAGTTTATTATGATATGTCTTCTTTGAAGACAACTATAATATACACAAGGCATATGAATTGATTGTGAATTTTATAAGAATTTTATATGAACTTATTTTTGATATGGTTTTCATAAATTTAAACATTTTAAAAACTCTTTATGAAACATAATTTTCTTTCCTATAATGAATTTATCACAAATAAAAAGAACGTGGGGAAAACGTTCTTTCTTATTTATAGACGAATATATGTTTAGGGAGAGGGGTCGTCTATAGTTTCTATTATATGTGTCTTTTCTTAAGACACATATAATATACAAGACTCATGTGAATTGATTGTGAACACAATAAGAATTTTATGTGAACTTATGCACTGACTATTTTCTCACCACTCTATTCTCCCAACTTCATTTTATACAAGTCAAAAATAACTTATTTCGCTCATGATTATTTCCATAAAAAAAGAACGTGGGGAGGACGCTCTTTATTCACATATAGACGAATATCTATTTAGGGAGAGGGGTCGTCTATAGTCTATTATAACATGTCTTTTCTAAAGACACTTATAATATACATGAGTCATATGAATTGATTATGAATTTTATAAGAATTTTATATGAACTTATATCACTTCTCTTAATTTTCCTTGACAAATCTCTAATTGAACATCTAATTTTTTGGCAAATTCTTTAGAATGTGTAACAACAATAACACACTTATCTTTTTGATGTGCTAAATCTATAAATGTTTGAATAATACCTTCTGAGGTTTCATGATCTAAATTACCAGTTGGTTCATCACAAAGAATCAAGTCAACATCTTTTGCGATTGCTCGTGCTATTGCAATACGTTGCTGTTGTCCTCCAGAGAGATGACGAATATCACGTTTACATTCTTCTTCACTTAACCCCAGATCTTTTAAAATACTGTATACATATTCTTTTTTATGAGGAACTTTAATATGCGAAATATCCATAGCACTCATAACATTTTGTAAGCCATTCATATAAGCAATTAAATTATATGCTTGAAAAACAATTGAAACATGATTACGACGATATTTTGTTAAACCAATTTCTGTAATATTCTCTCCTTTATAGAAAATCTTTCCTGCTTTTGGAACATCCAACCCACCTGCTAAGATTAATGTTGTTGTCTTACCTGAACCACTTGCTCCAACGATAGCATATATTTTTCCTCTTTCAAATTGATAACTTGCATTTTTAAGAATATTAACCTGTCTTGACCCGTCCTTATAATAATAACAAATATCTTCAAAAGTTAAGACATTTTTCCCATTCATACTATCCCTCCTTCTTCACCAAGATTTCTCTTGGTGACAATCTTAATACATAAATTGATGGTAAAATAACAGATACTATACAAATTGCTGTTGTCATTTCAAAAAGCTGTATAATTGTATTGAATGTTAATGAAACATCAAGTTCTGTATTTTCAGGTGATGCAAAAGCTCTATCAAGCAATCCTCTTTGCATATTATCAGCACCTTTTCCAGTCATTTCTGTCATATCCGTAGGAATTTCCATTGTTATTTGATTTTGATTCGTTTGTGTTGATTCAAGCATTGAACTGACAACATTTGAAACCATTTTTCCTGTTCCAAGTGACAATATCAATGCCAGTATTGCAATTATTCCAATTTCTAATAATTGTTGCATCATAATCTTCAATTTGGCTTGTCCTAAAGATAATAAAACTCCAAATTCATAAAAACGACTTCTCATTGTTAACACAAGAATCAAACATAAGATTATACTTCCCGCAACAACAACAACCCATAAAAAGATTGTCGCAAACTTTTCCGTATTTTCTAAAGACGTTATACTATTTTGATAAACTTGATCATTTGCATCTAATGTATATGTGTCAAAATCTATATCTGTTTTTGATTGTGCCAACTCTTTAAATGCTTCAATATTTTCTGGATCATCTAAATAATAAGTTGCACTTGTTATTTCAGTCTCATTACCATTTAATGTTTGAGCTGTCTGCAAATCTGTATAAATAGAGTTTATCGGATTTTGACGGTTACTCATCATACCACCCATTTCAGCACTTGATTCAATTGTAAAAATACCAACCACTGTAAGAGTAATCTTTGTTTCCTCATTATCACTATGAATAGACGTTACTGTAAAAGTATCACCTATATCTAAATCATTGTCACTGGCAAGATTTTCTTCAATTACACAATTTTGTGTATGAGCATCATCTTCTGTTAATAAACGTCCACTGGTCAATACATATTGACCCTCAGTAAAATTGTCTAAATATGCCATTGTTGTATTACCAACAACAGTGAAATCATTTTCATCCATCAAACGGGGTTCTCTAGAATCACTATTCATATCTGATCTTGTTATTTTATCACCCGTCTCTTGTGTTGTATGACTTTGAGTCACTTCAACAGGACTTATGTCATCACTCGTTACACTAACATTCATATTATAATTATAGTTTTCTACATATTCTAAATTTTTGAGTTGATCTGCCATATCTACCGTTATACTGCTCATAACTTCATTTAGAGCTTGACCCTTTTCTCTATTCCCCATCATATTTAACATATTATAGGAAAATGTCACTTCGCTTCCCAAAGATTTTCTCATTTGTTCCATAGATTTTGTGGTAGCACTTTTAATTGACAAACCAGCAATCACCAAATTAGCAATTAAACACATGAGTAAAAAAAGTAAAATTGTTTTTCCTATGTTTTTCTTAACACTTAAAAAAGCACTTCTTATCATTTATTTCATTTCCTTTCTGAAAGTTTATTTTTGATACACTTCCTCTTACATTTCATAGTTTAATATGAAATATACTTATAAAAAATCAAATAACTATGTGAAAATATCGATTTATAAATTTTATACAAAAAAACCAGTAAAAATAAATCTACTGGTTTAATACTGTTCTTCTGTTCCTGCTTGAATCACATAGATTTCATTGGGTAAACATGTAATCGTCTTTGCACTTCCTTCTTTGACCCAACCCACTTTTTCACAATCATGATTAGGACAATCTACATCAACAGCATGATATTGACGATCTTTGACTTCTAAATGAAATTCCCCATAACTTCCTTCAAAGGAATATATTTGATCTATTGAAATATCAATTCTCTTAATCAGCTCTTGTTTATAATAAACTTCAATCGTATCTTTTTCTCCTTGAGTCATTTGAAAAATCAAATAACCTACACCTAAAATAACCCCCAAAACAACAATCACAATAATATCTTTCTTTTTCATACTACTTCCTTTCCATCACATCATAAATTCGTTGTAAATGAAAACATTTTAAAATGCCAAACATTAATAAAGCACCCATGACATTTAACAACAAATCATCAATATCACCACTGCCAATTCTTAAAAAGACTTGAAAGATTTCTACACATAAAACAAGCATTATCATGGTTATCAAAAAAATAATGAATTTTCTCTGCTTTTTAAAGAAAATCGGTAAAAAATAAGCCATTGGCATAAAAACAATCATATTACCAATAATATTTCTTAATAACGTTTCTAACGAAACGACCCCGTTTTGATAACCATGAACAAATAATAAAATCGTTTGAAAAGGTTTTAAATTGACATTATATTGAAAATAATCCTGATAAGACATCGTTATCATATGTCTTCCAAAGTCTCTATCTAAAAATAACACATAAAAAAGATTCACACAATATATAACAAACACGACATAATGCGTATATTTCATACCTCTCTTTCTCATATTTTCATCTTGTCCTAATAAATGAAAATATGTGAATCCAATAATTGACAAGATTTGAATGAAAATCAAGAATATCTTTTGTATTAAAGACATTGTTAATTCTGTTGATAATATATATATAAATTGCACAGCAAATGCAATTAACAAAACATATAAAAAAGCATATTTGAATTTATTCATAAATCTATGGTAAATGAGGACATGCAAGAAGTCAACATATTTTCAAGAAATAATTTTTTTTCAAAGCAATAATATTATCACAAAATTATAGAAGTTCTTTTCATGTCGCATTTTTCTTCTCATCCATTATAAAAAGAGATATAATATAAATAGGAAAAATGATTGCAAAGGAGGAAGATCAAATGTTAAAAATTATGTTAGCATGTAGTGCTGGTATGTCAACAAGCTTACTTGTGACAAGAATGCAAAAAGCTGCTGAAGAAAGAGGATTAGAATGTAAAATTTGGGCTGTCAGTGAATCAGCATTAACAACTGAATATGCTGCTGATCCATGTGATGCTTTATTAATTGGTCCTCAGGTCCGTTTCCGTTTAAAAGCCATCAAAGAACAAGTGAAAAACGCAATTCCTGTAGATGTGATTGATATGCGTACTTATGGTATGATGGATGGTTCTAAAGTTTTAGACCAAGCTTTGAAAATGTTAGATGATTGGAAAAAATAGTATAAAAAAATTCAAATGAAATGAACCTCGTTATTTGGACATCCAAATAATGGAGGTTCGTTTTATTATGGCAAAGCTTACAAAAGAACAAAAAGCTGAAATATATGTGAAGAGAAAATGGCAAACTGCCTCATCATTACGAATATCAATTTAATATCACTAATATGAAATATCTTATGAGATTAATCGACAAGCATGGATTGGATATTCTGCATATTTTATGGTTATGAACACATCATTGAAATACTAGAGGATTTTGATAAAAGAATAGATTAAGTCTTATCATAATCAAAGAATGATAACAAAAAAAAGAAAAGGATTAACTCCTGCAATACAGGAATCAATCCTTAATAACTACCTCATATTGGTTGAAGATAGTGTCCCATCAATGAGGTTCATTTCACAAGAATTCCATTTTAAATACGACGAGTCACTTCATAACCTTCACTGATTGCATCTTTAATATTACCAACTTGATGCGCATCGCCAATCATATGATATGTGACATGAGCTTCTTTAAGCATATCCTCCACTGAAGAATCAGTACGATATCCACTAGCAAAAATCAATGTATCAGCATCATCAATGACATGTTGAACACCATTTTGCGAATAGATGATTTTTTCTTCTTCAACAGCTTCAACCTTGGCATTGACAATCATCTTAACACCTTTTTTCATCATTCTTTGAACAAGTAAAGAACGTCCTGGTCCTGACTCTTTTAACATCACTTCGTTAGCCATTTCAATCACCGTCACATCACGATTACGAGGAAAATGATCATTAACAATTGGCGCAAGATAATCTGCTGTTTCACAACCAACAGAACCTCCACCAATAATCACGATCTTTCTTCCTGGGAAAGCACGACCTGATAAAACATCATCAGCACTCATCCATTGTTTAAATTGTGTAAAGGCCTGAATAACTATTGGTTTAGACCCTGTAGAAGCAATCACTTCATAATCTTTAAATTCAGTCTTTAACAATTCAGATGTTACATTTGTATTTGTACGAATCTTAATACTTTCATTTTCTAAACGTCTTTGCATCCATTTTATGACTTGACATAAATCCTGTTTACCAATAGGAACACTAGCAACTCTTAAAGCACCACCCAATTCTGCTTCTTTTTCGCATAAAACAACTTCATGTCCACGTTTTTTCGCTATATAAGCAGCTTCCATACCAGCTGGACCTCCACCAATCACAAGAATTTTTTTCTTTATATCAGCAATTGGCATATTATCTTCATTTTCTAAAGCAAATGATGGATTCATTGTACAAGCCACAGGTTTTCCAAACATAATTCCGTTTAAACAACGTAAGCATCCAATACAAGGACGAATATCTTCTGGTTTTCCTGCCTGTGCTTTATTCGCAAATTCAGGATCACAAAGATTAGCACGTCCAATCATACAAGCATCAGCCTTCCCATTTGCAATGAGTTCTTCTGCCAGCCAAGGCTCGATAATACGACCCACTGTTGTAACTGGAATAGAAACATATTTCTTAATTTCAGCCGATAAATCTGAATGGGATCCCATTTTTGTTCCAGGAGCAGGAATTGAACTTCCTCTTGCAATTGTTGTTCCTCCAGACACATGAATCATATCAACGCCATGAGCTTCTAATTGTTTAGAAACATAAATCATATCATTAATGTTTAATCCACCATCACTATATTCATCACCAGAAATACGCACATCAATAATAAAATCTTTCCCACATCTTTCACGAACAGCTTCTACAACCTCTAACGTTAATCTTAAACGAGCATCTATATTCCCACCATATTCATCTGTACGCTTATTATATTGTGGTGATAAAAATCCACCTAATAATCCATGAGCATGAGCCGCATGAATTTCAACACCGTCACCACCTGCTTTTTTCACCCTTTCAGCCGCATCTGCAAACTGTTTAATGATGATCTTCAATTCTTCTTTGGTAACTGGACGAGGAGCCTCTTTCGCATAATATGGCCCAACATTTGAAGGTGCAATCAACTGTGGTGTTCCTGGTATTGGAAATGCCATATAAGCAGGATGAAACAATTGTGGTAAAATTTTTGCACCATATTCATGAACACCATCAACTAATTTCTTCCAACCTTCAATAAAAGAATCATCATAAATTGACATATCTCCTGGCAAATACACATATGTAGGTTCAACAGTCACAACTTCCGTTACAAATAACCCAACTCCACCTTTTGCTCGTGCTTTGTAATGTTCTACTAATTCATCTGTGACATAACCTTTGTTCCCTAAATTTGTTGATAAAGGTGGCATAAAAATACGATTTTTAACAACTTGTTGCCCAATTTGAATGGGGCTAAATAAATGTGGATACTTATTCATTAATATTTCCTCCCAAAATTCATTTTATAAAAGTAGAAAAAGGAAGCTCTGCTTCCTCTTAAAGAGCATTCGCTGCTAAATATCCTTCTTCAATTGCACGATTGATATCTGCTGCTCTTTCATGGCAGTCACCAACTACATGAACCTCAATACCTTTTTCAACTAACGGAGAAATATCAAAAGCATTTGGTTTTGCTCCTACAGCAAGAACAACATAATCACATGGCAGTGAAACAGTTCCTTCTTCATTTTCAGCTTCAACACTTGTTGGCGTAATACGAGTCACTTTTGTTTTTACAAATTGTTGTACACCATGAGCTTCAAAATCAGCCATCATTGTTGGTCTTACAGTTGTTGATTCTTCTTTTGCAATTGTATCCATCATTTCAACAATAGAGACTTCACAACCCATATTTGCTAATAATTCAGCAGTTTCAGCCCCAACAAGACCACCACCAATAACAACAACCTTACCACTTGGTAATTGTTCATGATTTAAGACTTTCCATGCATCATAGACATGAGGTAAATCATGACCAGCAATAGGAGGTATAGTATTAGATGCTCCTACTGCTACAATAACAGCATCAGGGTTTTCAGCCATCACACATTTTGGACAAACTTCATGTCCCAATCTTAAATCAATATCCAAAACTTTCATTTCATTTGCTAAATAATGAAGTCCTCTGTTCATTTCAGATTTTCTAGGTGGTACAGCCGCAATATTCAATTGTCCTCCTAAAGCTGTTTCTTTCTCAAATAAAACAACTTCATGTCCTTTCATTTTCGCAACTCTGGCAGCTTCCATTCCTGCCACACCACCACCAACGACAACAACCTTTTTCTTTGTTTGGGCAGGTGTAATGACTCTCTCATATTCATAACCATTTTCAGCATTCAACACGCAACTTAAAAATCTTCTGTTTTGAATAGCATCTGTACATCCCTTATTACACATCATACAATGACGAATACGATTTCCTTCACCTGCTTCTAATTTCTTCACATAATCTGGATCAGTTAATAAAGAACGTCCTAAAGCAATGATATCACAAACACCAGTTTCAATTAAAGCCTCACCATTTTCAGGTGTTAAAATACGTCCAACTGCTGATACAGGAATAGAAACAGCTTCTTTAATTTGCTTTGTATAAGAAGACATAAAACTATAAGGTGTTGTTCCCATTGCTGGAATTGTGTCATTCATATTACCTGTATGATTAGCCTGTCCAACATGAATCATATCGACTCCTGCCTCTTCCAATATTTTTGCAAATTTTATAGCTTCTTCAATTTGTAAACCACCTTTTCCACGAAGTGTTCCATCAGGATTAACTGTAATCACAGGTAATTTATAATCAATACAAATATCTGGTGCATTATCTTTAATTGCTTTGACAACTGCTAAAGCAAATTTAATTCTATTCTCAAATGATCCGCCATATTCATCAGTTCTCTTATTTAAAATAGTTGAACACAAAGAACCTACTAATCTATCTCCATGGACTTCCACAATATCAACGCCAGCTTCATATGCACGTTTCACACAAGCTCCCATCTTTTCCAATATCGTATTCAATTGTTCTTCTGTGACTTCACTAATATAATGTAACATATCATGATGTAGTTTGGCACGAGCTGCTTGCATATCACCTTTTCTAAACAATTCTGCCAAGGCATCAACATCATATTCTGGATGGAATAATTGAATTCCTAATTTACAATCATATTCATGTAATGCTTCAGCAAGATTTTTATAAGCTTCAATTTGTCCATCATGGAATAATTTTGGTGTTGGTGAAACGGTATTAACAGGTGCAACATCCCCTAAAACAATATAAGCCACTCCACCTTCAGCAATTCTCTTATAAAAATTAAAACTTTGTTTTCCAATCGATCCATCTCTTTCTTCATATCCCGTTGTCATTGGCGGAAACATGATTCTGTTCTTTAGTGTGATTTTTCCTACTTGAATTGGTTCTAATAATTTCATACTTTCATCTTCTCCTTCATCATATTCTTTAACTTTGTTAAAATTTTATCAATATTATGATAGCACTTACACATATATAAAACATACGTTTTCAATGAAAAAACATATACTTTTTCATATTATTGAGTATGATAAATAAAAACCGACTTCAAAGTTGGTCATTGATTCAAAAGAAAATCCCTAGATATAAGTATTTTGATTTGATGGATTGTTTCCCTTAAAACATAACATCCATCCAATTTAACAACATACATTGATAAAAAATCATCTCATTCATGACTATCAAAATAATATAAGATGTATTTTCATGTATATATAATTCTAATCTTGATACAAATAGAAACAATCCCAAAAGCTATATTAAAAAAATCTATAAACATAAAATGATCATAAGCCTCATGTTGAGAAATAAAAAGACATGTTTTCACTTTCACATTATGAATGATTTTTAAACTTAATAAGCAATCAAATATGACATTCCCTGTATGAATAATCATATTTTGCTTTATCAAAACAGACTTATATTGTTGTAATATCTGTTGTGCTTTATCAATTTTATGATTTTCAAGTAAATGATTAATATGAAAAATAACATAAAATAAGTGATGATCTATCGCATTCATTTCATTTTTTATATTCTTTAACAAAGTCATTTTCTCATCATTATATTGACGTAATTGATACGCCTTCACATATTCCAAATATTCATTATATATACCATTTTTGATATACACAAGTTATTTATGAATTTGTGATTCTATGTATAAAATATTTCCTGTCAATACTCTACATTTTATCCAATTTTTCTTCTATCAATTAAAAAAAGCAGAGAACTTTTTAGGTTACCTGCTCAAGAATACAACTATAATAGTCATTCTTCAATTTTTCACCGTTTTAGCACCACATTTTAGTTTGTTGGGATAATGCAGAACCCTTATAAATGGGTATTTAAGACGTTTCGACTGTTTACATTTCGGGCAGTATAAGGAAGAATTCTTTATGAAGGTATCCTCTCTTATTCTGCCACAAGTTTTGTTACCGCAGATGGAGTCTAAAATCCATTTACTCATTATCGTTCACAAAAACACTACACATCCAGTCATTAAATTTATCAGGTTCTTCAAATTGCGGATAATGTGCTGAATTCTCAAACACAACCATTTCGTGTATCTCCTCTCCAGTTAGACTGTTTAAGTAGTTTTTTGCCGCTTTAGGAGAGGTCATACCGTCGTATGCTCCCATAACAAAATAGACAGGAATATCCAGCTTGGTTACAATCTCTGTAATGGGATTATTTAACGCTTCCAATATCAATGTGTCTTGATATTTGATCGATGCCGTGTAAAGACGAATAGCATCTATCAGATTATACTCTGTACCAAAGAAATAGCCCAACCAATAGTCAGCATTATCATTTATTTGCCTTGCTGCAAAACCATATTTGCGCACATAATGTCTGGGGGTGATTTCTTCACCATTTGAAATAGAATCAGTCAATGCACGCAACTTTGCCGCATCATCCTTGTTGCCTGCTTTTTCAGCCGCTTCTATGCATAATTCCAGCCCATCTAGCTCGCTTTCGATTGTATCAGACATCTGACCTATTCCGATATAGGCAAGGTACATTTCAGGATGCTGTGAAGCAGCCATTGTCCCAATATATGTACCATAAGAGTGACCAATCAGGATGACCTTCTCTTTATGCAAATATGTCGATATATACTGTGTAAACGCAATCAAATCATCCACATGAGTAGAAGCAGTTACATCAGAATAGTCTTTGCCGAATTCATATGATTTTCCGCTGCCACGTTGATCGTAATGAACGACTGTAAAATTCTCCTCAAGGGTACTTTGATATTTTCTCGCATAGGGTATTTCGGAACAGCATGGACCGCCATGGACAAAGAGAACAACTGGATTGTCTTTGTCTTTCCCACGAATCATCATTTCAATATTTGCTCCGTTGATTTCTACCTTTCGTAATTCACTGATACTGTTATCACTTTTTATTTTGGGTGTCCATGTGGGAGCAAATAATTCAATAATGAGAACGAAAACGAATATAATGACAATAAT
>Ga0129308_1002195_pt1 | contig 17373 bp, 19 predicted proteins | sample L827metagenome_FD_94440 | JGI IMG/M metagenome (GOLD analysis project Ga0129308, IMG submission 94440) | Ring-tailed lemur group fecal microbial communities from Wisconsin, USA - L827 metagenome | ecosystem: Host-associated > Mammals > Digestive system > Large intestine > Fecal | place: USA...
ACTATCCCTTCATTCTTCTAATATAATTGAATTATCTATTTTTCTTTGTTCTGTTTCCTTTGATAAATTGATTTTATAATCATAATGTTGCTGATATGAAGTTTTAAAATAACAGGCATATAAAATGTCTAAGATTAAAGCCATAGACTCTAATGATGAAAAAGCTGCAATTTTTGAATAAGATTTTTCTCTTGTTGTTAAATGTAATGTCACATCAGATAATCTTGATAACTCATTTTCTCCAATACTTGTAATCGCAATTATCGGAACATGATTTTCTTTTAGTATTTTCACAGTTTTTATAAGTTCTCCTGATGCTCCAGAATAAGAAATGCAAATTGCACAATCTTTAGAAGTTGTCATTTTTGCTTCTTGATACATTGTATTGCTTATACTATATGTTTCTGATCTTTTTCCTATATGTCTTATTTTAAAATTAAATTCCTCTGATAAAAAACATAAATTTGAAATAGCAAAAATCTTAATTGCATCGCTTTTTTGCATTATACGAATTGCTTTCTGTAATGAATCATGTTGAATCAATGATAGAGTATCATTTAGACTTTCATGCTTGAGTTGTGCAATCTTGTTAGCAATATTCATAATCGAATCCATTTTATGGAATGGTGTATTTGCATCAATATTTTTAAAATTCTTTTTTAAATATTCAACTTCTTCTATAAAAGCATTTTTGAATTGTACATATCCCTTAAAATCCAATTTCTTTGCTATTCTTACTAATATTGAGGGTGATGTATATGTTTCTCCAGCAATCATTGTTGTCGAATAATCTTTAATTAATTCCTGTTTGTTCAATATGAAATCTACAACTTCTTTTTCACTTGCTGTCCACCTTGTTTCTTTCATTCTTTCTTGCAACAACATTTTATTACCTCCTGCTAATGAAATCATGGTTTATAAATATAATTATAACATTTATAAATATTTAAATAAATTAAACTAGAAGAAATAAAATTCACTTAGCAAAAATAACATTTCTAAACATTTTATTCTGCACAGCTTAGTAAATTATTCATTTCATGTACCCATTTCAATAAAAAACTATTTTCTTGATTTGTCTACATATCGCTTAAATTTTACGGCCAATAGATCATGTTCTTTGCCTAATTCATCTGATATATTTCTTATATTTTAGATATCATTATAGGTATTGCAGTATCTTTCATCCATAAACGATGTCATCAATTATTATTCAAAAGAAAAAACCTTGAATTTATCAAGGCTTTTGTTTATTAATTAATCACCAACGTATGGTAATAATCCCATTTGTCTAGCACGTTTAATGGCAGTAGCTAATTGTCTTTGATATTTGGCGCTTGTTCCAGTTACACGTCTAGGAATGATTTTACCATTAGCAGAAACGAATCTTTTTAATAATTCAACATCTTTGTAATCAATGTAATCAATCTTATTTTTTGTAAAGTAGCAAACTTTTTTTCTACCCATTCTTTGTCTTTTGAATGCCATAAGTTATTTCCTCCTTAAAATTGAATATCATCTTCCATGATATCAAAAGAATCAAATGAATTATCGAAATCTTTTTCCAAATTCACTGTTTTCATATCATAGAAATTATTTTGTTCTACTTGAGGTTGCTGTTGTTGAGCTCTTTCTCTTGCAGCCCTTGTTTCCAAGAACTGTACGCTATCACATACAACTTCTACAACATAGACCTTTTGTCCTTGTGCATTGTCATAACTACGAGAACGTAGTCTTCCTTCTACACCAACTAATGATCCTTTTGAACAATATTTCTCAACGTTTTCCGCGATTTTATTCCACACTACACAATTAATATAATCTGCTTGTTGTCCATCAGCAGAATTATAGTTTCTATTCAATGCTAATGTAAATGAAGTCACAGCTGAACCTGTATTTGTTCTTCTTAATTCAGGATCTCTTGTCATTCTTCCAACGAGTACGACACGATTAATCATAATCTCCGCACTCCTTATCTTCTAAGAGTTAAATGACGTAATACATTTGCGTTGATACGTGATAAACGTTCGAATTCAGCAATATTAGCTGGAGTTGTTGTTGCATCTACAACAACATAATATCCTTTAGTGTAATCTTTGATTTCATAAGCAAAATCACGTAATCCCCATTCGTTGACATTATCAACAGTTCCTTCACCATGAGTTAAAATGCTTTTAAAATTTTCAATTAATTTGTTTCTCGCATCTTCTTCAACGTCTGGTTTTACAATAAACATAATTTCGTATTTGTTCATCTTATTACCTCCTCCTATGGTCTAATGGTCTACATCTTCTGTAGACAGGCAGTAAATTATTTTTACATGCCCGTAGATTATAGCATATTGATTTAAAAATTACAATGAATTTATCAATATTTTTAGTTATTTACAATTTTTTTCTCCACTTGATAACTTTCTTTATAAAGATACAAAATTATATAAGTCAAGGGTAAAGAAAATCTCTTTTTCCCACAGCTCCCTGGATTCAAATATAAAACACCCTCCTCTTGGTAACATGCATACTGATGTGAGTGTCCATAAATATAAAAATCAACATCTTGTTTTTTCCCTTTTTGATGTATAAGAAAAAATCGATAATTTTCTATTGAAAAAGTGAGTTCCTCATCTAAATCTATGCAGTCATTATTTCCCTTTACAATATATAATGGTGCTATTTTTTTTAAAGTATCAACAATTTCTTCTTTCAAAATATCGCCAGCATGAATAACATAATCACATGTTTTCAAATCCTCAATAACTTCATCTCTTAAAACATTATGCGTATCTGAAATAATTCCAATTTTTTTCAATTTCTTTCACCACTTTTCCATTTTTTCATATATTATTGTAGAAAGGAGTTTCTATGAACAAAGACGAACTCAGTTTTAATACTCAAGATTATATCCAGTGCTTTTTTGATATTCTCGATCACATGATCCAAGGAATGATGGATGCAAGAATTTCATGCAGTCTTTCATCAACATTTATCAATCAAATGATTCCCCACCATCGAGGAGCTATTCAGATGTCTAAAAATCTTTTACAATATACTACCGATATTCCCTTACAAAATATTGCTTGTCGTATTATATCAGAGCAAACAAAAAGTATTCAAGATATGTTAAAAATTCAGTCAACATGCATTTCTTATACAAATTATCAACAAGACATCAACCAATATTTACAAAGTTTTCAAGAAATCTCACAAAATATGTTTCATGAAATGTCCCATGCTGAAATTGATAACAATATCAACATCAGTTTTCTTCATGAAATGATTCCTCATCACGAAGGAGCAGTCAAAATGTCTAAAAGCATTTTGCAATATCCTATCTGTCCAGAGCTTATTCCTATTTTGAATGCAATCATTTCTTCACAAGAACATGGGATTACAGAAATGAAAGCACTTCTTCAGAAATATCATCAATAATTTGATGATATTTTTTACTTATTCATCATTTCTTAATGATTTCTTTATATAATAATGATATCAATTATGTCATAATAGTATTGAAATGAGGGAGAAAAATGACGAAAAAAAGGAAGTTAAAAAGAGGTAGAATTCTATTGGCTTTATTATGTTTGATTATGATTATCGGAACTGTTGGATATTATTATTATTTTATTTATACACAAAATAACATTGAAGAATATGAAGTTGATGAATTATCAATTCAACATCAATTTTTAACAATTAATCCATATTCACGTAGTGGTAAAAGCCTGAAAAAAGTCAAAGGAATTGTTGTACATTATACTGGCAATCCTGGTTCTACCGCCAAAAATAATAGGGATTATTTTGAAAGCTTAAAAGATAAACATACAGCTTCTGTATCAAGTCATTTTATCATTGGTTTAAATGGCGAAGTTATTCAATGTATTCCTTTAAATGAAATTTCATATGCTTCTAATCAAAGAAACAAAGATACTATTTCTATTGAATGCTGTCATCCTGATGAGTCAGGAAAATTCAATGATGCAACATATCAGTCCTTACAAACACTTGTTTCGTCATTAATGACAACATATCACCTTAATCAAGACGATGTTATAAGACATTATGATGTCACTGGAAAAAACTGTCCAAAATACTTCGTTGAACATGAAAATGCTTGGCAACAATTTAAAAATTCTTTACATTAAAAACGTGGATAGACTCCACGTTTTTACATTTCTTTATTCTCCACAGAAAATATGACAATAGCCGCTCCTAATAGAGAGACAAAAATACCAATAAACAAAACTGTTTTGACACCCACAACATCCAATAGAACACCACCTATAATATTCGCAATAATTCCACTTGCAGTAATTGCTGCTGTCACCATAGATTGACCCTTAATAGCATCACTTTTTGCAATCATCTGATTAACATAATAAACACTTGCAGGTATAATAATAGCATAAGCTCCAACCTGTAAAATTTGTGCAATATAAATCATTGTTACATTTGTTGCAATGCATGTTAAAACATGTTTTACTGCAAATAAAACAACAGAGATTTTAATTAACATTGCACAATTGACATTTTCTCTCATTTTGTTAAATAAAGCCATTGCTGGTAATTCAACAATTGCAGCCAAGAATACAGCTATTCCCATTTGGCTTTCAGTACCGCCAATAGGCTTTAAAATTTGAATAAAGAAATTATTAATAATTGTATGTGTAAAGAAGACTGCAACAACTCCCAATACAAAAATCATAAATCGTTTATATTTTTTACAAAAATCCATAAAAGATAATTGCTGAGTAACTTCTTTTTCTTCTAATTCTTGAACACTCTTTCTTTGCTCATTTTGAGGAATCACATATGTATAAACAACAACAATTAACAAAAAGTTCAAAACCAAATAAATCAATGGCAATAATCCTGTTCCAAAATCTTCAACAAGATACCCAACAACAAAAGAGACTATTGCATAAGCGGCACTCCCAAGTCCCCTAGCTAATCCATAATTCACTTCAATTCCATATTTTTCAAAAACAAATGCCAATGAATTTAAGAGTGGCTGAATAGTCATCATGCAAGTTGCAATGCCTACAAATAAAAATAATAACAAATTTGATTTACCTTCAAGAAAATAAATCCATCCTGACAAAACAACTGTCATAATTAAAATCACTACAATAATCTTTCTTAATTCAATCTTTGGATTTTTATCAGCATAAGATGCAACTGCGGGTTGTGTAAAAACTGCAATTACACTAATGACTGCCAAAAAAACGCCAATAACTGAATTAGAAAATCCATGGTCTAATAAATAGACTGAAGCATATCCCATCAATGCACAAAAAGACCCAAAATAAAGCATTTGTATTGCTGAATACTTCGCATCTAACGATAACAACTTTTTCATTCATCTACCTCCAACATACTTCTTATTATAAAGGAAAAGCTTAAGAAAAGAAAAATATTTTTGTTCTTGAAAATATTTTTCTTTTTTCTAAATCAAATGATATTCCTTTAATTGTACTTCTATTTCACGTTGATTTATTGTGCAACGTGTTTCTCCTAATTCAATTGCAGGCTTTGTTTTCCCATGATAATCACTGCCACATGTTACTAAAATATTCAGTTCTCTTCCCTTTTGTAAGAAATATTTGACAGTTTCTGCATCATGATAATTACTAAATGCTTCTACACCCTGAATACCAACTTTCACCATCTCATCAAAGACTTCAAATTGTCCTTTAAGATTATTCCCTGGATGAGCTAAAACTGCAATTCCATCATGATTACAGATTATTTGAATCGTTTCTTCTAATGAAGGATATACAACTTCTGTATAACAAGGTTTTCCTTGAGCATAATAATCCCAATAAAAATTTACATAAGGATTATCACTTCTTGCACCACCTTTACGATATGGTTTTAATAAATCATGATCGACATATCTTTCATCATTTAATAACACTTCAGCAAACATTTCACCTGTATAAACGCCACTTTCACTTAAAGCGTCCAACTGTTCTTGCTTTAATTCAAAGCCTAATTGATTTGTCAATTCTAATTTTTTTAAACTGCATGCGAGTTCTTGTTGTAAAATATTCTCCTCTAATTGGTTAAAGATAGGATTTGTATAATCAATTCCATATCCTAAAACGTGTAAATTTATCCCTTTATAAGTACAGTCGATCTCTGTTGCATGAATATATTTTATATGCAATTTTATAGCTTCAGCTTTTGCTTCATCAATAGCTTTAACGCTATTATGATCAGCAATTGCCATAATCCTTATTCCAGCTTGATGACACTGATGAACCAATTGTGTTGGGCTAAATTCTCCATCATCACTGTACTTTGAATGCATATGCAAATCAATAAATTTTTCCATTTTCGATTTCACCTTTCCTATTTAAAATCATCCTTTTTCCTAAATCAAACAAACCATCTTTAATATACTCATCTAACTGATCAATAAAAACAATATGAGGCTGATGTTCTTTTGTAAGATATCGATCCAACAGCGAAACATCAAAAGACTCAATCACATCACTACATACTCCTATGACCTGTGGATTCATAACTGCACATAATGAGACCACTTGATACAATAAAAGTTGTTGTGGATTTTGTTTCAACATATCTTCTTGCTCTGGAAATGATAAAAACGGCAAATAAGATAATTCACCAGCAAACTGTGAAAAACCAGTATATAACTGATGCTGAATCATAAGTCCACATCCGACATATTTGACCTGTGGCTGATACATCAATGCCAAATGCATGACATCAGGATAATAATGACTCAATCCCATACAAGCGACATTCACATCATTTTCAATATGAATATCCAACAAAAACCTCTTTTTCAAGTCACCTACAAAATGACAATGTACTAATTTTTCAAAATCACAAATATCAATTTCACCATTTCGACAAACACCCGGAATACTCAATGTCAATGTTGAAATCAAAGCATCATAATCAAGCATATCTTTGACAATATCAACAATTTCCTCAAAACATCCCTCATGACTCTCTCGCTTACTCTCAAACAAGACATCTCCTAATAAATTACATATTTTCACAAAGAAAACATCGCAAAACTGATCTCTTTTTAAAATAATCATTCCTAAATGAGCATAATCTTTATTAATAATGTACTGTTTACTTTTTCTTCCTCCTGTAGACCTTGCTTCACCAATAAATTCAATTTCTTTTGTTGCCAACAAATAATGAAGAATATTTGTAATCGCTGCATGTGATAGTCCAGTATGCAAAGAAAGATCATTTTTTGTCCATATTTTACCATCATAAAAACATTTTCTCACAAGATGTGTATTATCAATCTTTAAATCAGAATTCTTAGACAAATCTTTCCCTCCTATATCTTTCGTCACGTTTTAACGAAAGTACCTATCATTATTATATACTTTTCATAACAATTGACAAGATTTATCTTGGTATTTTCTTTAAAATATTCTATGATAAAGATAAGGAGTTGAATGAAAATGATAAATATTCATGAAAACATGTCTAATATTAAAAAAGCCCTTCAAAATGAAAAACTTGTTATTTTTGTAGGTGCAGGTGTTTCTAAAAATTCTCAGGTTCCAACTTGGGGACATTTAGTGAGAGAATATGCTAAAAAGCTTAACTATACACAGTGTCTTTCGTGTCATTTTAAGAGTAGTCATTGTGAAGAATCATGTCATCATAAATATTATTTTTCAACAGATGAATATATTAAAATTCCTCAATATTTTTATAGTCAAGATAAGTCTTTTCAGCATCAAGATTATTATCAAGTTCTTCAGGATGCTTTTCATCAAGAATTTCAGCCTAACATTCTTAATGACCTCATTGTCTCACTTTATCCAGAGCACATCATTACTACAAACTATGATCATCTTTTAGATCATTATCATTATGAGGTCATCAAAGATGACGGGGATCTTTTAAAAGCAAAATCTAGTCATTATCTCATTAAAATGCATGGTGATATTGATGATCTTCAACATATTATTTTTAAAGAAGATGATTATTTACGTTTTTCTCAAACACATGCTTTGATCGAACTATATATTAAATCTTTATTAATAGATCATACTTTCCTGTTTGTAGGTTATTCATTGAATGATTATAATCTAAAAATGTTTTTAAGTTGGATTGATTATATTGGGCATGAAAAAAAAGTTCAGAATAATATGCATCCTAATTATTTAATAACGAATGATATTTCTCCTGAACAGGATTATTTACTTTCTTATTATTTACAAAAAAATATCCAAGTTATTAATTTAAATAACTTGGATGAACATCTTATGAAAGAAGCACAAACAATTCCATTAGATGATGAAATTGGACAAAAAACTTATGTCTGCCTTCGTCATCTCAAATAATTATTCATAGGGATGGGCTCTAAGGAGCTCATCCATTTCTTTTTTCCCAGCATCATTGCATAATGAGGAATAAGTAAATAAACTGTATCCCTTATATCCATTTAAATAAAGAATTTGTACTTGCGATGAAATATTCGATGATGATGATGACCAACCTTGATCATATTCCAGTTCTTCACCAGATTGATAAAGAGCTAACCCAGCATATAGCATAATACTTTTATGTCTTTTTAATTTGGCAAAAGTTTTAATACGTTCTGTATAAAGTTTAGTTTTGCCGTTTGTACCATATTGATTTGACCAGTAAACTTGTGGCATCAAATAATCAATATAACCTTCTTCTTTTAGCCATGTGTCTACATCTGCCCCTTCATTCACACAATTCTCATAATTTCCTTGAGGACTAATTCCAAAAACAACATTCTTATCAATGGCTTTTATGCTTTGGTAAACATCTTGAATCAACATATTGACATTATCCATTCTTTGATTTTGTGTTGTTTCACCATGTGTTCCAGGAACATAAAAATAATCATCAAAATGTATACCATCTACATCATAATTTTTTACAATTTCTAAAACACCTGCAACAATATAATCTCTTACATCTTGATTCGCTGGATTAAAAATATATTTATAAGTCGCATATCCTATCACATAGTCGCTCTTTTCTATCCATTGACTATGAGGGGAATATTCTATAAACTGTTGATAAGTTTCTTGATTTAAAGAAATACGATAAGGATTAACCCATGCTTCTATTGATAGTCCTCTTTCATGAACGATATCAATCATTTCTTCTAAAGGATCAAAAGATAAACTACTTTTTCCTGTAATCACTTTTGAAATCGGAAAGAGCTTTGATTGATACAAAGCATCACTAAACGGTCGCACTTGCACAATCACGGTATTGGTTTGATATTTTTCTACATTTTTTATAGCTTCTAGGAAATCTTCACGAAACTCTTGTCGAGAACGATAAGAGAACTTTGCTAAATCATAATAGGAAAACCAGACTGCTCTTTTATCTAAAGCAGATAAAGGACATGGTGGTCGGGGAAAGAAAAAATATATCAATAAGCTTAATGCCAGTAAAAATGCAACAACCGATAAACTATGTCTTTTCTTTTTCACAACCTCACTCCTATATCAAATCTTCTGGTGTCGTAATCTTTTTATTCTCATAATCTCCTACGATAGCGTAGACATGCACATCTGTAAATTCTTCAACCATTTGGGCATCATCAGTTGCCATAAAACGTTGTGCAATTCCTTGAGAATATGCTTTCATAATCACTTCTCTATGAAAAGCTTGAGGAGTTTGAGCTTGCATTAATTCAGAACGCTTTAATGTTTCTTTCACTCTTCCATGGATAACACGCTTAATAGTATCTTTACATGGAACCATCAACAAACATGCTTGATGGACTTTTAAGCATTCTAACAACGCATTTATATGCTCATGTTTTATATAAGGTCTTGCACCATCATGAATAAACACTTCATCATATATTGTTTTCTGCAAACCAGCATAAACACTATCTTGACGTTCTTTCCCACCATCTACAAACTGAATACGTGAATCCTGAGATAGCTTCCGAAACTCTTTTCTTTCAAAAGGTTGTGTCACTACAATAATCTGTCCACACCTTGCATCTTTCAAAAAAACATCTAAAGTCATTTCATAAATCGTTCTTTCATTGATTTGAAAAAGCATTTTATTATAATCCAATCCTGTTCTTGTTCCTTTGCCAGCACACAATATAATCACACTATACATCAAACATCACCTACCTCCTTCATTATAGCACAAAAGCTTCATGTGAAATACACGAAGCTTATCTTTAATTACTAACTTTTATAATATATTTCTTCATTTTTGTCAATATTCCTCTTGCCCCTAAAGTCGGATCATAATCATCTAAAATATCATCTATCATTTCTTGTGATAATTCTTTTGGAGAGTTTTTTTGCAAAATTACTTTTAAATCTTCTTGTTTCAAGGAACTATAAGCAATGATTTCATCTATACGATTCAAAAACTCTTCAGAAAATACTTCTTTAAGATTTTCTCTTGATGGTTGCTTTTTCTTGAATCCTACACTTTGTTTATTTTGTGAAGTCACATTAGATGTCATGAAGATGAATGTATCTTTAAAAGAAATTTGATGATGATGATTATCTTTCAAAATACCTTCATCAAAAACCTGTAAGAACAGATGCATAACTTGAGGATGAGCTTTTTCTATTTCATCCAATAACAAAAGACTATGGGGATGAAGAACTAACTCATGTAGAAGTGAAGACTGATTTTCATAACCGACATATCCTGGTGGAGAGCCAATAATTTTTGTCACACTACTTGCTTCACTGTATTCAGACATGTCAATCTTTATAAAGTGTCGATTTAATAATTGGGCTAATTCTTTAACAGTTTGTGTTTTTCCAATACCACTATTTCCTACCAATAAATAAATTCCTTTTGGTTTATCCATATGAGGATATTCTGATAATGATTCTAATGACTCAACTAATGTATGAATAGCTTGTTTTTGTCCAATAATAACTTCTTGTAATTGTCTTTCTAAGTCTTGATATGAGAATGACTTATGAATTGTCATACCACTCATTTCTTCAACGACCTGTTCCACATGCCTTTGTTTTAATTCTTTTTCACCTAAAAAAATCGCTTTTACACATGATAGATCTAGCACATCTAATGCCTTATCTGGAAAAACACGTTGAATAAGATATTGATCACATAATGTGATAACCTCATCTATTATTGTCTCATCAATACTCATATGATGATAATCTTCATATTGTTTTTTGAGTCCCATTAAAATATCTTTTGTTTCTTCTTTTGTATTTTCTTGTAGTTTAATTACTGCAAATCTTCTATTCATTGCCTGATCTTTTTCAAAATATTTGTAATATTCTTCAATTGTCGTTGCTCCAATAATAGTTAAATCTTTTCTTGCAAGATAAGGTTTAAGAATGTTTGAAGCATCGATTGCTCCTTCAGCACCTCCTGCTCCAATCAAATTATGAATTTCATCAATAAATAAAATTGCATCTTTAGCTTGAATAACCTTATCAATAATCTTTTTAAACTTTTCTTCAAATTCTCCACGATACTTTGTTCCAGCCACAATACTTGAAAGACTTAATTCATATATCACTTTATTTTTTAATGCTCTTGGAACTTCCTGACTATTCATTTTTAAAGCAAGTTTCTCGACCAAAGCCGTTTTTCCTACCCCTGCTTTTCCTATAAGCAATGCATTATTTTTCTCTTTTTTACACAACGTTAAAAGAAGTTGCTCTAATTCTACATCCCGACCTATCATGAGCCTTTCTTGTTTTTTGACTAACTGATTAAAATTTGTTAATTCATGAATTTTATCTAATTCACTCATGAAGGCTTTCTCTTCACTTAATTCTTTTTGAATTTTATCAAAAGGCACATGATATTTATTCAATAATTCTACAGCCACACTTTCTCTTTGCATGAGTAAGGCGATAGATAGAGTATTCAAAGAGACTTTACTCTCATTTTGTTCTTCGCTAATACGCATAGCATCTTCCAAGATATTTTTAACAACTTCACTATACTCCATATAAAAAGGTTGAATATCTTTTTCACCAAACAACCTAACAACATCTTCATAAATCATTTCATCATCAACATGGTATGACTTCAATATTTTTGAGAAAGAACTCTCTCTCATTTTCAAAAGAGACAAGAGAAGATGTTCACTTCCTACATTGCTGTGACCTAAATCAAAAGCAATACTTTCTGCAATAACAATAGCTTTTTGTGCTTTCTCATGAAATCGTGTGAGCATACTACACCTCTTTTCCTTTCTATCATATGAACTCTATTTGAAATTATTAACCATTTCTTATATATTTAATCAAATTATCCTTTGCCATATTTAGTAAAAGAAAAGAAGTGTTTCCACTTCTTAAACATTAAATTTGAAGAACATAATATCACCATCACGTCCTACATATTGTTTTCCCTCTTGACGAATTTTACCAGCTTCCTTTAAAGCCATTTCACTTCCATATTTCATCAAATCATCATAACTATATGTTTCAGCTTTAATAAATCCTTTTTGGAAATCAGTATGTATGATTCCAGCCATTTCAGGTGCCAACATACCATTTTTAAATGTCCATGCTCGCACTTCATCAGCACCTACAGTAAAGAATGTATGTAATCCAAGTAAAGCATACGCTTCTTTAATTAATTTATCTAGCCCACTCTCATCAATTCCTAAATCCTGCAAAAACATGTCTTTATCTTCTTTGTCTAACCCAACAAGTTCACTTTCTATTTTTGCACAAATAGGAACAACGCCACATCTTTCATTTTCTGCATAATCTTTTAATTCTACATAATAAGGATTATCTTCAGGATTTTCTAAATCTTCTTCTCCTAAATTGGCCACATAAATGAGTGGTTTCATTGTCAGCAAGGTGTATTGTTTCACAATCATCATTTCTTCTTGTGAAAATTCCATTGTTCTTGCAGGCTTTCCAGCTTCTAAAACCTCTTTTAATGGTTCTAATACAGCTATTTCTGCTTTTGCTTCTTTATCGCCAGATTTTGCTTTCTTCTCAATCTTACTTATTCTTTTTTCAACTGTTTCCAAATCCGCAAAAATCAACTCTAAATTGATTGTTTCAACGTCTCTTATTGGATTCACATCACCATCAACATGAGTAATGCCTTTATCTCTAAAGCAACGTACAACTTCACAAATTGCATCTGTCTCTCTAATATTTGCTAAAAACTTATTTCCTAAGCCTTCACCTCGACTTGCTCCTTTAACTAAGCCAGCAATATCAGTAAATTCAAATGTCGTTGCAATTGTTTTTTTAGGATTAAATATTTTTGTTAACTCATCTAAGCGATGATCTGGAACTTCTACTACACCAACATTAGGATCAATTGTCGCAAATGGATAATTTGCAGCTTCTACTTGTGCATTTGTAATTGCATTAAATAAAGTTGATTTTCCAACATTAGGAAGTCCCACAATACCAGCTGTTAATGCCATTTTTCTTCACTCCTTAACTCCATATCATTTTAACGAAAAAATGATTAAAATACAACTTTAATATAAAATATTTTATAAATTGTTGATTTATGATGAGAGTGCATTATTTTCTATGACCATATTTTATCATTCTAATTTTGATCTCCCTATTTTGCAACTTTATACTGTTATATCATTTTTCATACATCACAGTATTTTAGATTTTATATTTCTTTATCATGTTTTTTGTTTTGCTTCTCCTATATACTTTAATTGATGAATAATACCTATTTCAATACTCCTTTTTCATAAACATCTTCATCTTTAAAAACATGATTATATTTTTTAAAAATAAATGACTTTCTTCCATGAAAAATAGTTTTAAATAATATAAGAAATCCCTCAATATTTTTATATGGTCTCATCATTCATTTGTATTCCTACAGTAATTTGCTCATATCTATTATTGTTTTGAGATAAAACAATAATAGATATGTATAAATAATGATTTAATATAAAAACAGAAGTTTGTTTGTAACTCCTGTTTTTATATTTACATCCATTCTGATCCATCTTCACGTCTTAAGATATAACGAATCATATCAAATAATTCTTCCTGAGTACGTGACTTCACAATAAAGACATGATTCCCCATAGCTGCTGACAATGCCTCAGGAACGTCTGTTTCTAAAGCAATTAAGTCACCATATGCAAATCTAATTTGATCATAATTGTTTTGATACCAAATTCCATCTCTACGCCCTACATAAGCGACCCAATACTTACGTTCAATATCATAAAAACACTTATTGTATTTGATCATGTCAGCCCAAATTGTATAAACATCAACATCATATGCATAATTGGCCATATCAGGCATATAGGCTCCTGGAGCACGCATGTTCACTTCAAGACCAACAATATCTCCTTTCTTTCCTAATCCTTCACGATCTTCATCCAATCTAAAGAATTCAAAATGGAAGAAACGACTTCTAGTATCGAAGGCTTCTACTGCACGTTTTCCAACTTCCGCTAAATCCAATCCTTCAACAGGTTGAGAATAGAAAGCTGTATCGCTAGCCTCGTTGACATTATCCATAATTGAATTTAACATGACATGACTTGTCGCAATTAAGATATTCTTATCTTTATCTGTAATTCCATCAAATGTTTCTACATGTCCTGGAACCATTTCTTCAATAATGAATTGAACATGAGGGTCCTTTGTCGCAAAGAAATAATCTAATTCATTATCACTTTTTAATTTATAAGTTGAACTTGCACCTACTCCATTATCAGGTTTCACAATGACTGGATATCCGACTCTATTCGCAAATGCTTTTGTTGCTAGATAATCATCAACTAATCTAAATCTTGCTGTTGGAATACCAGCCTTTTTATACACATCTTTCATCTTTGATTTGTATTTCATAGGTGCCATATCTTGAATTTTTGTCCCTGTTGTGACATTAAATTCATTACGCAATGTGGCTTCTAATTCTAGCCAATATTCATTTTGAGATTCAATCCACTCAATTTTTCCATAATGCCATGTAAAATAAGCACATGCACGATAAACTTCCTCATAATTTTCTAAGTTATCAACTTTATAGTATTCCGTCAATGCAATACGTGTATGATATGGCAAGCCTTCATAACTTGCGTCACCAATTCCTAACACATTCACACCTCTCGCTTTTAAACGATCACAGAAGTTATAAAAATACAACGGGAAATGTGGAGAAATAAACACTAAATTCATCTTATATCACCCTTTCTACAAAATATGGGAATTGTACACGCCACCATGGCCAATCATGATTGACATCATATCCCCAAAAATCAACCCATGCTGGAATATCTTTATAATCTAATAATTCTTTCATTCTTGATGTGCTTCTTATCATATCATCTTCCCAAGCCCCTTGACCTGTGCATAAAACAATCTTGTTTTGACGATACATTTCAACATATGGATGATCATAACTCATCCCATTAATATATTGAATAGGTGAATTACGATATAAAATATCATCATGATATCCACCAAAGAATAAATCACTATCATAATAACCACTCAAAGCAATACATCCCTTAAAAATATCAGGTCTTCTAAACATGAAATTAGCTGCATGTGTTGCTCCCATAGAGCATCCTGTTGTAAAAATACCATCTGCATAACGACCACCATTACCATAAGAATTGATTTCAAAAATTCTTGGTACCAACTCATTGACTATATAATAGAACCACTGTTCCATCATATAAGTTCTATGACCATTATCTCCACCTTCATCAGACCAAGATTCTTGATCAATACTGTCACAACAGAATAATTGAACTCTTCCTTCATCAATCAAGTGTTCAATTGTTGCAACCATTCCATTATTCGCAAAATCAAAATAGCGTCCATTCTGTGAAGGAAAAACCAAAATAGGTTGACCAGCATGTCCATAAACATTAAATTCCATATCTCTATTCAGGCATCCACTATATTCTTTAAACCATTCAATCTTCATAATAATCTCCTATCCTAATGTATATTCAACAAATGCATTGACTTCATCCATTGTTTCAAACCTTGCTGTATATGTAAAATTACCCATAGCTCCACTTAAAATATCAGGCATTCTTTCACACATCACTAAATCAAATTGATATTTGTTCACAATATCTTCATGACTATGTGTATAAGCTAAACCATCACGTCTCCCACAATACACACAATGATAAGGTCTTTCATGACTATACTCACTATGACCATCAACAACCATATCAGCATAAATTTGATAAATATTAATATTATTCGCAAAGTTCATCATATCAGGAGTATATCCTCCAGGAGTTCTATGATTCACTTCTAAACCAATAATATCTCCTTTCTTCCCTAAACCTTCTTTATCCTCTAACATTCTAAAGAATTCCATATGGAAACATCTTCCAGCTGTATAGAAAGTTTTGACACATGCACGTCCTGCTTGTTTTAAATCATATGGAATTTCTCTTAATGAATAATAATACATACTACTAGCATCATTCACAACATCCATAATTGGATTTGGGAATACATGTGAAGTTTCAAATAACACTTCTTTATCCATGTTTGCAATACCATCATAAGAAATAATCAACCCATTCACAAATTCTTCCATAATATATTGTGTAGGTTGTTCCACTGCATAAAAAGCCTTTAATTCTTCCTCATTTGAAATCTTATAAGTAGCTGCTGCCCCAACGCCATTATCAGGTTTCACAACAACGGGATATCCGACTTTTTCAATAAATTTCATTCCTTCCTCTAAAGTTGTTGTCAAATGATATCGTGCTGTTTTGACACCTGCTTCTTCATAGAATTTTTTCATCTGTGATTTACACTTGATATCCTCAATATGACTTGTATGAATACCCGTTGTAATGTTAAAATCTGTCCTTAATTTTGCATCTTGTTCTAACCAATATTCATTATTAGATTCTAACCAATCAATATGTCCATAATGGAATACAAAATATCCCATTGCTTTCACCATTTCATTATAATCTTCCATTGAGTACACTTGATAATAATCATTAACTGCATTTTTTAATTCATAACTCAATTGATCATAGGGTGTATCCCCAATTGCTAATACATTGACACCCTTATTTTTTAAACATTCACAAAACTGATAAAAGTTCTTTGGAAATGTTGGTGATACATAAACAAAATTCATAATTTTCTCCCCCTTTAGTTAACAGTTCTTATTATAGCATATTTCAAGTGATAATCATCATAATTTTTTATCAAAGTTTTCATATTTCGTAAAAATAATGATATGTTTGTCGATTTTATAAAAAAAACATAAAAATTTTTTTTAAACAAAATCAAAACTACCCTTCAAAAGGGTAGTTTGCTCTGAGGCTATAAGCCTCGCTTGCCTGCTCGCGTCTCAAGGCGCTGCTTTCACTGCGTTCAAGCCTACCGCTCTTGACTCTCGCTGCCCC
>Ga0129308_1002199_pt1 | contig 17354 bp, 9 predicted proteins | sample L827metagenome_FD_94440 | JGI IMG/M metagenome (GOLD analysis project Ga0129308, IMG submission 94440) | Ring-tailed lemur group fecal microbial communities from Wisconsin, USA - L827 metagenome | ecosystem: Host-associated > Mammals > Digestive system > Large intestine > Fecal | place: USA...
GGGTCGGAGCCGAACGCTCTATCCAAGCTGAGCTACAGACGCACATGTATGAAAACCGACCATGAAGGACGGGATTCAGCTATTTGATTTTAGTCGTCAAACAGTAGTCAGGCTACTGCTTTCACGGAATTGAACACACGATAAAACCGCATGTTTGCATGCCTTTTGGCATTGAAGTGAAAACGTATCACAGTTGTCGGAGAACTGTGACAGACAGATTTAAATGGCGTAACCATGCTACTTGTAGATGAAATGCACAAGTTATAGGGACTGGTAAAAAGCCCGCGAAGACTTTTGCCGTCGGCCTTCGCAGGCTTTGTTCCAGTAGTAGTCAAACAGTAGTCAGAACCGTTGGATCAGGCCTTGTTTGAAAAATCAGGAAAGCTATACTAAATCAACAAAATAGCGATAGAGGCCAGGTGAACAAGGATCGCTACTTTTTTTCGTTCGGAGCGCGCCGCTTAAGGTGCAAAAGCAGTATGAGCATTCCCGCGCACAGTATTGCGGCAAGGCTCAACAGAAACAGAGGCGCGGAGTCTCCTGTCTGAGGAACGTTGACGACGGACGGACCGTTTCCGCCGGAGGATGACGTGCCGCTGTCCGGAGCCGAAGAACCGCCGGAGGAAGAACCGCCCGAGGAGGCTATGCCCGAAGAAGCACTGCCTGAGGCCGGGCCGCCGGAGCTGTCGTCAGGGCTCACATCCGGCTCCAGAGAGGTGCGGTACGGCTGGGGGGAATAGGTGCCCCGAATGGCCTGATAGGTAAAGTCATACAGCGCACGGGCCACGGGGTCGGCTTTGCCGGTATAAGGGTTTACGCCTGTGGACGCTTCCAGCAGCGTTTTGATGCCGTTGTACCAGTTTCGGTATACACAGCTGTCGGGCCCGATGAAACCATATTTCACTCCGCCGTTCAGGTAATCCAGATATTTGTTGTATTTATCTAGATCGTTGAAAACGCGGTCGTCCATTTCCAGCTCCATCCCGAGACCGTACATTTTGGCAAGTGCTGCCGCGTCGCGGATACGCTCCTGAGAGGGGCCGCCCGAGGGGAAGAAATGGTTGGGCTGCAGGGCGACGGCGGAGAGCCCCATATCTCCGCCGCGGTTCCAACCGCTGGCATTGTAAAAGGGAATCCACAGCATGGGATATCCCAGCGTCTGCGCCTTTTCGGACGCATAACGGATGAGTGAACTGCGGTAGTTGGTTTCATGCATCCAGTAAAAGCCCGCAAATTCCAGGTTTTTATAATCCGCCGCTTCAAAACGGCGCAGTACTTCCGCAAGATACCAGTCCAGTGCTTTCTGCGCGTCTGCCTCGCCGGAGAGATCCAGCGCCGCGCCGTCAAGCACGCCGAAATCTGTGCACAGCGCGTCGGGGAACGGGACCATAACGGTCACTTTCATTTTGAGCCCCGCATGCTCCAGCTCGGCGGCTGTTTCTGCCACAGCGGCATCCAGCGCGTCCATGTCGCCGCCGCGGTCGATGGTCTTGGAAATGTAGTTCTGCCAGTCGGCCAGATTGCTGGGCGTTGCGCCGTAGTCGCTGCTCTCAATGAACAGATGCCCCGTCTCAGGCGAGGACTGCGCCAGGAACAATGCGCTGTCAAACATCACATCCCGGGCGCGCCCGTTTTCATCCACATAGGCTGCATAGGGCTTGCAGTCCGCCTTGCTCCAGTTGCCGTAACCGGGGTTGCCGCCGTAATCCTTGTAGGGCCCGTTGTACATCAGCACCATGTCCCGGATGCCGCCTGTCTGCGGCCCGGACAAAAGGAACGCGCCTTCAAAGTTCGCGTCCTGAGGCAGGGTCACCGCATCTCCGGCCTGCGTCTGGCCCAAGACCTCCAGTTCGTCGAAAAACAGCCAGCCGTTCAGCTCCGCGTCCACGCGCACATACCGCGCGGCCACGCGGGCGGCGTCTGTTTTGCTGCCGGGCTGGCCCGCGCCGCCCAGCCATTGCAGCGTGTGCACGCCGTCTGCCGCTGCGGAGGTTTTTTCATCATACAGCGCGGCCCAGGTGAGCCCGTCGGAGGAAACATACACAGAAAAGCGCGAGGGCAGGCAGATGCCGGAGCCGCTTTTTTGCAGGAAATTCATGCTCACCTGCTCCACCGCACAGATTTGGCCCAGGTCCACGACTGCGGTGCGCAGCGGCCATTCGCCCGAATGTCCCTGCCAGGCGGCGTCATACATGTCCGCGCTGCCGAAGGCTGCGTCCGTCAGCTCCTTGCCGTCTGTGTCGCCGTAGGCATCCGGCGCGGCGTGGGAAACTGTATAGAGCTTGCCCAGCGCAAGATTCTGCGGGCCGTCCGGTGTGCCGACCAGCGTGCCGGCTGTTGTGCATTTTCCGTTTTTGCCCATGACAGTCAGCTCGTCGAACGCCGTCCATACGCCCGAACAGTCGAACGAGATGCGCAGATACTGAAAATAGACCATATCGGCGTTTTCCGTTGTAGAGATGAACGTGTCCGTTGCGCCGTTCCACACATATTCGCCCACACCGGGGTCGGTTACGGAAAACGGGGCGGGCCCGAAACTCTTGAGCGTCACCCATTTTGCTTTATTGTCCGAGACCTCCAGTTTCAGGCCGCGGGGCAGAAAAACGCCGTTGGCGGTATCATAAAGAGCGCGCAGACGGATTTCAGACACAGATTTTTTGCCGCCGAGGTCGTATACCATCGCTGTGCGGTTGGCGTCCGGTGCGGCGGGGGTTGTGCCGTTGAAGCTCAGCCAGTCGGAGTCGTTCCAGGCAGGGCCTGCCGTCACACTGTCCGTCAGGATCGTGGCGGGCGCGCCGTACAGCAGCTCGCGCGGGCATTCCAGAGCAAGGCCGTCAGCCAGATCCACGCTGGGCAGGTCGTCCGGCGGTACGTCGGTGCCTTGGTCGGGCGTTTCACGGTCGAATATCTCGATTTCGTCGATGAACAGCCAGATCTGGAAATTGATGTGCAGCTTTACATACCGGGCCTGCGCCTCGGGGTGTTTTTCCAGGGGCACGGTGTAGACGAAGCGTTTGATGCCGCTGCCCTCGATGATCGGGGCGACATCCGTTTGGGCCAGTGTGCGCCAGCTTGCGCTGTCGTCGGAAAGCTCGATGCGCACGGAATACGGCGTCGGGATGCCGGAGCCTTCCTCGCGAAGAAAATTCATCTTGACCTGTTCAAAGCGTTTGGATTCCCCCAGATCTACGATGAATTCAAAGCCGTCCTGCACCTCGTTGTAATAACCGACCCATTCCGGCGCTTTGCAGGAAAGCGCACGGCTGTAAACACCGTCCGTGAGCTGCCCGCCGTCATCCGCGTAGCTGCCGGAGGCTGCCCACGCGCTGGTATACGGGCGTCCGGCGGCAAGGTTCACACAGTCGCCCGGGTCCGGGTCCACCACGGGCGGAGGCTCGGGCGTATCGGCTTCGGTGCGCACGTCGATCTCATCCACGCAGACGTAATGGACGGCGCCGTCGGTGATCTGGGACGTCACGATATCAAATTCATAGCGCAGATACCGCGCCGTGACAGGCGCGCCCTCCGGGCAGGCCCATTCGTGGCGGTGGCCCCACTCGGCAGCCAGCTCCGCATTGTCGAAGGCGGCAAGCGGGGTATAATCCGTGCCATTTTCAGAGGCGGAGAGCGTGAGGTTTTCCATCTTTTCCGCCCAGCCGTTGACGATGGTACCGATGCCGGAGGCGTACACAGTGCGGGCTTCGTGCAGGTCTACGGTGAATACGACATGGTTGTCCGTGCCATCGGCAGCCGTCTGCACATAGACCCAGCCCCCGCCGTCCACATTTTCCTGCGCGCCGTATACACCATCCGCGAGACTGGCTTCGCTGCCGTAATAAATGGCGTGGCTGGAATGGACGGTCATTTCAGGGTCGAGGGCAGGGATGCTTTTGGCCAGGGCGGGCGTGCCCATGCACGCAGCGGCAAGGGACAGAGCGGCGCACAGCATACGCCGCAGCAAGGGATGATGCTGTTTCATGATTCCTCTCCTTTTGTTTTTTCTATAATGGCAGCTTTTTCACTAGGCTGCCTGCGAACAGGACCTTCGGCTCCGTTTGCTGCGCACGACGGGCTTCGGCGGCTGCTTCGCCCTACGCGTCTCAGCACTGGCCCCGCGGGGCGTCGCGGGGTCACTTTAAATGAAAAAGGAACGTCTGTGCGCTAAGAGCAGCGCTTTCAGCGCGGTTGTCCGCAAGGGAGGCTTCGCACCGCTCCGATATGCGCCTGCGGGCGCGGTCGCCACCCCCTTTTTGGAGGCATTCGCCGCGTGGCCTGCACTTTGCTGCGCAAAGACGCATGGCTTTGCCGCCGCCAGTTTTTTTCGGACTTTTCTTTTACTTCTTTGCCTTTTTTGACAGTATGCTATAATGACGTTCTTTGGCGATTTGGTTCGTGCCGCGCTTGAATTTTTGTGGTGCTTGAAAACAGGGAAGGGCCTCTCCGACGAAGGATGCGGGCTTATCCGCGCAGGCGTTTCCATCCATGTGCCGCGGCCGCACACAAAAGAGAGGCTGCCAGCGCCCCTGCACAGAGGCCCGGCAGCGCCACAGGCCAGCCGGAGCGCTCCAGCAGCAGGCCCATACCGTAGCCTGAAAGCGTGCTGCCCGCGTAGGTGGCGGAGTTGAGCAGCCCGCTCAGCGCGCTGACGCGCCCCGTGTTTTGCAGCCGCAGGGGCACCAGAGTGACAAGCATGGTGTTTACGGCCAGCATCAGCGCGGCGCACAGGCCCAGCAGCGCCAGACAGGCCCAGAGCGGCAGGCGCACGCCCGCGGCTGGAGCCGCCAGAAGGGCGCATGCGGCCAGAAACGATGCTGCGGCCGTGACGGCTTCGCTGTGAAATATATGGTCGTTTGCCCATTTGCCCATGTATACGCCGCACAGGTTCACAATGGGAAGCGTGAAGGTGAGCACGATGGCGAAGGTGTTGTCCAGCCCGTAAATATCATGGAGGTATGTTGGCGTCCAGGTCTGGATGCCGTCGCGGATTATTCCGCTTGCCAGAGCCGCAAGGCAGATGAGCGCCAGCACGGCCGGAAGACGATGGGGCAGGGGGCGGGCTGCCGCGTGCGCGGCGCTGCGGGCGGGGGCGGCGGGCAGCGGAGGCGCCAGGACGCGCATCCCGCGCAGCCAGCACAGCGCGGCGGCTGTGAGGAACAGCCCTGCCGCGGCGAACACCGCGCGCCAGCAGCCCATTGCGGAACAGAGTGCCGCCAGCCCGTAAGCCGCCAGCGTGCCGAAGGGCACCGTCGTAGAGTAGCGCACGCTGGCGCGCATGGCCTCTACACCGGGCAGGCGTTCGACAGTGAGCCGCAGAAGCGGAGACCACACAGCGGACTGCGCCGCGCCGTTCAGTGTCCAAATTACAGCCATAAGGCCGGGGGAAGAAGCGCAAGCCATGGCGAGGTTCAGCAGGCCGGAGCACAGCACACCGGAAAACACCATGCGCACGGGGTCCAGCCTGTCGCCGGCAAATCCCCAGACGAGCTGGAAAATACCGTATCCGACAAAAAAACCGCTGCTCACGAGGCCCAGCTCGCTTTGTGAAAAGCCCGCTGCCGCAGAGATTGCAGCCAGGCTGGCCGTGAAGTTGAGACGGCCGATATAAGTGCTGAAATAGGCTGTCCAGCACAGCGCGAAAAACAGGTGCTGCTGGCGCAGCCCGGTGATTTTTGCGGGATAAGTGGCGTTGTTCAAGGAGGCTTCCTCCGTTTTTTCATTGTTCGGTGTCCGGCGCGGGGGCCGCCCCCGGGTTATAAGCGCGCGCCGGACGCTCCGCCGCGCAGATCCACCGGGGTTTTCCCGGAGTGACTGTCCCGGCCGTCATCCCGGAGGAAAAGCGGACGGCGACGGCGCGTTCCCGCATCAGCCGCACGCTCGCCTGTGCGACCACATCTTCCGCCGGGGTGACCACAAGGCCCTCGCCGTCCGGGGTGCAGGAAGCGTTGTAGCATTCAAAATGGCCGTCCCCGGTTTCTGCGATATATGCTTTGGTGAGGACAAGCTCGCCCATGGCCTTGAATACCTCATGCACATCGTTGTCGCAGGCGGCGCCCTGCGTCACTGCGCCGCCCATGGCGGTGTAGCCGGAGACCTGCGTGTGCGGCGGCGCGGTCCACCAGCTGCTGATCATCGGCACGTATTCCTCTCCGATGGTGCGCTCCGCATGTCTGCCCGCCACCCGGCCCTGCGCCGCGGCGGCTTCATCCTTTACAAAAACACGTGTCTGCCGCTGGGGGTCGGGCACGAACGCCCAGCGCAGTGTGCCGTCAAGCCCCATCAGCTGTGCGCAGGCGCCCATGGCGTTCATGCCGCGCTCCAGATATCGCACTTCGCCCGTGAGCTCATACAGGTGGAACAGGCCGTAGATATTCCAGGCCGACCAGCCGTGGGGCGAATTCATCATTTGGGCACGGGGCGCCGAAGGCGTGCCGCCCATCTCTACATCGTATTGCGCCTCCCAAAAGCGCAGTGTGCCGCCCGCCATCCGGCAATCCGGAACAAGCGCCTGCTCGTGGGAAGCATGCTTTTCCAGAATCCGGCGGGCGGCCTCGGTATAGCGCTCCCTGTCGGGGCTGTCTTCCGCAAGCATCAGCGCGAATTCGCTCAGTTGTGCGGCCGAGCATGAATTTGCCCCGTCTTCGTAGCAGGACGCGGTAGCGCCCTCCGTTTGAAAATTCCCGTCCAGCCCGGCAAGGTGCTCCATGGCGCGGTGCAGCGCCGCCATATGCCGCTCGGCCCGCCCGCGCCACAGCGCCCGGTCTTCGGGCGGAATGCGGGCGTCTCGGGCGCGGGCCAGCTGTGCCCGGACAAGCTCCATGATGGATTTTGCAGGGTAGATGACAGAGGTATAATCCGTATCCCCCTTATAGAACCCGCCGTCCTCCCGCTGAAAACGAAGCACGAGCTCCGCCAGGCGGTGCGCCTGCTCCAGGTCTGCAATGTCCGCTGTGCATGCATACCGGCAGACAAAAATACCCAGCATGGACGAGTGGTTCTGAATTCTGTCCTCCTGTACAAGAGGAAGCCCGGTCCCGCTTTGGTACAGAAGCGGGTATACCTCATGAAAGCGCCGTTCGAGCCTGCCATCGAGCACGGCGTCGGGAAAATACCTTCGCGCGGTATAGGCTGAATAAAAGCCGTACCAGCTCTCCGCGTGCGTGGAGGCCTTCTGCGGCGCGTCGGCAGCGGCCTTGCGGGCCGCTTGGATGTACCATGACCAGGGGCGGCGCACAAAGAGGCACATTTCGGCCTCATACCCCGCCGCATTGCGCACACGGGCCGTATAAAGGCCGGGGCCAGCTCCTGCGGCGAGGAACAGTGCGCGGTAGACGCCCGGCTTGTCCGGCTCAAGCGGCAAACGCCGCGTCCCGCCGTCGGGGCCGTTCAGCGTCAGCGTATTTTCCGGCAGGGGCGAACGGGAAAAGACGGTCACGCGGCACACCTCGTCCGCGGCGAGCGTATAGCGGTCGGCGTGCAGCACCGGCAGAAGCGACGCTCCGGTGATGGCGGGTTTGATGGCTCCAATGCCATAAAGCGGCCCCACGGGCAGAAGCGTGACGTGCCAGATCTTTTTTTCGCCGGCGGAAAGCCTGTCAAGGCCTTGGGGATGCCGGGTGGGCAGCCGTCCCGGCTGGAGGAAATCCAGCGAGGCCGTGAAGATTCCCTGTGCGTTTTTTTCATAATCCAGCGTGTAGGATGCCGCAGGCGCGTCGGTGAACAGGGCCAGCAGCCTGCCCGAGGGCGAAGAAAAATAACCCCACAGGTGCGTTTTTTCACAGCGGAGCAGTGTGGGGAAAAGCTGATCGTTGTAATCGGGATACTGTGCCAGAAATGTATCGAAGCCCAGCCGCAGGCTCGCCCGGAAGGGCGGCGTGGCGGTGTCCGCCTCGTTCTGCAAGGCTGCGGAGACAGTGAGCCGTCCCGCGTTGTCCGCCGCGTAGGAAAGCGACAGCGCAAGCGTGAGCCCGTTTGCTGAAAAGCGGCCGGTGTAAACGGGCCGTCCGCTGCGCCGCACGGCCGACAGCGGCACCTCGGCTCCGTCTATCAGCCAGCACATGCCCGCATAGGCGTCCCGGCGCATAGGGACCTCGCAGAGCGCGCCGCCAAAACGGGCGTACAGGCGTCTGATCCTGCCGCCGCGGTGGTCGACCAGCCAGTCCGGGGTGCGAAGAATCTCATTTGGAACATCTTCCATAGCCGTCCTCCGTTTGGATGCCCGCCGGGCGGTTCACAGCTCCACCGTCATGCCGTCGTAGGCGGGCTCGATTTGATATGGGGCCGCGTTCCGGGCGAATTCATCGTGCAGCCAGCCGCCATTGTGGGAAAAATGGTTCGCGATGAAACGTGTATTCGGGCCCGCCGCGCCGGTCTCAAGAAGCCGAAGCCGTACGGCGGCCGCGTCGGGCAGGCCCATATGGCCGTCGTTCTCTCCGTTTTCAAAACGGCCGCTTGTGGAGTCCAGGCTGACGGCGCTCAGCGGTGCGGCGCGCCCTGCCAGAAATTCATACACCTCCGGATAGAACCGGCCGGTATCGTGAGCGTACAGAAGGCTGCGGCCCTCCCGCTCGATTAAATAAAACAGCGCCTGTTCGGTGTCCATGTGCTTTGCGGGCAGCGGCGTTACACGATATGGCCCGGCAGAAACGCATTCAAAGGGCCGCACGATATGAAACCGCAGGCGCTGCTCCACATCGGGCACAAGCTCATGCCCGGCGGCCTTGTAGAAGTAATCCCGCACGGCCTCGTTGCAGAAGATATCCAGCGTAGGGCTTTTCATGCCGTGGGAATAACATCCGCCGCGGTTGACAAGCTCGGCGGGGTAAAAGTGGTCGGTGTGAGAATGGGTGACGAGCAGCCAGCGCACGGCGGAGAAGTCCAGCCCCTGCCGCAGCGCGTGCAGCCAGGTGTCGCAGGGGAAGTCCAGCAGCAGCGCGTCGTCCACCAGCGCCTGGGAGCGCGTGCGGATGTTCCTGCCGCCCAGCCGCCGCGCCGCGCGGCAGCCGTCACAGTTGCAGAAAGCCGCAGGCCAGCCCTCGGCCGCGGCTGTGCCCAGATAGGTAAGCTTCATGGCATATCCTCCTTGTTCCGGCGCTGCCGGGGACACGTCCGGTAAAATTTTACGCTCACCGGGGACAGGCGCAGCGGTTCCGCATCTGTGCCGTCCAATGCATTTTCAAGGCGCAGGCCATCCGGCAGCACGGCGCGGGCATCGTCCAGACCGCAGTTTACAAGGCCCAGCAGGCCGCCGCCCTGTGCGTCCTCGTAATAAAAGGGGGCGAGGTTCGCGTCCCCTTCCACAAAAGGCAGCGCCTCGCAGCCCGGCATCCCGCGCAGCAGGCCGCGCATCAGCGCGGCGCGGCCGCGGCACAGCCAGCCCAGCGTGCGCACAGGCGCGGCCAGCACGCAGACAATGCCGCCCAATGCGTTTTCAAAGCGGATGAGGGCGGGGGCAAGGTACTGCTTTTCCTCATCCAGCAGGCGGCAGACCTCCTGCGCGCCGGCCGCCGCCGCGAAGCGTGTGATCCACGCGCCCTCCCGGCGCACGGCCTCCCAATCGGTGCACAGCAGCGTGCCCGCCCACTGGCGGGCATATTCTGCGGAGGAGATCTGTTCCACGCAGGGCCCCTCGATGCGGCCGTCCGGCGCGCAGCCCAGCAGCGGTGCGAAACCCATGGCGCACAGGTGCTCGGCGGCGATGTTGTCCACCATCAGTCCTCCGCGCAGGAAGGCTTCCAGTTCCGCTTTCTTATAGCATAGCACGTCGTCGCCCAGCAGAACGTTGGTGGCGGCGGGCGTGAACTGTACGGGAATGCCCAGCAGCGGAAGCACCGCGTCCAGCGGCCGGGCGGGCAGCATGCCGTCGGGGGTGTGCGCACGGTTTTGGCGGTGCAGCGCCGCGTCCCCGCGCCAGGGCAGGCCCACGCCGCACATCGTCCTGCCCCTGCGCAGCTGCTGAACGGCCTCCACCGCAGGCGCTGATTTGCACACCATCTCCGCGTATTCGCGCTGCAGCGGCAGCGGTGTGGCAAGATAATCGTGCAGGTTCAGCGTCAGGCCGTCCGCGCCCGCAAGCGCGTGGAGCTGCATCTGCAGCTGTGTGACGGCAGCGCTTTTTGTGTAAGGCGTATTGGGGTAGTTCTCCACCTCGCTGGCCCAGAAGGTGCTGCTGTGTACAGCGGCCATGCTCAGAGACATGCCCGTAAGCATTTCCACGGCGCCGGTGTGCAGCGCGTCGCTGTATGCGCCGCCCAGCGGGCGGGAAAGGCATTGCCCGCCCCCGGAAAAGGCGCGGAGCAGCGCGTCCATGTCGCGCCCCTGCACCGAATGCGCCGGCTCGCCGGAATTCATCAGCCCCACCTGCGTCTCGGGCGAGACGGCGTGCACAGCCCGCTCCACCGCTTTTGCGGCCCGCAGCTGGGCGGCAAAGTTCACCCGCATCCACGCGGCTTTTACCTCTCCGGCGTCGGGGCCGAGGCCGCAGGCCGCGTCCCGCAGACGGAGGGGCGTGACGTCGTACCCAAGCTCCCGGGAAACAAGGCGGGCGTGGGTTTCGCAAAAGCAGCCGTATGAAGCCGTGTGGTTCAGCGAGCGGAAATCGTCGTCCAGCATCAGCCGCGCGGGCCGGGTGGCCGCGTACAGGGCGCTGATCTGCGCCGTATATTCCACCCACGCCTCATCGGCGATGCAGTATACTGCGTGCGCGGGCGCAAGGTCCTCCCCCACAAAGCGCTGGAAGGGAAGCGCAAGGCGGGCGGGCACACGGTTGTCGCCGTGCCCCGCGCAGGTGACGAGGTTTACGCTGTACCGCACGCCCGCCGCGGCAAACGCTTCGGCCATACGGGCGTAGACAGCAGCCATGCGCTCGTGCTTTTCCCGTGGGAACGGGGAGGTGAGGAGCTGATGCGATTCCTCCATCAGCATCACCTCGCGGATGGGCGTGCGGGCGCAAAGCTCCAGCAGCTCGCCGAGCTGGCGCCGCCAGGCATCCTCGTGTACGGCAACGCGCAGAATATATTCCATAAGAGTACCACCTTTTCTGTTGGATGCGGGATTTGTAAAAAAACAGGGAGGCCGATGCGCGCATCGGCCTCCACAGCATGCCGCGTCAGCGTGCGAAGCGGTCTATTTGGAAAGCTCCAGGAATTTGTCATACTGAGACTGTTCGATATCGATCAGCTCGTCCAGCCCCAGTTCCTGCATCTGGGCAATATACTGGTCCCAATCGTCAAAGCTGGCGCGTCCCAGGATGAAATCGGTCACAAGCTCGCTGGAATAGGTGGAAAGATCGGTCGTCAGAGCGGCCTTGCGCGCGTTCTGCTCATCGGTGGCAATGGCCATGTAGCAGTATTTGGCATCCGGATAAACCGCGTCCTGGAAGACCACGCTCTTTTGAAATTCGTTTTTGTGCTCGGGGCGGGAGGTGAACTGGGATTCCATTGTGTACAGGGAAACGGTGGGGAATACGCAGCCGCTCCACAGCGAGCCGCCGGGGGTTTTGCGATCCTTCGCGTTCTGCTCCCAGTACGCGCCGCCGATGCCCTCCATGAGCTGGCGCTGGCCGTCCACGACCTCGTACGTTTCGCCCTCGATGCCCCAGGCGGACAGCTCTTCATACCGGTCGGAATACAGCACGTCCAGCAGCGCGGCTACGGCCTCGGGGTCCTTGCAGTCTTTCGTAACGGCCCATTTCTGCCAGGAGAAGAACGACGGCTCAATGACAATGTACGGCTCGTACCCGGTCTCCAGGTTCGCAATGGGCAAAAATTCAACGTTTTCAGCGTTGACGGAAGGCTCCAGCCACATCTGCATGCAGTAATCGAACGTGGCGCCCACTTTGTTTTCGGCCATGCGCTGGCTCGTCTGCTCGTAGGTGGCGCCGATGAGGTCCGGGTCCATCAGGCCCTCCTCCACAAGGCGGTTCATGTACTTCAGGTAGTCTTTGATGCCGTCCTGGTACCAGGGCGAGACGATCCGGTTGTTTTTTACGTCCACAGAAGTGAGGTAATTGCCTACGCCGAACCACTGGGCGATGCCCGTCATGAAGAAATCTCCGGAGGTATCCACGGTGACGATCTCATCCGCTGCGCCGTTGCCGTTCATGTCGTTTTCCTGAAACGCTTTCATCACAGAGATGAACTCCTCGGCGGTTTCAGGCGCTTCCAGACCGAGCTTCTCCAGCCAGTCCTTGCGGATGTTGATGACGCGGCAGGTGGGGGCGGGCTTGTCTTCGTAGGTCTGCGCCTGAATGCTGGTGTACCAGTAGATATTGCCGTCCGGCGCGGTGGTAAGCTGCGCCATGAACGGATATTTTTCGTGAATGAAGCTATTGAAGGTGCCGTCGCCGTACTCGTCCATGATGGTGTTGATGGACTGGATGGTGCCCTTGTTGGCAAGGTCCATCGCGGCGGCGTCGTCAAACGGCGTCAGGCATACGATGTCCGGCAGGTCGGTGCCGGAGGCGATGCGCGTTTGAAGCGTTGTGGGGTACTGGTCCGCTGGGACGACCTCAAATTCCAGCTCCAGGCCCTTTTGTGCAAACAGGGCCTTCAGCTCCTGCCAGACGGGATAGTCCTCGCGTTCGTCGAATTTGATGTACTGGTTCGTGTTGTTGGGCACAAGCATCGTCAGACGCCGGGCGCCGTCCCCGGCGGATGCGGAGCCGGAAACCGAGCCTGAAGCCGGGGCGGACGATGCGCCGCCGCAGGCGGCCATGGAAAGCGCAAGCGCCGCTGCAAGGAATAGTGCGGTGAGTTTTTTCAGATGTTTCATGTCGTTCCTCCTGTTTGATGGTATTTTATCATACTTCGACCCGAGGCATCGGGGCGAAATCTGCCTTGAAGAGGGTCAGCCCTTCAGTGAGCCGACCATGATGCCCTTTACAAAATGCTTTTGGAAGAAGGGGTAGGCAAACAGTACGGGCAAGGTGGTGAAAATGATCATCGCATATTTGAGCTGCACGTTGGAAAGTGAACGGCGCACGGCCTCGGCCACTTCGTTCATGGGCAGCTTTGTCAGATCCACGGTGTTTTCCAGCAGCACCCGGCGCAGGTAGAGCTGCAGGGGCTGCAGCGCGGTGTCGGGCAGATAGACCAGCGCGTTGAACCAGCTGTTCCAGGTGATGACGATGGTGTAGATGGAAATGACGGCCAAGATGGGCTTTGCCAGCGGCGTATAGATGCGCAGCAGAATGGTGAAGTGGCTGGCGCCGTCGATGGCTGCGGATTCCCGGATGGTGTCCGGGATAGAGGCGAAATACGTGCGTGCAAGAATGATGTTCCAGATGCTCAGAGACCCGGGCAGGATGACGGCCCAGATGTTGTTGTACAGGCCAAGGCGGTTCATTACAAGGAACGTGGGGATCAGCCCGCCCGAAAAATACATGGGAATGAGCAGGTAGGTGACAACGGCCTTTTTGCCAAAAAGCCCGGGCATACACAGGGGATACGCGCACAATGTGCAGAACAGGAGCATCAGCAGCGTGGTGACGACAACGTACAAAAGCGTATTGCCGTAGGCGCGCCACAGAGTCGTATCGGAAAGGATGACGCGGTAGGAGTTAAGGTCAAACCCTTTGGGGAACAGCAGCATGTCGCCCGCAAGTGCGTGCTCGGGCGCGCTGACAGAGCGGATGAGCACATAGTACATGGGGTACACGGTGACGATGCAGCACAGTCCGGTGGCGAGGTAAATGAGCATGCTCGCCAGGCGGGAGCCTTCGCGGATTCCGTGTTTTTGTCGGAGCATGGCGGTAAGCCTCCTTTTCGTTTTCAGAACAGTCCGTCGCCGGAGATTTTATTGCTGCATTTGTTGGCGATGAAAACAAGGATCAGATTCACCGTGGAGGCGAACAGGCCGATAGCGGTGCCAAGGCTGGTCTTGCCCGTGAGCAGACCCTCGCGGTAAACGTAGGTGCCGAACACGTCGGCGGTCTTCATGGTGGCGTTGTTGTACAAAAGCAGGATCAGGTCGGTGTTGGAGCTCATGATGTCGCCCACCGCGAAGATGAGCATGATGGCGATTGTGGGGGCAATCATCGGCAGCGTGATGTGCAGTGCCTGCTGCCAGCGGTTCGCGCCGTCCAGCCGCGCCGATTCGTAGAGCGCCGGGTCGATGGAGGCCATGGCGGAAAGATAGAGGATGCTGTTCCAACCGAAGCTCTTCCAGATGTTCGTGACCGTGTACACCACAGGGAACCATTTCGGGTCGGTGCGGAAGGAGACGGGGGCGCCGCCCAGCAGCGTGATGATCTGGTTCACAAGGCCGTCTTTTTCAATAAAGGAGACCACCATGCCTGCGGCCACTACCATGGAGATGAAATAGGGCATATAGCTGGCTGTCTGCACCAGCTTTTTGTAGCGAAGGTGCGTTACCTCGTTGAGCAGCAGCGCGAACGCGATGGGGACCCAGAAGCCGAACGCAAGGTTCATCAGGCTGAGCGTGAGCGTGTTTTTTAACAGGCGCGGAAAGTAGATGGAAGAAAAGAACGTTTTAAAATGCTGCAGGCCCACCCATTTTGTAGAGCCGTCAAACGCGAAGAAGGGGTCGCCGGGGACGTAATCCTGAAAAGCGATGACCACGCCGAACATGGGCATATAAAAAAAGATAAAGATCATCACCAGCACCGGCAGCATGATGAGGTAGAGCTCCCCGCTCTCCCGCAGCCGCCTGCGGCCGATCCGGTCCGCGAGGCTCTGCCGCGGTGCGCCGCGTTTTTTGCAAATGGTTGTCAATGTGCCACATCCTCTCGATCACATGTTGCCGTTTTGTCCTGTGTCCGGCGGAAAAGCCGTCCGGGGCTGTGCTTTCAGCATAACCGCGCCGGGCCGCGTTTGCAACGAACCAAATTTGAAGCCGTGCGCTTTTTTGAAAAAGCGGGGCTTTTGCGGCATGTTTTGCCGGGCCGGCGCAGCGGTTTCCAATTTTGCGATTTTGTCAAAAAAAGATGCGCAAGCACTGGAAAACGGCTTGGCAGCTTGCTTTTTCCCCACAGGGAGCACAGGCGGCACGCTTTTCAAACGGCGCGTGTTTTGATATACTGGAGCTGCCGTTTTGAAGTGATTTGTCTGTGGCGGGCCGCACGCGCCCGCCGGGGAGGGGGGGCGCACACGATGAAGAAAAAGCCGGCCGTGCGGCACAGGCTTTCCACGGTGCAGCGCATCTTTTTTTCCTATGTGTTCATATGCCTTGTGCCGGTGGTCATCCTGGCGGGGGTGCTGGCCGTCTCCACCTTCCGCGCACAGCAGCGCGAGGACGCCGCCCGCCAGGCCCATACCGCCGAGCTTGCGGCCCGCACACTGGATGCGGAGTTCAAGCGCGTTCAGGGCCTTGGGCAGCAGCTGTCCGAGACGCAGTGGGTAAAGCGGCGCGGTGCGGCCGCGGGGCTGTATGACGAAGAGTTCGGCCTGCGCGAGAAACTGGCCATCTGCGGAGACCTGCGCGGCTATACCGCGGCCAGCGGCGTAATCCGGCAATTGTCTGTGGTCTTTCCCGAAAAGGAGGAGGTGTATTCCTCCGCCGGCTTTTATGATACGGCAGATTTCTTCCGCACATTTTCGCTGGAAAAAGGGCAGACGCCGCTGGAGAGCGCTGTGGTGTACGAGCGCTTGAGCCTGCCGGAAAACAGCGGCCTGGTGTGCGGCGCGCAGCTCGGCATGACGGGCGGCGCGGCGTCCCGGCTGTTCTTTGCAGAGGCGATGGAGTACAATCGTCCCATGCGGAGCTTTCTGCTGGTGGAGCTGGACCGCTCCGCCATCCGCAACCAGATCGCATTGCTGCGCACGGACGATATGCTCTCCCTTTCTATCCGCAGCGCGGACAGAGAGCTGGCGGGGATATCCTTCACGGCCAGGGCTGCAGAGGCTGATTATACTTACCGCTCCGTATGTTTCCCGGTGGATATCACGTCCGGCTTTTCCGCCGTGCCGCTGGTACGGACACGAAGCGTCTGGTTTATCGCCGTGCTGGTGCTTATTTCAGTGCTGCTGACGGTGAATCTGGCGTGGCTGCTTACAAAGCTGACCTACACCCCGCTCAAGCGGCTGGCAGACAGCGCGGCACACCGCCTTCCCGCGCCGGTGCATGCGGGGGATGAATATGCGATCATTGAGGAATCGCTGTGCCAGCTGGCTGCGGAACGGGAAAATGTGCTGCATATGGCAGAGCGGTACCGCGCCACCGCGCGGAGCAATTTTCTGCGCCGGCTGCTGCAGGGGTATTTCGATGCGGCGGAGGCTGCGGAAAAAATGCGGGAGTTTGACATCGGCTTTTCAGATTCGATGTCCCATCTTGTGCTGCTGGTGGAAGAAAGAGAAGGAAGCCACGGTGTGATGCCGCTGGAAGAGGCTCTTTCATCCTTTGACCTTTTGTATGAGATCACGGAACTTTCCAGGACGCGTCTGGCGGCCATTGTCGCACCGGGAGGGCCGGATGAGGTGTGCCCGCAGACGCTGGCGCAGCGGGTCGCGCTCTCGTATCAGGAGCACACGGAAACGATGCCTTTGATCGCCTGCGGCGGCTTGGAGCAGGGCGTTTTGGGCATTGGCAAATCTTATTATGCAGCGGCGGAGCAGCTTTCTGCCCGTCTGTCCGACGGCGCGCGCCTTACATCTCCCGACCGGGGGATCTATTATCCCGTCGAGTGGGAGCTTCAGCTCATCAACCGTGCAAAAGCGGGCCAGCAGGCGATGGCGGAGACGATCCTGGGCGAGATACGCGCTGAAAACGAGCGCAGAGGCGTGTCTCAGCAGCACATGCGGCGTTTGGTGCTGATGCTGGCGCAGACGTATTCGCGCATCGTCCAAGAGTTCGACCCGCAGCCCGCACGCTATGCCGCTGAGTTTGACGCTGTCAACAGCGCACAGACGGATGACGGCATGTGGGCGGCGCTGTACCGGGTGAACGCGCTGTTCTGTGCGGAGAAAACAGCGTCTCAGCAGGCCGGGGATACGGAGCAGCAGGTCGTGGAATACGTTAAGGAGCATCTGACGGACCCGGATCTTTCTCTTAAGGACCTTGGAGACCGGTTCAACCTTTCGGTCTCTGCGGTCTCGAAGCTGTTCAAGCGCGTGTGCGGCATTAATTTTTACGATTTCCTGCTCAGCGGCCGGATGGAACTGGCCTGCGAGATGCTGGAAAATAAAAAAATCACATTGGCGGCGGCGGCGCGCGCCGTGGGCTACGAAAACGATTATTCGTTCAAGCGTGCATTTTCGCGCTTTTACGGTGTTTCCGTGTCCGAATACCTGCGCAGACGAAGAAAATAACGGCCCAGAGCCTGTGCCGGGCCGCTTTTGAAACGGAAAGGGAGTATCCATTTATGAAAGAAGTATTGAATGTAGGTGTTATCGGCCTGGGCA
>Ga0129308_1002200_pt1 | contig 17348 bp, 9 predicted proteins | sample L827metagenome_FD_94440 | JGI IMG/M metagenome (GOLD analysis project Ga0129308, IMG submission 94440) | Ring-tailed lemur group fecal microbial communities from Wisconsin, USA - L827 metagenome | ecosystem: Host-associated > Mammals > Digestive system > Large intestine > Fecal | place: USA...
ACCGCTGAGACAGATCATGGTCTTCGGATGATGATGCCCGCAAGCCCGGCGCATCGTCGGATCGACGACACCTTCACGGAGACCTTTCCAGGTCCGGTCCTGAGGGGCCTTCCCTTTCCCCTCTTCCCGCGTCCGTGCGCACCCCATCGCTGAGGTGCACCGGGTCCGGATGCATTCCGACACCGACGCTCGGACGGAACGCATGGTGCCCAGGAACACGCTGTTTCGGCGCATCCCATAACACCAGACCGTCCCATCGAATCAACATACTTAAAGGAAACACGGTGGACGGACGGATTCTGTACGAATTCGGCCTAATGTTACTACAATGAATGTTCCTACATTAATTCTTAATAACTTAGAATAAAAAGAAAAGGAAAGGGAATTTGGAAGGATGGAGAATCAGATCCTCTTCAACCCGACGAACACCACCCATCTGTTCTCCGGCTGCGTGAACACCCTTACATCGAACCCGCAGGATTCCATGATGGAGACTACCTCGGAATCCCTCACCAGCTTCGCACCGTAGTCCTCCAGAGACTGTTTCACGTAATCCTCGTCCCCGGTGTCCACCCTCATCTCCGAACCTATAACCAGGATCCCTCCCGCGGAGGTCACCCTGGAGATCTCCTCCATGGAAGATCTCAGATCAGGCCAGAAGAAGTAGGTCTCCATCGCCGTCACCAGATCAAAGGAACCATCAATGAACGGCATCGACTCCACCGACGCCTTATGCAGCTCCAACCCTCCCTCATCCACAAGGGACTGGTTGGTCTTACTCGTCATACCCAACGCATCCTCCGAGATGTCCACCCCGAAGAACATCGCGAAGGGATACCTCTCGGACATCCTCCTCAGGAACCCCCCTCCGCCGCATCCGATGTCCAGGACGGACCCGTCCATCCCCTTGGGCATGTGGGAGAGACAGAATTCCCACAGCGGTACGTGGTGGCTGTTCATCGATTCCAGCACCTCCATTCCGGGTTCTCCGGAGGGGTTCGAGTACTGGCCCTTGAGATCGTTCGGATCCGTCATGCTTCCCATGATGGTGAAGTGATTATGTATAATCGGCGGGAGGTTCTGTCCTCCAAGGGGAAAACGTTGTCTTCACATCGACGGATACGGTGCCATGACCGACCCGGCGGATTCTATGAGGTCCTCCATCCTGGAATGCTCCTGCTACCCCATACAGGAGCAGGCGGGGATGTTCTGCGATGCGTTGGACCAGCTGATCTCCACGGAAGGGGGATTCGACGGTTCAGACTACATCTTCTGCAGGGATGAGCCGTACGAGCTGCACTTCGAATGGTATCTCAAAGAGTATGATGTGAAGTGCGGACTGACGGTGTACGCAGACCCGGACGACACCGAATGGTTCGTCGTCTCCGATGGAGGGAGGAAGAGGATCAGGAGACGGGTGGACCGGGAGGATGTGGAAGACTCCGCAGGGATGTTCCTGAGGGAGGTGCTCTCGGTGATGGGGAGAGAGTGATGATTTAACAATTGTTAATACGAATCCACACATTTCACGTATGTGAATCGGCAATCCCTTGTATCGAGAATAGGGGAAAGACGATTGGACACGCGGAAGTTCGAATGCATAGTGCCTGCCCTGTCGACGGCAATGGTCGACCTGATCATGAAAAGGAACGGTTGGGACGAGGACACCGCGATAACACGCTTCATGAGATCGGAAGTGTATGACCGCCTCCAGGACGAGGAGACAAAGACGTGGAATTTCAGCGCCCTGCTCCTGGCGGAACTCTTCGATGACGAACAGAATGGGGAGCTCGTCTGGCCTGAGGTGGGATGGTGGTCTCCGAGACGATGAAGTTCAAAATATACTGCATCAGGAGTACAAACGCATGCATAAGATGACCGCACCCGAGGTCGTCGACCTCTTCGAGGAATACGGCGTCTATGAGTTCCTGAACCTCCCGGCACTGCAGTGGCAATCATTGCAGAATACGGTTCTCGACATCGACGAGTTCATCGAAAACCGCAAATGACCTGATGTCCATCATCCACATCCTTGCTGACCACGAAGTGCGCCATGTCCGTAACGTCATGAGTGGGGATGCCCCCTCACCTATGAGATAGGACCTGTTGTATGTGATGTCCCTCTCGCCTGCCATCCCGGAGCATCTCCTCCACGCTCCTGAGCTTCATGGCTACCTGGGAGCCCTTGAAAGTTAGGTCGACATACACCCCGTGGACGGAGAGGGTTGTGGTCAAGAGACCGAGGTCCACCATCCTGTCGATCTTCTGGGACATGTTCGAGTTCCTGCTGATGTTGTTGTAGATGTCGGTCTTGATGCTGGTGCCGTTGTCCAGGAGATACAGGAGCACAGACATCATGTGCCTTTGGTCCAGCCGGTCTATGGGTCTGCTGTGCATTGTTCGCCTCCGATTCGGGGAGGATGGGACTGGATGTGAGAAGGATTGAGGGTTTTTGAGTGTGACTGAGTAGTCTTTGGTTGTGAGAGTGACACCTATTTAGAAAAAGGATCTGGGGTTCGAGGTTTGGAAAGGGGACTGAGTCCCCTGTTTGTTGAGGTTATTGGTGTTGTTTCCATACTCTAAGGTATTAGGAACTTCAGCTCCTCATCATTCTGATGGCCACAACGACCACAAGAATGGCTGCGAGGATGACCAGGACGATCAGGAGGTACTCTGTGAGACCCATGCTGTCGTCCTTCTCGGAGGGAGTGACAGGGGTGACGGGCTCGGAGGGCTGAATTGCGGTCACTCCTGTGACTGAGATCTGTGTGGTCTTTTCGGCAACGGTGATGAAGCTTCCGGAAACGGTGCTTCCATTCGCCTTGATTACGGGCGTTCCTGTGTATCCGTACTGGAGATATACCTCGATCGTGTGTGTTCCGACAGTGTACTTCTCCTGAGCATCGTACTCACTTCCATCGATGTAAACGATCACACCAGGAACAGAGGAAACCTCTATGGAGCAGATCTTGTAATCGAGATCGGCAGAGACCTTTGAAACCCCTCCGATGACCTGATTAACAATGGTTGTGTTTCCATCCTTCCAACCCTTGAACTCAGCATCATCGACGTTCGTGGTAACGTCTGCGATCTTGTCTGTAATTGTTCCCTTTGCATAAGCTGTGAGGTACAGAACGTCTTCAACGTAGAACTCTGTCTTTAAAGTGGATTCTGTGAATGACTCATCGAACACGGAACCGGGGGCGACATAAGCGACACCGTTTGTCGCAAGGGCGACTCCCTTCGCGATGGTTGCAGTGGCGCCGGCTGTCTTCAGGATATCATCCTTTGCTGTTCCGAGGAACAGGGTGGTGATGGTGACGGTCTTTCCGGTTCCGACTGTGACGGTTCCGTAGATCGTGGCCTCTTTGATGGTCACGTTCTCCTTCGCATCCAGTGTTCCGGAGATCTCCGCAGACCCATTGATCGCGTATCCGGTGGATTTGACCGTGACATCTGCGGGAATGACCACTGCGATGGATGCTGCGACGGCGCCTGCGGCCTCGACAGATCCGTCAAATGTGATCTTTCCTGAGGATGCAGTTCCGGAGGATATGGTACCGAGAACCATGCTTCCGGATACCTGGGCGGTGTAGATGGGTGTGTTGTCAGCGTCATAGGTGATCTTGTCGGCGAAGGTCATTCCCGTGACGTTCTCGAAGTCGATGGTACCGTTGGTCAGGACGACCTTCGCATCGACGTTCTTCGCACTGGCGGCGTTGAAGACGACATTCTTCAAGGTGATCGTATCGGCAACAAGTGTGGCACCGGCTGCAACGATGAGGCTGACGTTTCCTCCGTTGGTGTAGTTCATCGTGATGTCCAACACGGTGTTGACGAGGTACACGGTCACATCGGAATCGATGATGTCGATGTTCTCGGCGGCGTATGTCAGAGGTGCGATAGTGTTCACGTTCTCAAGGAGGAAGTAGGCGCCGGCAACCTTTCCGGTGATTCCGGTGATGGTGTCGTACTGGAAGATTCCGTTGACGATGACCTTGGAGTCGGAATCGTTCGAGATCACGAATGTTCCATCGACCGCATCGACTTTTCCGTCGACGGTCATGGTGGCCTTGTCCACGGTGAGTTTCTTGTCGTTCTCGATGAGGAGTACGACCCCTGCGGGAACGGACACGTTCTTATCCACGGTGACCTCGTCGGACCTGAGTGTGACGGTCTCTCCATCAGTGGCGGCCTCCAGTGCGCTGAATATGTTGGTGTAGGTCATGGTGTAGACCTTCTCATCACCGTTCTTCTTGTCGACATCGGCGATGATGTCCGCATCCTTGTAACCGTTCTTCGAGGCATCCTCAATGATGAGGGATCCGTCGACGGTGACCTTCTTTCCGGAAGTGTCCAGTTTGGATCCCTGAACGAATGTGACGGTAGAATCCTCGGAGATCTCGATGGTGGATCCGGAGTTCATGGTGATCTTGACGCCTATAGGTACTGTGAGGTTGTTCTCAACGACAATCGCACCGAATGTGGTGATGGCGGTCGCTCCGGAAGCGACTGCGTTCTCGAGGGTAGTGTAGTAGTTGTACTCGACATCAAAGACCTTGTCCTTGTAGCTGGCAGCATTGAGGTCGAGGTCGGAATCGATGACGGTCCTGGTGATGAGTGTTCCATCGATCGATACCTTTCCGGGTTCTGTGGATGCGGAGGTCTTGGATTCGACGGTGTAGTCCTTCTCGGACATGGTGAGTGTTCCGACGATTTCAATCTCGGCACCGTTGGAGATGTAAACGGTTGCCTTTCCGACGGTCATTTCGGTGATCTCTACGGTTCCGGCAGTGAAGTTGATCGCTGCACCTGCAAGGGCCTCTCCCTGCTCGTCGGTCATGGCTTTGACGTTTCCGGAGACGGTCATGATTCCGACCGCCTTCCTCACGCCGTCCTCGGTCCAGACCTCCATGTCCTCGACGATGGAGATTCCGGAGATGTTCGTGAACGACATGGCGTTGACGCTGACCATGGGCTGGTCGACTCCGCCGGTCCTGTATTTCATTCCATCATCCGTGATGGTGACGGTTCCGTTGTAGTTCTCGGCATCGACGGATGCTCCGGACCTCATCTGGATAGTGAATGCGGTGGCGGATTCCACTACGCTGTCGATGGTTGCGGTTCCGTTGAGGATGACGGTTCCTGCGAGCTTTCCGTTGACGGTGAGGGCCGCATCCTTGGAGATGACGACCTTGTTGAGTTTGGCGGCACCCTCCTCGGTGATGACGATGCTTCCGTTGACGGTGGTGTTGGCGTTGATGTCCACTCCGGTTCCGTTGATCTGAACGTCACCGTTGACGGTCATGCTGTTCGCATCACCGACTATGGTGAATGTGCTTCCCTCGTTGATGATGAGGGATCCGTCGATGATTGCAGCTGCAAGGGGTCCGAAGGAGATGGAGGCCCCATTCTCGATGGTGACGACGGCGTCGGACTCGATGACGAGTTTTCCGTTGATGATCATGTCGGACCTGATGCTGAGATCACCGGTGATGACGACGATCTGGTTGTCTTTTCCGGTGAAGGTGGATTCAAGGACTCCGGAGAGTGTGACAGTCTCCCAAGTGACGGACGCGACATCATCCTTGATGCTGTCACTGACCGTTCCGTTGATCTTGGCCTCGGGGGTCACGGTGATGGAGATTTTATCCGCAGCGGTGGCTGTGATGTTCGCATTGATGGTTCCCGCAATGTTTACAACGGTCTTAGCACTCTCGGATGCACCGTTCTCGATGGTGATTCCGTCTGCGGTGATCTTGGATCCCTCTGAGATGTTGAGGGATGATCCTTCTTTAACGATAATGTTTCCGTCAACCTTCACATTGCCTGTGATAACGGCATCTCCGGAGATGACGACATCTCCGCTGGTATCGGACACGACGTTTCCGTCGATGATGATAGAACCGGATGCGATGCTGAATCCGGAGGATTTGGTGAGCTCGGTGAAGACGATGAAATCCTCACCGTTTGCGATCTTTCCGATGATCTGTGAGCCAGACTCGAGTGTGATTGTGTGTTTGTTGAGATCGATGATCGATTTAAGAGCAGAACCCTCTTTATTGATTTTATCTGCGTTAGTGGCCTGCACCTTGAGGTCCACTCCGCTGGGAACGATCACATCATCATTCAAAGCATATGTTCCGAAGACATATACCCTCTTGGAAACCACATCCCCGTTCTCCTTCTCCCAAGCGGTGACATTGTTGAGGTTGAACTGAAGGTCGGAGTATGAGTAGCATTCCTTCTCATTGACGAGGACGTGGGCGAAGGTTCCGTTGAATTTCATCGATTTGGCACCGGTTGCATTCTCGGAGAGCACGATTCCGTCAGCTCCGACGTTGAGTATTCCTGTGCTGTTATCGTCAACATCTTTGATGGACACTGTGGCGTTGGAGACGTTCAGTGTTCCGTTGCAAACGACGGTGGATTCGGATGTAAGGTCGCTGGTGATGTCCACTGTTGTTCCGGTTCCGATCATGACTTCGGAGGATGTAATGTAGGAGATGGATGTCTGGGAACCCTTCTCAATGGAGAATGTCATTCCATCGATGGTGAGGGTCATGTTCCTGGTGGTCTCATAGGGGCCCTGTTTCTTCACAGCATCGATCGTCAGCTTCTCACCGTTGTTCCTGTTGATGCCGAAACAGACGTCTCCGAAGACATTTTCGCTTCCTGCGATGATTTTCGTTCCGTTTATGGTTGTGACAACATCGGCCTGACTGTATCCAGTAGCATTGACAATCTGGATCGCGGTTCCGAAGTCTACCGGACCGTCTCCGGATTCCTTCTCTTCTGCAGGTCCGTTGTAGGTGATGGATCCTCCCTCGATCTCCAGGATTCCAGCTCTCTGATCGAATCCGCTGATACCCTCGATCTTACAGTTCTGAATATAGGTCTTTGCGTTGGAGGGCAGGTAGAATGCCACACTATCGTTGCTCTTCAGGGACCCTCCAATGATGGTAATCTCCTCGTATCCATAGTTTCCATTTGTGGAAACTGCTCCGAATTCTGCGGTGATGTCACAGTTATTCAGTTTCACCGAGGAGTAGATTGTAGAGTCGTCGGTAATGGTCTGGTCCCTGAGTTCAAGGTGGTCACCGGGTGAATTAGTCTTTGCTCCGAACACTCCGATTCCGTACTGAGCGGCATTGATGGTCAGATTGTTGGCAGTGAGCGAGCTGATCTTCCTCACATCTTCTCCGAGGGTATAGGCTCCTACACCGATAGCGGTATATGCGACCTTCCCATCGCATTCTGTAGTAGTTTTTAAAGAACCATTCTCGATTGTTACGTCTGCTCCGTAAATCTTGAAGAGGGATGTGGGGGCAGAGATGGTTTTTCCGTCGAGTTCTATCGTCATATCGATTGACAAAGTGATGCTCTTCTCAAGGACGATATCACTAAGAATGGTGATTGTATCTCCGGCTTTCGCCTCAGAAACTGCTGCTTCCAGAGTTTCATACTCTTTGTCACCGATCTTAGCTACAGGACTCGATTCCTCAGCATCAACAGCATCCACATTATCTGTGATGATGGCAAATCCTGCAACAGCCATGGCGAAAATCATGACTGCGGCGAGGAGTTTTACTCCATTTTTGTTCGATTTCATTTGCATAGTGACATATGGTAACAAAGGTGGCGGTCGCAAAACCTTCCCAATTCTGATGCTCCTGCCCCTTTTTCCTTTATTCTTCTCATCGAAAACAGGGATCTGAGAGGAGTTATTTGGTGATCATCGGTTTTTACCACCATAATAGTGGATATCTCTTCGGCAAATGATACAAAACTCGAATCTGGGAAGGTTAGGTTTATATTCGGTTGTTACTAAAGTGCCTTGTTCGCAGGACAAATGTCCCAAGAACGCACGTGCGTGATATCGATATCCAAAGGATTTGGGTGTCGTTGTTACATACATCCCTGAATTCCTAGGATGGGAATCATCATTTTCAAAGTGAAATGATGATTAACACGGGTTTCAGAGAACTAGAAAAGGAGCATATGTCACTATGCTTCATTTCTACTATTCTGCTCCTTTTCATACTTCATAATACAAAAAGAATCATCAATGTTTGAAATTGTAGTTTTGAAGCATATGTCACTATGCAAATGAAAACGAACAAAAATGGAGTGAAACTCCTGGCAGTTTCATTTGCCTTGATGATGGCGTTCGCTGGAATTGTAACGTTCATCTCAGCAGATGGAGCTGATGCAGATACTGCAGTACCTCCGGAATCCAAATTCACGAAGAATGTTGGTACGGCGATTGTACTGTCTGGACCTGTTGAAAATAACACATATGTGTTCAATGGATATGTCGCATATGTCAGTACACTCGATGAATTCCAGTCAAAAGGACTGTTCGAAGGTGTAAAAGGGTTCGCCTACCTCACTTTTGAAATTCCTGTGACCGGAGATATCACGATTACTCAGAAGAACACGGCACTCGGTCAGGCATACCCCGATGCGTTCGCCGATAACATCAAGACCAAAGATTATACAATTGAGGAAAATGAAACATACAGTTTCCTCATCCCGAAAGATGGCAGCAAGATCGTTACGATAGAGTTCACAAAGAATAAGGAAACGATCACATGTGTGTTCGATTTCACCAATGTGAAATACGTGAAAGCTGTGGATACTGTCCCTCAGCCTCTCACCGAAGATGTTCTATTAACATCTTCTGTTGAGATAAAAAAAGAAACAAAAGTAGATCTTGGAAAATACACTGTCGCAAGAGCAGGTCTCATTTTTGATGTGTATTCTGACTTTGAACTCATTGCAGATGAAAATGGAGGAGCCTTTTCAACAAACAGTGTTATTTGGACGAATAATGAATCTACTCCAAATCTAACAGTAAATGGTGGAACCTATTACGGTGGCCAGTGGGCATTCCTCTACAAAGGAATCTGGACTGCACATGCTGCTTTTAACTGCTACGCACAGAGCGAGAATGTTTCGATCAAAAATGCGACAATCATCGGTGGAATCCACAGCGGTGTATGGTTTGGAAACGGACCTGCACAGAATGTGACCATCGAGAACTGTCAGATCACAGGCGGGATCGGACTGTACCTCGGTACAACCGCCAACACTACTGTGAAGAACTGCAACATCACAGGAACCAACTCATCAGGAGTTGAAGTGAAATCCGGAACAGTCAACTTCATCGGAGGATCCATATCATCCGATGTATTCACAAAAGCTGATGGAACAATCAACCAGAACGGTTCTGGAACTGGAGAGGCTGCACTCAACATCAACAATGGTTATCAGAGACTCGTTGACAAAGATGGTTCTGTTTCAGTTACAATCGATGAAACAAAGGTAACTAGCTCTACAGGTACACCCATTCAGATTTGCGCTGGGGTGTATTCTTCATCTGGAGAGAAAAACTGCCCTGGAAACATCAGTTTCACTTCCAAGGCAGCTATCCCTCTGTCCGAGCTGAGCATTGTAAGATACTCTGCTGAATCCGATGAGAGGGAGATCTCTGTCAACGTCGGTGGACAGACACAGGATATCGAGACATCCAATGTAGGAGATGCAGATGGACTCGAAGATGCCATCGATGGAAAGGACTACAGTTCTGTCACCCTCTCCGCCGATGTCAGTGTCAATGCAGATATCGGAATCGCCGAAGGACAGACTGTTAGTATAAATACCAACGAGAACAAGCTCACTGCCACTATCAAGAACTTTGACAACATCAAGAACAAAGTAGACCTCCTCAACATCAAAGGAAACTTCACCATCTCCTACGGTTCTATCGCAATCGCAGGACAGTTCGATGAGGGAAGCATGACCGTTTACGGTACAGCGAAACTCACTGGAAATGTTGTCATCGCACCCAGAGTCACATTCACCATCGCTTCCGATGCCACCCTCGATCTCAACGGATACACACTCACCAACAACGGTACCGTGAAATGTGCGGGATCCATCATCGAGAACGAGGGATCCATCGTCAACAATGGAACCTTCGACTATGTCGGGGACATGGGACTGAAGGACACCATCAACACCAACACTGAGATCTCCGCAGGCGCTTACCTCTCTGGAGACCTTACCATCCCCGAGGGAGTCACACTCACCATCAAGTCCAACGGAAAGCTGGACATGATGAACTACAACATCAACGTCAAGGGTACACTCGTAATCGAGAAGAAGGGAGTAATCACATCGACCATGGCCGATGAGAACTCCATCATCCTCTACTCCAAGGGAGTCATCGACAACCAGGGAGTGATCGGAGACGTCAACTCCGTCACCATCACCGCAGACGGCGTCACCGGAAGCATCACCATGATGGGACTCGCAGGAGTCGAACTCTCGATTACCAAGGACTCCAGCGGAGTCAGCCCCGTCTATTACCTCACCGTCAGCGGAGACATCTCCAAATACGGAAAGGATTCCGGAGTGCTAATCATCACCGAGGGAGTCATCGCAGGGGAGACATCCTTCAAGGACATCCCCGTATCGGCAACAGATGTCACCATATGGAAGGATTCCACCGTCACCATCGGCTCCAAGGCATCCTTCGTCGCAGACGATGTGATCATGCAGAAGGCAACCCTCTCTGTAGACGGAACCATCTCTGGAGATGTCACTCTCACCAACGGATCCGAGGTCATCATCAACGGATACTCATACGCAACCTATGACGCAACAACCGGAAAGTTCGCTACGTTCAATGCTCAGGAAAAGAGACAGACTGCCGAGCAGGCTGCCGCATCCCCTCAGACTGATGATGATCTTGATGATTCTGCCATCTACATCGATGGTAAGATCAAGGGACTCGTCATCTCCGTGACGACCAAGACCTCGGTCGACAAGAAAGACAAATCCTGGACAACCCAGATGCTCAACATCTCGGGAGATGCCACATACAACTATCAGATCGATGAGGCCGGAAAGGTGCTCACCAAGAAATACGAGTCGTCCAAGATCGATCTCGACGGAATCATCTATATCCAGTCCGAGAACAAGGTGACACTTCCCCTTGGAACAGAGATCGATAATACTGCGGCCGATTACACAGTTATCACCGCAGGTACCCTCCAGATGTACGACCAGACCGATGTATCCTACGAAGGTGCAATGTACTCTGTTGAAGCCGCAGATGATGCAGACTATGACTCCATCGTATACTACACGACCTTCGATAATGCATACGCCGCCATCAAGGATGCAGAGAACATGACCGTCTACATCTCCGGTGCATACACCTTCAAGAAGGAATACACCGTCGATGCAGACCAGACGATCGTTTCCGATGAGGACCTCTCCATAGACAAGAACGGAAAGGTCACGGTCAAAGCTGACGGAAAGATCGATGGAGACTTCAAGACCAGCGGCATCAAGGGAATCCTCTATGTCGAGTACGGAGGAATCTGCACTCCCGCCGACGATGCATATGAGGTAAAATCCGTCGATTCAGAGAAGAACACTACCTATTCTGGAGCCGAGGTCGCAATCAAGAACGCAACTTCCGGATCCACGATCTACATCGTCGGAGCCGTTGAGTTCTCCGATGCTGTCACCATTCCCGAGGGAGTCACTGTGGATGTTGCCGATACAGCATCCATCACCGCTAAGAAAGGGCTCGTCGTAAACGGAAAGATCGTCAACAACAACACCATCACGATCGCAGACGGATACGACCTCATCGTCAACGGGGAGATCGATTCCGAAGATGGAACGATTTCGATCGCTGCAGGTGATGAGAAGAGCAATGTCACGGTCAATGGAAAGATCACCACATCCATCGCGATCACGACCGGAGACAACGACAAGATCAATGCGGCCAACTACACCGACTCCGGAGTCATCATCTACACGACCATCAAGAATGCCATCGAGACATCCTCTGCGATGGACAACCCTGTCGGGGTCGATGTCACCGGATCGTTCACCGAGAAAGTGGATGTCACTCTTGTGGACGGACTCGTCCTGACGATCGCTGCCAACGCCGAGATCACAGTATCATCTATCACCCTCAATGCCGGATCAACACTGACCGTCACAGGCACCCTCACCACGACCGTGATCGCAAAGACCGGAACCGATTCGACCACAGGTGCAGCATCCGACGCCTCAGTCGATGTCGTGAAGATCAACGGAGCTTCATTCATCGCCAAATACAACGAGGCGAAGAACGCATACAGTCTCGAGATGGCCGCGTACACATCGGGAAAGGTCATCATCAAAGCGGGTACAGTCAACTTCACTGCAAGCACCTCAACCACACAGGAATTTACATCATCGACCACCGGTGGAAAGATGATTACCGTCTCCGAAGGAGCGACTCTCCTCGTTGACAACAACATCACCATCCAGGACACATCCGCCAAGGACGATGCATTCGTGAACAACGGAAAGATCGAGATCACAAACGGAGCGACATTCGACGGAGTCATACTCTCCGGAGAGGTCGTCGTTCCTGTGAACAAGACCATCGTCATCCAGGATTCCACTGTCGCCGGAACCGTCACACTCTCCGAGAAGGAGGGAGAGATAGCAGCAAAGGCGACCATCAAGAAACAGGTCCTCATCGGATCCACCCCCGAGACACTCGGAGCCGCCGGATCCATCTCTGGAGACATCTCCTTTGACAACACCGCTGGAACCAAGGGATATGTTATCGTCTTCGACGGGTCCACATTCGTCGCCGATGACGAGAACATCAAACCCACGAAGTTCACCATCAACGGAATCACCTTCGCTACTGCATATGGATACGGAGGCAGTGCAGACGTTGATGCCATTGTGAAGACACTGTCCGATCTTGATGCATGTGAAACTGTTAGTGGAGCTTATGATTACAAATACGTCTGGAAAGCAACTGATGGCACTGTGGTCGATCCCGATACAGAAACCGCTACATTCGGATCTGTAGAAGCCCTCAACGCCGATATCAAATACAGCTCCGTCAAGGTCCTTATCTCCGCAGGTCCCGGAATGCTCGTCTACATCGATGACTTCCAGGTCGGAACCGAGAAGATGCTCACCATCGGGGAGCACACCGTCACAGTCTACCTGGAGCCCGACTACACTGGAACCGCAACGATCACATTCAACGGTCAGACCATCACCAACGGAAAGATCGTCATCACCACCGACATGCTCGGTGCAGATCAGAAGCTCGTTGTCACCGGTGCAACACCTGTCGAGCCCTCCACACCCATAATCCCCGTTCCCACGCCCACTCCTTCCGAGAAGGACGACAGCATGGGAATCACCGAGTACCTCCTGATCGTCCTTGTCGTCCTCACAGCCATCCTGGTTGTCGTCGTCGCCATCCGTATGATGAGATCCTGAGTACAATCCTTGAGAAGGGAATGAAGAAGAACCAACAACCTCAATAAACAGAGGGTCTCGAAAGGGATCCTCTCCCTTAACCGATTCTCAAACCGATCCTATCACCGTCTCATATCCTGGATGATCAAGACAATACATGATGGTCGGATAGTATGATCACAACACTCTGTGATGATGAAAAACAATATTACCCTTATTCAAAAGTCATTCATTCAGACAATATTCGATTATCCTGACAATATCATGATAATCTTTATATTATTAATCAGACAATCATGACAATATGTCAAAGGAACTCTTCAGGGACCGCTACTGCCTCCTCAGGGCAGGCGAGAGGATGGAACCCGTCTCCCCCGACCGCATGGACATGAGGTGGATTAGGAACACATACTCCGCATTCTGCAACACCGGCGGCGGAACGATCGTCATCGGCCTGGTCCCCGAAGGCCAGAGACTCAAAGCCGTCGGAGTCGAGGGTCCCCACGGAACGGTCCTGGGGATCATGGAGGACCTTGACGATCAGGATCATGTGAACCGCAACCTCCTCACCAGGGACAGCTTCCGCATCCTGGACGTGGAAGGTTCCGATGTCATCGTGATCGAGGTGCCCCGCGCATCCCGCAGGGACCGTCCCGTGTACGTCGGTTCGGACCCCACCAACGCCTACCGCAGGATCGGAGAGAAAGATGTCAGGATGTCCAGGGACGATGTTGAATCCATGGTCATCGACTCCATCACCCCATCACCCGACTCCGAATCTGTGAGCACATGCGGGATGGAGGGGTTGGACAGCTACATCATCGGAACGTTCTCCTGCATGCTTCCAGCCGACCACATCTGGAGGAAACACATGGAGGACGGATGGCTGAGACCCGCCGGCGCCGTTTACGATGAAGAGGAACCAACACTCGCCGGCCTCCTGATGTTCGGTGACGAAGGCTACATCTCCCAGGAGCTGCCGTCATACAGACTGAAGTGCGATGTCATCTATGATGATAGGGAGAAGCACATAGACTCCAACGACGGAACATGGTCCGGGAACCTATTGGGATTCCGCAACAAGGTCGAGGATGAGATCGAGATCCTCCTAGAATCTAAGGATGACTGCGACAGGGAGGGCATCAGGAGATGCTTCATGGAAGTGTTCATGAACGCCCTGGTGAACTGCGATTACAGATACGGCGGAAAGGTGGAAGTGGAGCTAACCGACGACGGCATCATCGTGGAGAACTCGGGAACGCTCCGCATAGCACCTGAGATGCTGGGAAAGAAGATCAGTGACCCCAGGAACAGGAACATCGCCAGGATGTTCAGGGCTCTGGAAGATGTGAGGTTGGAAGGAAAAGGACTGGAGGAGACGTCAGAGACCTGCCGTAGGCTAGGACTCAACGGTCCGATAATCACCGAATCCTTCGATCCCCCCACAGTGACGGCACGCATCTCCTTCGACGGTGATGTGGAGGACTTCACCGATCTTGAAACAAAGATAATCGAGATGATCCGTGCAGACGACAGGATCTCCATCCTGAAGGCGGCATCGACACTGAACGTCGGCAAGGCGAGGGTGGAGAGGGTGATCGACAAACTCCGCGGATCCGGGAAGCTGGAGAGGATGGGAGGCACACGCGGAAAGTGGGTCCTCCACTGAGTGAGGTCACTGACCCTGCTTCTTCTCATCCTTGTGGACGTTGACCTTCTTCCTCTGCCTTCCGCCAGTCTTCTTCAGCTTGCCCTGGTTGAGAGCCCACTCGTAGCTCTTCTCCTCGGCAGGCGTGATAAGGACGCGATCCCCCTTGGCGAACTTCCTTCCGGTGACCCAGTTGGTGAAAGGTGCGAGGACACGGTACTCGTCCGCGTCCATAACCACTTCCTTCACATTCGGCCTGCCCTTGAGTTCGGAATAGGTTCCGGTATGCATCACGGCACGGTGGTCCTTGACCTCGATCATCTTGGTGCACACAGTGTCCAGGAAGTACCTGTCGTGGGTGACGGTGATGATGGTTCCGCCATATTCGGTCAAAGCCTCCTCGACAGCATGCTTCGCGGGTATGTCGAGATAGTTGGTGGGCTCATCCAGGACCAGGAGGTTGGTCTCATCCAATAGAAGAAGACACATGGCAACTCTGGCCCTCTGTCCTCCCGAAAGTGTGGAAATGGGACGCTCCACATCCTCTCCGATAAGCAGGAAACGGGCGAGCATCTGTCTCGCATCAGCCCTCCTCTCCTTTCCGATCACCATGAGGAGCTGCTCCTCGGCGGTGAGCTTCATGTCCAATCTCTCATGATGCTGCGAATAGTAACCGATCTTGGCACCGGGAGCGACCCACAACTCACCCTTCGAGGGGATCTGACCCAGAAGCGCCTTGACCAGAGTGGACTTACCCTCACCATTGGAACCGAAGACACCGATCTTGTCACCCTTGTGAATGTCGAGGTCAACATGCTCCAGGATCATCTTACCTCCCAGTTCCACGGAGAGGTCCTTTGTCGTGAGCACATTCTTTCCGGATTTGTGAGCGGCCTGGATCCTGACGGTGATCTCCCTGTTCTCCTCGGGCTTCTCCTTCGCCTCCATCTTGGCGATGAGCTTCTCCCTCGTTTTATGAGTCGTAAGGAACCACTGGTCCCTGTGGAGCTGCTGGGCGATCTCCTCCTGCTTCTTCTTCTGGGAGACGTACTTCCTGTACTCCTTCTCCATCCTGTCGAGGTCCAGCATCTTCTTCATGATGAAATCGGAATAGTTGCCCTTGTACTCCCTCGACTTCCCATGGTCGATCTCCAGCATGCGGGTGGCAATCTTGTCCAGGAAGTACCTGTCGTGACTTATCACCAACACGGAGCAGTGGGTGTCCAGAAGGTAATCCTCCAACCATTCCACTGTATTGATATCTAAATGCGAGGTGGGCTCATCCATCACAAGCAGGTCACAGTCGTCCGCCTGAACAACAATCCTGGAGAGCATGACCTTGGTCCTCTCCCCTCCGGAGAGGGAGTCCATGGTGCGCTCCATCAGATCCGCGGACAAACCAACTTTCTCCAATGCGGCTTTGAGGTTCTCCTCATCCTCCATGTCGGACTTGGCCAGCTGCTTCTCCAACGCCGCGTTCTCCTCCGCCAGGGCGTTCCAATCGATGTCGCCGCCGGCGACCATCATCTCCTCGATCTCCCTGAGCCTGCGCTTGATGTTCTCTATATGACCATACGGCCTTCCGAGGACGTCCCTCACCGTGTACTCCGCAGAGGATTCGGCGAACTGCTCCAGGTAACCGATCCTCTCGGTGTTCCTGGTCAGTTCACCCGTATCCGGTTTCAACTCCCCCAACAGGATCTTCAAAAAGGTGCTCTTACCGGCACCGTTCACCCCTATAAGCCCGATGCTGTCCCCCTCGTTGATCTGGAGACTGACGTCTGTCAGGACCTTCACGGGTCCGAATGATTTCGCAATGGATTGGGCCTTCAGGAGCATGATGGCCCCATATCCTCCCCATTTATAAAGTGGGCTGTACCCTCCTCAGAGGACCGACAACACCCTGGACTAAATCGACGTCCTGTCGGAAGGATACCAACCCCCGGGGGTATGATGTCCCCCTCTGGACAAAACCCTATGGAACATGCCCATTATCGACAGACTATAGAGATTAGTGTGACATTAGTTCAACAATACCATCATAGATTTTAGAACCCTTTATATCGAATATCCCCTTTCACCGACAAGGAAATGGGAACACCGATTCCGACATACGTCGTTCGATGTACCCCGTTCCTTCGAGAGGTATATCATGCAAGATTCGGAAGGTGCCAGGATCCTGGAGGAGAAACACATGATCTCCACACTCCTCTATCTCTATGAACACGGCTCCAGCAGGAAGATGGACATCTACGAGAACGTGTCCAAGAATCCCAGGATGCCCGACAAGATCGAGAAGCTCGAGGAGTATGGACTCGTGAAGATCGCCCCCGACACCGAAGGCAAGGCGACAGTCGTGATCTCCCTCTCCGACAAGGGTGAGCAGACCGCGAAGATGCTG
>Ga0129308_1002203_pt1 | contig 17337 bp, 15 predicted proteins | sample L827metagenome_FD_94440 | JGI IMG/M metagenome (GOLD analysis project Ga0129308, IMG submission 94440) | Ring-tailed lemur group fecal microbial communities from Wisconsin, USA - L827 metagenome | ecosystem: Host-associated > Mammals > Digestive system > Large intestine > Fecal | place: USA...
CTTAAATTCCGGTGTGTATTTCCCTCGTGACATAGTATGAACTCCTTTCATTTCCTTTGGTTTATCTTACCATGTTCACGATTAATTTGGAAGATGTGGTCTATTTCCTGGGGACCATTATACTGTGGTTGCCACGATTTCAATAAAGAACACTTTTTCCGCAAGCCAGTCACAGAAATGCAACAGCATTTCATCTGTGATATCTTCCGGGAAAACCTCTGTAATATCGGTATAACGGCCATACAGATTTCGCACGGATTCACCGCAGTTGGTGAGGTCAAACACCTTGTTATTGAAGATGGCCTCCATGCACTCCTGGCGATCCTCGACATTGATGTTAAAGGATTTTGTGCCAAAGGACTCCGAGAAAATCATGGTCTCAATCATATTGTAACTCTGACCAATTTTCTTCAGCCGGTTGTTTAGATACATCAATAGCAGAGTCAATGAAGAAAAACGTTGCTGACCATCGATGATGGCGTTCTCTCTGCCTGCCAGTACGATGGAACCCATAAAGTATGCTCCATATTCCGCTACCGCCGGACGGGAGTCGCCGGGCTTGTAATTATCAAGGAACTCAGACGTGAGGTCGTCAATCAGCTCCTCGATATGCTTACGCTGCCACATATACTCGCGCTGGTAGTAGTGGATGGAGTATTTTGTATTCTGGAGCAGCTGTTTTAGGTTCTTTGGCGAACCTTCGATCTTTTTCATAGGGTATCCTCCTCAATAAACAATCCTGGACGGTTCAAATCGATAATCGCAGACTCAGATCGTACATCTGTATTGCTACAGTTGATAAGCTTTCGATTAAGGTGCAGTTCTCCCTCACGGTCAATAACATAGATAGCTGCATGGTCTTTTATGTAATTAGCCGTTTCACGAGAAAAGCCGTTCCGCTGTAAAAATACAGTCAGCTTATTGGTTGTACCGTATTCAACGAATTCATACCAGTTGTTATCATCCAACGAATCTTCTCCGTAGATGGATTTATACATATTCGAAAAACGCAAAAAGTAGTTGGATATGCTAAACAAAATCACATTCTCGATAACTTCAAGTGTGTCTGCAAAAACCACGTTTTTGTGTTCAGGGCTGTTGTCAAAATACGCAGGTGTATAATCATTAAGCCAGAACTTCTCCGGATGGTTGTTCATATACTCTATGGCTCTCCTCATAATATAATTCAAGCCGTGTCCCTCCATCCATTGGGACAGAATAACCGCATACCAGCTTAGCTTCGCATGGTCACCATTCCGATTGCGTTTGCCGAGTGTTCCAAACTCATACCTGTCCCAATTGAATATTCTGCTTAATTCTTCAAGAAAACCGAGAACCACGCTGTGAGAAAACTTTCCATCTTGGGGTTTCGGATAATGAACCCCTTGACGGATTGCCGCTGCCAGACGCCTACTTTGGTCGGCAGAGATGTTTATATCACTATCAATATAATCTTTTTGCTCAGAAAAAAGCTTTCGTATGATTGCTTCCCCGCCTTCTGGCATATGAGCAGAAAATTCTCTTCTTACCAAGCTATCCCGGTCATCCATGATATCCTTAAGGAGTATCAATCCGAATTTACGCATCATCACGTACTCTTCTTCAGACTGCTTCGTGCTTTTGGTGTTGTACGGTTCAATCTGAGACGTACCGGACATCAATGTTTTGACCACGTGTTCCTTGAGCTTAGGTTTCAGATCCTGAACCACGGATAACTTCTGTTCGGGTATAGGTTCTTTAAGCAAACGGACATATTCATTTTCGGTTACTTGATTGCCGTCACTAATAAAAAACACATTTCCGTACAGATTGAATTTAATGCGTCCTACTCGTCCAATCAAATTGCGGAACTCAACACTGCTCATGTGAGGACGACCACTACGATAATTCGTAATAAAAAGATTATCGGCAGGCAAATTGACTCCTTCAATCAAAGTGCTGGTACAGAACATTGCAGTAATTTTTCCTTCTTTGAAAAGGCTTTCAATCCTCTGCCGAATGGACGCAGGCAAATAACCAATGTGATAGGCAACGCCTTTTTTGATTAGCTTTGTCAAAAAATATTCACCATGTACCTGCTCTCGAATATCCTTTGCCAGCGCATCCAAATCAGGATCATCGAGATCGCTCTTATCGGCGGCAAATGCAATAGTAGCATTAATGGCAGCATTTTTGCCACTAAAGTAAGCAATATTCCGTTTTCTTTCGTGCAGCGGTTTATTATCGTCAAAAGTGGTCATTATTTTCATAAAATCAACCACCGACATATCGCCGCCACCGAATTTGCATACAAATATGGTGTCTTGGGTATGGTCATTAAAAATGCGGATGGTTTTACTTTCGTTGCTTATTAGGAATTTGAACTGTGTCACCGGTGCGAATGTGGAAGAAACAGCATTTTCTTGCCCCTTCTCGGCCTCTGTAACCAATTTCAAATATACTTCGGGATTCGGAATATTTGGAGAGGCGAAAATAAAATGCGGCATTTCCGGCTTTTGCTGGGCAAGCATATCAACAATTTTATAATAGAATGGACCTCTACTATTCCGTCCACTCATTTTATGGGCTTCGTCAATAAACACATAGTCCAGCTTAAAGTCCGGCTTACTGATAAGCAAATACAACAATCGTTCCGGGGTCATAACAAGGATAAAATTATGATCTTCCTCCAGCGAGAAGTCGCTGGCTGCCGTAACAACACTATAATTCATTTCCTTGAGAAGACTCCCCAAACCATTGATTGTGTCCTGTCGAACCTCATTAATCAATGCCTTGGTCGGTACAATTCTTGCAAAATTCTTCTTTTCGCCTCGTTGCACCTGGTCTTTTATGAACATTTGCATAATGAAAGACTTGCCCATGGATGTAGGCGCAGAATAGCTGAAAGATTCGCCATCCATCCTATCGTAAATGTTCTTCTGCTGGATAAAGAATTTTTTATCCTTTTCGGCGGGAATTGTAAGGTATTCCTCACAGAAAAGTGCGTATGCCTTTTCTTGTAGGCTTCTTTCTGTATAAGGGGAATTTACAATTTCCTTACCTCTGAAATTACCAACATTCGACAGGACGGAACCCGCATAATAGGCTACATCTTCGTTCTGGGGGTACAGTTCGAGCAAAAGCGTAATGATCTCCTGTGCCCACATTTTATGTGCATCGGCTTTCGTCTCATGTGTTGATTTGGAGAGGAGATCCGCAAAGCGGAGGGCCGCATTAACATCAACACTTCTGGCTTGCTGGAAGCCCTCAAGATGCAACTTCAAAATGGCATAGTTATAGAGCATATTGTCGTAAAGGACATTCAAAAAATCATTATCATCTATGCTGTTGAATATGGCATCGCCAAGCTTGATTTTTTGAGATTCACTCATAAGACAACCGCTCCTTTCATAACTTTGTCCATGATTTCGTACTTGTTTGTCTCAGCATCGTCAAACGGTACGATGTAAATATAAAATGAATGCATATCAAGGCCGTTGTCCTTGATTTTTTGAATAATATATGGCGTATAAAGCCGAATATCATCCAGCATCTTTTGTGTAATGACATCGGCGTAAGGTTCGCCTTTATGTCTTCCCCACTCAACGCCTACGGTGTACCCAAGAAATACTCCGTATGCCGTATCGCAGACCGAATCCGTATTAGGTGATGGAATGAGCACTTTCTGAAGAAACTCAATTTCACTCTGGTCAAAATGCCGATCCAAAGCGGTTCGTTCTACCATCTGAATTTCGCGAGAGGAGTGGTTTTTAATACGCAGTATGGCATCGAACGCATTATTTATAGCATCTTGCAAATCGCCCACAATGTTTGAAGCTCCGAAAACCATCTGATTATACGGCCTACCTTCTGCATCAACATTGGATAATAGATGGATGCTTTCCGCAACGCTTTTGTATTGCGACAGTTCTGTGGACAACTCTACACGGCTCATCAGCTTCGGAGCCTTTAGCTTTCCCTCAAGAAATGCATAAACCAACATCTCTCCGAGTTCATTTCCGAAGCCTTTTTCGTCCGGTTTGCCATTCTCCCGCATCGTTTGGAGTGCACGGTCAATAGCGGCATCAAGGTCATCATCCTGCCGGAACTGCTCCAGCTTTGCTCTGGAAAAAACATAACGGCTGATATTCCGATACAACCAGGTTTCCAAATCATCCCGGTAAAACTGTTTGTCACGTATCAGAAGGTGAAATAGGCGCAGTTCACCCGGACCGGACAATTCCAAGTCACTGTCATGTGACACTTCCGTAAAAATCCGATCCATATCCTTATCTTTTAAGGTTTTTGTAATTCCTGCGCCCATTTACTACCTCCATATACGTTGTTTAAATTTACTTCGAATCTTCCTTGGATTTAGGTGCTTCGTAGGGCTTTCCTTCCTTGTTATAAGTCAGATTGAACACAAGGTCGGACAGCCATTTCTTAAACGAAGGATTGTCCTGGAACTGCTTGAACAATTCCATGTTGTCTGCCATGATTGCGAAAATGACTTGCTGCAACGCACGTTCACTTTCCAATCGGGCGCTCTGCTCATCAGAATTGCGCATGGCATTCTGATATTTCTCGTCCTTGGATACCATCGCAGGGATTTCGAGAATCTGTCTGCGAACGTTATCGGCATCGTTCCAGTTGATATTTCCGAACATATCATTGAAGTCGGTGAGAATTACAGACAGCAAATCCATTTCCGGCTGAACGATATGCCCTGCCTTTCCTGCGGGAACAGGTGGCACAATAGAATCCTCATCTTCCAGCTTGATGGAAATCGCCTCACGAGCCTCGTTGCGGTAGCTTTCAAGATCGATGGTATCCAAAATTCCCTGGGACAGGTCATCCTCGCGAGGGGACGGCAGTTTCGGAATCAGCAGGTTCAGGAAGATAGACAGTTTCTCCCATTCGGCGTTACCGTAAGGAAGAATTGCGCCCAAGAAACCATAAGTACGCACAAAAGATTTTGCAGAACTCTTAAACTTAATCTGATCCTCGGTATCGAGCATTTTGTACAGAGCGGCACACGCATCGAGAATCGGATCAAGCTTATCACGGTCCGCACCATCCAAGTACAGATTAACGAGCCTGTTAGCCTGCTCCGGGGAATAAATCTGGTAGCCCTCCATTGTCGCAATCAAGTCGTACAGCTTATTCGGGTCGGTTTCCCCGGACAGCAATGTGGTACGATAATATGTGGAGAAAGAACTCTGGATGATTTCAGGCTTATTGGCAAAGTCCAAAACGAAAGTATCGTGCTTCTTCGGATGGCAACGGTTCAGTCTGGACAGCGTCTGCACGGCCTTAATGTCATACAGCATCTTATCCACATACATGGTATGAAGTAACGGCTCGTCAAAGCCGGTTTGGAACATATCCGCAACAATAAGAATGCGGTACGGGTCAGACTTCAGCATGGATGGAATCTTTGCATCGGGGAATCCGTTCAGAGCAGCAGAAGTCAGCGCCGGCTCCTGTCCCTGGTACTTATGCTCACCAGAGAATGCCACAATCGTTTTATACGGACTGTGTCTGTCTGCCAGGCATTTATTGATAGCGTAATAATACTCAATACAACGAGGGATACTTGATGTAACAACCATCGCACGAGCCTGTCCACCGATTTTAGCCTTGGCAATAACCTGCTCATGGAAGTGATCGACCATCATAGCAGCCTTCTTCGCAATAGTGTACTCATTGCTTTCTACAAAGGAGCGAAGTTTCTTCTGCGCCCGTTTCTTATCGAACATCGGGTCATCCTCGACCGTTTTCATCAGCTTGTAGAAGCTGTCGATGGTGGTATAATGTTGTAACACATCAAGGATGAAGCCTTCTTGGATGGCCTGCTTCATGGTGTATACATGGAACGGGCGATGCTTGATTTCATCCCCATCCTGATATGCGACACCGAAAGTCTCCAAGGTTTTATTCTTCGGGGTTGCCGTGAACGCAAAGTAGCTGGCATTGTTCAGCAATCTGCGTCCCTCCATCATGGCATTGATCTTATCCTCGTTGTCCATCTCATCATCAGTAGCCAAGCCGGAAAGAGCCAGGTTCATCTGTGCGGAGTTGCGTCCACTCTGCCCGGAGTGTGCCTCATCGATGATAATGGCAAAACGGTTGTCTTTATGCTCTGCACCGATTTCCGGCACGACATATGGGAACTTTTCGATGGTGGTTACTATGATACGCTTGCCATCCGTGATAGCCTTACGGAGATCACCGGAATGCTCTGCCCAAGCTACGGTGTTTGCTACCTGCATAAACTGCTTGATGGTATCACGAATTTGCTTGTCCAGAATGCGGCGGTCGGTAACAACAATAACAGAATCAATCATCGGATGACCGTCTTTTTCAAGACCGATCAACTGATGGGCAAGCCATGCGATGGAGTTGGATTTGCCGCTCCCTGCGCTATGCTGAATCAGATATTTTTTGCCGACGCCGTTTGCCTTGACATCTGCAAGCAGACTCTCGACCACATCCAGCTGATGGTATCTCGGGAACACCTGTTTGATGGATTTCTTTTTGGTTTCCGGGTCGGTTTCTTCAATGACCTGGGCATAGTTTTCGATAATATGAGCCAGCTTTGCTTTGGTAAGGATGTTCTTCCAAAGGTAGTCGGTCATAATGCCATCCGGGTTAGGGGGGTTACCGGCACCATCGTTATAGCCCTTGTCAAAAGGCAGGAACCAGCTATCTTTGCCGGACAGCTTGGTGCAGAATTTAATGCGGGAGTCATCGATAGCAAAATGCACCATGCAGCGTTTGAAGGAAAACAGCACTTCACGGGGATCGCGGTCATCCTTATACTGCTGAACAGCATCGTCCACATTCTGCTTTGTAAGTTGATTCTTCAGTTCAAAAGTGATGACGGGCAGACCGTTGATAAACAAGCACATATCCAGTGCCAGCTTTCCTGCATCCTGGGAATAGCGAAGCTGACGGGTAATACTGAAAATATTCTTTTCAAACATCTCCCGTGCTTTGACATTGTTTTCGGTCGGCGTCAGATAGAACATGATGAGGTCTACCGGGTACACCTTGATGCCGTTGCGCAGAACGTCAATGATACCGCGCTTGGCAAGTTCACCCTGGAGACGGTTCAGAAACTGACGCTTTTTCTGCTCAGATTTGAACACCCCCAACTTGCCCATCTGATCTGGTTGCGTGTCCTGTAGAAAACGGAACAGTCGGGTTTCATCAATGGCATATTCTTTGTTATAGTCGGCATTGCTACCTTCTTCGTAACCATTGTGGTCAACAAGCCATTTTACAATAAGGGCTTCAAGACCGCTTTCTTTTGTGTTTGTGAAAGGCATAATCACTCCTCCTCTCCCATAAATTCATCATCTGAGTCTATGTCATCATCGGCATCTAAAGTTTCCTTTACATACTCATACTCAGGCACTTCAATATTTCGTGTGTCAACGTTGCCGGTAATTACATCTGAAATCAAGCGTTCTTTCAAGCTTTGCAGGCTATTGATCTCTGCATTCAGGCTGGCTATCGCATCATCTGTAGTTGCAGTAAGCTGCGTAATATCCTCAAACAATTCCTTTTGCTCATTTTCAGACGCAGGCAAGGCCAATTTTAGAGAAAGCAAGCGCTTGTCAGTTATTGCGGGGTAGGATGTTCCCGCAGAGTTCCGAATAACGGAATCAATAAAGTAATCACAACTCAGTGCGTAACTTAGCAATTTGGAATAAACCCCTTTTTTGGGGCGCAAGACAGAAAAGCCAGTCGAAGCTACATGACCATCTAAATCTCCATCAATATACAGAACTGCCTTTAAGTAAGTACGAACCGTTGAAAGAATAGTATCTCCCTCACGAACGATACGTCTCGCTCTGGATGGCGCCTCTCCAAAAGACAGGTGCATTGGAGCTTTTTTAAGACATCTAAATCCGGTTGTGCTGATATCAATGTAATCAATCTCATAATCTTCGGGTGTTTTCCCGCTTAAAGATTCATCATTGCTCGTAACAAAATATTTTAGAGGCCGCTCTATCCATGTTTCTGGAATCTGCGCAAGACCATATATTGTGCTGTCTTTTAACTTAGAGCCAGCAATCCCAGTGTTCAATGCATTATTAATAATGCCGATCTTACGCATTTTCAACAATGACAACTGTTTTTTCTTTATGTTGATTAATGCATTGATTTTCGATACCTTCCAATCCAAGAAGTGTACCATTTTTTCCTGTTCATCCATAGATGGAACAGGAAAATAAATTGTCAGAAAAACATCTGGATACAGCCTTAGCCGAGAAGGGCGAATACCAGTCGACAGCGAATGATATATTGCCACCAAATTTTTCTCACGCAGCAAAAAGTCAAGATATCGAGGGTTATATGCAGACTCTCTCTGGCGGTAAACATTATACGCAGGACTAACAACACCTGCATAATCTGAAACGCCTATAGCGCCTTGCCATGTCCACATGGTATTTGCAGCGATATCGCCAACCGCACATCGCTTATATCCTACCAAAGACTCGGATTTGAACATGGTTACATTTTTCTGACTACGAGGGGTAATCCCTGTTATATGCGATACCGACAGAAGTTCTTCAGTACCATCCTCGGATCGATTGTCCACAACTTCGAATAGCTGCTTACCTCTCCGCATAGGCCATCTTTCGGGGTATTTACGCCTATCCGCCGGATTGAATAAGTTAGTGGGCATCTGGCAGTCCTCCTGTTATCTCACTCATCAACCCATCTGTCTCACCCTCAAGCAACTGGAGCTGCTGAAGTATCTCGTGCATTTGCGGTAACATAGCGGGCTTATAAAAATACTTGGCAAAATTGATTTCATAGCCAATTTGCGTTTTCCTTTCATCCACATAAACATCGGGAGCGTAAGTACGCACCTCGTTGTCAAGGAAGGCTTTTATACCGCCAGGATAGGTAAACGGAACCAACTCAGTATCTCTTAAATCAGCATCCGGCTCACCGGCAATCGGCTGTGCTGCAGCATCTTTTTCCGTGATGTACGGACGGATTTTCTTTAGGATTCCGATTTTCAACTTTGTTGCTTTGGCAAAAGCATCCCAATCATCTGTTGGGGCTGTTTTTGCTGCTGATGCGATTGCTTTTTTCACAGTCTCAAATTCAGCAGAAGTTTTGAAAATGCTTGCCGGAATTTCACGATCCGGAAATACTCTCAACCGGAGCGGTCTTTCGACGGTGATGCTCCAATAGCCAAATTCCTCGTTTGCAAAAATCTGACTTACTTCGCTTTCTTCCATCTCCAGGAAAATACGCACGATTTCCTTACAAATGTCGGGCGTGAACTCGCAATTCTTCTTTCCCATATTTTTGCGAAGCGGAGATTTCATATCGGTCGCATCAATTAACTGGATTTTTCCTTTACGCCTATCCTCTTTCTTATTTGACAAAATCCAGATGTATGTCACAAGAGGAGTATTGTAAAACATATTTCCTGGCAAAGAAATGATTGCCTCCACGAGATCATGTTCAATTACATATCTTCTTGCATTACTCTCGCCGCTACCTGCATCACCGGTAAACAGAGACGAGCCATTATGAACCTCGACAATACGGCTGCCAAGAGGCGAATCCTTTTTCATTTTTGCAACATTATTCAGCAGGAACAGAAGCTGACCATCACTTGTTCTGGGGATCATAGCAAGCTGCTCGCCGCCATCGAGATAGGCATTGAAACGACTGTCCATGATTTCTTTTTTGCCGCCCATCTTTTCCGCATCTGTTTTCCAACTCTTGCCATAGGGAGGATTAGAAAGCATAAAATCAAACTGCCGGGAGGCATTTCCGTCCATAGAAAGCGTAGAGCCATAACTAATATGTTCAGCCTGTTCACCTTCTCCCTTGAGCAACATATCAGCTTTGCAAATAGCGTATGTTTCAGGCTGAACTTCCTGTCCAAACAGATGGATAGAAACCTTCTTTCCCCGGCGAGCAGCCAATGTCAGAAGGCGTTCCTGTGCGACAGTGAGCATACCTCCGGTTCCGCAGGCTCCGTCATAACAGGAGTAGGTAGCATCCTTGATTTGATCGGCCACAGGCATAAAAACAAGGTCTGCCATCAGTTCCACAACATCACGAGGGGTCCAGTGTTCGCCAGCTTCCTCGTTATTCTCTTCATTGAATAGACGAATGAGTTCCTCAAAAATTGTACCCATGCCGTGATTATCCAGGCCAGGATGTTTCAGAATTGTCCTCTCCTCATCCTTATAGACAGGATTGGGGCTAAGATTGATATCCGAGGAGATAAACTTCTCAATGACGCTGCCCAAAATATCCGCATCGATCATCGTCTGAATCTGGTTGCGGAATTTGAATTTTTCTAAGATTTCCTGAACGTTAGGAGAAAATCCATCGAGGTAGGCTTCAAAGTCAGCTTTCAGCGTCTGCTTCTTTGCACGGCTGGTCAAATCCTTCAGCAGGAACGGAGAAGCATTGCAGAAAGCCTGTCCAGCAGCATTGCAGAGTGCGGGCCACTGATTATCAATTCCGGCTTCATCCAGTTTTTTCTTCATATCAAGAACTGCAGTCTTCGTACCCTCAAGCATTGCGTCCAAGCGGCGAATGACGGTCATGGGCAGAATAACATCACGATACTTACCGCGCACATAAATGTCACGCAGGCAGTCATCAGCAATACCCCATATAAAGCTTACTATTTGATTATGCACTTGATTGTCCATATTCGTTTTCCTTCCTTGGGTTAATTCATCGATCTATAATGCACTGTCCACCGTTGGGACTTATTCTTCATCTTCTTTGCTGTTGTCATCGGCAGCGCCGCCGGAACGAATCCAGGCATCCACTTCTGACAGTTTAAATTTCCACAGGCGACCTACCTTGTAGGCAGGCATATTCCGTTTGGCAATCCAGGCGAGAATTGTTTCTCTGCCGACGCCAAGATAAGCCTGGACTTCTTTCAAAGTGTACCATTTTTCAACATTCATCATTTCGCTCACTGTATTGACCTCCATTTTTAACTGAATCGAAATGTTACATCTACTATAAATGTGAAGGCACTGCTGTTGGGAAAACAGTTGTTTCCTTCACTATCTACCATAATCCATAGGCACTCTGTTTTGCCTTCGAAGCCGCGAGCATCCATGCTTGCGGTTATTTTTATGCCCTTACCCGGTTGGACATCCGGGATGTCAATATAATTGGTTTCTGCTCTCGGACGAACGGTTTTATGATTAGAGAAGAAAAGCTTTCTTCCTTGCCACGTTTGCGTTCCGGTATTGCAGAAATCCCATGTATGTTGGAATTTCTCATTACAAGAAACGGAGTATATCGGTCTCCACGAAGAATTCATATAAACGCTATCGCCAGGATATAGAACCGATGTTGTTTGCACGGCATTTGCGTTTTCTGTCACGGAGGCAAGTCTCTGATATTCCAGCAAGACGATATCTTCTGCATCATCGGATTGAGAATCCATAAACGCTTTCATCTGTAATGCCAGTGCTTCACACAATGCCCTTTCTTTTATCTCTGCAGATGCAGGGACGCCGAAAGCTATCATTACATCATTGATTTTTCCGTCATCAATGGAACTCTCGAAGAAACCTGTGAGTCCGGCAATGTCAAAATTACCGAAAGAGGATTTGACCTCATGGCTCATTGTCCTTGTCCCATCAAAGATTTTTCTTTGCAACGGAACATCTGCCGAGGAATACCGTTTTCCTTTTACAAATGTGAAGTAGTTACTTCCGGCTGTCTGGAAACACAGGGTAACGAAAATGCCAGTGTTTTTACGGCTCGGATAGAAAATCCCACTCTTGATGTGCGGATAAATCCGTTTGAAATACTCGCTTACAGTCATTCTCTATCCCACCTTTTTCCTTGTCCTATGGTTTGTCCTATGTGTCCTACGCTCGACCGGTTTCATGTCCTAAATCTCAAATCTATAATAAAAACAGTTGAGTTGAGGGGGCGTTTGCGGAGAACGCAGGATAGATTCAAGAACATTATATCACAAAAATGCGCAAAAATCAATCCGGTTCACATAATTATCAATCTAAATTCGCATAAATCCACTTTAACTGACCAATCGGAATGCAAGGAGGTGAAAACGATGGCTAAAAACACCAAGCAAACTTCAAAGGCTGTTGCATCCAAGGCAAGCAAGATTTTGAGGGACAACCGCTACAGCGCAAAGTCTAAATCCGTTGCTGGAAGCGCTTTATCACAGACCAAGAAGAAGTAAGCTCCTTGGTCGGCGGTGACTGATAACAATCAACCCGCCAAATTCTGTCCTGAGCATGACAAAAAACTGCTCACCGCTTTCTCCTGCACCATTTGATCACCGGTGGCTCAACGGGATACTGCGGACAACTACATATCACGGCTGCCCATTGAGCGGGTTAGCCGCATTCCGAAACGGAGAAATTCCGTAAGGACTGCGGTTCTTTCACTGCGCCCATTTTGCAGCCGACCCAATTCCTCCGTTTCGAAAAATCGAAAATCGGAGGAATTTTTTATGACAAACCACGGCAATCAGACCACCCCGCAGATCTACTACCGTCCCCTCCACAAGTGGATCGAAATTACCCTGGAGGAAAAGCAAAATTGGGAACGCTTCATCAACGCAACCCGCAAGGCCAAGCAGAGAGCCGGCGCCTGTTGCATCCCTTACAAAAAGAGTTACAAATGCGACGGACTTTGTGAGGAATGCGAATACCGCTGTATTCCCAAGGACGCACCCCAGCATCTTTCCATCGACGGAGAGATGGAAATTACGCAGAAGAACGGCACACGAAACAGTTTCCTTGCCGACGACGTGATGACTACCGAAATCAGCATCGATAGCATGATTCTGAATCACCTCCTTGCAGAACTGCGAGATACCGACCCGGAAAGCTATCAAATCCTTATGGTGCTTGCAGACGGTCTGTCGGAGCGCGCCGGTGCCGAAAAGCTGAATATGCCTCGAAACACCTTTGTGTATAAGAAAAATCAGCTTCTGAAACGTATCCGCAAAAATTTCTAAAAAACTTTTCTTCTCTTTCGGCCATTTCCTCCTTTCCTGTCCAGATAGGTCGATGAAAGGCAACACAAGACGCCTTGGGAAAGGAGGAAACGCCGATGAGTAAAACCGAAAGAACCTGCCACGGCACCGCCGCAGACGAGGACATCATCGAAGTCCTCACCGCTATCAGCGTGGTGTCAAAGAGACTGGCACGGAACATCGCCGCCGTTTGCCAGCAGAGCCAATCTACGGAAGGAGGAAAACAGAATGAGCAAGATGAGCGATATGGCTGCAACCATCGAAGAGCTGCGCAATGCTGCTGCGGCTATTACAGATGTTGCCAATTGGTTGACTGAAATGTTCAGTACAACGGCTGCTGTGGACGAGGCTCAGGAAAGTGAACCTGTTTCTCCTCCTGAACCCGCACTGACCTTGGAGCAGGTCAGAGCCGTCCTTGCTGACAAGTCCCGCCAGGGGCATACCGCCGAGATCCGCGCTCTGCTCCAGAAGTACGGCGCATCCAAGCTGTCCGGTATTGATCCGGTACACTATAAATCCCTGCTTGTGGATGCGGAGGTGCTGACAGATGCCACCTAAAGGACACGCTATCTTATCCGCATCCTCATCCGAACGGTGGCTGAACTGCCCACCCTCCGCAAGGCTCTGTGAAGCCTACGAAGACAAAGGCAGTGACTACGCTGCTGAGGGCACAGATGCTCATGCACTCTGTGAGTTCCGTCTGAAACAGGCTCTGGACATTCCTGCGGAAAATCCCATTGAGAACCTGTCCTGGTACAACGAGGAGATGGAAGAATGCGCCGCTGGGTATGCCGCCTATGTGGTGGAACTTCTGGAAACTGCAAAGCAGACCTGCTCCGACCCTGTGGTCATGATTGAGCAGCGGGTGAATTTCTCCCGTTGGGTTCAGGATGGCTTCGGTACAGCCGACTGCATTCTCATTGCCGATGGCGTCCTCAACATCGTGGACTATAAGCACGGTAAGGGCGTTGAGGTCAGCGCCGTGGCAAATCCCCAGATGCAGCTTTATGCCCTGGGTGCCCTGGAAATCTTCGATGGCATCTACGACATCGATACCGTCCGCATGACCATCTTCCAGCCCCGGAAGTCCAACATCAGCGTGGATCAGATGGATAAAGCCGGCCTCTACAATTGGGCAGATACGGAACTGACCCAGAAGGCGCAGCTGGCTTATGAAGGCCGGGGCGATTTCAGCTGTGGTGAGTGGTGCCGGTTCTGCAAGGCGAAAGCCGAGTGCAGAGAACGCGCTGAAGCGAACCTGGCTCTTGCCCGGTATGAGTTCCAATCTCCCGCGCTCCTCGATGATGAGGAGATTGCCGATATTCTCGGCAAGGTCGATGCTCTCACCGCCTGGGCATCTGATGTGAAGGAATACGCCCTTCAGCAGGCAGTCAGCGGTAAGGAATGGACCGGCTGGAAGCTGGTCGAGGGTCGTTCCAACCGCAAGTACACCAGTGAAGCCGCTGTTGCCGCCGCTGTGGAAGGTGCAGGCTTCGACCCGTATGAACGAAAAGTCCTCGGCGTCACTGCTATGCAGAAGATGCTCGGCAAGACCCGCTTTGAGGAACTTCTCGCACCCTACATTGAAAAGCCGCAAGGCAAACCAACGCTCGTGCGGTCGAGCGATAAGCGCCCGGCTATGAACACAGCCAAAACTGATTTTACGGAGGAATTTTATTATGTCTAACACTGCAAACAGAGTCACAAATCCCATGAAGGTTATCACCGGCCCCGACACCCGTTGGTCTTATGCCAATGTCTGGGAGCCCAAGTCCATCAACGGTGGCGCGGCCAAGTACAGCGTCAGTCTGATTATCCCCAAGTCCGACACTAAGACGGTAACAAAGATCAGGGCAGCTATTGAGGCTGCCTACCAGGAAGGTCAGGCCAAGCTGAAGGGTAACGGTCGTTCCGTTCCTCCTCTCGCCGCCATTAAGAATCCCCTGCGCGACGGTGATGTAGAGAGACCCGATGACCCCGCCTACGCCAACGCTTACTTCGTCAATGCCAATTCCGCCACTGCCCCCGGTATTGTGGACGCTGACCGCAATCCTGTGCTGACCCGCTCCGAGGTCTACTCCGGCGTGTACGGCCGCGCCAGCATCAACTTTTATGCCTTCAACTCCAACGGCAACAAGGGTATCGCCTGCGGCCTGAACAACCTGCAACTGATTCGTCCCGGTGAACCCCTGGGCGGCAAGGCAAGCGCCGAGTCCGATTTCGCAACCGATGCCGAAGACGATTTCCTCAACTAAGCTGGAGGTGCTGCTCTATGGAAAATCTTCAGAATATCCTCATCACTGTTATTCTCCTCTCCTTTCTTTTCCTTAGTTTGACCGCTCTGGCAAACACCTTTATCGGCTTCTACTATGACCGCAAGCGGGAAAAGCGGGAACGGGAAAAAGACGCCCGCGACCTCGAATATCACAACAAACGCATGGAGAGTTTTGAGAAGTAATTCAAGCCCTATGGGCGGTAGAGCAATCTGCCGCCCTGTTGGGGTAAGCGAAAGGACAATGCTATGAAAACTCTCTCAATCGATATTGAGACCTACAGCGATCAGAATCTCGCCAAGACAGGTGTGTATCGCTATGTGGAATCTCCCGTATTTGAAATTCTGCTCTTTTCCTACAGCGTAGACGGCTGTCCCGTTCAGTTGGTCGACCTTGCCTGCGGCGAGAAGATCCCGGCAGACATCATTACTGCTCTAGAAGATGATGCGGTGATTAAGTGGGCCTTCAACGCCAACTTTGAACGCATCTGCCTGTCCCGCTATCTTGGCTACCCCACTGGGGAGTACCTTGATCCAGACTCCTGGAAATGTTCTATGGTGTGGGCAGCTACGATGGGACTGCCTCTTTCTCTGGAGGGTGTCGGTGCTGTGTTGGGGCTTGAGAAGCAGAAATTGACCGAAGGCAAAGACCTCATCAAATATTTCTGTCAGCCCTGTGTGCCGACTAAGGCCAACGGCCAGCGTACCCGTAACCTTCCGGCTCATGCCCCGGACAAATGGCTGGCTTTCAAAAAATACAACATCCGCGATGTGGAAACCGAGATGTCCGTTCAGGATCGGCTTGCCAAATATCCCGTGCCGGACAGTGTATGGGATGAATACCACATGGATCAGGAAATCAATGACCGTGGTGTGGCGCTGGACATGGTACTGGTGCGGCAGGCAATTCAGATGGATGAGCGTTCCCGCTCCGAACTGACCCGGGCAATGAAGGATTTGACCGCCCTGGAGAACCCCAACTCCGTGCAGCAGATGAAGCAGTGGCTTTCGGATAACGGCATGGAAACAGACACCCTTGGCAAAAAAGCTGTAGCCGAACTGCTGAAGACCGCACCGCCTGAATTGCAGAAAGTGCTTACCCTCCGGCAGCAGCTTGCCAAGTCCTCGGTGAAGAAATACCAGGCAATGGAAACCGCAGTCTGTGCCGATGGCAGAGCCAGGGGTATGTTCCAGTTTTACGGAGCCAACCGCACTGGTCGGTGGGCAGGTCGCATCATTCAGATGCAAAATCTGCCCCAGAACCATTTGGACGATCTGGCTGAAGCCCGAAGCCTTGTCCGCAGCGGTGATTTTGATGCCGTGGAAATGCTCTATGAGGATGTGCCGGATACGCTGTCCCAGCTGATCCGCACGGCATTCGTTCCCCAAGACGGTCGCAAATTCATCGTGGCAGACTTCTCGGCCATTGAAGCCCGGGTCATTGCGTGGCTTGCCGGTGAGACCTGGCGGCAGGAGGTTTTTGCGGAAGGCAAAGATATCTACTGTGCCTCGGCATCTCAGATGTTCGGTGTTCCCGTGGAAAAACATGGCATCAACGGTCACCTACGACAGAAAGGCAAAATCGCAGAACTGGCCCTTGGCTACGGCGGATCAGTCGGTGCGCTGAAAGCCATGGGCGCTTTGGAGATGGGGCTTGAAGAAGATGAACTTCAGCCTCTGGTAGCTGCTTGGCGGGATGCCAATCCGAAAATCGTACAGTTCTGGTGGGCAGTTGACCATGCGGTGATGGATGCAGTGGTTCAGAAATCTACCACAAACACCCACGGTATAACTTTCTGCTGCAAAAGTGGGATGCTGTTCATCACCCTCCCGTCTGGCAGACAGCTTGCCTATGTGAAGCCCAAGATCGGTACCAACAAGTTCGGCGGTGACTGCATCACCTACGAAGGTGTCGGTGGCACGAAGAAATGGGAACGGCTGGACAGCTACGGCCCCAAGTTTGTGGAGAACATCGTCCAGGCCACCGCCCGTGACATCCTCTGTTATGCCATGACCACCCTTCGCTGCTGTTCCATCGTGATGCATATCCACGATGAAG
>Ga0129308_1002204_pt1 | contig 17334 bp, 17 predicted proteins | sample L827metagenome_FD_94440 | JGI IMG/M metagenome (GOLD analysis project Ga0129308, IMG submission 94440) | Ring-tailed lemur group fecal microbial communities from Wisconsin, USA - L827 metagenome | ecosystem: Host-associated > Mammals > Digestive system > Large intestine > Fecal | place: USA...
CTGCGGGGTCAGCCAGAACCTTGTTTTTCCGGAGCCGGACGAGCCGATTACACAGGCGTTTAGGTTCCGGGCGTTGGCCGGGATTTTGGGCCGGGTGTTCAGTGTCAGGAACTCCGTGCCCGTCAGAATGACGTTGTTTTTAAATACCGGGTCTACAAAGGGCTTGATATCCTTTGCCGTTCCCCAGCGGGCCGAACCATATTCTTCCTCACGGCGGAATTTTTTTCCCTTCCTGATTTTGGACTGCACGAGCAGGTACATACCCACGGCCCCGGTAAGTCCCACCAGAAGGTCAGGCCCGCCAAGGCCCGGAAGGTAGTTTTCAAAAGCTGTGGGGAAGGTGTTCATCATGCCTACGAGCTTCGTCCCGAAATCGGCTCCGGCGGCCATGCGGTAAGCCGTCCCCACCTTTGAGAAAAACCAGAATACAAAGAGGTAGGGGAGGTTGGGAAGTACATATTTTCGGATTTTGTCGCTCACCGTTCTTCCTTCACCGCCTCTCTGGTTTTCTGGCGCTCCTTTGGCCGGGATTTGATATGTTCTGAAAGGTTCCGCAGTTGGCCGAGGATAGAAGCCCTGTCTTTCCCCTTATTCAGCACCTTGTCACTGTATTTCTGGAATGCCGCCGTCATGGCGTCCGCCTGCCCTGCTTTGAAAAACAGAAGGTAATGGCCGGGGCTGACCTTATGGAACGCATAGTCTACATGAAATTCCTTTGCTATGCGGTCAAACTGCCAGGGTGCTCCCACAAGGGGCATGGAGTTTTTGGCTCCGTAATGATTCATCAGCTTTTTCACGCTTTGGCGGCCCTGCGGGGTCAGCGCCTTCTGGTGGCGCTTTTTTCCTTCCTCTAAAATCTTCCGTAGAGCGGAAGCCAGCACCCGGCCTGTGAGCTTTGTTGCCCGGATTGAGAGGGCAACCGTTTTTTGGTTTACTTCGTCCTGCATAATACCTCCTTCCTGTCAGGCTCCCATAAACTCCGGGGGCCCTCTTAACTTTACGGGAGAAAGATAACCTCGGGCCAATGTGGCCCGAGGTCTACCGCTCGGCATGTTTGGCGGGCGGGGATTCCTTTCCCGGTTCTGCCCGTATCTTTTCATTCTGCGTCCGCATGGTGCCTAAGATGGACGGCTTTTTTTCTGCCGCCTGTTCCAGCCGTTCTATCCGGGCGAGGGCTTTTTCCACGCTGTTCTGCATGGAGAGCAGGCAGGCGCGTTCCGCCCGGTAGGGGGACGCAACTGTTTTGGCCAGCTTGCCCGGGCCTTTTGCTTCTGATACGGCCTCCTTCCCCATCAGGGCCCGGCCTACATTTTTTAAATGCCTGCCCGCCTCGTGGTATTCGGCTGAAACGGCTTCGATTTTCGCAAGGGCCTTTTCGTCTGTGGCAATCCCGGCCTGAATGGTTTCCTTTACCCCTTCCAGACCTTCCCGCAGATGGAAGAAGCGGGCCACACCGTCCAGGGCCGCCGTTCCTCGCTGTTTAAAATCGGCAAGGGCCTGTTTACAGCCCTCTATGATGTTTTCTTTCAGTACATCAATCTGCACCCTTAACTGGGAAACCTTCGCCTCCAATGTTTGAACCGACTTTTGCAGGGCGGCTTTTAACGGTGATTGCTTCATTTCTTGCAATTCCTGCCGCATGGCGGTAAGCTCCTGAACCGCACTGGAAAGCTGTTCCTCCAGGTCTGACACATGGCCGATCGCGGCCATGAGATCCTTTGCGCTGGAAAAATTATTTTCCTTCAGCACGGCCAGCAGTTCCTTCACTTCCTTCTGCTCCGCCAGCCGCTTTTGTCTGGTTTTACTGATAATCAATCACTCCCTTCGTAACCTCGGGCCAGCATGGCCCGAAGCCTACCGTTCGGCCTCCTTCTTAGGCATGGGCGGCTTTTCCTGTCCCGGCTCCTTTGGATATTCCTGCATGGTTTTCAGGATAGATGGTTTTTCCTGCGCCTTCTTTTGAAGCTGGGAAGGGCGTTCGCCGGAAAGCGGCTGGATACAAGCCAGATGGTCGGCGGCCCAGAGCGCGTTATCGGTAAGCTGTCGCTGCCATGCGCCCACGCTGGGGGCCCACCGGAATCCGTTCCCTTTGAGCTCCGTCCGGGTATCGGCGTCCGGTTTCCCGTCAAAAAAGATTTGCAGGCGGTTTTCCTGCCGGTTCATCTCCACATGGCCGCCCTGAAACTCCCAGCCGGAAAATTCTGTTTCGGCCCGTTTGCTTAAATCTTCGATTAGTTCCTTTACTCTGCGGATTTCCGCGCTGGTGTTTGTAAGGTCAAATGGCTTTTTCAGCCAACTGTACCGGGCCATATCCGACTTTAGCTTTTCTATCTGGTTGGGGGAGAGAAGCGCACAGCCGTCAAGCGTCCCGTGTTTGCGGTAATAAATGTTGACCTCCTTCATAATCAGTTGGGAGCGTTCCAGACCTTCCAGTTTCTCTTTCAGTTTCGTGACGGCCTCCGGGTCATCTGCGCTGATTCCGCCCATACCGGTGCTGCGGATTTTATCGAGGAGGCCCTGAATATGCCGCCATTCCTCCATGTTGCTGTCGCGGGCCCGGTTCTGTTTTTCCTTCTGTCTGATGGGGAAGTTGGCAGGCCCGGCTATCATGACGGACGGAACCCGTGCGTCAATCGTAAACTGCTGGTTCATGTTATCCGCCAGCTTGCGGGCATAGGTATCAAGCAGGTGGTCGATTTTTTCATGAAACATGGGGTCAACCCTTGTTTTCTGCTTCTCTGCCACAGCGGGCTTCTGTCTCGTTGATTGGATAGTAGTTAATGTTACCTGCACCTCCTTTGCGGCCTCGGGCCATACTGGCCCGAAGTCTTACCGATCTTCATGACCACATTTGTCAGATAGGCTTCAAACAACATCAGCGTTCCGGCCCTGTTGGTTGACCGTCACAATCCCGTCCAGAGTGGTTGCCGTGATGTTCAGCCGCTGGGCCACGGCAATATCATTCTTTACATCTTCGTCCACAGCGCCGCCGCAGACAACAAGCACCCGGGCCCGCCGGAGCATATCCCGGCGCATGTCAATCCCGTCCTTATGTTCCTCGGGGATAGCATCATTGATAAACAGCGGCAGATACAACAGCGGGCAGATAGGTGAGAATCCCGCTTCGTAAGTAATCCGGCAGTATTGGACAGCAAGGGCGGCGTCAATATCTGGCTCCCCGTTCCATGCCGCAGTAATATAAGCTAAAGGTCGTTTCACTATTTTTACCTCCGTTTCTTCTATAAAAAAGTGATAGCAGGATAAAGCCCAACCCCTCCGCCCCTTCCCGTGGGAAGGGGAACGGCTCAAAGGAATTTATATCCCCATCGCTTGACCGCCTTAAAGCATAACCGGGAGAAATCTGTCAAGGGTGCGTAGCACCGCCTACGGCGGCAGGCCCTTGACAGATTTTCCCGGCTATGCTATCCCACAAACGGCGATGGGGAATTATATATCCTTTGAGCTTCGGGGTGTGGGGCTGCGCCCCACGGTCTTAGTCTCGGGTCACACTGGCCCGAAGCCCCGTCTATTTCTCCTTGTCAGCCTTTTTCTCCGGCTTGACCTGTTCCTTCTGCTGTCCCTTCCAATCGTCCAGCAGTTTGATGATCTGGTCTTTCATTTCCCTCGGGGTGGCCTCCGCGCCAAAATATTTTCCCAGCTCTGCACCTGTTAAAATCACTTTGTCTACCTCCTTTTTGTCCTCCATCATGATTCCGTCAATCACGTCACCATTGAGCAGTTTCTTTTCATCAAGCTCCCTCATGCGTTTGGCTTGTGCCTGGGTGGGGGAAGCCTGCTGACTGTCAATGGAAACGGCGATATAGTTCTGGTTTTTCTTATTGATATAGGAGAGCTCCACAGCTGTCGTGAAGCCGATTTTTTTATCGTCTACCAACTTCATCAGGTCAGGAACCAGCTCATTGAGCCGGATAAATCGCTGAACCTGTTTGACAGCCATCTTGTTGCGCTCGGCCACAATCTCGTTGGAGCGTTTCCCAGCCTCCTTCGGGTCAACATGGCCCGAAGTCCGGGTTCCCTGATGTTTGATGGCTTCCAACTGCATTTTTAGAGCCTTTGCTTTTTCGCTGGGTAGGATTTCCTCACGTTGGTTTAAGTTGTCCTCCACCATCTGCGTGATGGCTTCATCATCAGTCAGGTCGCGGACGATACAGGGCATGTCCTTGTAGCCTGCCAGTTCGCTGGCCTTCTGGCGGCGGTGGCCGGATACAATCTCATAGCCGCCGCCCTCCAAGGGACGGACAATAGCGGGTTGTGTCACGCCCTTGTCCTTGACGCTGGAAACCATAGCCCGCATTTCTTCATCATCACGCACACCGAAGGGGTGGTTTTTAAAGGCGTGGAGTTCATTCAGCTTTAAATAGACAATCTGTTCCTCTCCCCGGCGGGGGGCCTCCTTTGGCGGCTCCGGGGGTGTGGGTGTTGCCTGTGCCGGGGCGCTGACTCCGGGAGCTCCTTTGGAAACCGAAACCGTACTTTTGGGCTTCCCCGGTTTAGCTGTCTGTACGGACTTTTCCTTTGCTTCTTTTGTCGGAGCGGCAGTCTTTTTTGTGGGTTCCGGTTTCTCGACTTTCATCTGTCCGTTCTTTGGCAAGTCAGATATCTTAGTAGTAGTAGCGGACTGTTTTTTGTCGGGAGCGGCAGGGTTGGCCTCGGTCTGTTTCTGCTGGGCCTTTTTAACTTCCTTTACAATATCGTCCAGCTTCTTAGAACCAGCGGCTTCTGTTTCCTTCAATTCAACTGATTTTGTGTCAATCTGCTTGTCTTTTTCCTCACTCGGTTGAGCTACAGCCGGAGCCATGTCCTTGACTTCCTGACTGACAGGCGGGCCGGTGGGAGAGGGCTGTTCCTGTAAAGTTTTCGACTTTTCATCAGCCATGTGTGTATTACCTCCTTTTCGTGGCATGAAAAAAGGCCCAACCATTACGGTCAGGCCCGGTTAAGGGGTTATTCCCTTGCGACAATTTTCGCCTCCTTCCTTTGAGGATAATAAAAAGGACAGGGCGGGCCTGTCCTCTTTAAGAAAATTAAATATATTCAATTAATGCTATGAAGCGGATATAATCTTTTCTTCATACTTGAAAACCGGCAATTCCAGGGCTTTTCGGCTTGTCCACTCATAAATCTCCCTGATGTGCTCAAATGTTACATCGTGGTTAGGTCGGCCGCCGGCACGTCCTCCCAGGACCTTTTTGCCCTTCAGGTTCTCCCATTTAAAATTATCCTCAGGCTGGCGGCCCACCAGGAAGTTGCCGGCCCGCTGGGTCAGCTGTGCGAAGTTTACAGCGTAGTCCTGGGAACCTTCCTGATATACATAGATGCTGGCCTCTGAGCCCATGAACCCGATCTGGGCATCCCCGGAGATGAGTGCGGTCATTACCTTGTCGGCGCCCGCGCCGTTGACCAGGGTCAGGTCAATGCCCTCGTCCTCAAAGTAACCTAGCTCGATGGCTGCGTACTGGGGGGCATAGAAGATGGAGTGGGCTACCTCATTGAGTACCAGCGGCGTATTGCCGGAGGAAGCCGTGCCCGGGGCCTTTGCACAGCCGGTAAGGGCAGCGGCTGCCATGGCTCCTGCCAGTAATGTGCATAATATTTTTTTCATAACAGACTCCTTGTGTATTCACTTATAATATAGTTTATTAGAGGGGACATGGACCGGTGAATAAAAATAGAAGGCTGCAGAGGGAAAATACCAAAAAAGAGGCATCCAAACCCGCTGCTCTCTGGTTGGTGCCTCACCTTTTAGAATAGATCAGAGCACATATCCGTTAAATTGGCTCATTTGTATTTGGTTTGACATACAGATAGATCCTGTTATCTACATGAAATGCCCTCAGGAATTTCAGCAGATGATTTTTTAAGTCTACACGCCCGTAATGGAGGATGATATCCTGACCATGGATGCGCTTAACAGAAGATTTTTTATATCCCAAATTAGAATAGTCATCATTATCTTTGTCCCTGTCCAATCGATAAAATATCCGGTCCGGCAAACCGCACCGGGCGGTTTTTGACCGGTCATTTACCAGCTTTATAAAATCGGAAGGATTTACAATTGTTTCCAGGATTTTACAAAAAGCTTCTGAAAAACTTCCAGCAGGAATTATCTTGCCGTCATCAATGGAAAATCCCTCAATTACAAGATTTTTAAGGTCCAGAATATCAGTGAGCAGTTCTTTGTCATGCTGTGTGCTGTTTACCGCGCTGGAAGCAGTCATTTGCGACTGGTCTAATAAGTTTATAAATATTTCAAAATCATCTGAGTCATCATCCAGACCCATATCCCTTGTGTCCGAGTGAATATACTCATTTAACAGAGACAGCAGGTTATGGGTCTGCTTATAATTATAAGAACCCGCCTTCTCGTTCCACAGCGACAGCTTCTCATTAAGAAAATCTGAGTAATTCGGAAATAAGGGATCGGAATCCTTTTTAAAAGAAAATACCGTGTTACTGTCAACATCCGTCCATTCCCTTGTGCTGGTCAAATATTGATACAGCCTGTCATCACAGAGCTGAATACACAAAATTGCCAAAAGCAATACATTTGTTTTGTGATCATCCTGGCTTACCTTTAAAATGTCCCTGATCAGTTCAAAGGTATTTAACAGCCGTTTGACTGTTCGTGGGTTGGCGCCCACACTATTTTTAATAATATCACTGATGATCTGTGAATCCTCATTCAAATCGATTTCCATGCGCTCAAATGAAGTCATCAGAAGTTTGTCCATTTTATAAAATGCAACCGGGATACGGAAGGGAACCTGGATCATTTTATCAAAAAAGCTTTTACCCTTTTGATACATCAGGCCCTCGCCGTACTTCTTGGAAACGCCCAGGGTAACCACCTCGTAATCAATGGCCAAAACAAAGATACATCCCGGCACATCCAGAAATATCTTGATTATTTCCAGCAATTCCACTGCACGCTCCGGATTCAGCCTGTCCAGATCATCGATAAAAATAACGATTCGGCGAGGAGCCTTTTTCACAAAGGAATGGATCGCTATCTCAAATTCCTTTGTGAACTTTTTGATATCCTGATAAAAACTGCTGTTCAGATTAAATAACTCCTCAAAATCAGTTTCCATCTGAACAGAACAATTCAGGAGGGAATAGCTGGCGTTGATCTTTGTCTTTTTAAATATATTTTTCATCATGGATGAAAAAGTGTTTACTATTTTTTCCGGGGCAGAAACCGACTTCAGCACTTCGGTGGTAAGTTCACTGAGAAATGCAATGGACAGATCGTCCTCGGAAGAAAACTGGGCGTAATGCCAGGTATTAAAATACAGGCACTTTAAATTGGGCTCGGTTAATTTCCCCATGATCATGTTCATCATTGAGGTTTTGCCGGATCCCCAGTCTCCCTGCAATGCAATGGTCAACGGGGTCTCGCACTTTTTGATAAAATCAGCCAACCCGGTGTAATAGCGGTCCAGGTCGAATAGATCAGATTCCATGGTATCAATTGGTAGATCACAGTTGCCTTTTGCCATTAGTAAGCTCCTCCTGTATTGAGAGAGATCAGATTCCTGATTTTGTTGGAAAATTCTTTTTGCAGATCCAGAGGAGGAAACAGATATCCCTTCTCATAAATGTCGCGCTGTGTAATATATGGTTTGCCGGAACCTGTCTTGTATTGATTCAAGTTCATAAAGTTCAGAAGATAACAAAGGTATTGCAGGTCGGTTTCCTTATAATATAAGGATATGTAAATTGCGTTGCCTGTTATAAAGCCGGGCTTATCAAGGATGGATGCCTGTCCGCAGTGTTCGCCCACCCGATTGATAATAATGGTGGGAATGGGTCCATGGACATTGCATTGATCGGTGGATGAATAGCTCCCATTGGCACCTATGACCGGATACGGTCCCCCATGATCCGATGAAACAATCTTTGTTCCGGAGCGCAGCTTAAACAGCTCCTCCCCTCTGATGGAGGGAAACCCTTTATCGAGAAACATTTTCCGGAACAGATCAGAGGCAATGCTGCTGTTTTCCAGCTTTTTATCCGGAAACAGGGATAACTGCTCATAGCCGCTTTTCTGGTCATTAGAATGGTCTTTATTTGATGAAAGTCCATATTTTTCAGGTGCAAAAAAGTAATCAGGTTCTGTAATCTGCTCCCTGGACAAGCGGAAGGATACGGCATCCGTGTGATGGAAGAGATGGGAAAAATGGCCGTGGTACAGATTGATATCCCGGCAGTTCCTGAAATCGTTTATTTCAATGTATTGATTGGCAGGATCGCTTTTTTTAAAGGTAAGGATACATGTGTTGACCCTTGCCTTAAACAGGCCTAACGGAAGCAAAAAGATAGACAGTATCTCAAAGCTTTTATATAAACGTTCTCTGATGGGATGATCCGCCTGTCTGCTTAAAAAACCGTAGGGCATGATGACGCTGGCACTGCCGTTATCCGCCAGGGTATCCATGGTGCGGGTCAGCATCTTTGACTCCAGCCTTCCGATCCCTCCTTCATAGGCAAAGGGCGGGTTTGCCAGAATGAGATCAAACTGGTTTGGATCGTGGTCATCTGAAACAGAGCAGCAGATATCAGGACCGGCGTAAAAACCCATCATTTTTATATTTGTTTTCTTTTCGTCTCTTAAAAGTCTGGAAAGGGTAAACAGAAGAGAGCCCGCCCCACAGGCCGGATCTGGAACCGTGTATTCTTGGAGCTCAAGCGCATGCTCCATTAACGAAATGATAGATAGAACAGTTTTTTCTTTTTCGGACATAGTTGTATGCGATTATCCTCCTGCGATCAATACGGCATGATTAATTTTATTATAAGTCATCCATTACCCAAAATCAACGAGGGATTGATCTACATTACCTCTACATTGTAATTGCAGGCCCAATTAAAAAATGATAAAATGGTCCATATATCATAAGAAAGGTGCGGTCAACATGGGTGATTCATTACGGTACTACAACCAGCATGCCAGAGAGTTCTTTGACAGTACAAGGGATGTTGAATTTACACAGATACAGGACCGGTTTCTTGGCTATCTGAAACCGGGGGCCAGAATCCTGGATTTCGGATGCGGATCAGGAAGGGACACAAAGTATTTTATCAGCAGAGGATATATGGCGGATGCTGTGGACGGCTCTGTGGAGCTGGTAAAGATCGCATCTGAATATACCGGCACAAACGTCAGACAGATGTTTTTTCAGGATCTGGATGAAAGGGAGGCATATGAGGGGATCTGGGCCTGTTCCTCTATTCTGCACCTGACCTTTGATGAACTGGCGGACGTGTTCGGGAAAATGCACCGTGCGCTGGTGCCCTGCGGAGTCCTCTATACCTCCTTTAAATATGGGACAGGGGAAGGGGAACGGAACGGTAGGTATTTTACGGACATGACAGAGGAGAAAATGGAAGGGCTGCTAAAGGCCGTCCATGGATTTGCTACTTTGGAAATGTGGGTGACGTCTGACGTGCGTCCTGGGAGAGATGAGGAACAATGGCTGAACATGATTTTGAGGAAAAGATAAAAAAGGCAGATGGGGGATGTGATCGAATACAGAACAATGGACTACTACCGGAAAAGGTATGAAAGAAAGAATTCTTAAACTTATGTGGGTCATGAAACGTGATGCGAAGGAGGGAGTTGCATGGATATAAAAAATGAATCTGGTTTTCCTACGGGGAGCTTGTTATATATTTTACGCAGTATAAAAAAGGGGACATGCAAAGAAATATTTAAACTTGAAAAAGATGAGGATTATATTGCTTTTCTAATTGATTTTTTGAAACTATGTGACTTGAGTATAAAGCAGATACAAACCGTAAATAGGAATACTAGGCAGAAAAAGTTGGATTCAGTTAATGATCTAAAAGAAGCAATGATCCATTCTTATATGAAAAAAGGTTCATTTAATATTGATCTTGAGAGTATTATCAAAGACGACATGACGGGCAGGATTGAGGCCTGCGATGATTTCCTCATAGACAACTGTTCTGTACCAAAGGTGGAACAGGAAGCGTTGGATAATTTTATTGAAGAGATTAATTCCCTGAGAAATGATATAAAAGAAGCAGAAATCAATGAAGAATTAAAAGATATCATACTGGTGCATTTAAACAGTGTATATGAATCTATCCTAAAGTATAATTTGTTTGGCATGGAGGAAGTGAAGGATAGTGTAACCAGGACAATAGGTACCTTATGCCTGATGACCAATGAGTGTAAGACAGAAACTGATAAAACGGTCATGAAGAATGTACTTGCCCTAATGTCAAAGTTCAATACTGTATTCGGCTTTTTTAAAAATGCAGGAGGCGCTGTGAGAATTGCGGATACCATCATTAAACTGATTCAATGATCACTGCCAATGTTTTAATCAACCACGATAAACACACAAACGAGGAGAAAAATAGAATGAACTACAAAATCATCGTACTGGACCTGGACGGCACCTTGACCAACCGGGATAAGATCATCACCCCGAGAACAAAAAAAGCCCTGATGGAAGCCCAGGAAGCCGGAAACATCGTGGTTCTGGCTTCGGGCCGTCCCACGCCCGGAGTGGAGCCTTTGGCTAAAGAACTTGAGATGGACCGCTTTGGAAGCTATATCCTGTCCTATAACGGAGGAATGATCACCAACTGCAAAACAAGGGAGGCGGTATTCACATCCCTCCTTCCCCTTGAGTCCAACCAAAAGATCATTGGACTGGCGGAGGAGCACCGGGTGGATATCCTGACCTATCAAGGCGGGGATATCATTACCAATAACAAGGAATGCCCTTACGCTGTGGTGGAATCCAACATCAACCACCTTCCCCTGCGTCAGGTAGAGGACATGAAATCCTATGTGGATTTCCAGGTTCCCAAGTTCCTGATGCTGGATGACGGGGATTACCTGGTGACCGTGGAACCCCGGGTAAAAGCAGCCATGGGGCGTGACTTCAGCGTGTACCGTTCCGAGGAGTATTTTCTGGAGGTAATGCCAAAGGGAATTGACAAGGCCCAGTCCCTGGAGCGCCTGTTACACATCCTTGGACTGGAGCGTGAGCAGATGATTGCCTGCGGTGACGGTTATAATGACCTGACCATGATAAAGTACGCGGGCTTGGGGGTGGCCATGGAAAATGCTGTTCTGCCTGTGCGCAACGCTGCAGATTACATCACTGCCTCCAACAACCAGGACGGGGTGGGCCTGGTTGTGGAGAAGTTTATGCTGGGACGTGCATGAGAATGATATATAATGCAATGCCATGCAATGCGATGTAATGCCATGCTGCCATGCAGCAGTGATGCAAATCTAAATAAGGATCAATGAGTCAGGATACCGGCAATCCGTTCGCATACCGGCATGAAAATAATGAGCACCATATAACCGGACATCAGAAGATACGGCAGGGCATGGGGCCATACCGCCAGTATGGCGCCGCCAACTGCCACAAACTGGCAGAAAAAACTAATACAGGTGATCAGTACAAGACCTCCGATGGCTGTGGATACCAGATGGCATCCCAGCCTGTTTTTAATTCCGATCCGCTCTGTAAACATCTGCCCCCATGCAGGAGCCGGGATCAGATCACAGATTGTATACCCCACGGCCATACTGACCACAAAACTCTGTATAAATGCCAGGGAGGTTATGGCGCCGGCTATGGATAAGCCCACATAGGTCAAAACCAGTCCCAGGGCTATGTTGATTAAAAAATTGATGATCCGGCCAAAATGTTGTTTTCCTATCATATGTATTTTCCTCATTTTTTGTTTTATATATGGACTGTAAACGCCTGTATGGATTTGAATCTATTGACCGGGCATTACCCATGATATCCGGCATAAAAACCTTCACTGGAAGCCTGGATCGCCTGCCGGGCTTTTACGGCATCGCCCACCGTCACTGTTTCACAGATACCCTCCAGTTCATCTTTAAGCGGACAGAATGCCCGGGTTCCGATGGCCAGCACAATGGTATCGCAGGGCAACAGCGTGACGGTATGGCCCTGTTTGACCAGCGCGCCTTCTTCTGTGACGCCTGCCAGGCTGGTCCCGGTCAGGATATCAACGTAACAGCGTCTCAGACAGTCCTTCAGGTCATCGCGGATGCCTGCCTCCATGTCAAGGGCAATCTCATCCCTCATCTCAATGACGGTAACCTTTGATTTGCACTGCATTCCCAGATAAGCAGCTGTCTCAGAGCCCACCATTCCTCCTCCTGCCACCAGGACATTCATGCCGGTGTCGGATTTTCCCAAAAGGACGTCCTCTGCCAGGACCACATTTTTATTGTGGATTCCAGGAACCTGGGGGATGATGGGCTTTGCGCCTGTTGCCAGGATGACCTTATCCGGCTTTGCGGACCTTACCATGCGGGCGGTCAGCTCTGTGTTAAGGTGCAGGTGGATATTGTCATGCTTTTTGATTTCCCGGTACAGCCATGCCGTATAGGTGGCAAATTCTCCTTTGTAGGGGGGATAGGCGGCGGAAATAAACTGTCCTCCCACGGTGCTGTTCTTTTCAAACAGCTCAACCTGGTGCCCTTTGAGTGCGGCTCCCCTGGCTGCTTCCATTCCCGCGATTCCCGCGCCTACAATGAATATTTTTTTGGCAGAGGGCGTTTGGGAGTAATCCAGTTCAAACTCATGGCCCAATTCCGGGTTGACCATACAGTAGATCGGCACGCCCTGGTAGGTGGAAGCCGTGCACCCCTGGAGGCATCCGATACATTGACGGATTTCATTATTGCATCCACTCCTGGCCTTTTTTGGCCAATGGGGGTCTGCCAGGGAAGCGCGTCCCATGGCAACAAAATCCGCCTTGCCTGAGACAATGATATCCTCCGCCATACATGGATCTGAAATGCGCCCTACGGTGATGACAGGAATATGGAGAAAGCTCTTTGCCTCAGCGGCAAAATCAGCGTTCCAGCCGTGATGCTGGAAAAAGGAGGCCACTATTCCAAGAGAGGAGCGGACGCCGTACATGCCATTGGACAGGTGGATGGCATCAGCCCCCATTTCCTCCATATCCCGCAGCATTTGGCGGCTTTCGCTCATGCCCCGCCCGCCTTCGGAATTTTCCTGGGCGGAGAATCGGATGATCACCGGATAATCAGGACCTGCCTGTGTTCTGATTTCGCTGAAAACTTCGCGGAGGAAACGCATCCGGTTGTCATAGGTCCCGCCGTATTCATCAATCCTGTGGTTGCAGTTAGGAGACAGGAATTCATGGATCAGATACCCGTGGGCTGCGTGGATCTCCACTCCGTCAAAACCGGCCTTCCTGGCATTTAGGGCGGTTGTTCCAAAGTCCTTCACCAGCTGCCGGATATCCTCCGTTGTCAGTTCACGGGGGATCTCTTTGTTCCAGGGACAGGGAACAGGAGAACATGACACGGGCTGTATCCCGCCGTTGACATGGCGGTTTGCCTGGCGTCCGGCATGATATATCTGACAGAAGATCTTTGAACCATGACGATGGATGGCATCGGTCAGCTTTTGGTGGCTTGGTATCTGCTCCTCCCTCCACAGACCGGCCACAGCCGGATAGCCGGCTGCATGTTCATTGATCCTGTAATCCTCAGTGATGATCAATCCCCAGCCGCCCTTTGCTTTTTCTTCATGATAGCGAATATACTGTTCGGTGGCATTTCCGTCAGGGCACATGTTGGCGACCATGGCCGGGACTACGAGACGGTTAGGAATTTCACAGTTTCCTATGTGATAGGGTGTAAAAATACGTTCTGCTTTCATATGGAATCCTCCTGGTTTAATTGGTGTACTCCCGGAGTCTCCCGGCACTCAGATTTGCGGGGGCGCCGGGGAGACTCCGAGCCTGCACATTGGTTGAAAGGAGTATAAACCTTATGGTTTCTGTTAAGTCAATCCCAATCTTATGGGGAAAATCCAACAAAAAACAATGTGATTTTCTTAACAAAATATGAGTTCTATTGTATACTAAGTCTAACTTACAAAGATCCATGACTGAAAACCCTATGGTGGGTATCAGGTTTTATTATGCCGCCGGGATTTTGTTTTGGGGAAAGAGGAAGACAATGGAAGAAAAGTACAAGATCGGCACGATCTCTAAATTATTGGGGATACCTATACAGACTCTGCATTATTTTGAGGAGTGTGGGTTTGTAACTCCCAGCAAGGACAGTAAAAGCAATTACAGATATTATGATGCATGGGATGTGAATTTTCTGTTGGACAGCCGTTATCTGCGCTCCTTTGAGTTCTCAAATGCAGAAATAGAGGAGATGATCAACCGGGATGATTTCCAGAAAATGAATGCCAGATTTGCAGACCAGGAGAGAAAACTTTTGAACCTGATCCAGCATTATCAGGATATCTTGGATGAACTGCACAGTGAGAAGGACCGGATCAACAGGCATAAGGACCATTTGGGCAAATTTAAGGCGGACAAAAGCCCCAGGATCTTTTTTGATCCATACCGCCGGAACAATGACTTCACATCCATGGCCAAAGGCGAAGGCGGGCTGCCGGATATTACACAGTGGCTGGACAGTATGCCCATTGCAAGGGCCACCTTTCAAATCCCAGGACATGGACTTGATCCTGGAAAAAAGGAAGGGATCGAGTATATCTGGGGGTTTTCCGTACCCACGGACAGAGTGAGGGACCTTGCCTTGTCCATGGAGGAACATGTTGAATATTGTCCTTCCAGGCAGTGCCTGTATACGGTGTTTAAAGCTTATGGGAGGAATACATTTACCAAATGTCTTTATGAGCAGGTGCTGCTGCCAATATGGGATATGGGGTATGAGATCACGGAATCACTGATCGGGCGGCTGTTGATGCGTATACATGAGGATGGGGTGTTTACCAGGTATTTTGAGGTGTGGGTCCCGGCGGAAAAAATGGAATAGCGGCAGTGCCACGATCCTGCCCTAAGCACCTCTGAGCACACTCTAAAACTTCACATTGAAAAAGTGATGTCACATATGGACTTTCAAACTTTAATATGCTAAAATGAATAAGTATGAGGCTTATATGGCCTGTGCCTTTATATGAGGGGCAATTATTCTAAAAACACATGCGGCCCGGGGGAGCGGGAGTGTTTGAAATTCATTTCCGTCATCTGTATGTCCCGCTTCGCGGTATATTTGGCCCAAGCTCATTTGACGCAGCTCCCTGCGCCGCGTTCATTTGGGCCAGATCTCCCATTAAGCGGGGCGCACAGATGACAAAAGGTAATGTTCAAATATACCCCAGACCGTATGAAACATAAGGAGAGAGAACCAGGACATGAACAAAAAGATTAAAACGGATGCAGTGGACCATTTATTTGATGCCATACTTACGCTTAAAAGTCCGGAGGAGTGTTATAAATTCTTCGAGGACGTATGTACGATCAATGAGCTGCTGTCACTGTCACAGCGCTATGAGGTTGCCAAGATGCTGAGAGAGGGCAAAACGTACTTGGAGATTGCGGACAAGACAGGAGCATCCACAGCAACCATCAGCAGGGTGAACCGGTCCCTGAATTATGGAAGCGATGGATATGACATGGTATTTTCCAGGCTCCAGGTGGACTGTGGAACAGGGGAGCCGGAGAATAAAGAATAAGCAGATGTATTAAAACACGAAACCTTTAGAGCATGAAAAGAACGGATAATCCGCCGGATGAGAGGCTGGAATATCCGTTCTTCTTTTATTGATCTGAGTCTATTGTTAAATTGATTCTATCGTTAATTTGCGTCTTATTTCTTACGCTGCGGCGGGTTCTCCTCCCGCAGCTGGTCTGCGATCATCTCGATCATCTGCGTCTTCAGATAGACATCAAAGGACAACTCACATATGAATGAAAAAAGCTGCAGATAATTCTTATCCTCCTCATCCACCGGCACGTCCTGGAAGGTCTTGCGGGAACGGGCGAACTTGGCGGTGACATCCTTCATCAGGTTGCCCATCTCACCCTTTTCCAGGGTAAATACCTCGGTATAAATATCCTCCAGGGACAGGGGCGAATCCTTGCCTGAAAAGTGTCTGGATGTGATGGGGCGGAACAGTTCCTCAATATCATGAAAGGATAGCAGGCTCTTGAAATAATAGATAAATATCAGCATGAGCATGTGGTCCTTGGAATACTTCTTCTTAACGGGCGGAGGGAGCAGGTTGTTCTTGGCATAGTTGTTGATCATGGTCTTGGTCAGGACCTTGTCCTCAGGGTGCCGCCGCATGTCTTTTAAATGGCTTTCCATAAAGGTAGTAACCTGGTCCATATATAAATCAATGTCAGGTATATCTTCCGGCTTAACATGGGACAGGCCTCCCAGATAGGCCAGCAGATCCCGAACGCGTTCTTCATTTGTCTTCATCTGTCAGTCACCTCTGTCTTTAAAATCACATTGCTATATCTATTATATAGTATTCAATACTAGATGACAAGGGGCAAATGTCCTTTATTTTGTAAGGGTTCTGGGAGGTGAAAAATATAAAACCGAATTTTTACACCAATTTTACACCAATTATTTTAAAATTGCAATATTGAGGGTATGAAAAGAGCCAGGCAGCGGAGGGGATGCGCCTGGCTCGCGCCATGCTATTCTCAGTTTGCCACGTCATTAAGGTAACTTTCAAGAAGCCTGCTGAACATCTCATCATTTAAGTTCCCTTCCTTTGACATATCTCTTATTTTTATAAAACGTGATAAAAACAAATTAATAGTAGCAGCTTTTGGGTGGTAATTGGTATCCATAAATGGAACCTCATTTATCGTTCCCCAATTAGAAAAATAAAGAGAGTAGTATGTATTTTGAGATTCTTTAATTTCAATGGTTCCATAGCTTTCGTTAAAGTAATCGGCGCAGTCTTCAGCCTTTTGTATTTCTTCAAAGTCAAAAGGAACAGAGTTATATATAGAAATTAACATTTCACAAATAGCCCGCGCTGATAATTTTTGCTCTGGTTCTTCTTTCTTTTCAACTCCAATTAGCCAATCTATAGATACATTAAAATACTGGCTAAGGTTGTACAGCTTATCAACTGGAGGAAAATCCTTTTTATCTGGATTAAGATACTTCGACATTGTACCCTCTGTGCAACCCATAATGGAAGCAATTTCCTTTTGTTTCATACCTTTTGTAATATTGGAAAGATTCTCTATAAAAGATTCTTTTTTTAATAATTTGGATTCCATAAAATTTCCTTTCATGATATATTTGCTTAAAATATATTTCTATATTTAATATAGATATCAGACTGTAGACAACTAGCCTCCAAATAGGAGGCGGTTGTCTTTTTTCTTTCACTCAGGATTTCGATGTAGTATAATAGTACTATACGAAAGTGAGGTTTTTTCTTATGATGGGGAAAAAAG
>Ga0129308_1002205_pt1 | contig 17325 bp, 15 predicted proteins | sample L827metagenome_FD_94440 | JGI IMG/M metagenome (GOLD analysis project Ga0129308, IMG submission 94440) | Ring-tailed lemur group fecal microbial communities from Wisconsin, USA - L827 metagenome | ecosystem: Host-associated > Mammals > Digestive system > Large intestine > Fecal | place: USA...
CAGGAGGATCGCCAGCAGTACAGCCGTTATTTTCCAATAAAAAACTCCAGTCTTACTTTTATTCATAAGACTAGAGTTCCCCTCAACAGATCATATTATTCGATCGCTGCATGTCCGCCCGTCCGCTCACCTGTTCATTGCAGCGAAAAATCCTCGTCCGTGATCTCTCCCTCCGCCACGATGTTGGTAGGGCCCGTCAGGTAAAGCGCTCTCACACGATCTGGCGCTCCATCCGGTTTCTCCCCATCCAGCTCCACTGTAATGCGCAGTTCGCCGCCGGGCACCCGGACCCGAACGTCCCTGCCGCTGACGCGGCCCAGAAGCGTGAGCACCGTAACCACGCTGCCGGTGCCTGTGCCGCAGGCCAGAGTGAAATCCTCTACGCCGCGTTCGAAGGTCTTTTCCCACAATTCCTCCGGTCCGGTCTGCACAAAGAAATTTACATTGGCTCCCTTAGGAAAATCCTTATAATACCGCAGCGCCCTGCCAAGCTCCCGCAGCCGCTCTTCTTCCATGAGCTGGAATTCCGGCAGCTCCACTACGGCGTGTGGAATGCCCGGATCACCCAATTCCACATAGTAATACTCATATTTTCTGCCGTCGATCTCAGCAACATGGTCCAGTTCGATCTTTGTGGGATCGTTCAGCCGGATCTGATACATGCGCGGATCGATGCGCCTGCCCGTCACCATTCCGGCCTTCGTCTCGATCCTCTGGATCTCTCCCGCCAGCCCCTTCTCATATCCATAGCGCGCGATACATCTGGCCCCATTGCCGCACATTTCGCTCTCGCTGCCGTCGGCGTTATAAAAACGCATGCGATAGTCGCCGCCCTGCACGGGATGATCCACCGCCATGAGGCCGTCCGCTCCCAGAGAGAACCGTCTCCTGCAGAGCTGCCGGGCAACAGCGCCCAGCTTTTCTGCGGGGATCTTTTCCTCCATGTTGTTGAGAATGATAAAGTCGTTTCCAGCTCCCTGGAATTTCGAAAACTTCATTTCTTTCTCCATTCCCCCGTCTGCCGCTGCAAAACTGCTCCACACGGGTTTTCAATCGATTCCCATCCGCTTTCCTTCCCTGTTCTCCGTTCCCATTCTCCGTCACAGGATCTCGTTTCTCATCATGTCCTCGTAGGTCTGCCGTTTTACCACCAGCCGGTCCTTTCCGTCCCTCACGAAAACTACTGCCGGAATGGGATTTCGGTTGTAGTTGGAGGCCATGGAAAAGCCGTAAGCTCCCGTGGAGAAAACAGCGAAAAGATCCCCGCTTTCCGGCCGCGCCACAGCGATATCCCGGATGAGAATGTCTCCCGACTCGCAGCATTTGCCGCAGACTGTCACCACTTCCTCCTTCGGTTCATCGGCTTTGTTGGCCACGACGCCGTCGTAGACCGCCTGATACAGCGCCGGTCTGATATTGTCCGTCATACCGCCGTCCACAGAGACGTACTTGCGAACATCCCGGATCTCTTTTATGCTGCCGACGGTATAGAGGGTCATGCCCGCTTCCGCCACCACGCTTCTGCCCGGCTCTATGACCACGGCAGGCCGCTTTACACCCATTTCTTCAAAAAACGCCTCGATGCGCGCCATCATTGGCTGCAGAAAGTATGACGCCGGCTTTCTCTCTTCCGTTGTATAGGTGACGCCAAAACCTCCGCCCAGATTTAATTCCGTCACATCAAAGCCGAACCGCTCTTTTACGTTTTTAACCACATCCAGCATAATATCGAGGGCCTGCAGGTGGGACGTATTGTCAAACAGCTGGGAGCCCACGTGGAAGTGGAAACCCATGAAATTGATATGCGGCGCCTCGATGGCCTGCTTTACCTGGGGATAGATCACGTCTTCGTCCAGCGGAATGCCGAATTTGGAGTCCTTCTTCCCCGTTACCATATAATCGTGGGAATCGGATCTTACTCCCGGCGTGATGCGAAACAGCACATTGGCGGTCTTTCCCCTGGCAGCGCAGATCGATTCCAGCAGGGAGAGCTCCTGCAGGCTGTCCACGATAAACCGGCCCACTCCATAATCCACCGCCAGCTCCAGCTCCGACGGCTGTTTATTGTTCCCGTTGAATTCCACCCGTTCCGGGGGAAACCCCGCTTTCATCGCCGTGTAGATCTCACCTCCGGAGACCACGTCCGTGCAGATCCCCTGTTCCATGCAGAGTTTCAGCATGGCCGCCGTGCAGAAAGCCTTTGATGCATAGGCCACGCGCGTATTTTCATACTTTGAGGTAAAGTCGCGTTTCAATTCTTCCAGACGGCTGATCAGTTCGTTTTCTGAATACACATACAGCGGCGTTCCGTATTTCTTCGCCAGATCCACGGTACTGCAGCCGTCAACATACAGCACATTGTTCTTCACTTCTTTTATCATTTCGTAATTCTCCTCTCCCTACCGCTGAGGCGCGGCAAAGGAAATGCTGCGGTTCACTGTATCCATCGTACAAACTGCGCCCAGGGGCAGCGTCATCATGGGGTAGTCATGACCGGACTGTATGTTGGCGAGCACGGGAATATCCAGTCCCTCCAGCGCCTCGCGGAAACAGTCCAGTTCCGTATATTCCGGAGCTTCCTTATTCGTACAGTCTGTAAACTGTCCGATCAACAGACCGGCGCACTCCTTGAACTTTCCGGAATTTCGCAGTTGATAGACCATGCGGTCCACCCGGTTCATGGTCTCCCCCACCTCTTCGATGAAAAAGATCTTACCTTTCGTGTCAACCTCATAGGGCGTTCCGATGGAAGCGGTCAAAAGCGACAGATTGCCTCCGGTGAGGATGCCTTCCGCCTTTCCGCCTTTTGAACTGCCTTCCTTCAGAACAGAAATATGGAAGCCTTTGGGATTTTGGAATTCATAGGGTCCTTCCGCGTTCAGCGCGTGGAAAAAGCTGTTTTTTGTCTCCTCGTCAAACTCATCCACCATATTGGATGATACCATGGGACCGTGGAAGGTGACGAAGCCGCATTGCTGTGTGAAAGCCAGATGCATGCTTGTCACATCGCTGTACCCCACAAAAATTTTCGGATTCTCTCTGATCAGTTCCAGGTCCAGATATTCCATGGCGCGGCTTCCCGTGTCTCCGCCGCGGACGCAAAACACAGCGTCCACCTGGGGATCCGCGAACATGGCATTGATCCATCGGCCGCGAACATCTCCCTTCCCGGCCATATATCCGGCATAGTTTCCGGTCAGGTTATCTGCCATTTTTACTTTGTAACCCATCCCCTCGATCACGGCCCTGCACTGCTTTGCCCGTTCCTGTGAGATGGCGGAGCTGGGGGCGATCAGTCCTATGGTCGCTCCCGCCTCTAATTTCTTTGGATATTTCATTCCATATTCCCTTTCCCATAATCTCGATTGCAATATGTCTTCCTGTCTCGTCCGCTCCCGCTGTCCGAAGGATCAGCCCCAGATAATATTTGTCACAAAACAGGCGGCCAGAAGGGAGGCCAGGTCAGCCAGCAGCCCGGCCACCACGGCATGCCTTACCTTGGTCACGCCAACGCATCCGAAGTAAACGGCAATGCAGTAAAAGGTGGTCTCAGTGGACCCCATGGCCACGGAGGCCATCCTGCCCACCAGAGAATCGGGCCCGTAATTGGTGAGCAGATCAGCCAGCAGCCCCTGTGCGGCTCCGCCTGAAAAAGACCGCATAATGCCCATAGGCAGAATTTCCGCCGGCATTCCGATCAGGTTCGTAACGGGGCTCAGAATGCCCACGACCCACTCCATTGCGCCGGACGCCCTGAACATGCCGATACCGCAGAGCATGCAGCATAAAAACGGAAGGATGGTCGCGGCAACAGTCAGCCCTTCTTTCGCACCGTCCACAAAAACCGCGTAGACCTTGACCTTTTTAATGATAGCATACACCGGAATGGCAAACACAACAAACGGAATCGCATAAAGAGCCAGGAAATCCATCACTTTTATAAACATATTATTTCTCCTTCTTAATTTACGCTACTTTTCTTCAGTATTCACCCTTTTTATTTCGAAGGTTTTTTCATTATTCAGAGACCCGGCCGTCAATACTGATTCCCTTTTTCGCCGGAAGTCCCTCCCATTCCTTATAGTCCGGATTCAGGACCAGCGTGCCGGCTGCTCTCTCCTTATCGATGACATTCTGCAGCTTCCAGATGCGCAGCTTGCCCAGCAGGAGCACGGCTATGACCGCAGTAACGGTCGAGATCACTGTGGCCACAATGATCGGCCCCACAACGTCGGTGGCCATTGCGGCCCCCGCGCTGGATCTCATCGCCAGTACTGTGGTGTGGATCAGTGTGACGGATGACGTGTTGATGGCGAGAAACATTACCATGGCGTCTGTAGCGATATCTTTTGTCTTATTCAAAGTCTGAAGCTCTTTCATGGCTTTCAGGCCAAATGGTGTGGCGGCGTCGCCAAGACCCAGGACATTTGCGGCCAGATTCATAACGATAGCCCCCAGCGCCGGGTGGTCCGCCGGCACGTCCGGGAATAATCTGGTCATCACAGGCTTTACAAACAAAGCGATTTTCTCTGTCAGTCCCGATTCCTCAGCCACTCTCATCAGACCCATCCAGAATACCATGATGCCGATCAGACCAAAAACGATATCCACGGATGATTGGGCGAAGTCAAAGACCGCACTCTGCACATCGGCGATATTGCCTGTAAAAATTCCCGTTATCACTGCGATCGCCACAAGACCGACCCAGATATAATTCATCATAAAGCGTTCCCTCCTTACAATATAATAGTATATGATTTCCCACCGTCATTTTAATTTCTGACCTGACAAGCCGCTCTCAGCCCCTTTCCTCCTTTCTGCCTGTCCTATTCGGCGCTGCCAGTCCAGATACGAATGACACCTTTGTATTCTACTAACAGCAAAAAACGTGCCAACCTTTCCCAACTGCAAAATCGACATAATTCTCCTTTTGAGTTTGAGAGCATCCTCGTTGATCGTCCTGATTTTCAGACTGATTTTCCGATAATCCGGATCAATTTGGCCTTTCCCCTTAAACAACATTGAAAGACCGCCCGCTTCTGTTGGTATGGGTGTTGCAAGTATTATGACAGAAACCGCTGGATCAAAGTAAAAGACGGCGAGGCGGACCGCCCGCTGCGGACCGTTCGCCGGATATACAGGAGAGACCTATGAAAACAATAGATATTATTGGAAAAGAGACGCTGAAAGCGCAGGTAGACGCCGTTCTCGGCGAGATCATCGCTATCCGCAGAGATCTTCACGCCCATCCGGAACTGTCTCAGCAGGAAGTCCGTACTTCTGCAAAAATCAGCGAATATCTGACAGAGTGGCAGATCCCGCACAGGACGGAGGTGGCCGGTCACGGCATAGTGGGACTGATCGGGGGAAGGACCTCCCGCCGGTCCGGCGGTCCTGTGATCGCTGTCCGCGCGGATATGGACGCCCTGCCGATCCAGGAAAAAAACGACGTCCCCTACCGCTCGTTGAACGAGGGCGTCATGCACGCCTGCGGCCACGATATCCATACCGCCGTGCTGTTGGGCGCCGCAAAGATACTGAAGGGAATGGAGGATGAGCTGCCAGGTACGGTAAAGCTGCTCTTTCAGCCAGCCGAAGAGACAGTGGGAGGAGCCCTGCCCATGATCAGGGCCGGCTGTCTGAAAGACCCCGACGTAAACGCGGTGATCGGTCTCCACGTGGACCCGGATATCCCAGCGGGACATCTGGAATTTTGTCGGGGCAGCATGAACGCCGCTTCCAACGAGTTTACCATAACGGTCACCGGCGTTTCCTGCCATGGAGCCCATCCCCACAACGGAGTAGACGCCATCCTGGCAGCATCTCAGGTCGTGAACGCCCTGCAGAGCGTGGCAGCCCGCAGCGTTGCCGCCACAGACGCCGCCGTGGTGACCGTGGGACTGTTCCAGGCGGGCGCCGCCCCCAACGTGCTGGCCGGCAAGGCTGTTCTGAAGGGTATCGTGCGCACCCTGGACCCTGCCACCCGGTCCCTGGCCGTCCGGCGCGTGGCAGAGATCGCGGAGGCCACTGCCGCTGCTTACGGCGCTGCCGCCCAGGTCGATCTCACCGAGAGCTATCCCGCTCTCATCAACGACGACCAGGTGGAGACCATCCTGGAGGGCGCAGCAGCATCTTTCTTCGATAGAGAACAGATCCATTTTCAGCCCCAGCCAAGCATGGGCGCCGAGGATTTTTCCTATTTCTGCAGCGCGGTAAAAGGCGCGTATTTCAACATCGGCACCAGGTCTTTGCCGGAGGGCCCTTCCGCGCCTCTTCACAGCGAATATTACTGTCCCGACGAGCGCTGCATCTCCGCCGGCATCCTCATGGAGCTTGCCGGCGTTCTGGCTCTGATGGAAAAACTGGATTAAAACTGGATCAACGGTATCCTGCCCCGGCAGGACCGCTGGCGTCTGAGAGTAAAACCGGAATATCCGGTATAGAAAGAGGGGAAATCTGCAGTTATGCTGTTGAGAGATACGGTGATCAAGGTCGATCTGGACGACATCGCTTACAATATGGACCTGATCCGGAAGATGGCCGGAAGCGCGGCCGTCATGCCTGTGATCAAGGCCAACGGCTACGGGCACGGCGCCGTGCCCATCGCGGCCACGCTCATGAAACACGGCGCCTCATATCTGGCCGTAGCGACGCTGACCGAGGCTCTGGAGCTGCGGGAAGCCTGGCCGGACTATCCGCTTTTTATTCTGGGCCATACGCCCGACCGCCTGCTGCCGCTGGCGGCGGAGAACCGCATCGTTTCGACGATCTTCTCCATAGAACAGGGCCGGATCCTGTCAGATCTGGCTTGTAAGACCGGCCGTTCCGTTAAAGCACACCTGAAGGTGGACACCGGTTTTCACCGTCTGGGAGCAACGGATCTCCGCCAGATGGCCGCTGTCTGCCGCCTGCCCGGTCTCGACGTCGAAGGGATCTTCTCTCACCTGGCGCTGGCAGGAAGCGGGGAAAATGAAAAGCAGTACCGGCAGTTCTGCGCGGTGATCCAGGGACTGGAGAAAGAAGGGATCACCTTCCGCTATCATCATCTTGCAGACAGCATCTCCGCCGTGGACGATCCGAAATACCGCATGGATATGATCCGTCCCGGCGCTCTCGTCTTCGGTCTCAGGGGTTTCCACAAGGGCTTTCTCCCCGTCAGGCAGGCCCTTACCTTTGAGACGCGTATTTCGCAGATCCATCGCATCAGGAAAGGGGAAGGCGTGGGCTACGACTATCTCTGGACCGCTCCCGCGGATACCAGGATCGGCACGCTGCCCTTCGGCTACGCCGACGGATATCCCCGCAGCATGAGAGGAAAGGGCTACGTTACCATACGCGGCGTCAAATGTCCGGTGGTGGGCGTCATCTGCATGGACCAATGTATGGTCGATCTGGCCGGCGTGCCCGAAGCCCGGGAGGGCGACCGGGCCGTTATTTACGGAAATGGCCGGAACAACACCATGAGCATAGCGGAAGCCGCGGAGCTTGCTGGCACCAATAAAAATGAGATCGTCTCCCGCCTGGCGGCGCGGTCGCCGCGGGTTTATATTGCCGGAGGATCCGCTCACTCCATTCCCAGCAGCGTCAGCGCGTTTCGCACCTGAATCTTCACGCCCACAGCCAGGCACCGCTCGTCGATGTCAAACCGCGAGTTGTGCAGATCCGCCGCTTTTTTGTCCCCCGGAGCAGCGCACCCCAGATGAAAAAAACAGGATGGACGAGCAGCCGCGAAGTAAGAAAAGTCTTCGGTCCCCATATCCGGCGCCTGCTCCAGGATCACGTTTTCTCCGCCCAGTACGGTCCGGGCGTTGCGCAGTACCACATCTGTGACCTGGTCGTTATTAATGAGCGGACCATAGCTCTCTTCCACGATCAGCTCGGCCCGGGCCCCCATGGCGTCCGCCACCTGTTCGCAGACCGTTCTGATCTTATCCCGGGCAAAGCGCCGGGTCTCATGATCCAGCGTGCGCAGGATCCCCTGCATCTCCACGCGGTCGGCGATCTGGTTGCGCACGCTGCCGCCGTGGATCGTCCCGAAGGTGCAGACCGCCGCGCCGGTGGGACAGATATTTCTGCTCACCAGAGTCTGCAGCGTATTCAGAATATTTGCCGATACGACGATCGCGTCCACACCCTCGTCCGGGTGAGCGCCGTGGGCTGATCTGCCGTACACTCTTACGGTCAGCATATCGGAAGCAGCATACATCTTTCCATAGCGGATCCCCACCTGTCCTGCGCTGCAGCCGGGATCCACGTGCAGTCCCAGCACAAAATCCACATGAGGGTCCTCAAGACAGCCGGCTTCGATCATGCGCGCCGCGCCGCCTGTGGTCTCCTCCGCCGGCTGAAAGAAAAATTTCACCCTTCCCGCCCATTCATTTTCCATCGCCTTCAATATCCTTGCCGTGCCCAGCAGGATAGCCGTGTGAGCGTCGTGACCGCAGGCGTGCATGACGCCCGGGTTTACGGAACAATAGGGCGCAGTTTTGTTTTCTTCCTCAATGGGCAGCGCGTCCATATCGGCTCGGATCCCTACTGTTTTTCCTGCCGGTCCGCCGGTCCCCGTCACCACGCCCACGACGCCGGTATCCGCCACGCCTTTCTCACAGGGGATCCCCCACTCTTCCAGCAGCCGGCAGATCTGTCCGCCGGTCCGATATTCTTCCCCGGAGAGTTCAGGATTCCTGTGCAGATCCCTTCTTATTTCCGACAACTCCCGTTCCAGATCCAATTCGCTTATCCATTCTTCCGGACTCTTCATGGTTTCTCCCTCGCCTTCTTTCCTGCCCTCTTCCAGAGATCCTTCCCGGTTTCCAAACCGTTTTTCCTGATTACCGGACATATCTCTCTATGCCGTCGGTCCGGCGCCTGAAACAGCCCCCCGCTTAATGGCATAAATGTTGCAAGCTAATATATTGATATGAGATAACCGGCCCGTTGTTACAGCAGACCATGCTTCTTGCATTTTTCATAAAACACCGACTTGGAAAGGCCCAGCTCCTCCATGACCTGGCGTTTATCGCCGTTGTATTTCTGCAGCGCCGCACGCAGAATACGGCATTCCTCAGCCGCCAGACGGTCCTTCAGCGTTACGTTTTTCACCGGATCCATCTCGATGTCGATATGTTCTGAATAGATGAGCTCAGAGTCGCACAGCGTGATGGCCCGCTCAATGACGTTCTCCAGCTCCCGCACATTTCCCGGCCAGTCATAGGACAGCAGCCTGCGCAGCGCCTCTCCCGAAAACTGTCTTGCCCCTACGTCGTACTCCGCGCAGGCACGCTGCAGGATCTGGTTGATGAGCGGATAGAGATCGGGTTTCCGTTCCCGCAGCGGCGGGATGTGTATGGGAAACACATTGATCCGGTAGTAGAGATCCTGACGGAAGGTCCCCTTTTCCACCTCTTCCTTCAGGTTTCGGTTTGTGGCCGCGATCACGCGGACGTCCACCTTCAGCGGCCTGGACGAGCCTACGCGGTAGATCGTCTTGTTCTGCAGCACATGAAGCAGTTTGACCTGAATAGCCAGCGGTATCTCGCCGATCTCGTCCAAAAATATGGTCCCTCCGTTGGCCGCTTCGAAATACCCGGCCTTTCCACCTGTGGACGCCCCGGTGAAAGCGCCGCCCACATAACCAAATAATTCGCTCTCAAAAAGGGTGGGTGCAATGGCGTTGCAGTTCACCTCGACGAAAGGTCCGCCGCCCCGCAGGTCGTGGATCTCCCGGGCCAGCTGTGATTTCCCGGTGCCGCTCTCCCCCGTGATGATAACGTTGAATTTGGTCCGGGACGCCTTGTAGGCCAGATATTTGACCTCGCTGATGAGAGGACCGCTGCCTACGAAACCTTTGAAGGCGTCCTGGGGATAATTTTTGCCGTAAGCCGGCCGGGGCGCATTGTACTTGCGCTCCACTTCCTCCGCCAGACGGTTTCTGTCCTCCAGCAGCGCCTCCATCCGCGTGGCGTTCTGTATCATGAGAAAAACGCCGTCCACGGTGCCGTCTTCTTCCTTCCTCACGGGAAACAGGGAACAGATCACCGGCCTGCGGTTGATCTCATAGATCGCGTCGTCCACAGACTCTTCCTCTCCCCACAGGATGCGGAAGACTCTCTCGGTGAGCTCGCCCTCTTCAAAAATATCGGACAGCGGCCTTCCGATGACGGAAAACCCGTCGCCGGGTTCTGATTCCTTCGCCAGAAAGGCCTTGCCGCGAAGCAGATAGGCCGCGTCTTCTTTCCGGACGCTGTATCCCTGCATCTGAAAAAATTTGATGGCGCCGGTGCTTCCGTCGATTGCGACCATATGCCCCACCGTGCTAAAATAATTCATGACAAATTCCCGGTCGTTGACGGAAATAGACGCGCGCCGTTCGGCAGGATCTACCGCCGCGCGGATGCGGAAGCCCAGGTAATTGGTCTCCAGCACAATTGGCCGGCGAAGCTGGTGACTGGGCATATATTTATAGACAGGCTCCATCCTGCTGTTGCGGTAGACTCCCACGCACAGCAGCACGCCTCCCCTGCCGATGTTCTTGTCATGGATATTGAGCAGCTGCAGATCCTCCGCGCTCAGGTCGCCGTCGTCGCCTCCCACGCTGTTGTCCGCGATGATCACAATATCGCCGTCCCGCAGCGTACCGGCTCCATGAGTATTGCTCCGATCAAAATCAATACCGGTGATCTCCCTGGCCTTCCGGTTATATATACTGATCCTTCCCTGTACGTCCACACCGATCAGTCCCCGGGAAAAATCATTTACCATATGTACAATGGTGTTCGTGTTCAATTCCATACGTATTACCTCCGCCTTCCGCCGACGCACTTTTATGATAACACAGTCCTTTAAAAATTTGAAAGGAGAAATCACATGTATAAAATCAGATATTACTATTCCTCTCTGTCCAAACAATTCTTCCTTATCTTTGTGATCTGGGCGCTCCTGGTCCGGTTGCTGCTGTTCTTTGCCGGCGGTTTCTATAAAGATGCTTACGTGGGCGCCACTGTGGCCGTCTATGCGCTGGCGCTGGCTCTCTGCATCTTTTTTTTCACAGGCTGGAAGTTTTTTTATTACGAATTTGACCAGACTTCGCTGACCGGCTTCAACCTTTTAACGAAAAAAAAGACTGAGCTGGATCTCGTCCCTGTTCAGCGGGCGCTTTTCTCCAAATCCGGCATCAGTCTCTTCTATAAAGGGGATCAGATCCCCCGATATTTTATACCCTTCCGCCGTCTCGGCGTCATTTCTCCCGTAGGCGTGGAAAATTTCATGAACCTGATGAAAAACCGCGGGGTCCATGTGGAACAGCAGTACCAGGTCCTTCCCGGCCACGGAAAAGGCGCTGCCTGGATCGGAAGATGTTACACGCTGCTGGCGATCCTTGTAGCTCTCAGTTCCGTTCAATCGACGTTTCTGGTGTTCTTGATCCTGGCAGCTCCCAAATAGCCTGCCCTTATCTAGCGGCCCGCCCCGGAACACTCCCGGAACACCCGCAGGAAATTGCCAGAAGCGATCTTCTCTACGTCGTCATCCGAAAAATGCTTTTCCAATGCCTCCAGAAGTCTGGGATATCCGGTGCCGTCGCTCATCTCCAGCTCACAGTCGATCCCGTCGAAATCGGATCCCATGGCCACGGCCTCCACACCGGCCTTATTTGCCATGTAAACGGCGTGCTCCACGATGCGGTCGATCGTCGTAAAGTCGCTGCCCTCCGTGAGGAATCTGGAGTAGAAGTTGACTCCGGCCACGCCTCCCGTCTCCCCGATCACCCGCAGCTGATCGTCCGTGAGATTGCGGCTGTGATCGCACAGCGCTCTGGCGCAGGAGTGAGACGCGGCAAAAGGCTTTTTACTGTACTTCGCCACGTCGTAAAATCCTCCTTCAGACAGGTGAGAGATATCGACGATGATGCCTCTCTCGTTCATCTTCTCCACCGCTTCGATACCGAAGGGCTTCAGCCCCTTTGCGTGAAGCTGCGGATCGCTGCTGTTGGGGTAGCCCAGAGAATTCTCGTAATTCCAGATCAGAGTGGCCATGCGCACACCCTGGTCAGCCAGCTCGTCCACTCTCTCGATCTTTCCGTCCAGCAATACGCAGTCTTCCAGCGTCAGTATAGCGGAAAGTTTTCCTTCCTTTTCATTGCGGGCCACGTCGTCCGCCGTGTATGCGGGCAGGATCATATCCCTGTTCGCTTCCAGCTCCCGCCTGTATAGCTCATACATTTCCTGAAACAGCTCATAAGGCCCAATGGTGACTCCATCCTGTACAGCCGACTCTCCCGTGGTAAGAAATATGGCGAAACACTGTCCTGTCATACCCGACGCTTTCATTTTTTCCAGGCTCAAATGCCCTTCCCCGCTGCGAAGTCCTGTTTTTTTCAGGTAACACTCCAGCAGCGTATCGCAGTGCATATCAATAATTCCCATGCAGATCCACTCCTTTTCTTGTGTGTCCATATCTTTCTGTCTGTTCGGTCCCCCGCCCTGCATTGTATGCCCGCCAGACGGCGTTCCTCTTACCAGTATATCTCTCCGGCAAAGGGAATTCAAACCTTTTCGAATCGCATGGACACGCCGGCGGATCACTCCTGCAAAAAGGCGTAAATGCACCCGCATGTCGGCTTCAGTGCCGGCTCCGTTATGTACCTTCGCTGCGATATTAGCTCTGGAGCAGTACAAGCAAATAGGTGAAATTTGAAAAAAATTTTTATATCGCCAAAAAAAGGAAAAAATATAGGTGAGAAACGATCGTTTCACTGTTTCTCACCTATATCTGTATAGAATTCCTGAGAATATCGGCCGTTTCCCTGTGGAAATAGGTGATACCCGCTTATTTTTTGCGTTTTCGCCTATTAAGGTCTTCCTGCAGGCCTGTGGCCGTTGAGTTCAGCGTCTCAGTCGTTGGGCTCCTTATAAAACCTGCCCGCGACCTGGTCCGTCTTGATCACATTGATAAACGCCCGGGGATCGACCTGATGGGCTTTCTTCGTCACAGACTTTACCTGGTCGCTGGAGATCACGGAATAGATCATGGACTGAGGCTCCCCCTTATACAGTCCCTTTCCCCGAAACAGCGTGGCTCCGTGATGCGTTTCTTTCTTGATCACCTCGTAGATCTTCTCCGCCTCGTGAGAGACGATGAAAAGCGATACCCGCTTGTAACGCTGGTTCATCGTACGCACCACCTGGGTGGAAGCAAATTGAAAGATAATGGAATACAGCGCTTTGTCCCAGCCAAACAGCAGACCCGCCACGATGAGCATGGCCGCATTGCCGATGAGAATGTAGTTCCAGGCGTCAAAGTTCAGCTTTTCCGAGAGAGCCACGGCGATAAAATCTGTGCCGCCGCTGGTGGCCCGGCCCATGAGGCACAGACTGATGGCGAAACCGTTGATGATGCCTCCAAAAATACAGATCAAAAGAACATCGTATGTGATCGCTTTCGCCGGGATCAGGTCTGTCAGAAAGCCGGTCAACGCGATCATCACACAGGAGTACAGCGTAAAACGCTTGCCGATGGTCCGGTAACTGATCACCGCCGGAACCGCATTCAACAGAAAGTTGATCAGCGTGAAAGGCAGGGCAATGTTGAAAAACTCCTGGGCGCTGCGCTGGATCAGCAGCGTCAGCCCGTTGAACCCGCCGGGAAACAGTCCTCCGGCCTGAACAAAACTCTTGATGTTGACAGCCATGATAGCCGACGCTGTGACGATGAACGCCAGCCGCTTGACTTCCTCTTTCCAGCGAAACTCTTTTTCGTTCGCCTCTGCGGTCTTCTTTTCCTTCATAAAAGCTTCACCTCTATTTTATCATACCACAATGATATCTGTTTATCCTAGTGTTCTTTGCTGCCGAAAGGATAGTCCGTCCGTCTAAAAATAAAAAAGTCGCCTTTAGAAACGTGATTCGCCTTGCGGAATGAAACATACGGAAATATCAACGGACGATATTTCCTATGTCATCAAAAAGAAAAAGCCGCTCGATGCACCGCCGGACGATCCGGCAGCCGAGACGGCTTTTTCTCATTGTGGATATCAAACTCCGGCAAACCCTCCGATTGATTCTATTTTATACTGCGATCGAGGAGGACGCATTTCTTGGATTTGCCGTTGGGATCAGCAGATTTTTTTTCAGGGTGGTCAGTTCTTCCGCCAGCTCTTTGGGGAGGTCCGGGAACTGGGAGAAGAAGGTCTCAATGCCTGCCGCCTCATCTTTCCAGATATCCAGATTGATGGACAACAGTTTTTTCATAGTCTCCGGTGCTATATCAAGACCGGTCAGATCGATGTCCCGCGGATCGGGCTGGAAGCCGATGGGGCTCTTTACCGCCGACACCTTGTGTTCACAGCGGTCCAGCATCCACAGAAGCACCCGCAGGTTTTCTCCGAATCCCGGCCAGATGAAGCTGCCCTCCTCATCGGTACGGAACCAGTTCACGTGGAAGAATTTCGGCGGATCGGTCACCTGACGTCCCATGTCCAGCCAGTGCCGGAAATAGTCCGCCATGTTATAACCGCAGAACGGCAGCATGGCCATGGGATCGTGTCTCACGACGCCCACCGCTCCGTTGGCGGCGGCAGTGGTCTCCGAGGACATGGACGCCCCCATGAACACTCCATGATTCCAGTTTCTGGCTTCATAGACCAGAGGTTCTGTCTTTGCGCGGCGGCCTCCGAAAACGATAGCAGAGATAGGCACGCCGGTAAGAGAATTAAACTCGCTGCTGACGCAGGGGCAGTTCTCCGCAGGAGCGGTGAACCTGGAATTGGGATGCGCCCCTTTTTCCTCCGACTCTCTTCCGTTCCAGGGACGGCCAAGCCAGTCCTCTCCGTTCACCGGAGGTTCTTTGTCCAGCCGCTCCCACCATACGGTATTGTTATCCAGATTTCTGGCAACGTTGGTAAATATCGTGCCGCGTTTTGTGGTAGCCAGGGCGTTGGGATTGGATCTGTCGTTGGTCCCGGGCGCCACGCCGAAGAAACCGTTCTCCGGGTTGACCGCCCAGAGACGGCCGTCCTCACCCACCCGCAGCCAGGCGATATCGTCGCCCACGGTCCAGACTTTATAACCCTGTTTTCTGTACAGCTCCGGCGGGATCAGCATGGCCAGATTCGTCTTTCCACAGGCGCTGGGGAAGGCTGCGCAGATATATTTCACCTCGCCCTGAGGATTCTCGATCCCAAGAACGAGCATGTGCTCCGCCATCCAGCCCTCGTTTCTTCCCATGAATGACGCAATGCGCAGAGCCAGACACTTCTTTCCCAGCAGCACGTTGCCGCCGTAGGCCGAATTAATGGACCAGATCGCGTTGTCCTCCGGGAAGTGAACGATATACTTTTCATTTTCATTCAGATCCGCCTTGGAGTGCAGGCAGCGTGTAAAGTCGGCACCTTCCTCCAGCAGACGGACAGCGCCTGCTCCCACGCGGGTCATGATGCACATATTCAGCACCACATAGACCGAATCCGTCAGCTCGATACCGATCTTGGCAAAGGGCGATCCGGGCACTCCCATGGAAAAGGGAATGACGTACATCGTCCGGCCTTTCATGCAGCCCTGATAAAGCTTTTTCATCTTCGCATACATTTCCTGCGGATCCGTCCAGTTGTTGGTGGGACCCGCGTCTTCCCTGGTCTTTGTACAGATCAGCGTGCGTTTTTCATCCCGGGCCACGTCCTTGGGCGACGTCCTGTAATAATAGCAGTCGGGCAGCAGTTCCTGATTCAGGCGGATCATCTCTCCGGTGCGCACGGCCAGCTCCCGCAGCTCTTCGATCTGTTCTTTGCTGCCGTCTATATAGACAATGCGGTCCGGACGGGTCATCTCAGCCATTTCTCCGATCCACGTCTCCACCGCCTGATTATTGATCGTCATTTTGTTTTCCTCCTTAAAATGAACTCGCTCATTTTCCTCTGCATTTAGGCGTTTACGGCCTCGATGGCCAGCTTCAGCTTTTCCGGTATCCGGGCACATTCCGTCTCCGTGATGGACGCCACCGATACGCGGACGCCCTCTCCCAGGGGAATGGTAAAAATATCGTACTTCTGCAGTTCCTTCCCGACCGCCTCCGCATTTTCGCAGGGAACGGTCACGAAAAATCCGGAATCATAAGGACAGCAGTTCAGGCCCGCCGCCGCAGCCGCGTCCATGAAGGCCTTTCCCCTGCGTCTCAGCGCGTCCAGGAAAAACTGCCGTTCCTCCGTCACCTTCGCCAGAAGGTTCTCATCCGCAAAGATATTGGACAGCACCGTCATGGCGGCCCGGTTTCCGTTGGACCAGCTGGCCCTGCTGGCCACTGTGCAGGCGTCCTTAAATTCCTTTGCGATCTCCGCCGTGGGCGCCATGCACAGCAGCGCGCCGCAGCGCATGCCGTAAAGGGTGAATCCCTTTGACGCGCTGAATGCAACCAACGGCAGTATATTTTCCGGCAGCCCCGTGAGCTTCTTGAAAAATGCTCTGTACGCCCTGGCGTCGCCGGAAAAATCCAGATAAGCAATGTCCACCAGCAGGCGGATCTTTTTATCCGGGAATTTGCAGATCGTCTCGATCACCCGGTCCCAATCATCGGCTGTGAATGTGTAGCCGGTTGGATTGTGTGCCGGGGTGTTTATAATGATCAGCGCGCCCTCCTGCCGGTTGAGCAGATCGGTCAGGGACGCGCCGAATGCTTTGTAGTTGAACTTCCCTTCCCCGTCAAACAGACTGTAAGTCTCCAACCTGCGGCCCTGCTCTTCCGCGATGACGCGGTAAGGGCTCCAGTGCCAGTCCCCTGTCAGCACTGCCTCCCCGGGCTTCGTATAGCAGGAGACCGCGTTTCTGAGGGCTCCCGTGCCGCCCGGCGTAAAACAGGTCTCCACAAAGGCGTCCGGCTGTTCATCCAGAAATACGGCTTTTTTCACTGTTTCACCGTAAGAAGGTATCCCTGCTATAGGCGCATATTCTGCAAAATCTTCAGGCGCCAGCTGCCGCAGTCCCTCGATCACGGAGGACAGTACAGCCAGCTTCCCCTCGTCCGTCAGCAGGACTCCGATGGTCGCGTCGATGACGTTCTCTTTTCCGGCCACGGCGATCCTCTGTTTCGCCAGGCTGCTCACGCCGAACAATTTGTCGGGCTTCCCGATGGTCCGCCCGTTGGCCTCAGCCATGATCATTTCATTCACCTCTTTATCTCTGATCTTACAGAATAGATCCGGGATCTCCCGGCATATCCCCAGATCTGGCGCCCAGATCCGGCAGCGCGGATAAAAAAGAATCGTCCCTTTCAGCCGCGCGCTTGCATAAGCCTTGGATTCATCTTATAATAACATTGGCGCGCCCGTCTCGGACGATA
>Ga0129308_1002206_pt1 | contig 17301 bp, 16 predicted proteins | sample L827metagenome_FD_94440 | JGI IMG/M metagenome (GOLD analysis project Ga0129308, IMG submission 94440) | Ring-tailed lemur group fecal microbial communities from Wisconsin, USA - L827 metagenome | ecosystem: Host-associated > Mammals > Digestive system > Large intestine > Fecal | place: USA...
AATATTAATGATGATAAAAATTTGATTAAGTTCTAAATGTCTATTAAAAAACTTGGGGTGTTATACACCCCAAGCCAAAATAGACTTTGAATCCAAGGTAACCCCAAGTTATTTTAGATTACCGATTAAAATTATTTATTGTGATCATAAAAGAAATCCAATAGGAGAAATTGTTCCTTATTATGGTTGTCATGATAGTAGCAAAAAGGTTCATTTACAGGTAAATTGGGATAATGAATATGCTAAAAATGTCTGGACAGAAATTATTAAAAGAAAAATATTACATCAGGCTAAATTACTAGATTATTATGGAATACAACTTTCATATATGTTATATCAATATCTTGATGAAGTGAAATTATTTGATGAAACAAATAGAGAAGGTCATGCAGCTAAAATTTATTTCAACGCGTTATTTGGAAAAGGGTTTAGTAGAGATGAGCAAAATGATATAAATATCGCTTTAAACTATGGTTATACAATTATTTTATCACAATTTAATAAAGAAATAGTTTCAAATGGTTACCTTACACAAATTGGTATAAAACATTCTAATTATTTTAATTCATTTAATTTATCTTCAGATTTGATGGAACCATTTAGACCAATTGTAGATAAAATAGTTAAAGATAATTATGGTGAAGTTTTTGGTGGAAGTATGAAGATGAAATTATTAGATATTTTTAATTATAAGGTTGTCATAAAAAATAGTCAGCAGTTTTTAACAAATGCTATAGGAATATATGTAAAAAGTGTTATTGCTGCAATTGAACAAAAAGATATTTCTCTTATTGAGTTCTTTGAATATGAGTTATAGATATATGCGAATAATTGTCTTTTTCGATTTACCGACAACAACTTATAATGAAAGAAAAGTATATCAACGTTTTAGAAAAAAATTAATATCTGATGGTTTTATCATGATGCAAGAAAGTGTTTATTGCAAATTGGCTTTAAATAATTCAATTGTTAAAAGTGAAATGAAGCGTTTAGAAAAAGAAAAACCAACTAAAGGATTAGTAGCAATTTTAATTATTACTGAAAAGCAATTTTCACAAATCACATATTTAACAGGTCGAAAAAAATTTAACATAGAAGATAGTGAATCGAGGTTAATTGTTATATGATATTGAGGATTTTTGGATTTGATGATATATGTTTTACTACTGATCAAACAATATCTCTTATAATTGAAGATAATAAATTATTTGCTAAAATAGTTCTTTGTTTGTCTCAATATGCAGATAATGCATCTATAGATAATGAGATTATTATAGTAGATGATGATTATAAAATAGTGAAAGGAAATATGATAAATCTAATTATAGATCCTATACATATTCCTTTTAACGACAAAATATTTATTAATAAACTCTATGCTAAAATTAATCAAGATATACTTAATCAGCAAGATATATTTGAAGATTATCATAAACAGATAAATATTTTAAATGCAATTTTTATCAATGAATTAAATCATTATAATTTTGAATTTCAATTGGATAATGATATTCCCATTATTTCTTACTTAAAATGTTTAAATGTTAAAATAGAAAATAATCAAGCAGAATCAATTTATGAAAGAATCTTAAAATATATCGAATTGTGTTCAGAAATATTAGCAAATCATATTATAATATTTATAAATGTTTTACAGTATTTTGATTTGTATCAAATTAAAGAAATAGAAAAATATATTGCTTATAAAAAGATTAATTGCTTATTTATAGAAAATGTATCCACACATCAAAATATTTTAAAAAAGTATATTATTGATAGTGATTTTTGTGAACAAATATATTAATATATGTACATATATTCAAAATAACAAGGAAGTCGTTAATCCTTTACCTTTTTAAAGCCAATTGAGGTTTTAGAGTTGTGTTATTTTGAATAGAAGCAAAACTACTAGCGCATATGATAGTTCTAGTTTAATGTTTTAGAGTTGTGTTATTTTGAATAGAAGCAAAACAATGAAGGTGTTCGATTATCGGACATGGAAGTTTTAGAGTTGTGTTATTTTGAATAGAAGCAAAACTGATGATGATATTATTAGAACTTTGAAATTGTTTTAGAGTTGTGTTATTTTGAATAGAAGCAAAACATAGAGATGAAACTAGAAATATTAAAATTAGTTTTAGAGTTGTGTTATTTTGAATAGAAGCAAAACTACAGCTTACGCTAGAAAAAATTTACAAAAGTTTTAGAGTTGTGTTATTTTGAATAGAAGCAAAACTGCTAGCAGTAGTAAAAGTACAATCTTCTAGTTTTAGAGTTGTGTTATTTTGAATAGAAGCAAAACTCATCTCTATCTTCATATCTATCGTAGTTGGTTTTAGAGTTGTGTTATTTTGAATAGAAGCAAAACTTATACTTCAACAGGAACAAAAAGAAGTGAGTTTTAGAGTTGTGTTATTTTGAATAGAAGCAAAACAAAAGCAATGAGTAATATTCCATATGTTATGTTTTAGAGTTGTGTTATTTTGAATAGAAGCAAAACTATAGTTCCTAGTTCAATGGCCACAACACAGTTTTAGAGTTGTGTTATTTTGAATAGAAGCAAAACAGATAAATATATAACTAAAAATCATTTATAGTTTTAGAGTTGTGTTATTTTGAATAGAAGCAAAACATTAATTAAAATATCTTTATCTAAACCTGTGTTTTAGAGTTGTGTTATTTTGAATAGAAGCAAAACTCTTCCAAATGCTCTCTTTGAATTGTGATAGTTTTAGAGTTGTGTTATTTTGAATAGAAGCAAAACTTTGTATAAGGATATGGATAATCGACTGTTGTTTTAGAGTTGTGTTATTTTGAATAGAAGCAAAACAAAGTTCTTCATGAACACTACAACAATACGGTTTTAGAGTTGTGTTATTTTGAATAGAAGCAAAACAGTATTAGTATAACCACCTGCGCTGTTAAAGTTTTAGAGTTGTGTTATTTTGAATAGAAGCAAAACAATACAATTAGATGTTATATGTGGTATATAGTTTTAGAGTTGTGTTATTTTGAATAGAAGCAAAACATAAATCCAGATGCCTATAATTATTGTTCTGTTTTAGAGTTGTGTTATTTTGAATAGAAGCAAAACTGCAAATACAACAGTTTTCCCACACCCTGTGTTTTAGAGTTGTGTTATTTTAAATAGAAGCAAAACTATAGAGCGAGAAAGAGAGGCCTTTTATGCGTTTTAGAGTTGTGTTATTTTGAATAGAAGCAAAACTCGGCTTCACTGATTCCGTATTGCTTCATCGTTTTAGAGTTGTGTTATTTTGAATAGAAGCAAAACTCAGGTTTTAACTGGAACGGAGGGGAAACAGTTTTAGAGTTGTGTTATTTTGAATAGAAGCAAAACTGCATATTCGGTTGTATTGATCGCTATAGCGTTTTAGAGTTGTGTTATTTTGAATAGAAGCAAAACTGCATATTCGGTTGTATTGATCGCTATAGCGTTTTAGAGTTGTGTTATTTTGAATAGAAGCAAAACGATTATTAGATGTTATATTTGAACCATGAAGTTTTAGAGTTGTGTTATTTTGAATAGAAGCAAAACTACAGATGATGTTGAAGATGTTCTAAGCAGGTTTTAGAGTTGTGTTATTTTGAATAGAAGCAAAACAATTACTGAAGAGGAATATAAAAACTGTGTGTTTTAGAGTTGTGTTATTTTGAATAGAAGCAAAACTGATAGATTAAAACTGTACATTACTAAAAAGTTTTAGAGTTGTGTTATTTTGAAAATAAAAAAAGTTTCATTATGAAATATAATGGAACTCCAAAAATAACAGGTATGATATATAGAAAACATACCTGTTTTATTCGTTGTTAATAAAATTTGACAAAAGAAAATCTTTAAATCTATATATTTGTTTTTCATTCCCAGAAATTTGAATACTTCCACCAAAACCAATAATCCAAGAATAAAAAGTCTTATTAATAATATGTTTTACTTGGATTCTATACATTCCATTTTCTACAGAATACGGATGAATATCTTTACCAAATTTATCAATTATATTTGGATAAACACTAGCATCAAAATCTAACTCAATATATTCTAATTGACCTTCTCCATACATATATGTCATATTTTTTAATTTTTCATGAAAACACTGTAATTCAAAATGACTAAAAGAAACAGATGAATCATATACGATTTCTACATCTTTTACATAGTCTAAGCGATATTGAATGCAATCTAAGTTATTTCTCTTTCCTTGGCATAAAAGATAGTATTCATTGTTAGAAAAACATGTATCTATAGGTGCTAATTCAGTTTTTTTTGTGGTTTATATTATCTGAAAGTCTAGGCTTCTCATATGAAAATCTTATTTTTTTCTTAAGATCAATGGCACGAGTAATAATCTCTAGTTCTTTGTAAAAAACTTGGTCATTTTCATTTTTGACAATATGTAAATTTAGATTTTTATTAAAATATGTTTGATAGTGAATACTAAACATATTTTGTATTCTTTTCTTATAATTCTCTTTTGTTTTTAATGTAAAAAAGTCGGAACTATAAACGAGATCAACAATAGCTTTTGCTTCCATTATATCTAGGGCAGTATTTACAAAATAATAATAAGCATTCCTTCCTTTTTTATAACAATCAATAATTGTATCTTCATAAAACATATTATAATCTTCCACATATTTTTTAACTAGTCTATAATCTATATGAAAATCATATTTTAATTCATATAATTTTTGTTGTATATCGTTTACAGTCATTGCATGTTTTTCATCACTGTTCTTGATAATAATATCAATAATTGCAATAAACTTTATATAAGAATGACTATCTTTATTTCTTTTCATTTGTTCCACCTCATTTATATAATAAAATATTAAAATATGTAAAACAATAACTTATGCTTATATAAGCTTGTATTTCTTATTTTGTTTATAATTTCTGATTAATATAAAGAAATATATTTTCATTTCTTATTTTCTCACGTATAATAACAGTACAGTAAAATGAGGTAGAAAAATGGAAATATATGACAAATTAGTAAAGCCAATTTCAGAAGTGAATTATTTACGTGCTGAAAATGTTGCTAGATATCGCTTGATTATACGTTATTTTCTTATTGAATATGAAAAAATACATTATTGGTTGCACAAAGAGGATATCTATGCGATGATGATTGGCATTGATGGTTATCAGGATTATACACTCGAACAATGTCAGCAAGATTTACAAAGCTTGGTTGATTGGGGAAACTTAACAGCAATCCAAGATAGTCAAAAAGTCAAAACAGTTGAAGATTTTAAAAATAGAAAATATCGCTACCAATTAAGTGAATACAGTGTAGAGATTGAAAGAATGACATTAAGATTAGAAAAACTTGAGATAGAAGGAGCATCTTTAGAACCTACATTATTAGAAAGAATTTATCATGCTTTAACACAACTTGATGAAATCAAACAAAAGAAACCTAGTGATGTTCATGGTTGGTTACAATATTTAATGAATGATTTTATACGATTAAATCAAAATTATCAAGATTATATCAAAACATTAAATAGTGCCAAAGCTGAAGAACTTATGAAAACAGAAGCATTTCTCATATACAAAGATAAACTGATAAGTTATCTGAGAACTTTTGTAAAAGCAATGCAAGAAACAGGCACACTTATTGCATTGCAATTAGAAAATATTCAACAAAGTGATATGGAAATTATTTTTAAACAAGCAACAGAATATGAAATGTCTATTCCACGTATTGATGTAGAACTCAACGAACAAGAAATTTATGAAAATTTTTCAGGAAAATGGCAAAGTTTTTATCGTTGGTTTATCGGAGAAAATGGTTTTAATGAAATGGATAGATTAAACAATATCACTAATGAAATTATACGTAAAATAACAAGATATGCTCAACAAATTGCGGAAATGAACAATCGTGGTTCTAATCGTAAAGAACAATATCATCATCTTGCGAACATATTCATGAAATGTCAAGATATTAACGAAGCACATTGTTTAAGTGCTTATGTTTTCGGTGTTGCTGATTGTTTACATTTACAGCATATTCAGCCACGTTTAACTGATAATATACATGCTGGGGTTTATGAAGAAAGTCCTTCATCTATCCAATTTGATCCTCATTCACGTATTGTCAGAAAGAAGACAATGAGAAAACCTGCACAAGATTATTCTTTGGAAAGAAAAATGCAACAAATAGAATTAGAAAATGCACTAGAAGAAAAAAGAGAAAAGATAAAAGCTTTGATTCATCATCAAGTTATTGATTTTCAATGTTTACCCGTTATTGATGAAACGACAAGAAAAACTTTATTGCAATGGTTATCTAAAGGACTTGCACAGGAAAATAAAACTGCAAAAACAGATGAGGGTATAGAATATTATATTAATCAAGAACATGCTCATCAAGAATGTCTTGTGCAATGCTTAGATGGTGATTTTATAATGCCCGCATTTCAAATAGTATTTAAGGAGTCAATGTATGAATAATCAAGAATTATTATTATCAAGACGATGGATTTTAAAAAGTCAAGATAGAGATGCCTATTATAGAATCAAAGATGATGCAAAGAGTCTAAAGAAACTTTTTCAAGATACCTTAGGTTATTCATTAATAAGTCATCAAAACTTTATTAAATTAGATAAAGTGCCTGGAAAAGCAGAACCATGGATGGGTATTTGTGATTTTCATTCTTTAGAAGAATATCAAATGTTTTGTTATGTTTTGATTTTTTTAGAAGATAAAGATGCAGAAGAACAATTCATACTCTCACATATGAGCGAATTTATACAATTGCAATTAAAAGTCAATGAAAGTTTTTGGCTGAATTATACCAATAGAAGAAGATTTGTCAATGTTTTAAAATTTTGTTTAAAAGAACAACTCTTTCTTCAAAATGATGGAAATACAGAAGGTTTTATACAAAATGAAAATATTGAAGTTTTATTTGAAAATACAGGTCTTTCACGCTATTTTATGAGAAACTTTGTATCTGATATTTTTCAAAATCAAATGCCTCAAGATTTTATGAAAGAAGAATGGGTTGGACTAGAACAAGATCGTGGTATTGTAAGAAGACAACGTATTTATAGAAGATTGATGTTATCTTGCGGAATTTATAAAGAAGATGATGAAAATGATGATTTTTCATTCATTAGAAATTATCGTAGAAGTATGCAAAGAGATTTTGAAAAGATTTGTCCATGTGATTTACAGGTTTATAAATCAAGTGCATATCTTATTTTTGAAGAGGATGTACGTATTGGCAAAATGTTTCCTAAAAATAATGCAATGGATGAAATGGTTGTCCTCGTGATGAGCAATTTACGTAAACGTGCAAAAAATGTTGATATCAAAAAAGATGCAGATGAAAAAATTGTTTTAACTCAGGAACGTGTCAAAACAACGATAGAAAGAATGATCAAAAATAATGAACAATATTTACCATCAACGTATCGACAAAAAAGTAGAAAGATTTTTATTGAGGACATCTATAACTATATTTTACAATTAGGCTTTGCACAAGAAAAAGAAAACAATGTTATTTTTTATCCAATTGTAGGAAAAATAATGGGAAGTTATGAGGAGGATAAATAATGAATGTAAGTCAATGGCATATGCATAGAATGGGATTGGTAGATTTTTGGTGCTATGAAAATGATGAATTGTATTTTTCAGATGGACACATGTTATTAAGGGGAAGCAATGGAAGTGGAAAATCCGTAACTATGCAAAGTTTTATTCCATTACTTTTGGATGGAAATAGAAGTAGTGAAAGACTTGATCCTTTTGGAACACGATCTCGAAAAATGGATACTTATTTAATTGATGAAAACACTGATCGTGATGAACGAATTGGTTATCTGTATTTAGAATTCAAACGAGAAGAAAGTGAAATTTATAAAACCATTGGGATGGGCATGCGTGCGCGTAGAAACAAACCATTAGATGTATGGTATTTTGTCATTGAAGACAATCGTAGGGTGAATATTGATTTTTCTTTAATGTCTCAACATCTGACATTGAGTAAAAAACAACTAGAGAATATCTTAGGTGATCAAGTGATAACTGGACAAGGTGAATATATGCGTAAAGTCAATGAAGCTCTTTTTGGCTTTGATAATGTTGATGACTATAAGGATGCAATTGACTTATTATTACAATTACGTTCTCCTAAGCTCAGTAATTCTTTGAGCCCATCAAAAATCAATGAAATTTTAGCAACTTCTTTACAACCATTAAGTGAAGAAGATTTACGCCCGATGAGTGATGCCATTACAAGCATGGATAATTTACAAGATGATTTAGAAAATCTTAATAATTGCTTATCAGCAGCTAAGAAAATAGCACAAGCATATCAAGTTTATAATCAAGTTATACTCATAGATAAATGGAATAAATATCAAAGAGAAAACGAGAATTATCAAACGATTGAAAAAGACATACATAACAAAGAAGCAGACATCCAACAATTTAAAGCAGAGTATGCTCACTTACAAGAAAATCTTTCACAGTATCAAATACAATTAGAAGTTTTTACAAAAGAAAAAAGTCTCTTAACTGATCCTCATATGGAAAGATTGCATGAAGAGCTCATGACATTGAAAAAACATATTCAAGAGTTACATCAACAAATCTCATACAAACAAAATCAATGTGAAAATAAAGAAGATAGAATTATTGATCTCAAAAATGATATTGAAAACTATGAAAATAAAATATATCAGGCACAAAAAGATAATCTTCAAGCTTTTCGTTTATTAGAAGATATCTATGAATCATTTCCTTTTAGTGAACACAGTGCTTTAAAAGAAGCTTTATCACAACATCAAGATTTTGAATTTGAATATACGAAACGTCGATTAAAAGAAGAACAGAGACAAACACAAAATGTTTTATCACTTTTTGATCGTTATGATCAGCAATTATTGCAAGTTCAGCATATTGAAAATGAAATGATTCATTTCCATGAACAATTAGAAAAGACTCAACAAACCTTAGAAGAATCCAAAAAACAATATGCCCAATGTGTTGTCGAATATCAAGAATATTTTCATAAATATAATGACCAAAATCAAGTTCTGAAATTGTCTCCTGACGATATACAAACAATGACTGATTTATTGAGTGATTATGAAATCACAAAAGATTATCATAGCATTTATGCACTTGTTCATCATCATTATATGAAACAGTATGAAGAGTTCATGAAAGAAAAAGGTCTTTTAGAAATCGAAAAACATCAGTATCAAGAAAAATATGATATCCTTTATCAGGAGTACCAATCATGGCTTCAACAAAAAGATTTTGAACCTCTAAGAGATCCTCTTGTGATGAAAAGCAGACAATATTTAGATGATCAACAGATTGCCTATATACCATTTTTTAAATTACTTGATTTTTCATCTTATATAAGTGAAGAAGAAAAAAATAGAATAGAAGAAATTCTTTTACAAATGCATCTTTTAGATGCTTTGGTAGTAGAAGAAAAATATCAAGAACAATTACGCAACAAGATCCAAAATGGACATGATTATTATTTATGGACAAATTTCACTTTGGATCATTTAACGCCAGTTATGATAGAAAAAGCTTTAGATACACAAGGTTTGATGTCTATCCTTTGTGCTTTGGGTATAGAAAGTCAAAAGAATTTTGCGATTGAACAGACTTATTTTCAATCAGGACTATTAGAGGGAAATATTGATCAAGGACAAGTTTCTGTTTATATTGGTTTTCAAAGACGTCAACTTTTACGTCAGCAGAAAATTGATGAGTTGTCTCAACAACTTGATCAGATATCTGTAAAAATGCAAAGTATTGAAAAACGTATTATTGAAATAGAACAGAATTTACCTTTACTCAAAAATGAAATGAATGCTTTTCGTGATGAATCAGAGTTAAAGTCATATGATGAACAAATAGAAAAATATCAAAGAGACTCCACATATTTAGAAAATAAAATAGACCAATTATTTTTCCAAAAAGAAGATGAGCTCAAAAAATCTCAAAATATTTATCAAGATATCCAAAAGCAATGTCAAGATTTATTTGTAGAAGTTTCAAAAGAAGCTTTACAATTCAGACAAGTTTCTATAGAAGACTATGAAGTTTCTTTAGATTCCTTAAAAGATGCTCTTTCACAAGAAAGACATTATCAAAAACTTTTAGAAATTGAACAAGAAAAATTATCAGAATTACAAATTGATACAGATCAGTTAAAATACGAAATTGCTTCATCTCAACAACAAAAACAAATCAATGAAGGAAAAATACAATCTATCCAAAAACAATTAGATGAGCAAGGATATACTGATAAACAAAAGAAATTAGAGGAGATTGAAAATCAAATCAATTGTCTTCAAGACAATATTCGTCAGAATATCTCAGAATCTTCAAAACTAGAAGAAAAACAAGCTCTTAATCAAGAAATATTAGAAGAAAAAATTGTACAATCTCAACAACAAAAACAAATCAAATCACAATATTATGATGCTTTATTACAAGAAGTACATTATGGTTTTGTTTTAAAAGACGATGAAATGATGGAAAAGAATTTGAAAAAATTAAGTAAAGAAGCACGTATAAACAAATCTGTTTCAGATTATTTAGGAACTTTGCAGGGTATATTTTTTGAACAAACGGCGTATCTTTCACAATATCATTTGTCTTATGAAGTGGATGCTTTGTGCTGTGATTTAGAAGATATAAGTGGGCATTTCTTAATTAAAGCCAATCATAGAGGTCAAAAAATACCATTTTTAGATTTGTTAGATATTCTCCAACAGAGAATTGAAACGCAAAGACTTTTGATCGTTGAAGAAGATCGCCATATTTTTGAAGAAATACTGGTCAATACTATTGGTAGAAAAATAAGAAATCGTATTCAAGCAAGTCAACGATGGGTAGAAAAAATGGAACGTTATATGCGAGATATGAATACCAGCAGTGGCTTACAATTAGGATTGAAATGGAATAGTAAGAAGGCTTTGGATGATGATGAACTGGATACAAAGAAATTAGTCGAGCTTCTTGAAAAGGATTATCGTGTACTCAAAGAAAGTGATCGTCAAAAGATATCACAACATTTCCGATCAAAGATTGAATCAGCAAGGCGCATGAGTTTAGATGAAAATACAACAGCTTCTTTCCATCAATTAATAAAAGAAGTCATGGATTATCGAAAATGGTTTGAGTTTACTTTATACGCAAAGAAACCAAATGAAAATCGTAAAGAATTAACAAATCGTGTTTTCTATTCATATAGTGGTGGAGAAAAAGCAATTGCGATGTACGTGCCTTTGTTTTCAGCAGTAGCAGCAAAATTTGAAAGTGCGAGGGAAGATGCTCCACATTTAATTGCTTTAGATGAAGCCTTTGCTGGAGTAGATGAAAATAATATAGATAACATGTTTGCGTTAATTACCAAATTTAATTTTGATTATATTATGAATTCACAAGTCTTATGGGGTGATTACCCATCATGCAAAAGTTTAGCTATATATGAGCTATTTAGACCTAACAATGCTCCATTTGTCACGAAAGTGGCTTATCATTGGAATGGTCATGTAAGAAAGGTTCAAGCATTATGAGTTTATTAGATGAATGTGTAGCCTATTTTCAACAACCAGAATTTCAAAGATTGATTATTGCTTGGGTTGAAAAATATAAAAGATTGGGATATTTGGGTGGTAAAATCAAATTAGATGAGCTATCAAAAAAGGAACAAGAAGCATTTGGGCTTTTATTGGGAATGGATTTATCATCAGGGTTTTTACATATCACCTATGCACAATTTTTGAAAAAAATTCAACAAACGAAGTTTGAAAACATTGATTTTTTGGATGTTATCAAATGTTTACAGGAGACTCCAATATATACCCATCAAGAATTAAAAAACATGAAGAAAGATAAAGAAGAGACCTTTAAACAGTCTCTTCTACAAGATTATCAAGGAACATCAGCTTATCAATGGCTTCATCATTACCTTTATGAATCACATCAAGTGACGAAAAATATACATTCCAATCCCCAACAGTTTTACATACAGTTGAATTATGTCTGCCAAGCTTTGAATCATTTACCTATAATCAATCATCAATATCTTCTTTTATCAGTTTTTTCACAATTGATAACCAAAGATCCTCATTATTTTGATCATGACCCTGTAAAAGAGATGTTCATCAAAGGAATTGCTTATTGTTTAGAAATTCCTTTACAAGATAAAAGCATTGAATATATGAATGAACTTTTCTATCATGCGGGCTTATTAAGAGATGATCTTTCTAATAATTGTTATATTTGTCATATTAGACCTATAAAGAATTTAATGGGGTGGGTAGGCTTTTATCAAAATTATGAGCCATGGAATATGAATTTATATAATTTGACACAAGTTTCATCACTGTTTTATCCAATGCCGATTTATATTATCGAAAATCCTTCTGTTTTTCGCTCTTTGGTTGATGTGATTAAACAAAGAGAATTGAATGTTGGTTTGATTTGTAGTAATGGTCAGATTAATTTATGTACTTACATGTTATTAGATCAGTTAACAAGAAGTGGCTGTCACTTGTATTATGCTGGAGATTATGATCCTGAAGGTTTGTTGATTGCTGATAAATTGAAACAAAGATATCAAGAAGCACTTTCTTTATGGTGTTACGATATCCAGTATTTTGATGGCAATGCTGTTGAACAACAAACTATTTCTCAAAAAAGACAACGAATCTTAAAAAATATACATAATCAACAGCTTAAGAATATAGCTGAATATATGATAGAAAAAAAGGTTTTTGCCTACCAAGAAGGTTTTATTGATATTTATATCAATGTTATCAAATCATCAGATAAGAAATGACTTGAAAAAGAAGTTTCTTATCTTTTTTGAGTTGATTGAAAATAGGTCTATTGATCTAAAAAAATTGAATACGATAATAAATATAACTTATAAGTTATATTTGTGTTGCTTTTAGTAAATTTTAATGATAGAATAGAGATGAAGAAAAGAGGTTGATGCGATGCAATATGAAATCATTATGGTCAATGAATATCAAAAGGAACTACAATCCTTGATGATAAAGGAACTCTCTGGAAAGGTTCATCATTTTTATACACAATATTTGATTTTGTTAAAATTACTTGAAAAAAATAGACCTTATCATATATGTCAAATTCATGGACATGAACTGTTAAAACATACCCAACCCAAATTACTATCATTGCATATAAAGAAAGGCCGTTTATATAATATACGTGTGATTTGTTATTTTATGGGGTCTCAATATATTTTATTAAGTATTTTTAATGAGAAAAATGATAATAGGCAAAGCTCTTATGAAAAATATATTCAGGGTTCTTATCAAAGATTAGAAAGATATTTAAGGGGTGAGGAAAATGATAGAAAATAAAGAATTGTTAAAAATGTTTGATGGATATGTTGAGGAAAATGAAAAGTTAACAGCAAAACTTATTTCTCAATTTACTTGTTTTATGATTCAGTATCGCTTAGATCACCATCTTACACAAAAAGAAATGGCAGAAAAACTACACATTTCCCAAGCGATGATTTCTAAAATAGAACATGAAGATTATAATTTTACTTTAAATATGATGGCCAAAATATGTTATCAGCTAAATTATGATATAGATATATTGTTGAAGGATTTAAATATAACAAATGATTATTCTTCTTATCAACAACCTTTGATGTTAAGAGCTGTTTGTGAGCCCTCTATTCAGTATCATCAAAATGAGAAAGTGGGTATAGATTTATCTCAAATTGATTATGAATTAAAAGAAAATGTGATATATTTGGATAAAAGCGTGTTAGAAAGTTTATTGAAAGATAAATAGGATATTTATGTTAAATATATTAAAGTATAGAAGATATAAAGAAATATTATTTGTTGATACAGAAAATGTAGGCTATTTTTTGCCTAATAAAATACCCCAAAATATATGTATTTTTTTGTTTGTGAGTCAACCATAATTGCTTAAAAAATTAAAAAGAGAAAAGTGTATCTATGGTCAATCATTGAAAATTATAGATATATCTTATTTATCACATAAGAAGCTAAAAAAGAATGCAATGGATTTTTGCATTGTTGCCCAAATATCAATGATGATTCGTAGTTTATCTTCAAAACAAAAAATAGTCATTATTTCTAAAGATAAAGGTTATGACAGTGTCATAGAGTTTTTCAAAGAGCATCAGTATTGTATAGAAAGATATTCTTTATCATTATTACATTATATATATTCTCAAATTTATCCAGAAAGGATTATCAAAAAATGTGATACTCATCTCCTTTCAAAAATTTCACTCTATTCTTCAATGCATGAATTTAAGAGTCATCTTCATAAAAAAGAATATCAAATCTTTTTATTTGATACATATTCAGAACCTATTTCAAATGCTCATATGTATATAGAATATGACATATATACTTATAGATATAATGTGTATGAATCAGGTTTATTAAAAAATGATTTTCAAAACTTAAATGATGCACAGCATTATTTTTCTCAACAAAAGCAAGAATTATGTCATAAGTATCAAATTTATCATACACGTACATTATTTTTAAAAGCAAAAGAAATGAAATTAAACGGATATATTGAAGAAGCATTACAAAAGGGTCAATCTTTACATGAATGTTTAAAGGTTCATTTAGGTGAAAGAGCAGGGTATCAATTGTTTCAGAAATTTGTGGAATAGAAGAAAGATTATCATAGAATATTTGAAAAATAAATGTTATACTTGATTCTGGTTATGATACATATATATGATGAGTATGAAAGGAATTTTATAATGAAAAAAACAGAATTAAATGATATTACTGATGAGAAAGAAAAGAGAGAAGAAATTGAGGAATCAGTTCATAATGGAATACAAGTGACAGGTATTTTAGAAGTGACAAATGATGGATATGGATTTATTCGTAGTGATAATTATTTATCCGGTAGCCAAGATGTCTATGTTTCTCAGACACAAATTCGTCGCTTTAATTTAAAAACAGGAGACATGTTAACAGGATTTATTAGAGAACCCAAACCTGGAGAAAGATTTAGAGCATTTATGTATACAACAGCTATTAATGGATTGAATCCAAATGTTGCTAAAGAAAGAAAACAGTTTGAAGATTTAACACCAATTTTTCCAAATAAAAGAATTTCTTTGGGTGAAGATGGAAATATTTCTATGCGTATTATCGATTTGATTTCACCGATTGGAAAAGGGCAAAGAGGTGTGATTGTTTCTCCGCCAAAAGCAGGAAAAACAACATTATTGAAAAATATTGCTTTATCAATTCAAAAAAGTAATCCTGAAATACATTTATTGATTCTTTTGATTGATGAAAGACCTGAAGAAGTGACAGATATTAAAGAAGCAATCATGGGAGATAATGTTGAAGTCATTTATTCAACTTTTGATGAATTGCCTGAAAGACATAAAAAAGTTTCTGAAATGGTTATTGAAAGAGCGAAACGTTTGGTAGAATGCGGGCAAGATGTTATGATTTTATTAGACAGTATTACAAGATTAGCAAGAGCATATAATCTAACGGTGACACCATCAGGAAGAACATTATCTGGAGGATTGGATCCAACATCATTGTATATGCCAAAGCGTTTTTTTGGAGCAGCTAGAAACACAAGAGAAAGTGGAAGTTTAACCATTTTAGCAACAGCGCTAGTAGAAACAGGAAGTAAAATGGATGATGTTGTTTATGAAGAATTCAAAGGAACAGGGAATATGGAACTTGTTTTAAGTAGAAAATTACAAGAAAGAAGAATCTTCCCAGCTATCGACATTCTTAAATCAGGAACACGTAGAGAAGATCTGTTGTTAAATGAAAAGGAATTAGAAGTTATGAATATAATAAGAAAATCATTGAATAGTTTGAAATCTGAACAAGCTTTAGATAATTTGTTATATATGTTTAAAAAGACAAGGAATAATGAAGAACTTATCAAATATATTTTAAGTAAAAATACCATTGTTACTGGTGAGTGATTATTTAGAAGAAAAAATTGTTGTTTATATGATAAAGTTTTATGAAAAATATTGTTTTTAGAAATGTGAATAGGGAATAAATGGCTATAAGATGTGATTTATTCCTTTTTGTTTAGAAATAACAATAAAAATGATAGCAAGTAAAATGATATATAAGATGTGAATTTCAAAGAAATATATGTGTACCAAGAATATCTGGAATTTTATCATAGATAAATGGAACTGTATCTTTAGAGAATATAAAGAAGATCAATAAGTTCAAATGAAATATTTTTTTCTAAGAAATCTTTAAAAAATAAGTCCTATGACAAATTGGTCTATATGACAGGTATTCTACTTATAAAAAATACGGAATACAGAGTACTTTGAATATGTTTAAAGAAATTTCCATGAATCAATTCAACGTTATTAGAAAATGATATAGAATTTACTAATTGTGAAGTCCAGAGTTATGTCAAAAGTATAGTATGGATTATCAAAAAATGAAAGAATATTATGATGAATAGAAAATATGATGATTCATAGATTTCAATTGAAATCTATGAAGCTTAGAAAATCTATACTAATATGATTGTTGATGATTTCACATTACTTATTCATTTTGAATATCTAGAATATGATTAAGAAGAAAAGGCTGTTTATATACTAAACTATGAAATCATAGCTTCCTTTATACAATCCATAAAAATACCAGACTGGCAGAAAACAACAAAAGCATTGCGAAACAGACGAGACTTATTGGAAGTACACAGAATCAGTAAACAAGGAAAGTGAGTGAATATATAGTACAAATGCCTTAATCTATACATTGATATTGTCATACTATACAGCAAGAGACTATTATACAGTGATAAGAGAAATATCAAGTAGAGAAGAATATACAAATAAGGTCTTTATTCTATAGAAAGATAAACCAGCAATGGTGGTAGAATTAAATAAGAATGTGAAAACAGTTATTCAGCATATCTATGGTAATCATAAGATATGGCTTTTTAGACATATGAAACTTTTTTAAGATGTTAGTAAAATTTGTCTAAAATTTATATTATAAGGAAATAATAGAAATATATATGATAGAATGTAAAATTTTTAAGATATCAGGGGGGATTTTACAAATTATGTTATTGCTTTATGGGGAAATTTGTGGTATTCTAATTTTCGAGTAGAGGATAATAGTCAGTTATCCTTTATTGAAGAAAAGATTGCTGTTGGGAGAAATCGTTGCTATGTCACGTTTGTCTTAAAGTATGGTCATATGTGATAATTATTGAATATATCAGTATATTCAAT
>Ga0129308_1002207_pt1 | contig 17300 bp, 17 predicted proteins | sample L827metagenome_FD_94440 | JGI IMG/M metagenome (GOLD analysis project Ga0129308, IMG submission 94440) | Ring-tailed lemur group fecal microbial communities from Wisconsin, USA - L827 metagenome | ecosystem: Host-associated > Mammals > Digestive system > Large intestine > Fecal | place: USA...
CAGGTGGCAAAACACGAAAAGAGATACAATAAAACAGCGAAAAGCTGTTTGAACTTCAAGAGTCCGGAACAAGTTGTAGAAGAGTATTTCTCGAAGTGTAACATATGTCTTGACAATTAAGAGATGACAGGAAAAACAGATTTCAAAACCCTTGCAGAAATAACTGCAAGGGTTTATTATATAAAAGACTAGACACCTTTTTATAATAATATTGCTTTGGCGATATTGACGGAGCATCAAAACGTCTTTGATACCGTCTGACACACTTTTTTACGGAGGAGAAAATGGAAATAAAAGCGTTGGAAAAAACAGCGGCAGAGATCAGAGCAGGCATTGTGGAAGCCATTTCGAATGCCGGTTCCGGACATCCGGGCGGTTCTCTTTCTGCTGCAGATATCGTTACTGCACTTTATTTTGATGAAATGAATGTAGATCCGAAAAATCCGAAGATGGAAGGCAGGGACAAATTTATTCTTTCAAAGGGTCATGCCGGTCCGGTACAGTATTCTGCACTGGCTGCAAAAGGCTACTTTTCGAAGGAAGATTTCCTGACGCTCCGGAAAATCGGTTCCAAATTCCAGGGACATCCGGATATGAATAAAGTACCGGGAATCGAAATGTCAACGGGTTCGCTTGGCCAGGGGTTCTCCGTTGCCGGAGGCATGGCAATGGCCAACAAGCTGAATCATGATCCGGGCAGGATTTATGTGCTGCTGGGTGATGGCGAGATTCAGGAAGGAATCATCTGGGAAGCTGCGATGTCCATTCCGCATTATCAGCTGGATAATCTGGTAGCGATTCTCGATCATAACGGACTGCAGATCGACGGCAAAAATGAAGACGTCATGAATGTGGCACCGGTTATCGAAAAATTCCAGGCCTTCGGCTGGAATGTCATTCAGATTGACGGTCATAATTTTGAGGAAATTCTGGACGCTTTCAAGCAGGCAAGAGCATGCAAGGGCAAGCCGACCATGATCGTGGCAGAAACGATCAAGGGCAAAGGTGTGTCCTTCATGGAAGGCAATGCAGGCTGGCATGGAAAGGCTCCGAATGCAGATGAAACAAAGCAGGCGCTTGCAGAACTGGGAGGTGACAGATAATGGCGGATAAGATGGCAACGAGAGAAGCATATGGAAAGACTCTGGTAGAACTGGGCGCCAAGAATCCGAATCTGGTGGTAATGGATGCGGATCTTTCCAAATCAACGAAGACTGCGGACTTTGGAAAAGTATATCCGGAACGCTTTTTCAATATGGGAATCGCAGAGCAGAATCTGTATGGTGCAGCGGCAGGCCTGGCGCTTTCCGGTAAGGTTGTATGTGCAAGCACTTTCGCAATGTTTGCGGCAGGCAGAGCATTTGAGATCATCCGCAACTCGATCGGATATACGAAAGCCAATGTAAAGATCTGTGCAACACATGCGGGAATCACGGTCGGTGAAGACGGCGCGAGCCATCAGACCTTTGAGGACATTGCTCTGATGCGAACGATCCCGGGCATGACGGTGATCAATCCATCTGATGGTGTATCGGCGAAAAAGCTGCTGGAGCAGGCTGTGGAAATGAACGGACCATGCTATGTGCGGCTGGGTCGTGCGGCAGTTCCTGTATTTTACGGAGAAGATGCCGATATTCAGCTCGGCAGGGGCAACGTTGTAAAAGACGGCAAGGATGTGACGATCGTGGCGACGGGCGTCATGGTCAACGAGGCGGCGATCGCAGCGGAAACGCTGGCGGCGGAAGGCATCGATGCCAGAATCATCGACATTCATACCATCAAACCGATTGATGAAGAAATCATCATCAAGGCGGCACAGGAAACAGGCGCGATCGTAACAGCGGAAGAACATTCCGTAATCGGCGGACTGGGCAGTGCCGTGGCAGAAGTTGTCGTAAAGCATGCGCCTGTTAAAATGGCAATGGTGGGACAGAAGGATACTTACGGAGAATCCGGCAAGCCGGATGAGCTGAAGAAAAAATACGGAATGACTGCGGACGATATTGCTGCTGCTGTCAAGTCCGTACTGTAACCATCGAAGGATTTTATAAATCATAGGAATAAACAGCCCCCTGCTGTAATAAGTTCTATTGTAGAAGAACCTGATTACAGAGGGGGTTTTTGGATTGAGTGAGAAAAAAAGTCGCGTACGAAACAGATTGCATGGAAAGAAGCGCAGTGTATTGGCTGCGGCAGTTTTGCTGCTGGCAGCGGCGGCAGGGGTCATCATCGGTACACAGCTTCTGCATGGTGATCAGGAGGTTTCCTTTTCGCAGGTTGAGGAAAGCCAGATCCCAAAGGAAATCGCAACGGATATCATACCGGAATATAAGACGCTGGAACGTGCACTGGCGTGTATGATCGATGATGATGTTTATGTTGTGGTAACGCGGGGAGAAAAACCGACTTCCGGCTTTCAGCTTTCCGTAGAACGGATCGTAATCGAAGAGGAGAATGACAAGAGCAATCTGGCGGTATATGCGAAGTTTACAGATCCGCAGAAAAAAACTGCAATTTCGCAGGTGATTACGTATCCGGTACAGGTGGTCAAAACCGACTTGAAGAAACTTCCGGATACGATAGAGCTCCGGATTCAATACTGAAATCAGAATCAAGACTGAGAGCGGCAGAAAAACAAGTGAGAGAGCTTCACAAAACCATCACTTCGGCAACGCTTTTTACGCTAAATAAGGCGTAATCTAGCATATTTTGTTGAAATCCGCCCCCTATATATTGTATAATAAATCCGTATAAGCAATAGGAAAGAGAGGGGCACTTGATAAATGATTGTATTTGACAATGTCACGAAATATTATAAATCCAATGTCGGCCTTGAAAATGTGTCCATTCGCATTAACAAGGGCGATTTTGTGTTTCTGGTTGGGCCAAGCGGCGCCGGAAAATCCACCTTTGTAAAGTTGATTTTGAAGGAGATCAATGCGGATTCCGGCAGCATTAAAATAAGAGGAAATGAGATCACAACGTTATCGAATCGGATGGTACCGAAGCTGCGCCGAAATGTGGGAATCGTATTTCAGGATTTCCGGCTGCTGCCAAAGAAGACGGTTTACGAGAATGTTGCGTTTGCGATGGAAATCATTCATCAGCCAAGAAAGCTGATCAAGAAATACGTTCCGCAGGTACTCAGCATGGTAGGAATTGCTTCGAAAGCAAATAAATATCCGGACGAGCTTTCTGCAGGGGAACAGCAGCGTGTGGCGATTGCCCGTGCGATCGTCAACAAACCGAGAATTCTGATTGCGGACGAGCCGACCGGTAATCTGGATCCGGATACTGCCTGGGAAATCATGCAGCTGCTGGATCAGATCAATATGAGGGGGACGACGATCCTGATGGTAACCCATGCCAAGGATATCGTGGATAAGATGGGAAAACGTGTTGTTGCCATTGAGAAGGGACGTATCGTAAGAGATGAATTCGGCGCTTACGGATATGAAGAAGCGCTTGCGGATCTGGAGGTATTCGGTGATGATACCATTCAGAGCAGAAGAACCTTCCGCTCCAGATTCAAGAGAGGGGGCGAGGAAGCGTGAAACGATTTTTCTATACATTAAAGCAGGCTTTTCTGCAGTTTCTGAGAAATTTCAATATGTCGCTGGCTTCGATCTTCGCGATTACTGCCATGCTGCTGATTCTGAGCATTTTCTTCATTCTGGTGATCAATGTCAATACAGCGGCACAGACGATTCAGCAGGATTACGATTCGATTGAAATATTCCTGGATGATAAGACGACGGAAGCACAGGCCAATGTAATCATTCAGGATATGAAGCAGAAGCAGGGCGTGGAAGATGCCTTTTATAAGAGCCGTGAAGAGGCTATGACAGAGTTCAAAACACGTTGGGGCGAAAACGGTTACTTGCTGGACAGCCTCAAGGACAACCCTTTGCCGAATTCCGTGGTGATTATGATTTCCGATCTGGAAGCAGCGGATGAACTGGCAGAGGCGGCAGCAGGATATGATGGCGTAGAAGATGTCAAATTCTACAAGGATACGGTGGACAAGCTTCTGAACATTACGAGGTTTGTGCAGATCGCTGCGATTGTTCTGATGATTTTCCTGATCATCGTATCCATCGTGGTTGTGTCGAATACCATCAAATTGACCGTATTTAACAGAGCAGATGAAATCAGTATCATGAAATACGTCGGCGCCACAAACTGGTTTATCCGGGGGCCGTTCCTGGTGGAGGGCATCATCATCGGTGTTGTTTCCGCCGGCATTTCCATCGGCTTGTCGACTCTGCTGTATAAAAAGGTGGTTGAAGTACTGGGCGATCAGATTTTTTCCGTATTGTCCATGCCGATGGTACCGGTAGGATTTTTGGCATATAACTTCACATGGATTTTCCTGGCGCTGGGAATCAGCATCGGTGCCTGCGGCAGTATCATATCCATGCGGAAATTCCTGGATGCATAAAGAAGGGGAGGCTTTTGATTGAGACTTTTTCAGAATAAAACATTTATCATCATCATGATGCTTCTGCTTTCGGTTTCGTTCTGTCTGGAAACAGCGGATGTCAGCGCTGCTTCGCTGAGCGAAATCAGAAAGAAAATTTCGGAAAAGCAGGATCAGCTGGAGGAAGGTCAGAAGGAAGAGAAAAGCCTTGTCTCCGAAATCAGCCAGCTGGAATCGGATATTCAGGAACTGGAAAGCTCTATTTTGAAAAATGAGAGTAAGCTGAAAAAGCTGGTTGCGGAGCTGAAACAGGCAGAAGAAAAGGTTGATACACAGAATACGAATTTGAATGCAAGACTGCGTAACATGTATAAATGCGGCAGCGTAGGATTCATCGATGTCCTGCTGGACTCCGGAAGCTTTTCCGAATTTTTGACGAATCTGGATCTGGTGGAGCGCATTTATTCCAGCGATCAAGATGTGCTGAATGAGCTGCAGGAAGTTTATGATGAAATCGATACCAAGAAAACGGAGGTTGAAACGCTGCAGGAGGAGTTAAAAGATTCCAAGCAGAGCGTGGAAACGAAGAAACAGGAAGTAGAACAGCAGAAAAAAGAGGTTGCAGCATCCAATGCGGAGCTGGAGGAAGAGCTGGATGATCTGGAAGAGGAATCACAGAAAATCACAGCGCTGATCAATGGCAGCGCCAGCACAGGGACTGTTTACAGCGGAGGACAGATGGCCTGGCCTGTGCCGTCCTGCGGCAGCATCAGTTCCCCATTTGGCTATCGAATTCATCCAATTTACGGAACCCGCAGACTGCACAGCGGAATGGATATCCCGGGCTCATACGGAAGCGCTGTGGTAGCGGCAAACCCGGGAACAGTTATTACGGCTGGCTGGAATGGCGGTTACGGAAATTGTGTCATCATTGATCACGGCGGCGGAATCTGTACATTGTATGGTCATAATTCTTCCCTGGTTGTGAGCAGCGGACAGAAGGTAAGCCGCGGACAAACGATCGCCAAGATCGGTTCCACTGGAAATTCCACAGGACCGCATTGTCATTTTGAGGTCAGGGTGAATGGAAATTGCGTAGATCCTAGTCCGTATGTAAGATAGAGAGTCGGAGGTAACGATGAGAGGAAAAACATTTGTACTGATCGTTGCGTGTTTGCTGGCCGCGATGTTTACGGTAGAAACCGTATCGGTCAGCGCAGCATCCATGAAAGAAATCAGAAAAAATATTCAGCAGAAGGAATCTCAGATCAAGGAGAAGAAATCCCAGCTGGCAGAAGGAAAAGAGAAGGAAAAGAGCCTTTCGGCGAAGGTTGCGGAACTGGAAGAACAGGTCAATGAAAAGCAGAGCAGCATTGATGAGCTGGTTGTTGCCATCGCAGAGGGGGAAAAGAAGCTGACCAAGCTGGAGAAGGAATTGAAAAAAGCGGAGAAAAAGGTCGATACACAGAACGATAATCTGGGTGCGCGTCTGCGCAACATGTATAAGAGCGGTTCCGTGGGATTTATCGATGTCCTGCTGGATTCCACGAGTTTCTCTGAGTTTCTGACCAATCTGGATATGGTGGAACGAATCTATACAGGTGATAAAGAGGTTTTAACAGGACTGGAAAAAGCATATGATGAAATAGATCAGAAGAAAAAGGAAGTTGAGGAGCTGCAGACAGAATTGAAGACTTCCAAAACGGTAGCGGAGCAGGAAAAGGAAAATCTGGCTGCAGATCAGAAGGAGGTTGAAAAACAAAAGGAGGAGATTGCCGCCTCCAATGAAGAAACAGAAGCCATGATGGATGCGCTGAACGAGGAAGCCGATGCACTGACGGCGGAATTGGAAAAACGTCAGGAGGAAGAGGAAGCCAAAAAGAAGACTGAGAGCAATTCATCTTCCGGCAGCAGTTCATCTTCCGGCAGTTCGTCCAGCGGCAAATTCATATGGCCGACGCCTTCCTCGCACTATATTACCTCTTATTTCGGATATCGCTATCATCCGATTTCCGGCGTTTACAAGTATCATTCCGGCATGGATATCGGAGCGAGCTATGGAAGCACGGTCGTGGCAACACAGTCCGGAACGGTTATCAAAGCGTGCTGGTATGGCGGGTATGGAAAATGCGTGATGATCGACCACGGCAATGGCTTGGTATCTTTGTATGGTCATAATTCCTCCCTGCTGGTAAGCTACGGACAGCATGTATCGCAGGGGCAGGCAATTGCGAAGGTCGGATCGACCGGCTATTCGACAGGTCCGCACTGTCATTTTGAAGTGAGAAAGAACGGTACGCCGACAGAGCCGCGGGATTATATGTAGCTCTGACGGGACCTGAGTGTTTTATGAAACAAAATCAGACGATTATAAAAGAATTATTGCAGAGACGCGGAATTGTGTCGGATTTCGATATGGAAGAATTTTTATCGGACCGGCCGCAGAGAACTTACGATCCATTCCTGCTTTTGAATATGAAAGCGGGAGTGGATTTGCTGCTGTCAGAGATAAAAGCCGGCACGCGGATCTGCATTTATGGAGATTATGATGCAGATGGCGTCACCTCGATCTGTGTATTATCTTCTGTCATCGGTGCACTGACCGAGCGGTTTACGTACTATATTCCATCCAGATTTACCGAAGGATACGGCTTGAACTGTGAGGCAATCCACCGTTTAAAGGAAGAGGGGATCGGGTTGATCGTGACGGTTGACTGCGGCAGCGTCTCGTATGAGGAAGTGGAATATGCCAAGTCGATCGGCATGAAAATGATTGTTACCGATCATCATAATATCGACGGCAGGAAAGCGGATTGCATTCTCATCAACCCCAAGCAGCAGGAATGCACGTATCCCTTTAAAGGTCTGGCAGGCTGCGGTGTGGCATTTAAGCTGGCACAGGCTGTTCAGCAGACGGCACAGCTTCCGAAATCAGTGCTCAACGCTGCGCTGGATATGGTAGCGGTGGGTACGGTAGCGGACGTTGTTCCGTTATTAGATGAGAATCGGACGCTGGTGAAATATGGGTTGAATAAGATCAACGCCGGTGAACGGTTGTCGCTGCGGCGTCTGATCGAGGGAATTTCTCTGCGGTGGGTGAATTCGGAACATATCGCCTTCGGCATTGCGCCCCATATCAACGCGGCGGGAAGAATGGACAGTGCTTTGGAGGCTGCTCGTCTGTTCCTCAGCGAGGATGAACAGACGATAGAACGGCAGGTGCAGAAGCTGATCTGCTTCAATGCGCAGCGCAAGCAGAAGCAGGAGGAGGCCTATCGAAAATGTCTGGATTTTATTTCTGGAAAGGAATCTTTTATCCTGCTGGAAATGGATGATATTCATGAAGGAATCGCCGGAATTGTTGCCGGAAAAATTAAAGAGAGATTCCATCGTCCGACGGCAATCGTAACACCTTCTGAAGCAGGTTATCTGAAGGGTACCGGCCGCAGCATACCAGGAGTTGATATTTTTGCCCTGCTGAAAAAGCATGAGGAATTATTTGTGCGTTTTGGAGGACATCAGAGCGCCTGTGGCTTTACGATTGCAGAAGAAAAATTACCGCTGCTGCGGGAGGCTGTTCAAGCGGAGCTTGCATTTCTGCTGGATAAAAATCCGGCTCTGTTTCAAAAAACTACAGAATGGGAAATGAAGCTGACACCGGCAGAAGTATCGGTAGGGCTTGCGAAGCTTTTGGAGCAGTTGGAGCCTTTTGGGGAGGGAAACGAGAGCCCTCGTTTTTTACTGGAGCGGGTATGGCCGCAATCTGTGAAATACATGGGTGCAGAGCAGACGCATGCCCGATTTTCTGCTGTAGATGATGACGGCAGCAGAGCAGACTGCGTGCTGTTTCAGACTGCTCAGGAGCATCGGGAAGATTTCTGCGGGCGCTATCCGTTGAATCTGATCGGCAGCATCAGCCTGCAACAATGGCGCGGGCAGGATCGGGTGCAGTTTGTAATTGAGGAGATAGAAAGATGGAACGAAGAAGAAAAAAACAGATTATAAGTGTAATCGCGGCATTTCTGGCGGGATGTCTGATTGCCAGTACCACTACTGTACTGTTTTTGAACGGGGGATTGGGCGGTTCCGTTCGGATCTCCAAGACGGAATATCAGAATATGTACAGCCTGGCGGTTAAATATCAGAAGCTGGAGCAGCTTGCGCAGAATATCAATACATATTACTATCAGGATGTTGCGGAAGAGGATTTACTGAATGGCGCATATAAGGGACTCGTCAACGGTCTGGATGATCCGTATTCTTCCTATATGACAAAGGAGGAATATTCGGACTGGAAGATTTCTGCGACTGGGAAGTACAGTGGGGTCGGTATAACATTTTCGAGAGATGATACAGGTTATGTGATTATCAGAGTCAATAAAGAGTCTCCGGCGGAAAAGGCCGGTCTCAAGCCCGGAGATTATATTCTCAGTGTTGACGGCAAGACATATGAAGATGTGGACATCATGGCGAATGCCATCCGCGGCGACAAAGGCACCAAAGTCAAGCTGGCGTACTATCAGGATGGTAAGGAGCATGAAGTTACGTTAACCAGAACGAATATCGTGCAGCAGAGTGTGGAATATAAAATGCTGGCGGGTGATATCGGCTATATTCAGGTTACTGCTTTTCTGGAAGATACTGCAGAAGATTTTGATGCGGCATTAAGGGCGCTGGAAGAAAAAGGCGTCAAGAAACTGGTTCTGGATCTGCGTGATAATGGAGGCGGACTGGTAGATGCCTGCATTAATATTGCGGACGAATTTCTGGATGAAGGTGTTGTGACTTATGTGGAGGATAAGCAGAAACGAAGAACAGAATACAAGTCGAAAGACGGAAAGACAGATCTGAAGACGGTTGTACTGGTCAATGAAAACAGCGCGAGCGCTTCAGAAATTCTGGCAGGGGCTTTACAGGACAATGAAATTCCACTGGTAGGACAGAAGACTTTTGGAAAAGGCATTATCCAGTCCACGACAGAGCTGGAAGATGGATCGGCGCTGAAATTGACGATCATGCAGTATTTCTCTCCAAAGGGCAGGAAGGTACACCAAACGGGTATCAAGCCGGATTATGTTGTGAAGAATCAGGAAGATTCCAAGGAAGATGCACAGCTGGAAAAGGCGCTTTCGCTGCTGCAGTAAATGCTGCAATCACTTTAAGGTGTTAAAGCAAATTCCTTGACGCTCAAAATGGCTGATGGTATAATTTAAATTGCACAGATGCCATTTCAAGCGGAAAGGAGTCAATGATGGCGTACAATTCAAAATTAAAGAGAGAAGATATTGACGAATTTTTCAAGGCAGTTCTCATGCTGGAAACAGAAGAAGACTGCTATCGGTTCTTTGAAGACATCTGTACGATCAATGAAATTCATGCGATCGCGCAGCGTCTGCAGGTTGCAAAACTGCTGTCTGAAAATAAAACATACAGTGAAATAGAAGTTATGACCAAGGCCTCTACCGCGACGATCAGCAGAATCAACAAGTGTCTGGTATATGGTGCCGACGGTTATAAGCTGATTCTGGACCGCCTGAAAGGTGCAGAGAAAGAGCAGGTATAACAGCAGGGACTCTTTGGGAGGAACTGGAGAACTTTGATTTGGCGGTACGTTTGTTCCGCCAATTTTTATGAGCAGCTATGGAATTATATATTTATGAAAATTACCGGGATATTTATCCGGGACAAAGCGGGCAGAGTCTTACGGATCAGCTGATCCGGGATGCTGCGGAGGACTATGGGATTGAGAACCCCCGCGTTCTGCGTGCAGATGGCGGGAAACCGTATTTGGCGGGAAATCCGGTGTTTCTATCGGTCAGTCACAGCGGTGCGTATTTCGTGTGTCTCTTTGATCAGCTGCCGGTCGGCATCGATGTTCAACAGGAGCGGCGCGTGAAGGCTGCAGTCGCACAGCGCTATTTTACGGAGAAAGAAAATCTCTGGATGCAGAAGCAGGGAGAAAGCGGCTTTTTTCGCCTTTGGACCAGAAAAGAGGCTTATGCCAAATTTCTTGGCAGCGGGCTATCGGAGATCCTGAAGGGAACCAGCGTATTAGGTCGTGAGGATGTGGAGTTTACGGAGTTTCAATTGGAGAAGGGAGTGTATTGTGCATGCTGCAGGAAAAAGAAGATCTGATAACCACTGATGAGCAACATCGCAAAGCAGATTTAAAAAAAGGATATGGTGCGGCGATCTTTTTCTCCGTGCTGGTAGGCTTTTCGTTTCTGGGAATCAAGGTCTGTCAGTCATTTGCGACCAGTTTAAACATTTTATGTTATCGGTATGACTTCGGCCTTTTGGCGATGATTCTGCTGATTGTATTCGGGATCGTAACGATCGACATTCGACATAAACCGAAAAAAATGCTGCTGCTGACAGCGGGGTTTTACGTGGCGTTTATGGCCTTTCAGGTAACCGGGCTGGCCTGGGCAACCTCCGTAGAGGGCTCGATTTTCTTTGCGATTGTTCCGATCCTTGTTAAAATAATCGCTTCTGTTTTTTTGGGCGAAAAATCCACCTGGATACAGAATCTTTTTATCGCGATGACGGTGGTGGCGCTGATCGTGATGATCGTGATGGGAGCCGGAAGCGTCAGTTTGACACCGCTCAGTGTGATTTTACTGTTCCTTTCCAGCGTTTGTATGGCGATCAATAATGTGCTGATGCGTTATGTTCGGAATGATTACACGCCGATTGAGATTACTTTTACGATTATCGTTATGGGCTTTGTGCTGTTCCATATCGCAGCCATCGTTTCCGGAATAGTGACCGGAAGCGGATTGGCAGGATATTTCCAGCCGCTGAAGCATCCGCAGGTATTGATTGCCGGAATTTATCTGGGCGTCGGGTGTATTCTGTTATCGGCGCATTTGATGAGTTATATGCAGAGTAAGATGGAGGCTGTCAAGGCCTCGCTGTTTGGGAATGTATCGACGGCGATTTCCATCGTGGCCGGCGTTGTATTCCTGGGCGAAACACTGCAATGGTATCATATCCTCTGTACGATTTTGATTATTGCTGGTGTTGTGGGATTGAATCTGAGCGGCAGAAGGAAAAAGGAGGATGCGGAACAATGAAGATCAAATTTTTAGTGGATAACAGATCTGGCCATGCGGGACTGGAAAAGGAGCATGGTCTTTCCATCTATCTGGAAGCGGACGGCAGGAAAATTCTGTTCGACGCAGGAGCTTCTGATGCCTGCATCCGAAATGCAGAGGCAATGGGAGTCGATTTGCGTGCAGTGGATCTGGCGGTTGTCAGTCATGGACATTACGATCATACGGGTGGATTTCCGGCATTCTGCAGGATAAATGAAGAGGCTCCGATTTTTATACATAAAAATGCTTTTCGGGATTCTTACGGATATACTTCTGATGGCAGCCGAAAAAAAGATCCTTCCGGGATTCGCTGGACGCAGAGCCAGAAAGAAGCGATGAGGTCTCGATTTATTTTGACGGAGGGACCGGTTGCGATTACGGAGAATATTGTCATCACCGGTACGGTGCCGCTGTCCAAAGGCTTTCATCCGACAGAAACGTTTTATTATCTGAATGAAGATCATGCGGAAACAGAGGATGATTTGTCTCATGAGCAATGTCTGGTGATCCGCGAGGGGGACGGTATTTCGATTTTTTCCGGCTGCTGTCACCGGGGTGTTATCTCGGCATTGGAAGCCGGCATGAAAATGTTTCCGGGAGAAGCGGTCAAACTCTTTGTAGCAGGGATGCATCTTTACAGTACGAGCGAGAAAAATCGGGAACATGTGATTCAGCAGGTTGTAGATCAGGTACTGATCGAGCAGCGAATCAGAAAGCTCATGCCGGTACACTGCACTGGAGAGGCGGCAATTCAGAAACTGGAGCAGGCCTTGGGAACGCAGTGCATTGCGGCAAAGACAGGGGATGAATTCGATGAATGTTAGGGAACGGGCGGTTTCTTATCTGAATCTGAAACCGCGCACCAGAGCACAGGTGAGAACGTATCTGCGGGATAAAGGATTTGAACCTTCGGAGATCGAAGAAACGATTGCGGAGCTGGAGGAATATCATTATCTGGACGATCTGGAGTTTGCAAGACAGTATCTGCAGTATGGATTTGAAAAGGGGCGCGGTATGCTGCGGATCAGGCGGGAGCTTGCGGAAAAGGGTGTTGCTTCCGAAACAGTTCAGATGGCTTGTGATGAACTGGAGGATGAGGAAGCGCTGCCGGATCAGCGAAAGATGGCATTGGAGATTGCAGCGCGGATGGCAGATGGAATTGATCTGGAAACGCTGGATTATTCGGATAAGCAGAAGCTGCAGGCTAAAATCGGCAGGCGGCTTGCCAGTCGTGGTTTTTCATCGGATATCGTATATTCGGTGATCCGGCAGGTAGTAAACGTATGAACTGAATAAAGAAAATATTTTATCAGCGCAGGACTTGTATTCGAATTTTGTTTATGCTAGACTTGAAGAAATCAATCATTTGCCGCCGGGTAAATAAACGTCTTGGCTCATTCCGTTAGGCCTTAGAAGGAATGAGTTCGAAGACGTTTTTTTGTAGAGTTTATAAAGGATGATTCAGGGAAAGCGCGATGGGTGAATGAGCATGCCTAAGGAGGAGAGGTTCAGATGAAATTTCGGGAGTTATTCAGTTATTTTACAAAATTTGAGTGGTGTTTGTGGCTGGGATCACTGGCAGCGATTTTGATGCTGTATTTCGTCGGAAGTCAGCAGGATGTGATCACGCTGATTGCATCTTTGATCGGGGCAACTTCGTTGATCTTTGTGTCGAAAGGAAATGTGGCAGGGCAGTTTTTGATCATCGCATTCAGTTTGCTGTATGCGATGGTGTCCTGGAAGTTTCGCTATTACGGAGAAATGATCACCTATCTGGGAATGACGACTCCAATTGCGATCGTGACCGCTGTTGTGTGGCTCAGGCATCCCTATGAAGAAGGAAAGAGCGAGGTGGAGGTGGCAGGACTGAATGGGAGAAAGACGGCGCTTTTGTTCGTGCTGGCGGCGATCGTAACCCTGGTTTTCTATTTCATCTTGAAATTTTTTGACACAGCAAATCTGGGAATCAGCACCTTATCCGTAACGACCAGTTTTCTGGCGGCCGGTCTGATGTTTCTGCGATCGCCGCATTATGCGACCGGGTATGCGGCCAACGATCTGGTGCTGATCGGAATGTGGATTCTGGCTACGCTGGAAGACCGTTCTTATCTGCCGATGGTACTGTGCTTCTGTATTTTTTTCGTCAATGATCTGTATGGCTTTATCAACTGGCGCAGGATGCAAAACAGGCAGCAAAGAAAAATTAACGATGAAAAAGATGCGGAATCGTGGTATAGTGGGTAGGGAAACCCGGAGGCTGAAAGATATGAGCAGAAAAACGATACTGAATTTAGATTATGCATTGATTCAAGGTACATACTGGACTTTTTACGTTGTGGCGGGGATTTTCGTATCCGTATATATGCTGGGAAAGGGCTACTCCAACACTTCGATCGGGATCGTCATTGCAGTTGGCAACGTTATGGCGGTCTTCCTGCAGGGGATCATTGCCAATATTACGGATAAGGTTGAAAAAATCAATAACATCACGGTCATTCAGGGCTTGCTGGTGCTGCTGATGGTTTTGACGGTGGGCGTACTGGTGATCGATGTCAAATCGGTGATCCTTACGATTGTCTATACTGTTCTGATCGTGGTACATACCGCATTGCACCCCTTTGTCAATGCCTTAAGTTTTACGCTGGGGGAGAGCGGTGAATATGTCAGCTTCGGAATTGCCAGAAGCATTGGATCATTCTGTGCAGCAGTGATGGGCTTGGCAATGGGTTATCTGGTTACGGATTTTGGTGTGAATATGATTCCGCTTTCCGGTGTGGTCACGCTGATTTTTATGGAAGCCGTACTGCTTCTCACCCGACGCCATTATAAAATGATATGTGCAGCACAGCGGGATGCCGGAGAATTGGCGCATGTCCGGGGTTTTTCGGAGGCGGCAGAGACTGCGGATGATGTAGAGGAAGCAGCTGCTGTGTGTGAATTTCAATCGATCAGCTTTTCAGAATTTATTCGGGGAAATTTCCGTTTTGTTCTGCTGAGTACAGGTGTGGTTGCTCTATTTTTCGGCAATGTTATTTTGGAAAATTTCACAATTCAGATCGTTGAAGATATCGGCGGAAATACAGAGCAGATGGGCATTGTGATCTTTGTCATGGCGCTGCTGGAAATGCCGGCGATGCTGTTTTTTGATAAGTTGAAGGAGAAATTTTCTTATGTATTTCTTTTGCGGGTTTCCGCGATCTTTTTTACAATTAAAATTGTTATGATCTATCTGGCTGATTCCATGTTCCTTCTTTATGCTGCGCAGATCAATCAGGTTCTGGGGTATGGTCTGATGTTTCCGGCAATGGTAGGATTTATTGACAGCATCATGTCAAAAGGAGAAGCGGTCAGAGGACAGGCGGTGTTTACCACGGCAATTACAGTCGGGAGTGTTTTGGGATGTGTATTTGGCGGCAGAATACTGGATGTTTTCACTGTCAGGATTCTGCTGTTGATCAGCTCGGTGATTACCCTGATTGGAACGGTGATCATCTGCGCGGCTGTCAAGAAGATAAAATCGGTATAGCATTTCAGAAAGGAAACAAGTATCAATGAGCTACGAACAACAATATCGTGAAAAACTGACGACGGCAGAAGAGGCTGTGAAAATTGTACGATCCGGAGACTGGGTGGATTACTCCTGGTGTGTCAATCATCCCTATGTACTGGATCAGGCGCTGGCCGCCCGTAAGGATGAGCTCGAAGACGTCAAGGTACACGGCAGTACCAGTCTGTGGATGCCGGAGATCTGTAAAGCTGACGATGCAGGGGAACATTTTACCTGGGTTGCCTGGCATACGACGGGAATCGACCGTAAAATTTTCAAAAAAGGCATGGGATATTTCACACCGATGCGCTATTCGGAGCTTCCGCGATTTTACCGGGATCATCTGGAACCTATGGATGTCGTGATGATGCAGGTTCCGCCGATGGATTCGTTCGGGAACTTTTCCTTTTCTGTTTCTCCGTCTCACCTGGCAGAACTGTGTGCCAAGGCAAAGCATATCATCGTGGAAGTCAATGAAAACTTGCCGCGAACCCGCGGCTTATATAATACGGAGCTGCATATCAGCAAGGTGGATGCAATCGTGGAGGGACCGAATCCGCCGCTGCCGCAGATGACGACGCCGCAGCCGACGGAAATCGATCGCAAGGTTGCTTCCTATATCGTGCCGGAGATTCCGGACGGCGCCTGTCTGCAGCTCGGGATCGGCGGGATGCCGAATGCAGTTGGTGAGCTGATTGCGCAGTCCGATCTGCAGGATCTTGGGATCCATACGGAAATGTACATCGATGCGTTTGTAGATATCGCCGAAGCGGGTAAGATTACCGGACGTCGTAAAACAACCGACAGGGGACGTCAGGTCTTTGGTATGGCGGCGGGCACGGATAAGCTCTACCATTACATCGATGAAAATCCCGAGGTGATGGGTGCTCCGGTAGAATATACCAACGATGTACGTGTTATCGCTTCCAATGATCATTTCATTTCCATCAACAATGCCATCGATATCGATCTTTTCACACAGGTCAATGCAGAATCTGCCGGCGTCCGTCATATTTCGGGTACCGGCGGTCAGATGGATTTCGTCATGGGTGCATATTTGTCAAAGGGCGGGAAAAGCTTCATCTGCTTATCGTCCAGTTATACAGATCAGAATGGAACTTTACAAAGCCGTATTCTGCCGACATTGAAGCCGGGTTCCATCTGTACCACACCGCGCAGCGTCGTTCAGTACATCGTTACGGAATACGGCATTGCTGACATGAAGGGCAAAAGTACCTGGCAGCGGGCGGAGGCACTGATTTCACTGGCACATCCGCAATTTCGCGAAGAGCTGATCCGGGAAGCGGAAAAAATGGGAATCTGGAGAAATTCGAATAAACGATAGTTATTTTTTTGCCGGCATCTGCTCCCAGACGGGGTGGGTGCCTTTTTCATACCACAAACTGGCGAGATACAACAGAATCATATCATGAAAAATTCGAAGATCGAGGCCGGTCTGCGCAATGATCTTGCCGATTTTATATTGCACTGTGTTTTTGTGTATGAACAGTTGTCTGGCAATGGCATTGATGGAGCCGTTGTTCTCGTAATAGACCTGAATAAAGCGAACCATTTCCGAAAGATCCTCCTTGCGGCAGGAAGAAAACACTTTTTTCAGCAGATGCTGCTGATGTGTTTTGGAGGTATCAGCAAAGATTACTTCCAGCAGGACTTCGTCATAGAGAATGATGCCGGAATGCAGCTGATGTTGTTTTTGCTGCAGTGTTTTCAGCGCCTGCTGATAAGAGGTGACCGCTGTGACAAAGGTTTCGCTGCTGTTGCCGATTGTAAAGAGGAAATCCGCAGCAGAATAACTCCGGCTGAATTGGGACTGAATATAGCTCCTGCATTTTTCGGCTGTCGGGAAATTTCCAATGATGATCCCCAGATTATCACGAACTGTGGAAACGATTCCGGCACGCTGAAAGCAGCTTTCTGTAAAATCGGAAAGGAGGTGCTCAGGTCTGTCCGGTGACAGCGCGGCGAGTGCGACGGTGATCGGCTTGTTTGGATGGATGCCGTATTTATGCAGGAACTGTTCGATTTCCTGCGGTGCATCGATTTCTCCGTTCAGCCAGTCGTTGATAAAAAGCATTTTTTCCTGTTCTTTGCGGCTGTGCTTCTGCAGTCTGGAAAGATCCTTGACGAGCATTTCTGTCATTTTTTTGATCAGACGTGCATAGTGGATGGTTTCTTCTACATCTCCGGTGATTCCGACAACGCCGATGATATCTTC
>Ga0129308_1002209_pt1 | contig 17298 bp, 10 predicted proteins | sample L827metagenome_FD_94440 | JGI IMG/M metagenome (GOLD analysis project Ga0129308, IMG submission 94440) | Ring-tailed lemur group fecal microbial communities from Wisconsin, USA - L827 metagenome | ecosystem: Host-associated > Mammals > Digestive system > Large intestine > Fecal | place: USA...
ATTACAGCGTGAATAATAAGGCGGATATTGTGAAGGCCGTTATCCGGATCGGGGAATAAGTTCAGAATCAGACAAAAGTAACAGACCGGGGCGAAAGCCCCGGTTTTATATTCTGAATTTTATTGCGGCGGCTTTGCCTGAGGAAGCCCGTTGGCGAGCTGCCACTGTCTGGGGCTCACTCCGAACCGTGCGCGGAAGATTTTGTGAAAATACGTTGTGGAGTGATATCCTGTGCTTACTGCAATTTCGTCAAGGGAAAGCTCAGGCTGTGTCTGCAGCAGTCTGCATGCCTGCTGCATCCGGACATTGGTAAGATACTGAACCAGTGTGGAGCCGGTTTCCTTTTTGAAAATGTAGCTTAAGTAGCTGGAATTCATAGACAGCATCTCCGCAATCTGGTCCAGCGAAAGATCCTCCTGATAATGTGCGTCAATATACCGGCAGGCAGAGGCAATTTTGGGAGAGGAGCTTGCGTGCTCCGATTGGGAAAAGGAATCATACCAGCAATTCAGAATCTTTTTTACGAGGTTCACAAGCGCTTTTTTGGTGCGGAGAGAAGCGTCAGGCTGCGGCTGATAAAATTGTCTGATCAGATCAGCGGGCAGATTGATATCCGAAACAAGAAGATACGCGGAAAAGATTTCTGTAAAAATCAGCGGGTAACAGAATTTTTTGGGCGTAGCTTCGCAGAGCTCCTGAATATAGTCCTCAATGCTGCATTCAAACGTGATGACACGGATGGCCGGGAACAGGGTGCGTGCAGCGAGCGATTGTCTGATATGTTCCTGGATATCTGTAAAATCCGGAAGGAGGGAGAGCACCATCTCGCTTACGGCCTCCTGATAACGGACTGAAATGGCTCCGATTGCATCTGTTTTTCCGGAAACGGAAGTAAAGAACGAGCAGCCCCAGAATGCGTTTCCCATGATGCCTGACAGAATGGAGCGCACTCCGTCCGTCTGAATTTTTTCCGGATAGTTCAGCAGGTAAATCGTGCGCGAATTCAGCGCAAAAACGTATACCGTATCAAAGTACTGCGTCAGAAGCCTGCGGATTTCGCCCGTATCGGAGGAAAACGTATTTACGGCGCACAGGCAGAATGCAGGATCCGGAAAAATCTGCTCCAGCTCCTTAACGGAAAAATCTGTTTTGGAACTGTTCTGCCCTTTAAAAAGAAGAAGCTGAATGCGCAGAAGGATGTGGGAAATATGCTTTTCCTTCTCGGCCGCAAGCTCCCGAAGGCGTCTGATCAGGAGGGATTTATCGACCGGCTTCATCAGATAATCCGCAATATGAAGCCGGAGCGCCTGTTTCAGATAGTCATATTCATCATATCCGCTGCAGATAATGAAATGGCAGCGGGGATAACGGGACCGGATTTGCTCAATCATCGTAAATCCGTTCACTTCAGGCATATTGATATCCGTAATCACAACGTCGGGCCGGTAAGAGTCCAGCTTTTCCAACGCTTCTGAAGCGTCCATTACAGCAACAATTTTTAATTCCACCTCGGTTTGCTCTCTGAGAATAATCTCCAGACCTTTCAGAACAAGATATTCATCATCGACAAGTAAAACATTCAGTGCCATAAGCCTCTCCCCAATTAACGATGTACACGTATGCTGCAGACGGTTTCTTCCCAGGGCCTGCTTTCAATAGAAAAAAGATAGTTTTCCCCGTAAAACAGCTTCAGGCGGTCGCTGATATTGAAAATACTGCGGCCATTATTTTCACTCTGCATATGTTTCCGCTCCTCAGGATGGTCGAGGAGATAATGAAGTTCACGGAGCCGCTCCGGAGATATTCCGGGGCCTGTGTTTTTGACCGTGATGAGCATATCCGTCTGAATCGGTGAGACGGATATGGAAATGTGGATAAAATCCTTGCACTTACTGATGTTGTGGGAGAACACATTCTCTACCATGCTGAAAATCGCAAATTTGGGGCATCTCCACTTGTCATTCAGTTCAGGGATATCCCATTTGACATCAAAGCGGTTGTTCAGCCGTTTCTCCTGGATGGACAAATACTGGCGGATAATATCCAGCTCCCGGGTGATTGGAACCAGATATTCGCGTGACAGGGAATAGCGCATCAGATTACTGAACGAAAAGGTGATTTCGGAAATCAGTGTCTGATGGTTCATTTCGGCAATCATGCGGATACTCTCCAGTGTCCCATAGAAAAAATGCGGATTTAACTGTGCCTGAAGCGATTCGATCTGTGCATTTTTCAGTTGGAGTTCGCTGTTGAGCAGACTGTCGGACAGCTCGTTGATATGGCCTGCCATCTGGTTGAAAGCGAGCGTGAGGTCCCCCGTTTCATCGGGAGAAATTTTCCCGGTGTACAGAGTGAGGCGCGGTTCATTCTGCCGGTTCATGTGCTCGCTGAGCTGCACAACATTGCGCATGGCGCGGAATACAACACAAAATGCTGCAATGCTTGCAATAATCAAAAGAAGGCCGGAAATCAGGAGACTCCAGACAAAGGGCTTGTAGGAAAACAATGTGCCGCTTCCCGGCGTGATTTTAATAATGTGGAAATAACCGCGGTCGAGCGAAAAGCTGCTGATAACGCATTGCTTCTCCTCATCTAAAATAATATCCGGGCTTTCCCTGGAACCGGATGCAAGCAACTCTTTTTCGTACAAAGGCAGGCAGCCGGATACTTCATTCTCATTATATCGAAAAAGAAGCTCATCGTTCAGATAGACATAGATTGCGGAGTCCGGCATTTCGAGCGCATACTGGTCAAACAGGAGGCTGTTGTAGTTTATTTTCAGGATTCCGGTAAATTTGCGCATCGGAGGATTGGTGAAGCCGATATAAAATACCGGAGTCATCCGGCTGCCGTCAGATTCAGCCTGCCAGAGTCCTTCGAGCACAGGCGGATACGGATTTTCCGGGAAGGGCTGCTCATCCATAGGCTGAAATTCTTTCAGGATCCGTGCGGCAGTTTTGTTTTCCGTATAAATGGAAATCCCCTCTATATTCTGATCATAGAGACGAATTTGGCTCAGCAGAGAGTGAATCTGCGTATTATAAGCATAGACAAGCCTGAGTTCCGAGGTATAGATATTATGAAGCAGTTGGCAAAGCTCATAGTCCGGCTGAAGCTGGGTAAAGTATTGATGTACATTCTCAAGCTGGCTTTCGAGGGAATTCTGTTCCATCATAAGCGCAGACATCCGGTCGGTCGTGTATTCCTTTATCCGCTGATTTGCATAGAAATGATAAATCATGCTGCTTAAAAGCACGATCGGGATAAAAATCGCAAAGAGGTAGCAGATAATAAAGCGTGTCAGGAGCTTGGGATGTTTGGAACGCATACGGAGGCCTCCTTCGGATGATAGTCGGTGACAAAAATAATTATAATACGAAAAGCAGGAAAAGAAAATACGGATAAGGAATGCCGGATTGTGAAAATAATTTGGAAAATGAACTTTTTTTGGATAAGCCGGGAGGGAGGATGCGGAAAACATAAAAAAAGTGCAGTTTGTACAAAAAATATATACATGAAAGATTTTGAGAGTGAACAATAGACAAAAACCACAAAAAAACTTTCTCTTTTCAGAAAAATCTATGCGAATATAATAAAGACAAAGAGAGAAAGGAGGAATTCAGTTGAAAAAAACGCGGTCTCTAAGGAAAGGCTTTACGAAGTTTAAAAGGCAGAAGGAGCTGCAGATTTTTGCACTGGCGGGAATCGGTTATCTGTTTATTTTCTCCATTATTCCGATGTTTGGAATTATTCTGGCATTCAAGTCCTATAAGATTACGACCGGTATCCAGGGAATCTTTACAAGTGAATGGGTGGGACTGCAGTACTTTAAGGAATTTTTTACCGATTACCGTTTCGGAGAGCTGCTGAGAAATACGGTTGTGCTGAGCACGCTCAAAATGATATTCGCGTTTCCGGTGCCGATTATTCTGGCTATTCTGATTTCGGAATGTCACAGTAAGGTGTTCAAGCGTACCATCCAGACCGTGAGTTATCTCCCGAATTTTGTATCGTGGGTTCTTGTCTATGGTATCAGCAGCGCGCTGCTGTCGCAGGGAAGCGGAGTCATCAACCAGATCCTGACGGAGCTTGGCATCGTGAAGACCGGGATTCCGTTTTTGACGGATCCGGATTATTTCTGGGGGACGTCAGTGGTTCTTTCCATATGGAAAAGCTCCGGATGGTGGGCGATTATTTTCCTCGCCGCTATTTCAGGAATTGACAGCACGCTTTATGAAGCGGCAAGTATCGATGGGGCAGGAAGACTGAAACGGATCTGGTACATTACGCTTCCGGGGATTAAAGGTTCCATTGTGACGGTGCTGATCCTGTCCATCGGCAGCTTTCTTGGCGGCGGTATGGTCGGATCGAACTTTGAGCAGTCCTTCCTGATGGGAAATACGGTGAATAATGCCACGTCGGAGATCATTCAGACGTACGCGTTCAAGATGGGAATGGCGCAGGGAAGATTTTCCTATGCGACAGCCGTGGATCTGGTACAGTCAATGATTTCCATTGTGCTGATTCTGATCAGCAATAAGGTCGCGAAAAAGGTGTCCGGAGAAGGGCTGTTCTGATGAGGGGGAATTGATATGAAAAAGAGAATAACAGAAGACAGAGTTGTCGACATAGTTGTGTACATATTACTTGCCCTGATTGGAATTGTGACGCTTTATCCATTTTACTACACCATCATCTGTTCCTTCAATGACGGGCTGGATCTGATGAAAGGCGGAGTCTATCTGTGGCCAAGAAAATTTACGCTGGCAAATTATAAGCTGTTTCTGGAGGATGCGGACTGGATCCATGCTTTCTGGGTTTCAGTCGCAAAAACGGTAATCGGTACGGGGCTTTGTACCGTGTTTACCAGTATGTTCAGCTATGCGTTATCGCGGAAAAATCTGATGTTCAAAAAAGCATACCGGTTTATCGTGGTGTTCACGATGTACTTTTCAGGTGGATTGATTCCGTATTATATACTTTTGAAGGAGCTTCATCTGCTGAATACGTTCTGGGTATATGTGATTCCGGGAATGGTGAATGGCTTTTTTGTTATGACGGGGATCAATTTCTTCGGTTCCATTCCGGAGACCATTCTGGAGTCCGCGAGGATTGACGGCGCATCAGAGTTCAGTATCCTGACGAAAATTGTGCTTCCGGTGTCCAAGCCGTTCCTCGCGACGCTGGCGCTGTTTGCCGCAGTAGGTCAGTGGAACAGTTGGCTGGATTCGGCATACTATGTGCGCGACAACGAATTGAGAACGATGTCGTACAAAATGATGACGACGATTAACCAGACGCTTGCCTCCGCGGCGAATGCGGACGCGGCAGGACAGATGTCCCAGGCAAATACGGCGACTACATTTACGGTACAGGCCACGGCGATGGTGGTCTCGATGCTGCCGATCATGTGCGTGTACCCGTTCCTGCAGAAATATTTCGTACAGGGAATGATGATCGGGGCGGTAAAGGAGTAAAGGAAAGGATGATAATTAGCGGCAATACATGCCGCTGAAAATAAAGGAGGAAAAGCAATGAAAAAAAGAATGATCGCACTGACAATGGCGGCCGCAATGGTGGTTCCGCTTGCTACACAGACAACGGTGCTGGCTGACGAAGCGCCGACTCTGACCATTTTTGTTGACGAAACATGGTGGCCGTATGACACATGGGAGGGCGCGGTTCCGGAGGAATTTGAGTCCCGGCTCGGCGTAAATATTGAGGTGATCCGCGCGGCGGACGACAATCAGCTTGCATTAATGGTATCCAGCGGGGATATGCCGGATATGATCTGCTCCTCCCGGTACCAGTATCTTGCGGATTCGTCCGTATGCTATCCGCTGGACGAGCTGATGGCTGAGTATCCGGATGTTGAATTTGCACCGGATGAAGCGTATCAGTTTGTAAATAAGGCTGCGGACGGTCATTTCTATACCATCGGCTGCGGTTTCTCGCCGGATTATGAGTATGCAAAATGGGATAAGATCCTCACGGAGGGCCCGGGATTTATGTACCGTCAGGATATCGCGGATGAACTCGGACTGAAATTTGAAACCTTGGAGGATATCGACGCCGCATTTGCCGCGGTCAAAGAGGCATATCCGGATATGACCGTATGTTCCTTCAACTGTGCACATAAGTTCAACTGGCTGCTTCAGCAGATGGGGCTTAAGAATGCTGATTACTATGAGACGGAAGACGGAACACTGAAATGGTGGCTGGAGCAGGAAGGGCTGCTTGATTTCTACAAGAAGGTAAATGAGTGGTACCGGAACGGCTATATCTCTGCAGAAAACTTTGCTTATCAGTCTGAGGATGAGACGAAGGAGGTCTGTGTGAGCGGCAAGGTATTTGCGAATTTTGGCTATGATAATCACGCGGATAACTATAATACGGCGATTGGTGTGAACGGTGATGCGTTCAGATTCAGCCTCGTAACGGATGAGCTGAGTGAAAACTGCAAGAACTTCAACACAGGCTGCGGCGGCCGTGGTCTTTACATTACACGTTCCTGTGAAAATGTTGAGGCGGCTTATAAGACTCTGGCATATGCATACGGCGACGAAGGTATGAAGCTTCTCATGTGGGGAATTGAGGGAGAAGACTATACGCTGGATGAAGCGGGATATCCGACCTTCACCTATGATTTCCAGGGCGACAATAATGTGCTTCAGCCGAGAGGACTGAAATACTGGGGCTGGCTGGTACACAACGCTATCGTTACAAGTATTGCGGAAGCGACCTCTGATTCCCAGACGGCGCTTGACAGAAAGAACCTGAGCGCTCATCTTGTGGCAAATCCTGTGATCGGAATGATCCGCTTTGAGACGGATTCCGCTGAAGCGAACATCAAGGCAAAGCTCGACGAGATGGTAAAGAATCAGGAAACCAATATTTTCATGGCGGATTCGGAGGAAGCCTGTGAGGCGGCATTCAATGAGATGCTGGAGCTGGCAAATCAGATCGGCATGGAGCAGTTGGTTACATTTGCGAATGAGTCTTATCCGGAGCTCAAAGCCGCATATGACGAGATCCTTGCAGCCGCGACTGCTGAATAAGGAACGGTATTGTTGATACCCAGGTCCTGTCATTGCTCTATAGCTGCGGGAGAATGAAATTCAATGACAGGATTTGTTCAGAAATAAGTTGATGCAGAGGGCAGAATCTATATAATAGAAGATAGATTCTGCCTTTTGGCAGGAGAGACAGGAGGATACGAAATGTACAATATGCAGCCATATCTTGACAAAATTGACGAGGTGATCGCGCAGGGCCCGTTCAAGGACACCTGGGAATCCCTGTCCGCATACCGCGTGCCGCAGTGGTATAAGAATGAAAAATTCGGTATTTTCATCCACTGGGGCGTCTACAGCGTACCGGCGTTTGGGAGCGAGTGGTATTCCAGATGTATGTACATCCAGGGCTCGCCGGAGTATGAGCACCATATCAAAACGTACGGCCCGCAGAAGGAATTCGGCTACAAGGATTTCATTCCGATGTTTACGGCGGAGAAGTTCGATCCGGAAGCGTGGGCGGAGCTGTTCGCAGCGTCCGGGGCGAAGCACGTGGTTCCGGTTGCGGAGCATCACGACGGCTTCCAGATGTACCGCAGTGAGATTTCGCACTGGAACGCGTATGAGATGGGGCCGGAGAGGGATGTGCTCGGCGAGCTGAAGGAGAAATTTGCCGAAAAGGGCATGAGGACGGGCGCGTCCAGCCATCGTATCGAGCACTGGTTCTTCATGGGGCACGGGAAGGAGTTTGACAGCGACATCAAAGATCCGATGGAACGTGGAGACTTTTACTGGCCTGCCAACAGGGAGCCGGACCATCAGGATCTGTTCAGCGAGCCCGTGCCTACTGAGGAATTTCTGCAGGACTGGCTGGTACGCACCTGCGAGATCATTGACCGCTACCGTCCGTGTATGCTGTACTTTGACTGGTGGATCCAGCACAGCGCGGCGAAGCCGTACCTGAAAAAGCTCGCCGCATATTATTACAACCGCGCCGCACAGTGGGGGACGGAGGTTGTCATCACGTATAAGCACGATGCGTTCCGCTTCGGTACGGCGGTGCCGGATGTGGAGCGCGGCCAGTTCGCGGATATGAAGCCGTATTTCTGGCAGACGGATACGGCGATTGCACTGAATTCGTGGTGCTATACCGAGAATAATGATTTCCGGCCTTACGAAGAAATCCTGCAGGACCTGGTCGATATCGTGAGTAAGAACGGCTGCCTGCTCCTGAACGTAGGCCCGAAGGCGGACGGAACGATTTCTGCAGAGGACGAGGCAGTCCTGCGCGGCATCGGCGCATGGCTTGAGGTAAACGGAGAGGCGATTTACAATACGGATATCTGGCGGCAGTACGGGGAAGGTCCGACCAGGATCGTGGAAGGTCAGTTTGCCGACGGGATCAAGAAGAATTTCACGCCGGAGGACATCCGGTTCACGGTTGGCGGCGGCTATCTGTATGCGACTGCGCTGAAATGCAGTGAGAACGGGACATACTGTATCCGCTCGCTCGCCACGCAGGATGCCTCCAAACTGGCGAACTTCCACGGGATCATCCATGATGTGGCGGTGCTCGGGTGCGACGAAGCGCCCGTATGGAGCCGCGATGCAGAAGGACTCCACATTCAGACCGCGATGAGGAGCAATACGCCGGTCGTGTTCCGGATTACAGTGGATTGAGGAGATCAGAAAAGGCGGAGCTGTTCGTGTCAGAGCAGCTCCTTTGTCCTCCGTGCAAGATACAGAGGGAGATTTGTGATCGCTCCGTCCGTCCGGTAACCACGTCTCGAAAAGCGGATTGCATGCTCTGGCTGGTGAACGGCAATATATTTTTTGAAAGACGGCGCAGATTTGTCTTCTCCGCTCTTGGCCTCGATTGGAATAATCTCCGTACCGTACTGGAGCACGAAATCAATCTCACTGTTCTTGTCGGAATAGTAGTGAGGCTCGATATCAAATTGACCGCGAAGCTGCTGCAGGACATAGTTTTCGGTGAGCGGCCCCTTGAACTGATAATCCATTTTCAGGAGGATTGCACTGTTGTCGATACCGGCCATATGCTTGAGAAGCCCGGTGTCGAAAACGAAGAGCTTAAACTGATCCAGCTTCCGAAAGGCGGAAAGCGGGTGCTCCATTTTGGAAACATTGTATACGCGGTTGAGCATACCGGCGGAGACAAGCCACTCGATTGCTTCCTCAAAATCCCGCGCCCTGCCGCCCTCCCGGACAGCTCCGTACATGAATTTTTCGTTCGGCTTGGCAAGCTGTGCCACGATGCTGCGGAAGACCATGAGAATGCGTCCGCTGTTTACCTTGCCGTTGTGCTTGGAAAAGTCATTCTCATAAATTTCTATGAGCTCACCCTGAATCCGGGCTACTTTTGCCGGATCTCTGTATTTTACCCACGAAGAGACACATTCGGGCATGCCTCCGATAATGAGATAGCTGTTGTATGCATCGAGCAGCCGGTTGTGAAAAATTTCCTCGATCTGCTGATTCTTCCTAATGCTCTGATAAAAAGCATAGAGAGCGGGCTCCACGGCATCGAGATACTCGTCAAAAGTAAGCGGACAGATATGAAGCAGATTCACCATTCCGACCGGATAGGACTTTGGCTGTGCGAGGAGCGTGCCGAGTAAGCTGCCTGCAGCGATTACGTGATAGTCGTTTGCTTTTTCCTTGAAGTATTTGAGCGCGTTCAGAGCCTCCGGGCATTCCTGAACCTCATCAAAAATGATCAGCGTTTCTCCCGGCAAAATCTTTTCCCCGGCGATCATGGACAGAAGTTCGATGATGCGGTGAGGATTTTTGTTTGTCTGGAAAATGGATTTCAGTTCTTCCTCCTCGTCAAAGTTGAAATAGACATAGCTCTTATAATATTTCTGCCCAAATTCCTTCATAAGCCACGTCTTGCCGACCTGACGTGCGCCTTTCAGAACCATTGGTTTACGTTCCTCACTGGATTTCCAATTTATTAAATCCTGGATTGCGTTGCGTTTCAGAGGAATCACCGTCCTTTCTGTTTGCTGATATCAGAATAACACATTTTTCTGAGATTTCAACATGGATTCTGCACGTTTTTCTGTAAGTGTCAGTTGCTATTATATATATGTAAAGTTATAATGAAGGAAAAGTGTTACTGGTCACGAAGTGAACAGAAACGGAAAAGTCAGGTCGAACATCGGATAAGCTGTGGGAAAAAATCAGGTGAAGGAAGAGACGTATGAAGAAAAGCAAAGTACCTGTATCTGCTGAGGATACAATAAGCAAAGTAAAAAATCTGCAATATGACAAACAGGTGTGGCTGTATGAACAGTCGGAGGATAAAAGATACCGGTATGTTATCGGGAAAAGGGGGAAGAATCCCTTGATTTGTATTGGAGTGAATCCGAGTACGGCTTCTCCGGAGGATTTAGATCCGACGATGAAAACCGTGGAGCGGATTGCCGGGCGAAAAGGGTATGAAGGCTATATTATGCTGAATCTGTATCCCATGAGGGCCACGAATCCACAAAGCATGGACAAAAAGATGGATGAATCGGCTGCATCATGCAATCTGAACGTGATTGAAGAGATATTGAAAGACGGAGAATTTGACATATGGGCTGCATGGGGAACCCTGATTGAGACAAAGCAATATTTGAAAGACTGTCTGGAAGGGATTGTGAAAATTGCGGAGAAATACGGTTGTCACTGGTATACGATCGGGGAAAGGACAAAAGCCGGGCATCCGCATCATCCGCTGTATCTGAGAAGAGATGTGGAAATGGAACCATTTGATGTGAGGGAATATCTGGATGGCCGGTAAATTTCGATGAAACTTTACAGTAATGGTCGGCAGTTATACGGGGTACAGTCTTAACTGATAGGTCTGCCGTGGCCCAGAGGGTTAAATTTACGTGCTTACACAGAATTAATGCTTGACAACAATCACTAAACATAATAAAATACATCTCATAAACTATTTATTTCTGCGTGCGGCGAGTCAGGTGCCATGCTTGCATGGATATCTGGCTGCTGCCGCGGGAGTCTTTGATTCTGATTGGGTGAGATTCATTTCGAGAGATATTTTCAGACAAATTTCCATATGACAGGCTATCCTGAGAGAAGGTGGGATTATTCAGGAGAGCAGGCTCAGGCTGCCAGAGGGGATGCCGGTTGGCGGCTGTTATCAGATTGTGCGGTGCCTGGGAAGCGGCGGAGAGGGAACGGTTTATCTGGTGCGCCATCTGCCGACGGAGCAGCTTCGCGCGGCGAAGGCGCTGCGGACTGCTTTTTCAGGCAATCGCCTGCATGAACTGAATATGATGAAGAAGCTGCATCATCCTGCATTGCCGCAGGTGCTTGATGTATTTGAGGCGGAGGACTGCCTCTGGCTGGTTATGGAGTATGTGCGCGGGCGCAGCCTGCGGGAGCTTGGCGGCGGGACGATGGACGGCGGTCAGTTTTATTCGGTTGCCAGACAGCTTGCGCAGGTGCTCGTCTACCTGCACACGCGGCCGGTCCCTGTGCTGCATCTGGACATCAAGCCGTCGAATATTCTGCTGCGCCCGGACGGCAGCCTTGTGCTGATTGATTTCGGTACGGCAATGAGGGAGGACCGGAGTCTTGGCGAGGAGTACTGCCTGGGGACGCAGGGGTATGCTGCGCCCGAGCAGCAGAGTACGGAGGAGAAGCCGGATGCCCGCAGTGACATTTACGGGTTCGGGGCGCTGATGCATTTCTGCCTGTTCGGGTATGCTCCGGGAGGAAAAGCTGCGGCTTGTGGCCGGAAGCACCACGGTGGCATTTTCGCTGGAATGCGGGATGCGAAAACAGGGAAGGCCGGAGGCTGCGGGGAGAAGCGCCCCGGTGATATTGTTGCTGCAATACCTGGAACGAAAAGGGAGAAGGCTGTATGCCGGGGATGGAAGCGCCAGGCGGTCCGGCTTTTGGAGCGCTGCCTGCAGCCGGTGATGGTGAAGCGTTATCCGGACAGTCCGACATTGCTTCGGGCGGTCATACGTGAGGAGAAGCGGTATTTCAGGCGGAGACATGCGAAGCATTGCGCCGCTGCTGCCGCGCTTCTGGCGGTTGTGCTGGGATTTTCGTTCACCAACCTGACCGGGAGTAGTCAGGAGCAGATGCAGAAGCGTGAGGAGGAGTACCGGAAGCTGATCGATATGGCGGGGACACTGGGGCTTGAGCAGGCTTTTGACTGCTACGGCAGGGCGGCTGCGCTTGAACCGGGAGATGGTTCCTGGGGGCAGGCGCTTCTGGACCGCATTCTGGAGGATTATCGGTTCAGCCTCGAGGAAGAAGCAGGGGTGAAGGAGCAGATTTTCCGGGTGCTGCCGGGGAACGGGGAGACGGTTCTGGAGCAGCTTGAGGCATCGGCGGAGCAGTTCGGAGGGTTCGCGTACCGTATGGGACTTGCCTACTGGTATTTCTATGAGGGAAGCGGAGGCCGCGCCGCGGCATGCCAGTGGTTTGAAAAGGCGGTGGCGGCGGGGGAGAGCTTGAGCGGACAGGTAATTTCGAATGAACCGGATGCAGGCCGGAAACCGGAGATTGTGGATGGGACAGAGGCTGCAGACGAAATCGAAGTGTCGGGGAATCAGGCATCCGTGAAAAAGCGGGCGGCCGCACGCGAACCGGAGTGGCTTGCCTCCGCCATCGTGCACGCGCGGATCGGCGCTTACTATGACAAGCTGGGGAAGCTGGATGAGAACGGTGAGCGTCAGGCGGAGTACTGGACTTTCTGGTGTGACCTGAAGGAGCTTTGGCAGCTTGAAGAACTGAGACTGGAGAACCCGGAGATCGGGAGACAGATTGCAAAGGAGCTGCTTGGATGCATCATTATGCAGACGAAGGAACTGCAGGTGCACGGCGAGACGAAAGAGGCCGCGAGTCAGATCATCGGGGACATTGAAGGCCAGTGCAGGGCAGAGGATAACACTCAGGAGGGTGGAGAGGAAGAGTCAACAGGTAGACAGTTTACGGATATGAATGAGTCGGATACCGTATTGTCTGATCAGTGCGAGGCTGCAAGGGAGGCGCTTGAACGGGCATATGGAGCAGACGGGCGTGATTAGAAATAATGAAGGATAGATTTCGTCCAGGTTGGAAAGCAGGCTCACAGATGCGGAGACAGAGAAAGATGGACAGAAGTGGAGGATAGAATATGCGGGATAGACAGAATCAGAAAGACAGGTCAGGGAGCAGACGGGCAGATGCAGGAGTGAGCGGAATAGCTGACAGAGAAGGAGGGCAGGATATGCGGGAAAATCAGGATAAGGAAGAACAGACGAGAAGACTGGTCGGTGATGATAGGATTGGAAGCAGAGTAGATTCAGGAAAAATTTTGAGGAATAAAGAGTCAGGAAAGTCCGTTCAGAGAACAGTGAAGAAAAAATTTCCGGTTGCGGCGGCAGGATTGGCGGCCGGTTCGGTGGTGTGCGTGGCACTGTGCCTCCTGGCATCAGAATGGTCTTCCGGCCGGGAAGGGCCATTTGCGTTTGCGTCGGCACAGGCGGAGGAATGGCTTGAAAATATGCTGACGGAGGCCGGGACGCGGGAGCAGGCGGACGCTTCAGGAAGTGTGCCGGGTGTCCAGGAACAGCCAGGGATGAATGCGGACGTGTCAGGCGGCGGGGAAGAAATGCCGGACGGCTGGGGTAATGCCATAGAAAGTGAGTCTGAGAGTGAATCCGAGAGCGAATCCGGGAGCGGGACGGGAGCTTTTGATCAGACGGAGATGTGGCCGGAGGATCAATCGGAGAGTACGGTTCAGACGGAGCCACAACCTGTAGAAACAGAACTACCATTGGAGACCGAACTTCCGCAGGAGTCAGAACTCCCTGAACAGTCGGAACCGCAGTCAGAGAGTAAGTCTCAGACGGAGCCGCAACCCATAGAAACAGAATTACCATTGGAGACCGAGCTTCCGCGGGAGTCAGAACTCCCTGAGCAGTCGGAACCGCAGTCAGAGAGTATGTCTCAGACGGAGCCACAGCCTATCGAAACAGAATTACCATTGGAGACCGAACTTCCGCAGGAGTCAGAACTACCTGAGCAGTCGGAATCTCAGTCGGAGAGCACGTCTCAGACGGAGCCACAGCCTATCGAAACAGAACTACTGTTGGAGCCCGAGCTTCCGCAGGAGTCAGAACTACCTGAGCATACGGAACCTCAGTCGGAGAGCACGTCTCAGACGGAGCCACAGCCTATCGAAACAGAACTACCGTTAGAGCTCGAGCTTCCGCAGGAGTCAGAACTACCTGAGCATACGGAACTTCAGTCGGAGAGTACGGCTCAGACGGAGTCACAACCCATCGAAACAGAATTACCATTGGAGACTGAGCTTCCGCAGGAGTCAGAACTCCCTGAACAGTCGGAACCGCAGTCAGAGAGTACGTCTCAGACGGAGCCGCAACCCATAGAAACAGAATTACTGTTGGAGACTGAACTTCCACAGGAGTCAGAACTCCCTGAACAGTCGGAACCGCAGTCAGAGAGCACGTCTCAGACGGAGCCACAACCTGTGGAAACAGAAGTACCGCCAGAGACCGAGTTTTCGCCTGCACCCGAGTTCCCCCCAGAAACCGAACTTCCTCCAGCGCCCGAACTCCCTCCAGAAACCGAGTTCCCTCCAGAAACCGAGCTTCCCCCAGAAACCGAGTTCCTTCCAGAAACGGAACGCAAACCTCAGAAGATCGAGCGCGGGCGGGATTATGAGATTGTCGGTGATGCGAATGCGTGGTATCGTGACGCAAATGACAGACTCTGGGTGCGGCCGGGGAGCCATCTCTATATTGAGACGAAGAAGGAGCATGGATACGGACAGAATCTCGGAAGGGAGAATCTGCAGGAGGACGGCGTGCTCACGTTCAGCCTCAAAAAGACGGATGAGAGCGGAGCCATTCTGGCGGAGTCCGAGGTCCGGCAGGAATATTACTACATTGACGGGGAGGCGCCGCGCGCGGACATTGCACTGACAGGCAGTGTGCAGAACGGCGTTCTCTACGCAGCGCAGGCTGCCGAGGCGGTGATTTCGATTGAACCGGACGGCAAAAGCGGCCTGAAAAAAGCGGCGTACTGTATTGTACCCTGCAGCGGGCAGGACAGTGCGGATGATCAGCCCGTCCCGGAGGAATGGATTGACTGTGCGGACGGGCAGACCGTGAGTATCGGAAGGGAAGGGACCTTTCAGGTCTATGTGCGCACGGAGGATCAGGTCGGGAATCTGCAGTTTTCCAGAAGTCAGGTCGTGTGCGTCGACTGTACGCCGCCGGAGATTCAGATAGAGGGCGTGCGTGACCAGACCGCTAATTCCGGCAGTCTGCACATTAAGGTTTCCTGCAGCGACCGCAATTACAGGACTGGTTCGATGAATGTCAGCATTGCAGGCGAAAATGAAGGGAAGACACCGGCGACGGGGAGCCGGAATGAGGAGCAGGACGGCGCGTCTGTCGAATACCTTGATTTTCCGCAGAAAAAGAATTATGACGATATGTATAAGCTGAAGGTGAGTGCGGAGGATCTGTCGGGAAACGTTTCAGAGCAGACGCTTCAATTCTCCGTCAACCGGTTCGGCTCGGTCTATGATCTCGCGGATGAGACGAAGCGGCAGCTTAAGCAGTATTTTCTGCGGGAAACCCCCGAGGTGGTATTTCAGGAGACGAATATTGATTACGTCGGGGAATCCCGGATCTATTGCCGCAGGAACGGCGAATTGACGGAACTGAAACGCGGGACGGGGTATCAGGTCGAGATGGAGGGCAGCAATGATTCGTGGAAGCAGTACAGATACACCGTTTCCTCGTCCTGTCTGTCACAGGAGGGAATCTACGAGCTGCTGCTGACGTCAGGCGACCGGGCCGGGAACAGGAGCGATACCGGACTTCAGGAAAAACGCGTGACCTTTGTCCTTGACAAAACGGCTCCGGGCTGTACGGTGACCGGGCTGGAGAGCGGGGGAGTGTACGAGGCGCAGCAGGTGACGGCCTGCATTGTTCCGCAGGATAATACAGGAATCCGCACAATGCGGATCTACCGGGACAGCGGGCTGATCCTGGAACAGAAAGGAGATGAGATGGCGAAGCTTACGCTCGATGCAGGGCAGGACTGGCAGACCTTGCAGGTCTATCTTTGTGACAAATCCGGTAATGAGTGCTGGAGTGATGAGCTTCCCTTCTTCATCGGGAAAAAGGAGAGCGAGGTAGCGCCGTATCAGAAGCTGCGTCCGAGCGCGCGTGAATTGGAGGAGGAGGCAGCAAGAGAGCGGGCCTCGCGAAGCAGCGGGGCGGAGAGCGGGCAGGAGGACGATACCGGAACAGCACAGGCATCAGACACACTGCGCACGGTATCAGCGGCCGTATCGGGGAGAAATTCGCCTTCCAGTATGACACAGGAAAAAACGGATAGTTTTATAAAACAGGGAGACTCCATTTCGGGAAAGACTGGAAAACCGGAAGGCATTATGCTGCTTGCAGCCGGGATTACCGCGTTTTTTGCGACTGCTGCAGTAAGTATTTTTGGCATATTTAAGAGGAAGTGATAGACTTTTGTCGATATCTGTGTTATGATTGCCCCGTGAAGGGGTGAGGTATAAATAATGAAAAAGAAATCAAACATAGTGAAACGAAACAGTGGCTTTTTGATCGGCTGTGTGCTGGCTGCGGGAGCTTCGTTCTTTACAGCAGACATGGTCATGACGGATAAGCTCGGAGTGCTGACCTCTCTGACAGAGGCCGGAGAGCAGCCGGAGGCGTCGACCGAGACGCTTGCGACGATAGCGCCGGAGTCAGATGCGGCACGTGTCTTTGAGACGGATCCGTTCACAGTTACGGCGGCCGGCAATATTATCAAGGGCGTTGAGACGGAACCGCCGGTTGTGAGACCTGTCAATCCTGTGGAGCCGCAGACGGACGAGAACGGCAATGTGATTCCTGAGACGGATGCCGACGGCAACGTGATTCCTCAGACGGATGCGGATGGCAATGTGATCAGCAGTTCGGACGGGACAGGCGGCAGTTCTTATGACGGTTCTTATGACGGCAGCGGTGACTCGTATGACGGCAGTGATGACGGCTATTACGGAGGCGGGGACAGCGGCTCTTATGATGACGGCAGCTCCGGCGGAGACGGCGGTTATTATGAGCAGCCTGTCGAGATCTATGATCCCGGCAACGGTGATTACAGCTATTCAGACGGCGGTTCCGGTGATGGTTCGGGCGGCGGTTCGGATTGGACGCCAAGTGAAGATCCGGGGAATAATGATTCCGCATGGACGCCGGACGACGTC
>Ga0129308_1002211_pt1 | contig 17284 bp, 17 predicted proteins | sample L827metagenome_FD_94440 | JGI IMG/M metagenome (GOLD analysis project Ga0129308, IMG submission 94440) | Ring-tailed lemur group fecal microbial communities from Wisconsin, USA - L827 metagenome | ecosystem: Host-associated > Mammals > Digestive system > Large intestine > Fecal | place: USA...
GAGGATATGAAAAACCTGCTCTCGCTGAATCTCCGGGATATCGACTGGAAGACGCAGTGGGAATTTTTAAAGAAAACCCTGAGCAACCGGGGCCTGGATGTAACGCCGCTGCGCCAGTGGATGGAGGAACTGGTGGATGAAGAAGCGATCTCCAATGCGGAGACGGAGCTCTATATTCAGACCTATTCGCTGAGCGATCTCAAGGAGCTGGAGCTGCGGGCAAAGGATCTGAAGGAGCCGGGGGAGATCACGGACATGCTGCTGGCCAGCGCATATTTCCCGGCATTCCGAAACGAAGCCCTGGGCGGTAAGCGCTATGCGGACGGTGGATTGCAGGATGTCATTCCGCTCCATGTGCTGGTGGAGAACGGCTATCGGGATATCATTGCCATCCGGCTCTACGGCGTGGGTCTGGAGCGGTCCTTCCGTGTGCCGAAGTATGTGAATGTGCATATGGTGCTGCCGTCGCGGGACCTCGGCGGGACGCTGGAATTTGAGAGCGAGCAAAGCAGGAAAAATATCACGACCGGCTACTATGACACGATGCGTCTGCTCTATGGCCTTGCCGGTGAGCGCTACTATCTCGACCGGCAGTGGAGCGAGACGGATGCCTACAGATTCCTGGTCGAGTATTTGCAGCGATACCTGCGGGACTACGAGCAGGAGTGCTCCCTGATGGAGCTGAATGAAAAGATTTTGCCGCGGCTGCGCAAGAGTCTCAACTGCAAGGGCGATTACTACGATCTGGCCGTTGCCGCGCTGGAACGGGCGGCGGACGAAGCGGAGATCGAGCCGTTCCAGATCTACACGGAGGATGCGCTGGTGGAGCTGCTTCAAAAGGACTACGGCCCAACCTCCGGGCGATATCCCAAATTTTTGACCAAGGCGCTGATGTTCCGTTCCTCCTTTATTCGGAGCAAAAGCATTTGGGAACGGAAAAAAGGGTGACGGCATGAAGAAGATCGGGTTGATTTTGAATCCTGTGGCGGGCGTCGGCGGACCGGCAGGGCTCAAGGGCAGCGACGGCGCGGAAATTCAGCGCCTTGCAAGAGCGCTTGGCGTCCGTTCGGCGGTTCAGGTGCGGGCCGGTGTGGTGCTGGCGCGGCTGGCCGAAGAGGCTGGGAGATTCACACTGTTGGCAGCGCCGGGAGAAATGGGAGAAACGGCTGCGCAGGCCGCCGGACTGGAGCCGGAGATTGTCGGAGAAATCGCGTCCGGCGCGACCACGGCGGAGGATACCATCCGAATTGCCCGGCAGATGCAGGCGGTCGGAATTGACCTGCTGCTCTTCGCCGGCGGCGACGGCACCGCCCGCAACATCGTGGAAGCGGTAGGCACTGGGCAGACAGTGTTGGGCGTGCCCAGCGGCGTGAAAATTCATTCCGGTGTCTACGCGAAAAATCCCGGCGCGGCAGCGGAGCTGGCCTGGCGTTATGTCCGCGGCGAGGTGACGGAGACGGCGGAGGCCGAAGTGATGGACATCGACGAGGAAAAGTTCCGGGAGGGCGTCGTGGACGCCAGGCTCTATGGCTATCTGCGGATCCTGCAAAGTCCGACGTTGATGCAGTGCTGCAAATCAGCGGGCCATTCCTCGGCGGAGGCCCTCGGGGAGATTGCCAACGAGATTGTGGACTATATGGAGGAGCACGAGGACGAGCTGTTCGTCATCGGCTCCGGCACCACGCCCCGGGCGGTGATGGAACTGCTGGGGCTGCCTGATACGCTGCTGGGCGTGGACGTGGTGGAGCATGGACAGGTGATTGCCCGGGACGTCAACGAGCCGCAGCTCTATGATCTGGTGCAAAGCCGCAGGACAAAAATTATCCTGACCGTCATTGGCGGTCAGGGACACATTCTGGGCCGGGGCAATCAGCAGCTCAGTCCCCGCGTTCTGCAGGCTGTTGGACTGGAGAATCTGATGATTATTGCCGACCCAGCCAAGTTGGCGGGATTGAAAAACCGCTGCCTTGTGGTGGACTCCGGAGATCCGGCGCTGGACCAGGCGCTCTGCGGCTACCGGCAGATCATCACAGGATATGGGCAGACAACGATGATGAAAATTACAACATAACTGGGGGAACAACCATGGCACAGAATACGGACCTGCGGCTGAGAAACGCCGTCATCTATTCGATTTACATCCGAAACCATACCAAAGAGGGAACCTTTCACGCCGCAGAGGCAGACCTGCCCCGCATCAAGGCGCTTGGCACGGATATTGTCTGGCTGATGCCGGTTCATCCGATCGGCGTCCTCGGGAGAAAGGGCAGCCTCGGCTGTCCCTATGCCAACCGGGACTATCGAAGCGTCAATCCGGAGTATGGTACGCTGGAGGACTTCATCCACTTCGTGGATGCGGTTCATGCGCTCGGCATGAGATGCATGATCGATGTGGTCTATAACCACACCTCGAAGGATTCAGTCCTCTGCGCGGAGCATCCGGAGTTTTTCTATCACAATCCGGATGGCAGCTTTGGCAACCGTCTGGGCGACTGGAGCGACGTCAACGATCTGGACTACGGCAACCCGGACCTCTGGGATTACCAGATCGAAAGCCTGCGGTATTGGGCGCAGTGGGTCGATGGCTTCCGCTGCGACGTTGCCTCTCTTGTGCCGGTCGCTTTCTGGCAGAAGGCCCGGGCGGCGGTGGCCGAGGTCCGGCCGGACTGCATTTGGCTGGCGGAATCGGTCCATGCCTCCTTTAACCGGGAAGCCCGGCGGATGGGTCTGCCCGCAGCCACCGACGCCGAGGCCTACGCGGCCTTTGACCTCGAATATGACTACGATATCCGGGAGGCGCTGGACCGCTATTGGGCTGGGAAAGCGCCGCTCTCAACCTACATCGAGCTGCTGAACCAGCAGGAGGCCGTCTATCCCACCAACTATATCAAGCTCCGCTGTTTGGAGAACCACGACCAGCCCCGTATCGCCTCGCGCTATCAGGACCCGGTGACGCTGCGGAACTGGAACGCTTTCCTGTTCTTCCAGAAGGGTGCAACGCTGCTCTATGCCGGCGAGGAGCGCTGTGATACCAATCAGCCGAGCCTTTTTGAGAAGGACCCGGTGAACTGGGACGGTCCGGATATCTCGGAGGAGCTGCGGCAGTTGATTCGGTTAAAAAAGACCTGGTTCCCGGCGGACGGCTGGTTTGACGCCAAGGCGGACGACAGAACCGGCCTTGTGACGGCCAGCTTTGGCAATGCGGACACCGAACTTCTGGGCGTATTCAGTCTGGAGGGGAAGAACGGGATCGCCGTGGTTCCGGCGAAGGACGGCGATTACAGGGACCTGTGGAGCGGGGCGCCGGTGCCGGTCCGCGCGAATCGCGTGGTCTGTACCGGTGAGCCAATCCTGCTGAAGCTGAAATGAACGAGATTCTGAGATCGTCGTCCCGGATTTGTATCCGGCGCTTTCTTCCCTCGGACGCGGATGCCCTGCACAAGGTGTTGTCCGACGCCGATGTGATGCGGTATCTGGAGCCGCCCTTCACCAGAGCGCAGACGGTGCGCTTTCTGGAGGAGGCGGGCCTCTCTGAGCCGCCGCTCGTCTACGCTGCGGTGCTGCCGCAAGACGGCGCGTGCATTGGCCATGTGATCTACCATCCCTTTGGGGATGCGCAGACCTATGAGCTTGGCTGGGTGCTGCGCCGGGATTGCTGGGGCCGGGGGATCGCCAGCGCGATTACGGAGCTGCTCATTGCGGATGCGCGAGAACGGGGATTCAAGGGCCTTGTGCTGGAATGTCTGCCGGAGCAGACAGCTACCCGGCGAATTGCGCAGAAATATGGCTTTGTATATGCCGGAACAGCCCAGGGCTGCATGCAGTTTTCTCGCTCTTTATAGGACGATAGGAAAATGGAGGCTGTCTAAAAGGCAGCGTTCATAAGACAGTAACCAGCCATAGTAGCTTGCACTGCTATGGCTGGTCTTGCATTCTTTTCTGCTATATGTATGGTAATATGCAATCGAATAGTCGAACAAATGGGAATTTGTAAGGATAGTAAATGCTGACTTTAGGGACTACCGATAAACGCTACGATTCATAGCGTGAATGTAAACAAGACATGCTTGTTCGTTGTTGATACGATATTTACAATATTCCTAACAATTATTAGGAGGAAATGCAATATGACATTGGGAGAAAGAATAAAGGAATTTAGAACCAATAGCGGAATATCGCAGGATGAGTTGGCTGAAAAAATGAATGTTTCTCGTCAAGCAATAACAAAATGGGAAAACGATAAGGGCATTCCTGATATCGATAACTTAATTCAGCTCAGCCGCATAATGGACATTTCGTTGGATGAGCTTGTGCTTGGAAATAATACGGAAAGGACTTCTGCGCTTGAGGAAAAGGCTGTACAACAAAGAAATGGAAATAAAAAGGAATATCTGAGAGGGATTATTGGCTTTTTTATTGCAATAGTTTGTTGGATAATATCGTGCATTCTTAATATATCCAGTAGCAATGATATAGCCGCAATATTAAATGCTATTTGTATTATCGTATTGTTGTTTCCAATCGTTCTTCTATTAAAAAAGTATTGGGAATCGAAATAGATCATGATAGCGCATTTAATAAAATTCAGTGGTATTTTCTTATGTAAAGAGCAATAGAAATTCCGACTTATTGACAAGGGCGCACTTCTATACGTGTATTCCCGTATGTGCGCTTTGTGGGGCAGAAGGCGTGACCACTTTCGTCACGCCTTCTGCCTGTTTTGCTGCCTTATGAACACCCCGCCAAAAACAGTCTCCTTTTATAAATAGATTTCCCCGCGGAGAAACAGGCGGCCCTTGCGGGATTCGCCGCCCACCTCTGCGAGTTGGGCCTTGCCGTGGCCGCGGATAGAGATGATGTCGCCCTCCCTGACCGGCGCGTCGGGATGCAGACAGGGCAGATAGTTGAGAGAGACGGCTCCGGCATGGATCAACCCGGCGGCAGCGGTTCGCGACAGGGCAAACAGACCGGCAGCTACGGCGTCCAGCCGGAGCGTCTGCACCGTGAAGGTGCGGGCCTTGACCTTTCGCTGTGGTGCGGGAATGTCCGCAAGAGCGATGGGGCTGGCTTTGACGCCAAAGCGCCCGACTTTTTCGAGCGAGGACAGCAGATGGGCCTCGATTGAGGGCAGGCAGAAGAGAATGGCTGTGTTTCCGTCCACCCAGATGTCGCCCAGGAAATCCCGCCGGATGCCGAGAGCCAGGATTGCGCCCATATAGTCCCGGTGACCCGGCGTACCAAAGCCGGCCACGGCCCGGATGGCGCGGAAATATTCCTCGTCGGCAAAGCCGGCTTCCTCAAGATAGTAGGGGAGGAAGAAGGCGGCCTTGCGCTCGCAGTCCGGATGGCCGCCGCGGAGCAGCATCGTGCAGTCCTTCCGGCCCTTGGCCCAGGACAAGAGCTGGGCCTGCTCTGCGGGCGTCAGATAGGCCGTGGAGGTCAGAACAGAGGAGCGCTCACAGCGGGACTGGAGGTCCTCGGCGCGTTTCAGTAATTCATCGGATTCCATACTCAGACTCCTTTCTTTGCAATGGCCTCGGCGATACACCGGCTGACGCGGTCCAGCTCCTCGTGAAATTCCCGGGCGGACATCCGGAGCACACCGGCCCGAAGGGCGGAGAGCTGGATCAGGCTGTCCGATGTGACCACCCGTACCGCGTCGTTCTTTCCGATTTCATGGGAGAGGCGTTCGATATATTGATCGCCGGTCTCATTTTCCCTGGTATAGACCACGTGGATGTTGTGATAGTCGGAACGTTCGCCGCGGCCCTCTCTGACCCGATAGGCGTCAAAGACGAGGATCAGCTCACAGCCCGTGTATCCGGCATAGTTGCTGAGCATGTCCATCAGATGGATGCGGGCACCGTCCAAATCTGTCTCCGCAAGCTCCTTGAGACCGTCCCAGGCGAAGATCACATTGTAGCCGTCCACGATCAGGACGTTTCGCCTTGGCGCAGCAGCAGTTTTTTGCTTTGCTTCCGGTGCGCGCCGGACCGGGCTGCGGTACTGGCGGCGGCTGATGGGGCCAAACTCCCGTTCCAGGATGGCCTCCAGCTCCTTTTCGTCGATGTTGAGGTTTTGGGTTCGCACCCGAGGCGCTTTCATGGCCTCAGGCCGCGTCTTTAGGCAGCTTTCCAGGTGCATATACTGCGGAACCTGGTTCCATTTGACCGTAAAGCCCGCGCCGTGGGCGCAAAAGACGGAGTCCGGCGTGTTCTCCAGATCCGCCTCCGGATCATAGGAGCGCTGGGCCAGCACGGCATCCCGGTTATGGCAGGGAGCATAGCCGGAGACATAGCAGGAGAAGCGGCCGCGGCCTTTTGTATAGGCTGTCAGCTCGGCGGGGTAGCCCCGCATGGTTGCCACCGGGGCGGTTCCCTCCAGAATGGCCATGCCGTCCCGGCTCTCCGGGCTGGAGAGCGTGCCAAAGCGGGCGCGGATGTCCTGAATGGCCCGGCCCACCTGGGCCTGCGGCACCTCCAGATGGAAAGCGTAGACCGGTTCCAGGAGGGTGCTCTCTGCCTGCATCAACCCCTGGCGCACGGCGCGATAGGTGGCCTGGCGAAAATCTCCGCCCTCGGTGTGCTTCAGGTGGGCGCGTCCGGCAGCGAGTGTGATTTTCATGTCCGTGATCGGGGAACCGGTCAGCACGCCGAGATGCTGCTTTTCCTGCAAATGGGTCAGAATCAACCGCTGCCAGTTCTTTTCCAGCACGTCCTCCCGGCAAGTTGCGGCAAATTGCAGTCCTGCGCCGCGCTCCAGCGGCTCCAGCAGCAGATGGACCTCGGCATAATGGCGCAGCGGCTCAAAGTGGCCCACGCCCTCCACCGGAGCAGCAATGGTCTCCTTATAGAGAATCCGCCCCGGGCCGATCTCCGCCTGCACATCGAACCGGGAGGCGAGCAGGCTTTTCACAATCTCCATCTGGACCTCGCCCATGAGCTGAATCTGAATCTCCTGAACCCTTGGATCCCAGGAGATGTGAAGCTGCGGGTCCTCTTCTTCAAGCTGCTGCAGCTTGGGCAGAAGGGCGCGGCGGTCGCAGTCTGGCGGCAGAAGCAGGCCATAGGTCATGACCGGCTCCAGCAGCGGGGAAGCAGAGGCCGCCTCTGCTCCGAGACCCTGTCCCGGCCAGGTGGCCGAGAAGCCCAGCACAGCGCAGGTGCAGCCTGCCGGGACCTCCTGGGCAGGCTCGAACTTTGCGCCGGAATAGAGCCGCAGCTGCGTGGCCTTTTCCTCCAGCAGCGCGCCGCTGCGATCCGAATAGCTTAGAGGTGTGCGGACCTTCAGCGTGCCGCCTGTGACCTTGAGACAGGTCATGCGGTTTCCCTGGCTGTCCCGCAGAATTTTGTAGACCTTTGCGCCGAAGGTCTCGCCATAGGCGGGCATCTCTGTGTAGCGGTCAAGCCCGTCCAGCAGCTCCTTCACGGCGGTCAGTTTCAGAGCGGAGCCAAAATAGCAGGGGAAGAGCCTGCGCGTGCGAACCAACCGGGCGATGTCCCGGTCCGCGATGGCGCCATGCTCCATATAGCGATCGAGCAGCGCTTCATCCCGGAGGGCAGCCTCCTCCTGAAAATCGTCTGCGAGGATGTCCACACAGTCGTCGCTGAGCCGCTTTTTCAGCTCGGCCAACAGTGCGGCCCTGCCGGGGCCGGGCAGATCCATTTTATTGATAAAGAGAAAGACCGGAACGCGGTATCGACGCAGCAGCCGCCAGAGCGTTTCCGTGTGGGATTGGACGCCGTCGGTGCCGCTGATGACCAGCACCGCATAGTCGAGCACCTGCAGCGTTCGCTCGGTCTCCGCGGAAAAATCGACATGGCCCGGCGTGTCCAATAGAGAGATTGCGGTCGACCCCGCGGTCAGCCGCGCCTGCTTGGAGAAGATGGTGATCCCTCTGGCCCGTTCCAGCTCATGGGTGTCCAGATGGGCGTCCCGGTGGTCGACACGGCCCAGCGTCCGGATTGCGCCGGCGCAGTAGAGCATCCCCTCGGACAGCGTTGTCTTGCCGGCGTCGACATGGGCGAGAATGCCCGCAACAATGTTTTTCATGGCGAATTCCTTTTCAATTCTACGAATTCTGCCTTTAGTATACCACAGGAGGCGGCGTTCGCGCAATGGGCATCCGCTGCGCGGAGAACACAACCGAAAACAACATATTCAAAAAGAAAAACCAAGGGAAACAAGGAGAAGCGTTGCAATCACAGGAAATTCATGGTATGATAGCCGCAGAAAGCGCCGGGAAACGGCAAGAATGCGCAAGGAGGCTACTTTTATGGACTACAGGAAACTGCAAAACGGCAGCGACATCCGCGGCGTAGCGCTGGAGGGAATCGAGGGCCAGCATATCAATCTGACGGAACAGGCCTGCCGGGATATTGGACGGGGCTTTGCCCTGTGGCTCTGCAATCGCGCCGGGACGAAAAAACCGCTGCGTGTGGCAGTGGGCCGCGATTCCCGGCTCTCCGGAGAGACGCTGTGCGGCTGGCTCTGCAGCGCGATGGTGGAAGCCGGTCTGGAGGTCACGGACTTTGGCATGGCCAGCACACCGGCCATGTTTATGTCCACGGTTACGGAGGGCTATGCCCTCGACGGCGCCGTGATGATTACGGCCAGCCATCTGCCCTTCAACCGCAACGGATTCAAATTCTTTACAAAGCAGGGCGGCGTGGAGTCCTCCGACATCAAGGAGATTATGGCCTATGCCGGCGGCAATGAGACGACCGGCCTGCCGGAGGGCACAGTGACGCAGGGCGAATTTATGGACAAATACGCCGAGATCCTGGCGGAGAAGGTCCGCGCTGCCACCGGCGAAGCGCAGCCGCTGCGCGGCTTCCACGTTGTGGTAGACGCGGGAAACGGCGCGGGCGGTTTCTATGTGGAGAAGGTGCTGAAGCCCCTCGGCGCGGAGACGGCGGGCAGCCGCTTCCTGGAGCCGGACGGCAGCTTCCCCAACCACATTCCGAACCCGGAAAATGAAGCGGCCATGGAGAGCATCATGGAGGCGGTCCGGGAAACAAAAGCCGGTCTCGGCGTCATCTTCGACACCGATGTCGACCGGGCCGGCGCGGTTCTCTCCGACGGCAGCGAGCTGAACCGGAACCGGATCATTGCGATGCTGGCGGCGATTCTGTTGCGGGAGCACCCTGGAACCACAATCGTGACGGACTCGATCACATCCACCGGCCTTGCAAAGTTTATCGCAGAAAAGGGCGGCGTGCACCATCGCTTCAAGAGAGGCTACCGCAATGTCATCAATGAGTCCATCCGCCTGAACGGCCTTGGACAGGACAGCCAGCTCGCGATGGAGACCTCCGGACATGGCGCGCTGAAGGAGAATTACTTCCTCGACGACGGCGCATACCTTGTGACCAAGCTGCTGATCGAGCTTGCCCGGGGCAGAAAGCAGGGCTACAATCTGGAATCCCTGATCGACGGTCTGGAGGAGCCGGCAGAGAGCTGCGAGTTCCGCATGAACATTCTGCTGGAGGAGTTCAAGCCCTATGGTCAACAGGTGATCGACGGCCTGACCGCCTACGCGAAGACCCAGGCGGGCTGGTCGCTGGCGCCTGACAACTATGAGGGCGTGCGCGTGAATCTGGACGAGGCCCACGGAAACGGCTGGTTCCTGCTGCGGCTCTCCCTTCACGATCCGCTGCTGCCCCTGAACATCGAGAGCAATACCGCCGGCGGGGCGAAGGTCATCGCAAAAGAGCTGGCCGGATTCCTGGCGGGCTGCGATAAGCTGGACGCCGCCAAGCTGCTGGCGTTTGCGCAGTGACCTCGCAGGAGCGGAAGTCGGTTCTTCTGGCCCGGCAGTACCTGACGGAACCGGCGGACCGGGAGACCGTGGTGCGTGGCCTGAACGGACTACAGGCGCAATATCTGAAAAACGTCCGCCATGGGTTGGAGATTCGCTGCTGTGAGCCGCTGCCAGAGAACTGGGGCGACGGCCTTGTCAAGGCCTGGACGCTGCGGGGAACGATGCATGTCTTCTCGGAGCAGGATTTGCCGCTCTACCTCTACCGGGACAGGAACCACTTTCTGCGGCCGGTGGACAAATTGGGCGCCGACGAGTTCATCACGGCAGAGCGAAAGCAGCGGTTCGCGGCAGAGATCGTGCGGCAGATCGAAGAAGGAAACGGCGACCGGGAGCGGCTTCGGACGTGCTGCTGCGCCCTTGGCATGACGGAGCAGGAGTCCCAGAGCGTATTTGATCCCTGGGGCGGTACGCTGCGGGCGCTGGCAGAGCAGGGGACGATTGCCTATCGGGCACAGGAAAAAAAGGAATTCCTTCGCTGCCCTGACTTTGTGCCGATGGAGCGGGACGACGCGCTGCGGGAGATTCTGCGCCGCTGTCTGACCCATCTGGGGCCGGTGACGCTTCGCGATCTTGCCTACTTTCTCGGAAAGCCGCAGAGGGAGATTGCCCGTCTGTTGGAGCCGCTTGCTCCGCAACAGATGGCCATAGGCGGGCAGGACTGTCTGTATCTCGGCAATCTGCCGGAGAATCCGCCGGAGATTCCGGACTGTCTGCTGCTCGCGGGCTTTGACCCGCTGATGCTCAGCTATGAGAAGACGGAAAATCCCTTTCTGCCGCCGGAATACCTGCGCGGGATCTTCACGATGCAAGGGATTGTCCATGCACCGGTGCTCCTGCGGGGAACGGTTGCCGGAAGGTGGAAGCGGCAGGGGAGACGTTGTATTGTGACTTGTTTCCGCAGCTTTTACGCTGCGGAGCGGACAGCGGTCATGGAGATGGCCCGGCGGCATTTCCCGGACATCAAAGCCGTGCTGTTTGAAGAAGGCTGAAAATGGCTGTTCCATGACGCGCCGGGCAGATAAGGCAGGGCCTTCCCAAAATGGGAAGGCCCTGTTTTGACATGTTTATGCAAAGGCGATTTGAACGTGCGGTTTCTCTCTTATTCAGATGGATTTTCCCAATTCATAAGCCTGCGCAAGCTCCGGCTTGCCCGCGATGTCGCCGGTCTTAAAGTTGCCGCCCGCCAGAACATGGCCGAGATTTTCCCATTTCAGATGTTCCATCAGGTGGTCATAATAAAGTACGACATCTTCAAAGTCATCCCCCTCTGCCGCCATCAACAGGGCAGATGCTCTGCCATTGCCGCGCAGGAAATTTTGATCCCCTTCTTCCAGGGCAAACAGCCGGTCAACTGCGGTTCGAATCTGGCCGCTCATGTTCCAATAGTAGAGCGGGCTGGCAAATACAATCACATCGCAATCCAGCACCGCCGGATAAATGCTGTCCATATCGTCCCGCTGAACGCAGGGACATTTTCTGCTGTTATGACCGCCAAAACAGCCCTTGCAGCCGTGGATGTTCATACCATCCAGAAAGAATTCTGTCACGGTGTGTCCGGCGCTCTCTGCACCCTCGGTAAAGGCTTTGACCAGCATGGAAGTGTTGCCTTTTTTACGAGGGCTTCCATTCAGAACGACGATCTTCTTGGGCATTGCTCTTCCTCCTTTTTTGCAGGCTTGACTTTACCTGCATCTGACAGTATCATTGTAGCAGGAATGAAAGCAAATTCAAGTACGCACATATAAGTGCGATACTTACCGGAAGGAAAGTATACCATGAACAAACGCTGCATTTCAAAAGAGTGCCTTAGCGATACGGGCTTTAGCTATACGCTGTCTTTAATCAATGGCAAATACAAAATGACGATCCTTTATACTTTAATGGAGTTTCAGGTTGTGCGGTTCAATGAAATGAAAAAGTATATTGGGGAGATTTCTTATAAGACGTTGAGTTCCACGCTGAAAGAGCTGGAGGCGGATCAATTGGTACACAGGGAGGAATACCCGCAAATTCCTCCAAAGGTTGAGTACAGCTTAACAGAACGAGGAAAATCCCTGATTCCTATTTTGGATGCCTTGTGCGAGTGGGGAGATCAGAATCGAATCTGACTGCTTTGCCGATGATAATATGGAAAACCTCCCTTGTCCTGACAGACAAAGGAGGCTTTTTTCGTGTCAAAGAATGTATCTACAATCCCAATATGTAAAAACCGGTGTATTTCTTTGCTGTGTTCAACCAGTCGACGAGCTTTTCGTAATCTGTCGGCTTTCTGTCCAGGAGCTTTGCAACGATGAGACCGATGAGATCAGAACGATAGTAATTGATTCCGCAAGGGTCTATTGTACCGGTTTCTAAATTATTGTAAATACCGCAGTGAAATATGCCACCGTACTCCTGCAAAAATTCATTGGTCTCATCACCGCTTACATAAAGGGAATCATTGCGCCAATGATGGATGCTGTCTACCGCTGTAATGATTTCTAGTTTCGTTTTCTGCGGCATTTTACAGAACTGTATTTCAAGAAAATCCGATCCGCCATAGTTTCTTCGTTCCTCCTGAGAGGAAAAAGTGTGAAACAACAAGGTGCTGCCTCCATAATCTCTGATTTTCCGAGCAGTTTTTATAATAAAGAGCACAAACGGTGCGTAAATATGGGAAAAAGACTAAATGTACACCTCAAAACCAGACGCTGAAACTGGAAGGTGGTTTATAACCATACCGACCAATCGCCATAGTTGAAAGTACCGCTACCATGATGGAGTTGCCTCTTTGCATTCAGTTGCCTGAATGCGTCCCGCATACGAATGATAATTTCAGTTTGAATGTTAAGCGAATGGTGCGCAGGAAATACCTGCTTTACAGGAAGCTCTGCAATCTTTTCAAGTGATTGCAAATAGGCTTGCGGATTGGTGGATGGGAACCACGCTGTAACCATACCTTTGTATACTAAATCGCCCGTATAGAGATAACCCTTTTCTTCCTCCCAAAAACACATATGCCCCGGAGCGTGTCCTGGAGTATGCAAAATCTCTATGCTCCTTTCTCCGAGGCCGATATACTCACCTCCGTGTAGCACTTTCGTCGGTGTTCCTTGAAAGAATTCATAAGTATTTACATCATAGCCATCCGGTAAATCACAACGGTCAACTACATATCTCTTGATTGATTCCAATGGCTGCGGAAAGCCGCCGTTCAACCAATTCAGTTCTTCTTCGTGAGCATAAAAATCCGGATAGTATTTGTGCCCGCCGATATGATCCCAATGAATGTGGGTGGCAATGGCCGTGACAGGCTTATCGGTCAGTTCTTTGATAATCTCAGAAATATTACAAATGCCCAATCCTGTATCAATTAACAAGCTGCGCTCTGTACCGTTCAGAAGATAGCAGTGCGTCTCTTCCCAATGACGGTATTCACTAACGATATATGTATGTTCGTCAATTCTATCTATTGTAAACCATTCTTTCATGCTCAAACTTCCTGTCAATCCCGATTTCTTGCGCGCGAGTATCCCATAAACTCGCGTCTATATTTTACCACATTGTTCCGCGGTATTCTACCCTGTGCTGCAAACAAAAAGCGCCCACGGCAACCGTTTCGGCTGCCGAGAGCGGGACAAAATGACATAAATATGAAAAAACCTCTCTTGTCCTGGTAGACAAAAGAGGTTTCTTTCGTGGCGGAGAGGATGGGATTCGAACCCATGAAACGCTCACCACGTTTACACGATTTCCAATCGTGCGCCTTCGGCCAGCTCAGCCACCTCTCCATGGTGGGCTGTTTATTTGCCTTTACCAATAAACAGCTCTAATATAATACAAGATCATTTCCCGTTTGTCAAGTGCTGCGGATAATTTTCTTGTCCGGAAAGGAGGCTGCCGGCATAAGCGCCAACCGAGACTGGGTATTTGTTTATGAAATACAGTTAACGCTTTCGCGCGTCTTTTACCCGCGCTTCAAAGGTTGCCTTCATATCCTTCAAATGCTCCATAAGGGGACGCTCTGAGCGAAAAGGGAAGAAAAAGTGGTATTTTTTTGTACTGCTGTCCTGGAATGCGCGGATATGTGCCTTGAGGTTGGCATAGCGCACGATGACATTGTTGTCCTCTGCAAATTTCTTGATCTTGCTGACGAGCTCCAGAGAATACACGACATCCACCAGAAAGACGCCCCAAACAATACCGAGCAAATAGGAGACTTCCCAATTTCCGGCAAACTGCCGAACTGCGGCCCGCAGATGGGGATGAATCAGAAAATAGTACATGCCGCCAAGGATTGCCCAGATCAGCGAAAACTCCGGGCAGATGATGCCCTGGACATTGCCCCATTTGTTGCTGTAGTCCCACAAGCGCACATTATAAAATTTTAATGAGATAATGCCGGAGATATATTCAATGACGGTCATACCGATTGCCATCACAAGGAGCAGGACGATTTTGTTCCATACCGGGTTGGCAATGAGCGAAAAGGCATCCAGGGATGCGGCCGCATACAGAATACACAGACCGAAGCCGTACAATGGCAGATATGGACCGACGCAGAAGCCTGGGTTAATCCATTTCCGATCCGGGTTGGAGGAGGAGAAGAAGCGGCGAAAGAACAGCTCAAGGATCCATCCTGCTATCGCGCCGGTCATGAAGAGAAGAGAAAATGTGATGATTCGTTTCATGTCATATCCTCCCGTGTTCGGATGACCGCTTGCAGGCATTCCTGAATGGTTGCAACCTTATCCATCATACAGACAATCCAGCCCTCCAAAGAAGTGGGTACACGCCGCAGCGTCAGCGGCCACATGTGTGTGAAGATAATATCGGTTATCTCCCGGGGTTGATTGAGCAGCTTGGCGGCATTTTCCCTCGCAATTTGCGGATGACGAAAGCCATGGAGCCGTCCATGATTTTTGCCATGCCAGTCATAGAGATAGAAATCATGGAGAAAAGCGCCGGTTACGAGTCTGCGCCGGTTCACCGGGAAATGGAGGCTTACTGCCAGCCCATAGGACAATATGGCGACGGTCATACAGTGGTCATAGGTGGTGACATTCCCGTGCTGAATATATTGCCGCATCTGCTGCACAACGGCTTGCTCTGTCAAGCCGTTCAGGAGCAGCAGGACTTGGCTCCTGAATTTGTTGTTCACAAGAGTTCCCTCGACTTCCGCTGCCTGTGATTGTGGTTTCAAAGCTCATTTTATTGGTCCCCAGGTGTTTTGTCAACATAGGACGACGCCAATTCTTCCTGTTTTCAGAGCTGCTTTTTTAAATTGAAAAGCCCATATATTGTATGATATATTGTATAAGTAATCAACAGAAATTTAAGAAGGTGCTGGAAATGAAAATAGAACAGTATGTTATGGCATATGGCGTAGAGCAGGACAGGCTCCGGGCAATCCTTCCGGATGGCTTCACGTCCCTGAGACCTGTTCTCCGGATCAATGCAGAAATACGGAATGAGGTTATCGGGTATGTTGAGTTTAATACTGCCGTTGAAAAAGAGGGGCACAGGGGCTGGCTGAACATTCAGTTTTGGGATAACTTTCCGTTTGCGCGAAACGGAAAAACAGTAACATTCAAAAGCGATTTTCTTGAAATATCCTTTACCGGCGTCGGCATTGAGGGCGCCTGTCCCGCTGAAAAAGATAACGAGGGATGCTATTTTATTGGCGAACACGAAGAGCTGCGAGGACCGGAAACGATCTCGGCAAACAAAGAATTTTGTGACTGCACATTCCGATGGAACTTCACAGGAGAGGACGCCCATGGCGTGAGTATTGGAAAGACACTGCCTGCGCATCCGACCGATGTACGGACCGTTTACCCGAAGGAGGACTTTACGGTAGAAAACGCCGCGCGCATTCCATGCAGGCAGGTGCTGGGAGCCTACGTCGTCAGATTTGTTCGATAAGCACCATCCTGCAGGATGGCCCCCAATTCTGGATTCTGTGTGAAAAAAGAACCGTAATTCCGACACCTACGGGTACCAGAATCACAGTTCTACGATCAAAATATCGCTTTTTCCGGCAGGGATTTCGTCGACAATCCTGCCTGCCTGAAAATGGGCCGCGCCGCCGGTGGCAGAATCAGACACATTCAGGTCTTCACAAAATGGATTCACCAGCAAAACACAGTCACCGCACAGTGCAGCCTGCTGGGCATACTCGTATTTTACACTTGTATTCCATTCCTGCGCTTCAAAGTCACACCATACCGGCCAAAGGACGGCGTCTGCATGCAGGCTTCGCATTTCCTCCGGCCTGCCGTCCGTCCAGAGATCACCGCACAGGGCGATGGCGAACCGCTTTCCCCCGTGGGAGAAGACCTCAAAATTTGTTCCTTCCCGATAGTGGTTATCGGTATGCCAATACGCCTTCCAGCCAACGCTGACCCTATGGAAATTGTGAATGACCGCGCCCGTGGCATCAATCACGATCTGACTGCTGAAGAGAGCATCGCCGGCATTTTCAATGTAGCCAAAGGACACCGCAATTTGATTTTGCCGTGCCGCGCCACGAATTTGCAGAATACGCGGGTCATTCTGTGAAACCGCGATCTGGCGGTCAGTCTCATAATCCCATGTCAGGCAGTCAAATCCCTGCAGGGAACATTCGCCAAACAGCACCATGTCCGCCTTGCCGCTGCATTGCTCCATTGTCTGCAAAATGGAAGAAAGATTATGCTGTATATTCCTCGTGATAACGAGGGAGGACGCCAATGCAATTTTCATAGCCTGTGTTGATTCTTCCCGGGAATTGCTCCCTAATTTGATATGTTTTGCGACGGATACGTTGGAATTCAGTGCATGTAAAAACAGATATCGGATTTTCCAGCCTGTTTTGTGTTTTTATATATTTTTGTATCAAGCCCGCCAATTTCAAAGCCACAGGCCAAATAAAACAGACAAGCGTTTAAATTATTGTCCTGACCGACCGTATATAAACCTGCATAGCCGGCCTCTTTGGCATATCGATAAGATGTTTCAATCAGCTTCCTGCCAATTCCTTTGCCCCGCATGCTTCTTGTGACCTTCAAATCGTAAAGAAACAGACATGGGTTAAATACAGGCGTCAAAATCGCCAGCCCAACGCATGTTTCTCCTTCATACGCGCCAATGAAAGTGTAATTTTTCATTTCCTGATAATGATAATTTTCATCAGGAAAGGTCATCTCTCTGATTTGGTCGGGCGGCAGCAGCGTTTCCGTATGGTTCCAATTGTCTCCATTATAGGTAACAATCATTCTTCCGCGAATGGGGAACGGCTCGTTGGGGATATTGATATCCGAAGCGTGTTTTTCGTCAATAAATTCTATCTTCATTCCAATACCTCGTCAAATTTAACAAAAAAGACAACCGATTTTGTACCGGTTGCCTTTTGGTGCGCGAGGCGGGACTTGAACCCGCACGTGCGTAATGCACACTAGAACCTGAATCTAGCGAGTCTGCCAATTCCACCACTCGCGCATA
>Ga0129308_1002212_pt1 | contig 17271 bp, 19 predicted proteins | sample L827metagenome_FD_94440 | JGI IMG/M metagenome (GOLD analysis project Ga0129308, IMG submission 94440) | Ring-tailed lemur group fecal microbial communities from Wisconsin, USA - L827 metagenome | ecosystem: Host-associated > Mammals > Digestive system > Large intestine > Fecal | place: USA...
GACAATGGAAATATGGCTATCAGCTATTTCATGGAAATTAAATAAAATTTATTTTATAATTTCTATTGACTTTAATAAAATTGATGTTATACTTAATTTTGTTAAAGTTGATGTGAAAGGAGGATTGAAATGGAGATAGACAAAATCCCTCAATGGGTGCTTGCACTAGAACCGGAAGATGCTACATTCTTAAAGAATTTTGTTTTGAAATCAGGTTCTTTAAAAGAAATCGCTAAATTGTACGAAGTGTCGTATCCAACGGTACGTTTGCGTCTGGATAAACTCATTCAAAAAATTGAAATGAATGACAGGCAGGAGGAAGAACCATTCCAGACATTTATCAAAGGGCTGGCAGTTGATTCCCGTATTGATTTAGAAACTGCAAAAATTATCATTGAAAAATATAAACAGGAAAAGGAGAAATAAAAATGTCTACTTTAGTAATTGGATTTGTTGTTGCTGGTGTGTTAATGATTGCAGAGTATTTGCTTTGCACGAAGTTGAAAAATCCGTTGTGGGGAGGTATTATTCCTTTGCTTATTTTGGCAGGATCAATTTTTGTTTTTGCAAGTGGCAGGATACCGATCACTCGTAACAACCTCTTTCCCTTTGTCATAGTTAATACTATATTTCTACTAAATTGGGGGACAGGCAGAGATAAATATAAAAAAATCCAACAGTCAGAAATGGATAAAATGAAAGCAAAGGATATTTAAGTGATGATAAAAAGCATGTTAAGGGAAAAATGGATTTTATGTCCGATTTGCAATAACAAGACAAGATTAAAAATTTGTGAAAATACAGTGCTTGAAAATTTCCCTTTGTTTTGTCCAAAATGTAAGCAGGAAACTATGATTGATGTGCATCAATTAAATATATCTGTTATTAAAGAGCCAGACGCAAAGACGCAGAGCCAATAATTTGTGAAGGATACTCCATAGCAAATTATTGGCTGTTTTATTACATGGTGATCTGGAGTGATTATGAAGGAAAACAAAAAATCTGTAAAGAACAAGGGTCAACGATAAGGACTGTCAGGTGCTTTTTTCGCAGGTATAGTATGCTGTAAGCCGATTATTTAACGGAGGTAGGGCATGGATGATTACCAGAATTTGCTGGATTATGAGACAATCAAGAGTGCTGTGGTAGAGAGAAACGGGCAATGGAAATCTTGTGAAACTTGTACATCTATATGTTTATTTGAAAAGTTATAAATAATTCACTTTTCTGTTGACAGTAAGATTTGAAAGTGGTATATTTATAACACGAAAAGTTATAAATAATTCACATGGAGGGTTGAAATGAAAAAAGTAAATTTGTCGTTACTAATGTTTGTGCAAGCAGCTATCGCATTTTGTATTCCGTTGTATTATCATCTAATGGTTATTTATCGGTTTAACTCAAATGTACCTTTCCTGATTTCTATTATTTTATTGGTACTCGTAAAAAAGCTAAAAAATTCATCGGAAGTAATGGATGAATATGCAAAGCAAACATTGCAAATAGCGGATTCTATCTGTTTTAAAGGTTCTATTATCATTATGGGAATCTTAGTTCTTCCGGTTCTATTTTTGGATGGTATATCTGAGTTTGCAACAGGATATTTGCTCACAGGTGGTATATTTTTACTGATTATGTTGCGTGCATGTATCTTTTGCTGGATTGATAAAAAAGGGATGGATTAAGCCTATGTTGAAAACAAAGATAAAAGAGTACCGGGAAAAGAATAATATGAAGCAAAGTGAGTTGGCGGAACTTATTGGAGTCCGTAGAGAAACGATTGTTCATCTGGAGAATGGAAGGTATAATCCATCACTGAAAATGGCAATGGATATTGCAAAAGTTTTTCATGTAACTGTCGAGGATCTTTTTGAATTTTGTGACTGAGGGGGGAGTTTATATGGTTAAAGAAACTGCGCAGTTTTTCAGGAAAAATTTATTAAAACTGTTTTTGATTTTATTTGGAATGGCTGTTTTACTTACAGTTGTTTTTTATATGATTTATAGTAAAAATCCGGCAGATGCCATTGAAGAAATTCAATCATTTAAAATGGCAAATGCAGGCCTTATGTCGGAAAACAATACAATTTCTTTTTGGGGCCTTTTCTTTAATAATATTAAAGCTGGAGCAATTTATATATTCTTAGGTTTCGTGGCTCCGTTGTCATTGTTTATAGTGATAGTCTTAGCTAAGAGTTTGGGAGCGGCATTGGTGTATTCAGAAACACAAAGAGCAATTCCGGTTTTACAAATAGTGTTCTTGGGGATTTTACCGCATGGTATTTTTGAATGGTCAGCAGTTTTTCTGTGTATTGCGCTCGGACTATATATCGGAACTTATTGGCTTAGAAAGAAAAAGTTGTATGAATGGAGGATATTGGCAAAATATGCAGCAATCATATATTTTAGTGTGATTGTTCCGCTCATGTTTATTGCAGCTTTTGTTGAGACGTTTATCACTACACAACTCAGTAATTTGATGTAAAGGATGGTAAAGGTATGAATCGGGATCAATGGCTTCTTTGTCCAGTTTGTCATAATAAAACAAGGATTAAGCTAAAGGCCAACACAGTGCTTGAAAATTTTCCTCTGTTTTGTCCTAAATGTAAACAAGAAACTTTGATAGAAGTACAAAAATTTCATATTGCTATTATAGAGCCAGACGCTAAGACGCAGAGCCAGTAATTTGTGGAGTAATATTACAGCAAATTATTGGCTTATTTTGTTTGATGAGTAGAGGAGATAAATAATGAAGTTGAATCGTGAGGAGAAATGCAATGCTAAGAAAGAAATATTTGAATGGATGATGATTATATTGCTTGCAGCGATTGCGGTATTTATTCTTGATACGCAGATCATCGTAAATGCGAAAATACCATCCGGATCAATGAAAAATACGATCATGCCGGGTGATCGTATTATGGGAAGTCGTTTAGCATATGGCAATGCTGTTCCTGAACGATTTGACATAATTATTTTTCGGTATCCAGATGATAAGGAGGAGGTGTATATCAAAAGAATAATAGGTTTACCAAATGAAACTGTTAGAATAGTAGATGGAAAAATTTATATTGACGATTCAGAAGAACCATTAAATGATACATTCTCTTTAGAACCTATGACGGGTTCATATGGACCGTATGTAATACCAGAAGGTAGCTATTTTGTAATGGGAGATAACAGGAATAATTCGTTTGATTCTAGGTTTTGGGAGAATCCTTTTGTTAAGGAAGATGATATTCTAGGGAAGGCTTTTATCCGATATTGGCCGATAGAACGAATGGGGATTGTGAAGTAAATACGATAAGATTTATAAAGGGTGGGTGATGTATAATAGGAAAAATTCTTATACTAACTTTCGCAGACTCGGAAGAACATATTGTGAATAAAATACTTACAGCGGTGGAAGGTGAGACAGGAATAGAGTATATTTCAAATCCATATAGTGCTAAGAATAAGCAAATATTGAAATATAATGGACTTGAGATTGATTCCATATATCGGGTTGTCCGGACTAATGGAACGGAAATTGAATTGACTAATTATGAGTTTGGTATCTTGTATCTGCTTGCCAGAAATCCGGGGCAGGTATTCTCCAGAGAACAGATTTACACACACGTATGGAGCAGCCCATATTATGGGGCAGAGGATAATGTTATGAGTTTGATCCGCCGGATACGAAAGAAAATAGAACCTGATCCGGCAAAGCCAATCTTCATACTCACGGTTTGGGGTGTTGGGTATCGCTTCAATCCTCATGTGGCAAGACAGACAATATAAAAAATAAATAATGAATAATCAAGAAGTAAGCAGTGTTTATTACAGAAAATAACGCTGCTTATTTTTTTTCTCAAAAATATCAAAAAAATTTTCTAAACAGGCTATTTTTTACCCTTTCAAACCTGCGATTAGTGAAGGGGTAAATATTCTTACATTCAAATCAAATTTTTTCCCTTTCATCGTACCTTGACAATTTCATCGCCTGCCCGAATTGATACCCGGTATAGGAGTGTGCATCCTGCACACCGTACCGGAGAAAACGCTGCGGAACTGGAAAGCCGGAGCTGGAACGGGTTCGTGGAAGAAAACAGGCAAAACGCTCAAATTATATTTCGTGAAAATTAGATAACAGTAGATACCGTGCGGGGAAGTCTTGGAACTTCCCTGCATTTATGTGCTGTTATCCTACAACAGTACAAAACTTAAAAAGAGGAGGGGAGCTGCCATGAAAACATAGGGAAATAAGAAGTTATCAGATCAGGCGTTTTATCAAATTATGAAAAGCGAGGTATTTAATCATGAAAGGAAAAGTAAAAAGGATTGTTTCGGGGATGCTTTCGGTAATGACAATCCTGACTTCTGTTGTACAGCCTGTCACAACGTATGCGGCAGAACCGGAGCCGGCAGCTTATGAAGCAGAATACCCGGCGCTTGAAAAAGTGCGGGATATGCTGGCAGAGGATGAAGTGGTTACAGCAGAGGACTATGAAGTGGAGATTGGAAGTGATTTTGATGTGGAAACCGATTTTTCCGGTATGGAGATTAATGAGGAAAAAGTCAAAGTGACTTTCCATGAAGCAAAGAATGAAGCCGGTGAGGATTTTAATGGAAACCATGCGGATTCCTATAAAGCGGTCTACTTTGTAGAACCTGCCAGCGGCAATCCTTCTTATCATATTGTCAGGAAGATCATTGTGAAAGAGCCGGCCACTGAATCACAGTCGGAAAAATCGTCCGAGGCCGGGGGTGATACGGGGCAGTCCGAAGAATCAGAAAGTGAAGATGGAGAATCGGACACCCATTCGGAACTTGCTGCAGAAACGGAAATGTTATCGGAGACTGAACTGGACGCTGCGTTAGAGACAGCGGAAACACAGGATACCGTTGATGAAGAAAGCGGGCTTACTCTTAGTGATGTCATGCTGCAGGCTGTGGAACAGGATGTTGACCTTCTTGAGATGGAGGACGGGGAGACAGTTACATTTACCGCAAGTTCGCCAATGCTCTATGCGGCAAGGGCAACACAAAGTGTAACAGTGACAAAAGGTTCCTGGTATTATTATGCGGATTATGGTCTTGGTTCTTATCTCACCTGCCCGTATACGGTTACATTTGGAAGTATAACAGCTACGGCTTATTGTGTACAGCCATCAAAACCGGGGCCGGGAAATGGAACCTATACGATTACAAAACTGGCAGACAGCAAGACACTTGCAAAGGTTTGCTATTATGGCACAAAGGCATCTGGTGATGAGGGATTTTTTGAGGAGAAATATCCTGATTTTTCAGCCGGAAAGCGTTTTATCATTACCCATATTGCGGCTGCATATGCAAATGGAAGCAGCGATGCGTTTTCCGGAACCAACAGTACGGGACAGGCACTTGCAATGGAACTGTATAACTATTGCGTAAGCCAGCCGGATATTCCGGATGTGGCAATGTCATTTTCCAATTCCAGTGTAACTGCCTATGTGGATGGGAATGAGCAGCGTACAGAGGAAGTTACCTTTAACGCTGATACATTACAGACAATTACTATGAATTTACCGGATGGCGTGAAATTCCATAACGTAACGACAGGAAAGACAAGTAAGGCAGGTGCGTCCGTAGAAGTAGCGGGAGGTACGAAGTTTTATTTTTCAGCTCCGCTGACGCAGACAGCCGATGTATCCGGTTCCTGGTCTGCCACGATGAAAGGAAGTATCACCAAAGATTACTCCGCTTATAAGATTACGACAGGAAGTGACACACAGGATTTGGCACTCGTGTTTGGCGAAGGCGTTGATGATGAAAAATATGTGGATTTTTCTGTAAAGTGGCTGGAACTTGCAAAGGTTCAGGTAGTGAAAGTGGATTCTAATAATCAGGACGCAAAATTATCCGGAGCGGTATTCGGTATTTACAGTGATAAAGACTGTACGCAGTTGATTACAAAAATGCCGGCAACCGACAGTAATGGTGCGTCCACTGTGGAAATCGTAAAGACGCAGGATACCGTGTACTTAAAAGAAATTACAGCTCCAACAGGATACCGTATCAATACGACTTCCTATAATGTAACATTGGTTGCAAACAAGACTGCAACAACAACCGTACCGGATGTGGAGCAGCTTGGGGAATTGACCGTTTATAAGGAAGGGCAGGTTTTGGTTGGTGCGGATGTAAGTAAAACAGGTACAGTATTCCGTTATGAGAATCGCCGTCAGCCAGGAGCCATTTACAATGTCTATGCCGGGGAGGATATTGCTACTGCCTATGGTGCGGTTGTATATAAAAAAGGAGATCTTGTAAAAGAAAACCTGACAACGGATTCCAATGGTGCGGTAATCCTGAAAAATCTGCATCTTGGCACTTACGTTGTGAAGGAAATGCAGGCTCCGGAGAATTTCTATAATGCCGGGGAAGAAAAAACTGTGACATTATCTTATGCCGGACAGAATGTTGAAGTAGTATTTTCCGAGACAACTTTCACGAATGACCGTCAGAAGGCAAAGGTAACTGTTACAAAGAAAGATCAGGATACAGAGAATCCGCTGGATGGCGGTGTTTTCGGACTGTATGCGAACAGCGATATTATAGCCTTTGATGGTACAGTGATTGTCAAAAAGGGAACACTGATCGAGAAGGCTGTGACCGGGGATGATGGAACAGCGGCTTTTACGGCTGATCTTCCGATAGGCTTTTCTTACTGTGTGAAAGAGGAGCAGGCCCCGGAAGGGTATCTAAGGAACACGAAGGATGTATATTCCTTTGCCTTTTCTTATACCAATGATAGTGAAGCGGTGGTTTCTTTCTCTCATACCTTTACCAATGAACGTGTTAATGCAAAGATTTCTCTGTATAAAAAGGATGCAGAGACGAATCAGGCAGTGCCGCAAGGGGATGCGACACTGGAAAATGCTGTCTATGGCCTGTATGCCCGTGAGGATATTGTGCATCCGGACGGGGCAACGGGTGTGATCTATAAGGCGGGAGAAAAAGTGGCGACGCTGACAACGGATGAAAATGGAGAGGCATCTGTGGAAAATCTGTATCTTGGCAGCTACTATGTAAAAGAAATTACTCCGCCGACAGGGTATCTGGCAGATGAAAATGAATATGACCTGGTGTGCAGTTATGAAGGCGATCTGGTGGCTACAGTAGAACGGGAATGTACTTCCCAGGAGCAGATAGTGAAACAGCCGTTCCAGATTATTAAAGCTGCGGATAATGGAAAGACAGACGCAGATCTGCTTTCTGGCGCCGGATTTACCGCTTACCTGGCATCCTCTCTGAGCGTTAAAGAAGATGGAAACTATGATTTTTCTTCCGCAACGCCAGTGGTAATCGGGGAAAATGGTGCGACAGAAATCTTTACGGATGAAAAAGGCTATGCCTGCAGTATCGCAATCCCATACGGTACATATATTGTCCGTGAGACAACGACACCTCACAATTATACTCCGGTGGATGATTTTATTGTCCGTATTACGGAGCATCATCCGAACACGCCGCAGGTATGGCGGGTACTTCTGGATGATGAATTTGAAGCAAAGCTGAAAATTGTGAAACAGGATGATGAAACCCAAAAGCCGGTGTTAGCAAAGAATACGGAGTTTAAGATTTATGACCTTGATAATGAGCAGTATGTAGAGCAGGTAACAACTTATCCAACTACCGTTGTCCATAAGTCTTACTTTACGGATGAGCAGGGGTATCTGATCCTGCCGCAGAATCTGAAAATCGGGCATTACCGGATTGAAGAAGTAAATGCTCCGTATGGCTATACGCTGAATGAAAATTATTATGAGGTGGCTGTGGATTCCAACACGGCTTATCAGATGGACAGCGTTTCCGGGGATGTTGTCATTGAAGTGATCTACGAAAATCATCCGGTCAAGGGAGAACTGAAGGTTGTAAAACGTGGTGAAGTCCTGGATGGATTTGATAAGAATTTTACTTACAAAGAGGAGACATTGGAAGGGGCCGTGTTTGAAGTATATGCCGCAGAGGATATTTATACGGCTGATTTCCAGAAGGATTCCGATGGAAACCGGATTTTGGAGTATGCTTCGGATGCGCTGGTGGCAACACTGACTACGGATGAAAATGGAGAGGCGTATCTTTCTGATCTTCCGCTTGGTTCTTACCGGATTGTGGAAATGACCGCACCGGAGGGATTTGTGTTAAATGAGTCAGCACAGACAGTTACCTTTACCTATGCAGATCAGAATACGCCTGTGGTTAAACAGGAAGCAGTCTTTACAAATGAACGCCAGAAAGTGGAAGTATCTGTGATAAAGCAGGATGCTGTGACAAAGGCGGAAGTTGCCGGAGCCGTTTTTGGTCTGTATGCAAAAGAGGATATTCTGTCTCATGGAGAAGTCATTGTAGAAGCGGATACACTGCTTGGAAAAGCACTTTCAGAGGAAGATGGAAAAGCTGTTTTCGCATTAGATGTGCCGTTTGGAAATTACTATATCAAAGAGCTGACCGCTCCGGCTGGTTATGTATCTTCCGATCAGGTGCTGGAACTGACCGCTGCTTATCAGGAACAGGATATAAAAGTGGTTGAACTGGAGTCTGTGTTTGAGAATGAGCCTACAAGGATTTCGGTAAAGAAAACAGACCTTACTACCGGAGTGGAGCTTTCCGGAGCAACATTAACTGTTCTGGATAAGGATGGAAATGTGGTAGATACATGGAAGTCTGTTAAAGGTGAGGAACATATGATTGAACGTCTGACTGTGGGCGAGACATATACGCTGCGTGAGGAACTGGCTCCGTATGGTTATCTGCAGGCGGAGGAAATCACATTTACGGTGGAAGATACCGCAGAGGTTCAGAAAGTAGAAATGAAAGATGATGTTCCAACGGGGCTTCTCCTGATTAACAAGAAGGGAGAATTTCTGGAAGATGTGTCTGTGATGGATTCTGTTGGCGGATGGATTGCACACCTGTTTGAGTATATATCCGGCTCCCTGAAGGATGTTACCTTTGAGGTATATGCTTTGGAGGATATTAAAGCTGCTGACGGGGAAAGTGAGGATTATTACAAAAAGGATGAGCTGATTGCGGAGATTACGACAGATGATACCGGAGTAGCAAGGCTTTCTGACCTTCCGCTTGGCAAATACTATGTGAAAGAAAAAGAGACAGCCGACGGGTATGTCCTGGATGGGGAAATTCGTGAGATTGACCTGAATTACCGTGACCAGAATACGGAAGTTGTTACCTATTCTTCTGATTGGCAGAATCTGCGGCAGAAGGTTGAGGTATCGGTTCTGAAAAAGGAAAAGGATTCTGACCGTGTACTGGAAGGGGCCGTATTTGCCCTGGCTGCGAATGAGGATATTACCAACAAAGACGGAAAAGTGATCATGGAGGCCGGAACCATCATTGAGGAGAGAGCAACGGATAAAGAAGGGAAACTTACCTTTACGGCTGATCTTCCAATAGGCTTTTCCTATTCTGTGAAAGAAACAGTACCGGCACCGGGATTTGCAACAACGGATGAGGTTCAGGAATTTACATTCACTTATGAAGATGCGGAAAAAGAATCCGTCTCTTTTGCATTTACTTTTGAGGATGAGCCTACTGTGTTTGAGTTTACCAAAACATCCCTGACAGATGGAAAGGAAGTAGAGGGAGCAAAACTGCGGATTACAGATGAAGATGGCAATGTAGTGGAGGAATGGACTTCCGGAAAGGAACCGCATATCATTAAGGAGTTGGTTGTGGGGAAGGAATATACCATGACAGAAACTCTGCCTGCGGATGGTTATGTGACAGCAGAAAGTATTACCTTCACTGTGGAAGATACTGCCGAGGTTCAGAAAATCGAGATGAAGGACGATGTGACAAAGGTGGAAATCTCTAAAACAGATATTTCCGGTAAGGAGCTGCCGGGAGCAAAATTAACCATTCTTGACAAAGATGGTAATGTGGTGGAAAGCTGGACATCCACTGAGGAGCCGCATTATATAGAAATGCTGCCAATCGGAGAATATACACTTCGTGAGGAATCTGCACCGGAAGGGTATCTGGTAGCCGAGGATGTGAAATTTGAGGTAAAAGATACCGGAGAAATTCAGAAGGTTGTGATGAAGGATGAAGTGAAACCGGAAGAAACACCGCAGACTTCTTCGGACACACCGAAAACAGGTGATGATACCCATGCGGTATTGTGGATTATTCTTTGCGGGCTGGCATTTGCAGGACTGGCAGGCTCTGTGGTACTGCTTCGCAGAAAGAAAAAATAATATTTTGAAGAGTTACTGATGATACAGGCGTTTATGGTCTGCTTTTGCATTCCATGAGCGCCTTTTTGTGTTTATAAGAGAGGGCAGATAAGAATGAAAGGAATTATGATCGGAGTCGTGGCGGTTGCCGCCTTATTTACATTTTTCCTTTACTGCTGTGTCCGTGTGGGGGCACAGGAGGACAGATGGATGGAAGAAATGGAGTGGAAGGATAGACAGGATGGCAGGAGAAGCGGATAATCAACGGTTTGCAGAAGATAAGCCTGGGGATTGTACCTGCTGTTATTTTTGGGATAACCGAAAGCGTTCTTGTACAAAGGAAACCTGTTATTACCTTCTTCCGGAAACGGGAACCGGTAATGACAGCAGAGATTGCAGCGTTTGTCCATATGGCAGGCATTCCCCTTGCATTGGGTACTGCCTGTTAAAGATTATTCGGGAAATGCGCCTGCGGATATAAAGCAGAGAAAGAAGGTGATTATCATGCAGGATGAAGTAAATGAGAAAACGGTATCCCTCTGTATCAATGGTGGCAAAATTTCTGCACGGATATTGAAAAATGCAATGGCAAAAGCACTCGCAAAGATGGAACAGGAGAAGCGGAAAGGGCAGCAGAAAGCAGCAGAGAAAGGGCAGGAGAAAGATACTGCGGTCTATCATGGGAAACAGAGTATGGAGAAGCTGATGAAGCAGAACTGCCAGTTATCGAATATTGAAGTGACAAACGGGAATATAAAGTCCTTTGAGAAATGTGCCAGAAAATACTGCATTGATTTTAGTCTGAAAAAGGATACTTCTGTATCTCCGCCCCGATATTTTGTGTTCTTTAAAGCAAAGGATGTGGATGTAATGACAGCGGCTTTTAAAGAATATTCCGGAAAGCAGCTTACTAAGAGCAAAAAGCCTTCTATCCGTAAAAAACTGTCACTGGCGAAAGAGCGTATGGCAAAGCACAGAGAGAGGGAAAAAACCAAACAGAAGGAACGGGGGCCGGAGCATTGAGTGTAAAAAAAGAACAGAAAAATGTGAGCATCCCAATAAGAAAACTGGCTGCAGATGTGAAAGGAAGGCTGCCCCCTATGGATGGAAAACGGCTAATCATGCTGAATATTCCCTATGTGATTGTATTTTATCTTGCGGATAAGGTAGCATGGCTGTACCGTCATTGCATGGGTGATTCTCTTGTGGCAAAAGTGGGAGTATTGTTTTTAAATTTTCAGCTTGCGTTTGAAAATTTTATGCCCAGCTTTCATATTTATGATCTGATTGCAGGCATGATTGGTGCTGTGGCAGTAAAAACAGCGGTATACCTTAAAGGTAAAAATGCAAAGAAATACCGGCAGGGTGAGGAGTATGGTTCTGCCCGTTGGGGAAATGAGAAGGATATAGCTCCTTTTATTGATCCGGTGTTTGAGAATAACATCCTTTTAACGCAGACGGAACGGCTGACGATGAACAGCCGCCCGAAATTTCCAAAATATGCCCGGAATAAGAATGTAATCGTAATTGGCGGCTCCGGTTCCGGTAAGACAAGATTTTATGTGAAACCGAATTTAATGCAGATGACACCGAATGTCAGCTATGTGGTTACTGATCCGAAGGGTACGATCCTGGTGGAATGTGGGAAAATGCTAAAACGGGGTTCCCCGAAGATAAAAGACGGGAAGATTGTGCGGGACAAAAATGGGAAGATCGTTTATGAACCGTATAAGATAAAAGTCTTAAATACCATCAATTTCAAAAAGTCCATGCACTATAATCCGTTCCGATATATCCGGTCTGAAAAGGATATTTTGAAGCTGGTAAATACCATTATCGCCAATACCAAAGGGGAAGGGGAGAAATCTTCTGAGGATTTTTGGGTGAAAGCCGAGAGGCTTCTGTATTGTGCCCTGATCGGCTACATCTATTATGAGGCCCCGGAGGAGGAACAGAATTTTTCCACGCTGCTTGAATTTATCAATGCGTCCGAAGCAAGGGAGGATGATGAAGAATTTAAAAATGCGGTGGATGAGCTGTTTGAGGAACTGGAAAAGGAAAAGCCGGAGCATTTTGCGGTACGCCAATATAAAAAATATAAACTGGCGGCAGGCAAAACAGCGAAGTCGATTCTCATTAGCTGTGGTGCAAGGCTGGCTCCTTTTGATATAGCAGAGTTACGGGAACTGACTTCTTATGATGAGATGGAGTTGGATATGTTGGGAGATCAGCGAACGGCCATGTTTGTTATTATCTCCGATACGGATGATACCTTCAATTTTGTTGTGGCAATCATGTATACTCAGCTATTCAACCTTCTCTGTGACCGTGCAGATGATGTGCATGGCGGCAGGCTCCCTTACCATGTAAGGCTTTTGCTCGATGAATTTGCGAATATCGGGCAGATTCCGAAATTTGATAAGCTGATCGCAACCATCCGAAGCCGTGAAATATCGGCTTCTATTATTTTGCAGTCACAGAGCCAGTTAAAAACGATTTATAAAGATGCCGCTGAGACAATTCTGGGAAATTGTGACACCATGTTGTTTCTTGGCGGCAAGGAAGGCAGCACGTTAAAGGAGATTTCAGAAACGCTTGGGAAGGAAACGATTGACCTTTATAACGAATCTGACACTCGTGGACAGAGCCGCTCCTATGGACTGAATTACCAGAAAACCGGAAAAGAATTAATGAGCCGGGATGAACTTGCGGTTATGGATGGAAATAAGTGTATCCTGCAGCTTCGTGGGGTGCGCCCATTTTTCAGCGATAAGTTCGATATTACCCGTCACAAGCGGTATAAGGAGCTGTCAGACTATGACAAGAAAAATGCCTTTGACGTGGAGGCGTATATGAAACATCAGCTTCAGATCAGAGTAAAAGAAGAATTTGACCTGTTTGAAGTGGATGGGGATGAAAATGAGGATATGGACAGTGAAAAGTAAGGGCATGGATTCTTAAATGCTCTTTTTTACTGTCCATTTTTGATAATAACTTTACGACACGATGTCGCAAAGTCTGGACTTGGGGGGATTATGACCTTTTTTACTGCAATGCCCATTTGTGGCAAACATAAATATCCGCCCATTCGTGCGGAGCCTGTTGAAATGGGAGACAGGAGATTTTATATGAGCAAACAAAATTATAACAGAAAGGAATCGGATAAATCCGGTAACAGGTATAAACTATGGCATTTTTTACTTCGGCAATTAATATTTTGCAGACGCTTGTGGTGGCAATCGGCGCTGGCCTTGCGGTGTGGGGCGTGATTAACCTTTTGGAAGGTTACGGAAATGATAACCCAGGTGCAAAATCACAGGGAATCAAACAGCTTATGGCAGGCGGTGGAGTGGTTCTGATTGGTACACAGCTTATTCCCCTGCTTGGAGGTTTGTTCTGATAAGATAGGAGGATTCGTTCATGTTCGATGGCATATTCGATGCAATCGAGGAATGGATGAGGGAACTTCTGTCCGGAATGGTTACGTCCAACCTGACAACGATGTTCACCGATGTTAATGAAAAGACAGGGGAGATCGCTACGCAGGTTGGACAGACGCCGCAAGGGTGGAATGGCAGCATATTCAGCCTGATACAGAACTTGTCAAATTCGGTGATCGTACCCATAGCAGGTATGATTATCACATTTGTTCTGTGCTATGAATTGATTACTATGCTGACCGAGAAGAACAATATGCACGAAATCGACACATGGATGTTCTTCAAATATTTTTTCAAGATGTGGGTGGCGGTGTATCTTGTGACCAATACCTTTACCATAGCGATGGCGGTTTTTGATGTGGGACAGCATGTTGTCAATGCGGCAAGCGGCGTCATTAATTCACAGACCGCTATCAACGTGGATTCCATGATTGATTCTATGGAAACTGCGATGGAGTCTATGGAGATAGGGGAACTTGTAATACTGGCACTGGAGACACTTCTGGTCAGTCTGTGTATGAAGATTATGTCAGTGCTGATTACGGTCATCCTTTATGGACGTATGATTGAAATTTACCTCTATACCTCGGTTGCGCCAATCCCATTTGCTACGATGTCCAACAGGGAATGGGGGCAGGTGGGAAATAATTATTTCCGAGGGCTTTTAGCTCTGGGATTTCAGGGATTTTTTATGATGGTATGCGTCGGCATTTATGCGGTGCTGGTATCTACCATTGAGATTTCTGACAATATGCACTCTGCGCTTTTTGGTGTGGCGGCATATACTGTGATTCTGTGTTTCAGCCTGATGAAAACAGGAAACCTAAGCAAATCTATTTTCAATGCACATTAGGAGGAAATATGGAACAGAAAAAATACAATATTATCTATGCTGATCCGCCGTGGCGTTATGAAGTGAGCAGAGGTCAGGGAGTGGCAGAAAACCACTATTCCACGATGGGCATAGAGGATATTTGCTATCTTCCGGTAAAGGAGATTGCCGGGAAGGATTGCGTCCTGTTTTTGTGGGTAACATTTCCGCAACTTCCGGAAGCGTTCAAAGTTATAAAGGCATGGGGATTTTCCTATAAAACAGTTGCGTTTGTGTGGTTGAAGCTGAATAAGTCCGGCAAAGGCTTCTTCTTTGGATTGGGGTATTGGACACGCTCTAATGCGGAGATATGCCTGCTTGCGGTAAAAGGGAAACCCAAACGGGTATCAAAAAAAGTATTCCAGCTTATCGTTACTCCTTTGCAGGCGCACAGCAAAAAGCCAGATGCAACAAGAGAGCGTATTGTGGAGCTGATGGGCGATCTGCCGAGAATTGAATTGTTTGCAAGGCAGAAAACACCCGGATGGGATGTGTGGGGGAATGAAGTTGAAAATTCTATCATGCTTCATTCTGATGAAAATATATAGAAGGAGGGATTTGTCATGGCATTCGTATCGGTGCCAAAAGACTTAACCAAAGTAAAAAACAAGGTTGTATTGAACCTTACAAAACGGCAGATTATCTGTCTGACGATTGCAGCAGCCATAGGGCTGCCTTTTTATTTTCTTACGAGAGGGACTATTGGGACAAGCAATGCGGCAACGGGTATGGTACTGCTTATGCTTCCGGCTTTTATGTTTGCTATGTATGAGAAGGACGGACTGCCGTTGGAGAAAATACTTTGGAACATCATTAACGTAAAAATTTTAAATCCGGCTATCCGCAGGTATGAGGTGGAAAACCTGTATGAAATGCGAGAACAGAAATCTGTTTCAAAGGAGAAGAAAGGGGGAAAACGACGTGGAAAGAAAAAGAAACGATGAATTTGCGTGGAATGGAAACCACAAGGCTTATCGTGAACCGCCAGATGATTATTATCTGGATGAGCCGGATGATGAAGAATTTGAGGACTATGATGCGGATGATCTGCTTAACAGGGTAAAAGGGCAGCCGCCCCGGTATTCGCAGGAACCATATGTATCCGGTTATGAAGCATTTGAGCGTAGCCGGGGTAGAAGAACATCCCGTAAATTAACCAGGCGAGAGAAAAGAGCGATTAAAAAAGCAGAGAAGATGGCTGAAAAACTGCGGAAGGAACAGGAGAAAGCAGATAAGAAAGCGGCAAAGAAAAATGCGAAAATCTCTGCTCGTGAGCAAAAAAGAGCTGTCCGTGAGGAGCGGAAGGCAATTAAGTATAAAGCGAAGCAGAAAAAATCCTCTGATAAACATAGTTCTGTGAAAAATGTTCCGATAAAGAGTGGAACGGTAAAAGCATCTCCGGTAAAGGAGACTGGAAACAGAAAGCCTATGTCTAAGGCAGAGGAGAGGAAAGCGAAAGAAAAGAGACTTTCTGCACAGAAGTCGATCCCATACCGGGAAATGGGAAGGGACGGTATCTGCCGTGTTCAGGATAAATATTATTCAAAGACTATCCGGTTTTACGATATAAATTATCAGTTGGCACAGAATGAGGATAAGAACGCTATTTTTGAAAATTGGTGTGATTTCCTGAATTATTTTGACAGTACCATCCATTTTCAGCTTTCCTTTATCAATCATCACAGCAACATGAAGGAGTATGAATCAGTTATCCAGATCAGGCCGCAGAATGATGCGTTTGATGATGTGCGTATGGAGTATGCACAGATGCTGAAAAATCAGCTTGCGAAGGGCAACAATGGTTTGGTGCGGACAAAGTATATCACGTTTGGGATTGAGGCCGATAATATCCGGGAAGCAAAACCGAAGCTGGAGCGTATTGAAGCGGATATTTTAAACAACTTTAAAGTGCTTGGCGTATCTGCCTATCCGCTGAATGGAGAAGAACGGCTGCAGGTTATGTACGAGACATTTAATCCGGAGGAAAAAGTACCGTTCCAGTTTTCCTATGATAAAGTGCTGCGTACCGGGATGGGAACAAAGGATTTCATTGCGCCTACCAGTTTTGTATTCAAGAACGGCAAAGATTTTATGATGGGGAATACCATTGGTGCGGTGTCGTATCTGCAGATACTGGCCCCGGAGCTGACGGACAAGATGCTGGCGGAATTTCTGGATATGGACAGAAATTTAATTGTGAACCTTCATATCCAGTCCTTAGATCAGATGAAGGCAATCAAGCTCGTAAAGAGCAAAGTAACGGACATCAACCGTATGAAGATTGAGGAACAAAAGAAAGCGGTACGTTCCGGATATGATATGGACATCAGTGCGACTCGTTCCTGAACAAAGCCTTCGTGGTTGAAGGACAAAATCAGGCACTAACAAAAGAACAAAATTTAAAATGTTAGGAGAACTAACAATCCGAGAGGTGGAATGACGGAGTAACGCCCTGAAACGCCCCCTTAATACTCCGACTGGCGGGTGTAAGTGAAAACTGACCTGTCTGAAGCTCGGTGAAGTCGGCTGAGAGTAGCCGTATGGATTACTGGATAATTACCAGCCCCACGAAAGCTATCCAGAGGTGGATGGTGCTACCTATAGGCCGGAGGTCTATAAAATACCCAAGGTCAGAATGTTTGAAATATGACTGACGAAAACCGCGAATGTAAGGGTCTATACCATGACGGCATAGAAATGTGCCGGTAGCGTTAATCGCTAATCAGTGTGGTGGAGTAAA
>Ga0129308_1002214_pt1 | contig 17268 bp, 11 predicted proteins | sample L827metagenome_FD_94440 | JGI IMG/M metagenome (GOLD analysis project Ga0129308, IMG submission 94440) | Ring-tailed lemur group fecal microbial communities from Wisconsin, USA - L827 metagenome | ecosystem: Host-associated > Mammals > Digestive system > Large intestine > Fecal | place: USA...
GAATGAAGAAGATTATACGGCGGACAGTTGGGCGGAAATGGTAGAAGTTCGTGACAGTGTTGAGGCGCCGGAAGAAATACCGGAGCGGTTACAGCAGGGCGTATTGGATATGCTTCAGGCGGCTGTTGACGGCCTGGTGGAAAGGGAAGAGACAACCCTGGACAAGATTTATGCTATGCTGGAATATATGAATAGCCTGAACGAAGAGGACTATACGGCAGACAGTTGGGCGGAAATGGTGGAGATTCGCGATAGTGTTGAGGCGCCGGAAGAAATACCGGAGCGGTTACAGCAGGGCGTATTGGATATGCTTCAGGCGGCTGTTGACGGATTGGTGGAAAGAGAAGAAACAACACTTGATAAAATCTATGCTATGCTGGAATATATGAACAGTCTGAATGAAGAGGACTATACGGCAGACAGCTGGGCGGAAATGGTAGAGGTTCGTGATAGTGTCGTAGAACCGGAAAAAACGCCGGAACGGTTGCAGCAGGCAGTGCTGGATATGCTTCAGGAAGCAGTCGATGGCCTTGTAAAAAAAGGGGATTCTTCACAGGAAGTTATTTTAGAGGATGGCATTTATGCAATTGATTTTTCTGTTTATCAGGATAAAGAGAAAGTAAATAACGGTGGAACTTTCGAGATTGGCCGGACAGCATTAGTAAAAGCTGAAAACGGAAAATACGAAGTGACCTTCAGGAAAATCAATACGTCAAATGATACATTATACCAGGTTCTGAGGCCGGAATATTATGAAGAAGGCTATGCAGGGAAAGGCGTAGGGACTAAAAACTGGGTAGATGGGTTTGACTACATGAATTCGGCGCTGCATCCAGGCTTAAAATCGGGATTTACGGAAGAAAATAATAAATATTGGTTGGATACAATATATGATATCCAGGAAAATCATACAGATTTTACGGTTTCCCTGGATAGTATTTCTGATGATATATTGTTATATACGGCGGATCAAAATTATATTTATCAGAACTATTTAGATTTTAATGCAGAAACTGCAGAAAAAATTAATTTGACTGATTATTTGAATTCAGATTCCATATCTTGTCAGATAGATAGCAGAAAGAATTCAGTTAATGTTGCTAATGCCGAAAATTTTTTTGATGCAGATTCAGTATCATGGGATGTGACAGGAAACACGGCGATAATGACCCTGGGGATTGACCAGGAATATTATGAATTAGCAGATACTATCGTTATTTACAATGAAAAATGGCAGGGAGAACAGATTCCGATTGAAAACAATGCGATAAAAATCACTTTTGATCTTTCAGATGAAAAGGACATCGCTGTTGGGAAGCGATTGTATATGACGGGCAATCAGTTGTCCATGTCGTATATTATTCGTCCGTCGCTTCGCATTTCTGAAAGTTTTGAGATAGAGGAGGAAATCACAGGTACAAAAATAATTGCAAATACAGATGTACTTCCTTTAGATACTCAGTTAATGGTTAGTGAGATTATTGACGATCCAAAAAATGTGGAAGACGCCTATACTCTTTTTCACAGTAACTTAGATTCTATTTCAAAGAACATGTATATGTATTATTGGAATTATAAGACGTCTTATGAAGAAGAATTTATAAATACATCCAAACCAGTGACTATGAAGTTTAAGATTCCCGAGGGATGGAATAAGGATAATATCCAGTTGGCTTATTGGGGCGGTCCGAATACAGGCGGCATAGATCCCGCATCGAGATATTCTGTTGAAATTATTGGCGTCGAAGATGACTATTATGTGGTTAAAACAAATAGAATCGGATATTTTGCATTGTATGAAGTGAAGGATATTACAGCCACAGGTGATGATCTGGAAGACGGCACTTATATGATACCGGTCAGCGTATACCATTTGACGATTGAAGGGCAGGCTTCAATGGCTGATAAGTGTATAAGTGATATGTGCCAGTTGGTCGTCAAAGACGGCGTAAAGACCTTATACATGGATTACACCATTGTTGAGAACCTCAACATGGAATCCTACATGACAAAGATGTGGCTCTATGGTTCGGATATGGAACTGGACAGAGGAAGTCCAAAAGGCACATTGAATCCAGTTATTTTCACATCCTATTATAAAAACAGTGATGACAGCTATTTTACCGACGTCTTCAACGAAGGCACGTTAAACTATTATCCAAAGACCGGTTATGTCCAGCTTGTCAGCGACGCCGCCCAGTGGCCGGCCCGATTCAAGGTGCCGATCATGGACGCTATCGGCGGCGGAAACTTTGAACAGGATGCCTGGCTGACCCTGGACTGGGCCAATGCGGAAAAGATCTCTGATGATACGCCGGAGGCTCCGATTCGTGATGCCCTAGCTGAAGCTATTCAAATCTCGGAGACGGCGATCAAAGAAGAATACACAGCAGATTCCTGGGCAGCCCTTGAAACAGCCCACGGTTCGGCGGTGAGCGTTTATAACGATACTTCGTCAACAACAGAAGCGGTGAACAGCGCTTATACAGTCCTTCGCACCGCCATTGATGGTCTGACTTCACCGGATGCTCTGATATTAAATGCAGGCTTGTACACAGCTACAGGAACAATCGCGGATACGGAAGTGGTCACAGGAACGAGAATCCTTGTGAATGAGGATAAGAGCGCCGATGTCTATCTGGATGTTCAGGGGATATCTGACCTGATGTATTACGATATCACTCAGAAACAGTACGTTGCCGCAGAGCTGGAGACAATGACGGATGCCGACGGCAATACGGTTGTGACGGGCGCCAACTTTACGCTTCCGGCCATGTCCGCTTCGGTTTCTGTGAAATATGCGGATATTCAGGGAAATGAAGTTCAGACTACCTTATCCTTTACAGATTTCCAGGCTCAGACAGTGGATAAGACTGCTCTGACAGATGCGCTGAGCATTGCAAATGAAAAACTGGCCGAAGCCGCAGCAGATGCGGATAAATACGATGCGGACGCAGTCGCAGAACTCCAGAAAGCCGTCGCAGCCGCAACAAAGGTTTCCCTGGATCCTGTGGCCCTTCAGAATGAAGTGGAGGCCCAGGTGACATCGCTGAACACGGCCATCAGCAACCTGACCTTAAATGTGAACCTGGAAGCCCTCCGGGATGCGGTGGCCATGGCTGAGACGAAGGATGAAAGCCAGTACACGCCAAAGAGCTGGCAGATACTTTCAGGTGAACTGGATGCAGCCAGAGCCCTCCTTGAAAAAGAAGGAGTGACAGGACAGGAAATTGAAGCCCAGACACTCCGACTGAACTCAGCCATCGAAGGTCTGGTCAGCAAAGCCGACAAGACGGCCCTGCAGGCGGCTTATGACAGTGCGGCTGCATTGACGAATGACGGAGCTTATCCGGGATGGGATACCCTTCAGACAGTGCTTGCCAGTGCCAAAGCTGTTCTTGAAGATGTCGATGCTTCTCAGGCCGAAGTGGATGAACAGCTGAACGCCCTGAACATGGCTGTAGAAAACCTGAGCGGTTCCGTGGATAAGAGCGTCCTTAAAGATCTGATTGCCCAGGCCAAGGCTCTGGATACATCGGGCTATACCGAGTCCAGTGTGGCTTTCTTTGAAGCCGCCATTGCTTCGGCACAGTCAGTCATGAGCGATGCGAGCATTTCCCAGGGGGATGTGGACAAGCAAATCCAGCTTCTGGAACGGAGTGCGGAAGCCCTCATCCCAAAGGCCCAGGAAAATACCGTCTATGACGGTGTCTATACCATCGACGGGCGCATCTGGCATGCAGCTGCAGACCAGCCGTCCATGGGCAATGCGGCTCTGCAGAAACCGATGCAGGTTATCGTTAAGACAGACGAGACAACGGGAGAGACAAACGTCACCCTGCGCATGGAATTCGCGCCGCTGACGACCAGCCTTGGCACGACCCAGTTCACCGGTTATCTGGCCGTATTGAATTATTTCCCGGATTGGGAAGGCGGGGATACGGGATATGCTATGCCTTCCGGTGAGACGCCAGTGTCGGCAAATGTCGAGGAATATTATGCAGATACATATGATGTCTATAATGACCCGGAGAATGGAACAGATAATAATGTCAAAGGCAAGCTTTATCCGCACTATATGACCATGCCGGTCGCCCTTGGGGATAATGAGATCTGGGTACAGGTTTATGTCCCTGTCATGGAAGCCATTAACACAGGCAGCGGTCTCCAGTATGCGAAGCTCCAGCTCGACTGGGACAGCCGGGTACAGATTTCCGGTATAGAGAACGATAAGACAGCCCTGAAGGCCCTGATCGAGAGTGCTTCCGCCATCCAGCAGGGCGAAGCCTCCGACGCAGTCTATGCGGCACTGCAGAGTGCTGTCGTGGCAGCGAAGGATGCAGATGCCAACATGAACATTGACCAGACATTAGTGGATAACACGGTGAAGGCCCTGCAGGCGGCTGTTGATGCGATGACGAAAGAAGTGGTCAAAGCAGATAAGAGTGAGCTTAAGAAAGCCATTGATGTGGCTGACAGTTACTTGAATAATGTCAATGTAACTTATACGGAGACATCCAGATTACTTTTACAGCAGGCCAGAGATGAAGCTCAGAGAGTTTATGAGAAGGAAGATGCTTCCCAGACCGAAGTCAACAAGTGTGTGCAGGCAGTGGACAGAGCCATCCAGTCCCTTGTTATTGTCGGAGCCGATAAGAGCGCTTTGGCCACAGCCCTCAGCAATACGGAAAACTTCCTGAACAATGGTGAGAGTTATACCGCCGCTTCCCTGGAAGCCCTGCGTTCCGCTTATGATACGGCAATGGAAGTTTATAAAGACGTATCAGCCTCCCAGGAAGAAACCGACGCCCAGGTACGGATACTCAATTATCTGGTTGGAAGCCTTGTGCAGGTACAGCCAATCACCGTGGAAAAAGGCGGTCTCCATGACCTCTTAGTGACGGCAGCGGCCATGTCCGGAAGAGAAAATCTGTATACGGCAGCTTCCATCAGCACCTTAAAGAAAGCCATCCTTGAAGCGGAATCGGTATATGATAACGGCGAAGCGACCCAGGCCGAAGTCAATGCCCAGGCTTCGAAGCTGACAGCGGCCATGCTGAATCTGGAACAGAAGCCGGCGGACAATTCCGGAAATAACAATAACAACGGCAATAACGGCGGTTCCGGCAACAATGGCAATAATGGCAATAACAACAATAATAACAATGGCGGCAATAACGGCGATAATAACAATGGTAATAATAATGGCAGCCTGGATATCAAAAATCTGGAAGACGGTGTTTACGCCCTCACCGGAAATATGGTGAAGATTGATAAAGTGACGGCTTCCATGTCGGATGCGGCCATCAACCATACGGTGAAGCTGACCGTCAAAGACGGAAGATACTACATCACTCTGGACTTTGCCGGATTGACGGTAGGCCAGCAGCTCGGTTATCTGAGCCAGTTGAAATACTTCACCACAGGCTATACATTAGACCAATATGGCAATCCGTTGGGTAATCTGGCGGATGTGACCGTGGAATCTTACCAGAAGAACAGCGACGGTACGCTGGTCAGTGACAGTCTGGGAACCAACTATCCGGATGTGGTGACCTTTGAACTCATTCCGGAAGCCTTAAACGACGGTTATGCACCGCTGCAGGTATTTGTACCGATCATGGAGAGCATTGCCGACGGTACAGGCACCCAGCCGGTATTCTTAAAGCTTGACTGGTCGACTTTGACAAAGACGACGGCCGATGACCCGAACTTTAACGGAAACGATAATAACGGCAGCAATAACAATGGGGGAAGTAACCTGAGCGGCGGTTCCTCCTTAGGTGGCGGAAGCAGTCTGAGCGGCGGCTCCTCCTTAGGCGGCGGAAGCAGTCTGAGCAGCGGCTCCTCCTTAAGCGGCGGTTCTTCCCTGAACAGCGGAACAAGCTTAAAGAGCGGCACGAGCAGCCTTTCCGGCAGCTCCAGCTTAAAGAGTGGCAGCAGTACCGTTAAGACCGGTGATGAAGCTCCGGTGAACGCATGGGCCGCTCTGTGTGCCATTTCAGCCCTCGCCCTTATTGTGGCTGTGATGCAGCGCAGAAAAACAAAAAGCCATGTGAAATAATCTTTATAAAAACATAATATTAGACAAAACTTAAAGTGCCCCCGGGACCAGAATTCGTGAAAGATTTTGGCCCTGGGGGTCTTTTCTTGTCGATGAATGATGGTTGAAATATAATCCAATGTGATAATTTAATATGGCTTTACACCTAAAAATCTTTTCAGTATAATGAAAATAGATTATATTGAAAAGGCGGTGATTGAAAGTGAGTGATATATATATGCCAACAGATAAGCAGTATGATGGTCAATTGATTGAAGAGTATTCCAGATTAAAACGAATTAAAGAAGCAGCATTAAAAGAGGATGCAATTGAAACAGTAAAACTAATTGATATTGAGATAGGATATATTAAACTCAAGTTACAGCCTCTGGAACTTCCGGAAGACAAATAAATAACTATAAATGAAAGTGTAAGGCATCATTAAATTATTCGGAATTTTATGTGGTAAAATATACAAAAGATAAGTCGGCGGAACTGATTTTAAATGAATTAGTTTCGCTTTTGTATTATTGAGAAATTTTATCAGAGGATGAAATTACCAGAAAATGTTCAAAAAATCAAAAAAACCCTTTATTTCCGCGAAAAAATCCATTTTAATTTCGTGCATACGTTTGACCAACCGAGAAAAAGAAATTGACATCCATGAAAGTGGTATGCTATATCTATTTTGAGAGTAGTTATGTCTAACCGGCAAATCGGCTATATGCTTATGTGCTGTGCTGCCGATTTTTTTGATGCCATGGTTAGTAGTTGCTAATCAAATGACAGAAGGAGAGAGGAAATGGTTATGAGAACGGTAAAGAAAAAACATCCGATTCTGGCTGGATTCCTGGCATTTGCACTTGTCCTCCTCATGGGGACGGGACTTCCGGCCGTTCCGGCTTATGCTGCTGGCGGCACGGTATATACGTGTACAATTACACCATGTTACCGGCATCCGGTGACAGGAGTCATTGAGGATTCAGGCGGAGAAGCATCCTACGCCACTGGTCAGGGAATGGTCGAAGGTGCGGTTTATGGCATCGGTATTCTGGAAGTGACAGATACGGGTGAATACTATCTGACCATTCGTATGAGCTTGATGGATTATACATCCGGTCACAGCTTCTGGGTTCAGAATGTGGGTGATACAGATTGGATGACACCAGCCATTGGCGCCACAGGAAATGGTACTGATGGTACTGGAACGACAACAGATATATGTATTCAGGTGCCAAGTGAGAATTGTGTTGTCCGGGGAGCGATGTATGTAGAGCCGATGCAGCGGGATGTCGTTTTCTATTTTTATCCAAGCAATTATGTGGAAGGAAATAATACGGATATGAATTCTACTATGATTTCTGCTGATACAGGAAGTCAGAGCAGTAACGATAATACCAGCGGGTCATCCGGAAGCAGTAATGTATCTGGAAGCAGTTCTCTGACGGCAGGAAATACTTCGCTTCAGAGCAGCACTTCAGAGACAAAAGCAGAAGGAACAGCAGAGGGCACAGAGAAGGAAACCGAACGGGAAACAGCGGCAGCTTTGCAAAGCGGTATTACGAGTCCGGCCACTTCAGATATGACAAAGGATGCGGATACGACCACATTAAACAAGGCTCAGGGATTAAATTTATCTACAGCGGAGGATACGGAGACAGAAACCTCAGCCGGGTCAGGAACATCTATGGGACAGCAGATTGCAGTTCTGGTCATTTCCATAACGATAGCCGGATTAATTCTTCTTTTTGTCGGGGCGGGAATTGTATACTTTTTCCGTAAAAACTGGTATCGCTGGGGCGGTGGTGAAGATGACGATGAATAAAAAATTTAGAGTCCTGGCAGCAGCCGGAGCGCTTTGTATGTGCGTATCCCTTCTTGGAGGCTGTGTGAACCAGAAAGAAGAAAATACGACTGAGACTTCCAATGTACAGGCATCGGAGGGTGGCGCTGCGGAGAATGTGGAAACCTTATTGGAGATTGATGATCCGGAGGAAAAGGCCGCGGTGGAAGCCGCAAAGAAAAAAGTGCTTTCCACGGGAAGTGAACCGAGGATTATCGCCACATCACCGGCGACGGCAGATATTTGCGATAAGTTAAATCTGGATTTAGTGGGTGTGTGTTCAAGCTCCATTTCCAGCATTCCGGAACGATATGCAGATGCAGCAACTGTAGGAGGGGCCATGAGTCCGGATATGGAGATTGTGGCATCCCTGGACCCGGATTGGATTTTGAGTCCGGCATCGCTGCAGTCAGATCTGCAGCCGAAATATGAAGCCATTGGCACGGACTGGGCCTTCTTAAATCTTCGGAGTGTTCCGGGCATGTATCGTTCCATTCAGGAGTTGGGTGAGATTTTCGGAAGAGAAGAGGAAGCACAGGCCCTGGTGGATGAATTTACCGATTTTTATAATGAGTATAAAGAAAAGAATGCCGGAAAGGAAAGTCCGAAGGTCATGGTATTGATGGGACTTCCTGGTTCTTACATAATCGCCACTGAAAATTCCTATGTGGGGAGTCTGGTGGAGCTGGCCGGCGGTGAAAATGTCTATGCCGGGACGGACCAGGAATTTTTGACGGTCAATACGGAGGACATGAAAACGAAGGAACCGGACATTATTTTATGTGCGGCTCATGCTTTACCGGACCAGGTTGTTGAAATGTTTAAAGAAGATTTTGAGACAAATGATATCTGGAAGCATTTCGAGGCGGTTCAAAATGGTCAGGTCTATTATCTGACCTACGAATTGTTTGGAATGAGCGCCACCTTCCGGTATCCGGAAGCATTGGAGGAGCTTCAGCCGATTCTTTATCCGGAAAGTTCGGAGGATGCGGCAAAGGCGAAGGAAAATAGTGAAAATGCTCAAAAGAAAGCCGAAGATTCCAATGCGACGGAAAAATATGAAAGTCAGAACAATAACTAGGGAGGAGAGAAAAAATGAATCATAAAGAGAATACAGAACTCTCCCAAAACATATCTGAGGAATTTTCTCAGGACATGTCAAGAAAAAAGAAAAAGCAGGCCAGGGCCGCCTTATCCTTTATAGTGATGGCTGTACTGCTGGTTGGCCTGTTTTTTGCAGCCGTGAACATAGGCAGCCTGAAAGTCAGCTTTTCGGAGCTTTTACGGGGACTGTTTGTGGAGCGGATTGATAATGTGGCGACTATCTGGGATTTACGCTTCCCAAGAATCATCATCTCTATGCTGGCTGGAGCAGCCATTGCCGTATCCGGCGTGCTGTTCCAGGCAGTACTGAAAAATCCTCTGGCAGACCCGGGAATTATTGGTATTTCCAGCGGGGCCAGTTTTGTGGCGGTGCTTATTACAGCCTTTGCACCGACGTTATTCTTCTTTACACCTTTATTTGCCTTTCTGGGCGGCGTACTGGCCTTCTTTCTGGTATACAGCCTGTCCTGGAAAGGAGGATTGAGTCCGCTGCGGATTATTCTTGTCGGTGTGGCAGTCAATGCCATGTTTACCGGTTTGTCCAGCGCTTTAAACTCCATGAGCGGCGGCAACATGTCCGGTGTAGCATCTATTGTCAACGGCAACATTACAATGAAAACATGGGATGATGTGCAGACATTAGTGCCTTACGTAGTTGTAGGTCTGGTATTGGCGTTGGTTTTTTGCGGCACATGTAATCTTTTGTCTTTGGAAGATAAGACTGCACGAAGCCTTGGCGTTAATGTAAATACAATGCGGATTGTGATCTCGCTGATTGCAGTATTGCTGGCCAGTATTTCGACGGCCGTAGCCGGGGCCATCAGTTTCCTGGGACTGATCGTACCTCATATTGGCAGAATCCTGGTGGGGAGCGACCACCGGGCTTTAATTCCTTTTTCCATGTTGTTCGGCGCATTTACATTTTTGTTGGCGGATACCATTGGAAGAACCATCGCAGCACCTTATGAAGTGCCTGCTTCCATTATTATGAGTGTGGTTGGTGGACCGTTCTTTATCATTCTGCTGAGGAGGTCGAAGAAATATGCAAATTAATGAAAATGCAAAACCTGCCATGGAAGTGCGGGGACTCTCCTTTGCTTATGGAAAAAATAAGGTTTTAAAAGATGTCTCTCTGAAAATTGAGGAGGGAAAGATTACGACCATCATGGGTGCCAATGGCTGCGGAAAGTCCACATTATTTTCCTTGATGACAAAGAACCTGTATGCCAGAAAGGGAAAGATTTTTCTGAGAGGGAAAAATATTCAAAATCTCAACTTGAAGGAATTTGCCAAACAGGTGTCCATTGTCCAACAGTACAATACGTCCAGTGATGATATTACGGTGGAACGGCTGGTAGCTTTCGGACGAACGCCTCACCGGAAACCAATGCAGGGAAAAAGCGAAGAGGACGAGCGGCTGGTGGAATGGGCCATGGAAGTGACAGGAATTCTGGAATACCGGGACCGGGAAGTAAGCCGCCTCTCCGGCGGACAGCGGCAGCGCGTATGGATTGCCATGGCATTGGCCCAGAATACAAAAATTTTGTTTTTGGATGAACCGACGACCTATCTGGATATCCGGTATCAGATTGAGATTCTGGAACTGGTGCGGAAGCTGAATAATGAATTCGGGATTACTATTATTATGGTACTCCACGATATCAATCAGGCCATTTATTTTTCTCACCAGGTAATTGGACTGAAAGATGGACTTGTAGAGTTCCAGGGAAGTCCTGAGGAAGTCATTGACCGTCAGAGTATTCATTCGCTCTATGGTATCGAACTGGATGTAACTCAGATTGACGGAAAGAAGTTTGTGCTGACAGTTTAAAAGACTGTCGACTAAGAAAGGAAAGATGATAAGATGAAGAATCCATTTCGGATTTTGTGGCTTGTTGCCGGATTACTATGTTTGGCGCTCGGAACGATAGGGGTTGTACTTCCTATTTTGCCGACGGTTCCCTTTTATATGGCGACAGTCTTCTGTTTCGCAAAGAGCTCTCAGAAGCTTCATGACTGGTTTATAGGTACCAGCATGTATAAAAAACATCTGGAAAGCTTTGTGAACCAGAAAGCGATGACGATGAAAACAAAGTGTTCCATTGTTGGAACTGTGACCATTGTAATGGCAATTGGTTTTATACTGATGAAGAATGTGCCGATTGGCCGGATATGTCTGGCCGTAGTCTGGGTGTGCCATCTTTTGTATTTCTTTTTACGGGTGAAAACCCTGGCACCGGGAGAGATGGGTGATGCCAATGAATAGAAGGGGCAGAAAGACCGGTTTTCGTCTGTTTACAGGTCTTCTTGCCGCAGGAATTTTAATGGTTCAGCCGACCCTTGTTTTTGCTGAAAATGCTGTTGTATGTGAAGCTGCAGAGGCGTCCATTCAGGCAAGAATACCGGGCTCCGGAGAGGTAGTGGATGTTTCAGAAAATGTCCGTGCAATGCTGGAAGATGGAAGCATTTATCTGGATGAAGCGACAGGATTTCTTCGAGACACAGTTACGGGGCTTAGAGTAGATCCAATCAGCGGTGAACGGGAAACTCTACCGGAGGAGACCAGCGTATCTGAAACGTCGGAAGAGACAGAGGGGAGCAAGGAAACAGAAACGTCCAAAGAGACGGAAACTGCGAAGGAAACAGAGAGTTCCGAAGAAACAGAATCGCCAAAAGAAACAGAGAGCTTCGAAGAAACAGAATCGCCAAAAGAAACAGAAGTGCTAAAAGAGCCGGAGACAATATCCAGTTGGCCGGAAATTGAAGCAAGCTTTTTGACTTCCGAGCAATTTTCAAAGGTCAGGGATCGTATTCAATATAATGTGACGGTTCCGATTGAGGGTCTGCCACCCTTTATTACGCAGGAAATGGTTGTCGGCGCTTTGAAATGCCAGGATGAGACCGGATACCCGGCGTCTGTGACAATTGCACAGATTATCCAGGAATCAGGCTATGGTTCTTATGGGCCGGGCGGTGATTCGGGTGAAGGCTTATCCTATCTGGCTTACCAGTATTGTAATTTGTTTGGAATTAAAGGCAAAGGGACTGCCGGCAGTGTAAATATGAACACTATGGAAATGACTCCGGTGGGAAACCTTTATTCGAACAGTGCCGGATTCCGGGCCTATCATACATATACGGAAGCCATCGAGGACCGGAGTAAACTTTTGACAGAAATGTATTCGGACCTCATCAAGGATGTGAAGGATGCCAATACCTTTGCTATGCGCATCAGCGGACGATGGGCGACAGATATAAATTATGGAAAAAGTTTAATTAAGGTCATGAAGACCTATGACCTTTATCGACTGGATGATTTAACACTGATTGATTTTTCAAAAATGATCGGTCGTTTTGCAAATCCATGTCCTGGTTCAACGATTACAAGTACCTTTGGTTACCGGACCTTCGACCGCCAGTTTCACAAAGGATTGGATTTGGGAACCGGTGCCGAGAACATCCCAACCTATGCGGCAGAGGCTGGAACGGTGACATTTGCCGGATACAGCGAGTCTGCAGGGAATTATATTATAATCGACCACGGGGATGGTCTCGTTACAAAGTATATGCACCATACTGAAATTTATGTGACAGTTGGACAGACAGTGGAAAAGGGACAGCAAATTGGTTTGAGTGGTACAACCGGAGATTCGACCGGGAACCACTTACATTTCCAGGTGGAGGAGAATGGCATTGCCGTAGACCCGCTCATTTACCTTCAGGATGAGGGCAATGGCGAAACTTTGAAAATGCGTTCACGTTTTGCTCCAGTATATGAAAAAATGATACAGTTGAATGGTTTATATTCAAACATATCATCAAAATTTGTTATAAAATAAGAACAAGATAGACAAAACCAGATTCAGGTATAGCTTGACGGCTATACCTGTTTTCTTTTTACTTGACAGCCAATTTCAGGAATTGCTTTGCTGATCAGCATTTGTCACTGACGACACAAAAAATTGCATTGATTTTATTTTTGTGTTAACATAAGAACAAAATATAGACAGAACGGAGATGACATCATGCCAAACCGAACAAAGTATGCGCTGGAGGCCTCGTTAAAGAAGCACTTATTGAAGAAACCGCTGGATAAGATTACGATTAATGATTTAACTTCTGACTGTGGAATCAGCCGTATGGCCTTTTATTATCATTTTAAAGATATTTACGATTTGACCGAATGGGCGTGTGTGGAGGATGCTTCAAGGGCCTTGCAGGGAAAGAAAACATATGATAGCTGGCAGGAAGGGCTGCTGCAGATTTTTGAGGCGGTTATGGAAAATAAGCCATTTATTATGAATGTTTACCACTCCGTAAGCAGGGAGCAGATTGAAAATTATCTTTTTAAACTTACATATGATTTAATTATGGGTGTTGTGGAGGAAAAGTCTGCAGGCATGGATATTTCTGAGGAAGAAAAGAAGTTTATTGCCGATGTTTATAAATACAGTTTTGTGGGAATTATGCTGGACTGGATTAAACAGGGAATGAAGGATGATTATCAGGAAATTGTTGAGAATCTCAGCACAATGATGAAAGGAAATATTAGCAATTCCATTCATAACTTTTTATCAAAACCGGGGGCATGATAAGTTTTTTATCATTGCCCCTGTTTTGTAAATTGAATTTGGAATGCGATAAAGATAATATGGAAACATAGAAAAGAACAAAACAATTTTGATATATGTGAAAGGTGGTTATCTTTATGGCAAAAAAAGGAATGAAATTGGGTGTGACATCGGCTGTGATCGCAGGAGCCGGAGCAGCAGTGTTGGCGGTAAAGAAAACAAAGGAAAGTAAAAAGGAAACTCAGAGGAAAACTGCGGAAGCAAAACGTGATTACCGTAATACGGAACGTGGGAAAAATGCCAGGAACAGCAAAGGTATTTACTATACGAACGGAAACTATGAAGCTTTTGCCCGTCCGGAGAAACCGGAAGGCGTCGATGATAAAAATGCTTATATTGTAGGCAGCGGATTAGCCGCTCTGGCGGCCGCCTGCTTTCTTGTCCGGGATGGACAGATGCCAGGAGAGCATATTCATATTTTAGAGGCCATGGATATTGCCGGAGGCGCCTGTGACGGTATTAATGACCCGACCCGCGGTTATGTGATGCGCGGCGGAAGAGAGATGGAAAACCATTTTGAATGTCTTTGGGATTTATTCCGCAGTATTCCTTCTATTGAGACACCGGGAGTTTCCGTATTGGATGAATATTACTGGCTGAATAAGCATGACCCGAACTACTCTCTGTGCCGTGCCACAGTCAACCGGGGACAGGATGCCCATACAGATGGAAAATTCAATCTGAGCCAGAAAGGCTGCATGGAAATCATGAAGCTTTTCATGACAAAGGATGAAGATTTGTACGATAAGACGATTGAAGATGTTTTTGACGAAGAAGTCTTTGATTCCACATTCTGGCTGTATTGGAGAACGATGTTTGCTTTTGAAAACTGGCACAGCGCATTGGAAATGAAATTATATTTCCAGAGATTTATTCATCATATCGCCGGACTTCCGGATTTCAGTGCACTGAAGTTTACAAAATATAATCAGTATGAATCTTTGATCCTTCCAATGCAGAAATATCTGGAGGCAGCCGGAGTAGATTTCCAGTTTAATACAGAAGTTACAAATGTTATTTTTGAGTTTAAAGATGATAAAAAGATTGCTACGGCCATTGAGTGTAAGGTTAAAGGTGTGGAAAAAGGCATCATGCTGACAGAAAATGACCTGGTATTTGTAACCAATGGAAGCTGCACAGAAGGAACTATCTATGGTGATCAGAATCATGCACCGAACGGTGATGCGGAAGTACGAACAAGCGGCTGTTGGAGCCTCTGGAAAAATATTGCCAAGCAGGACCCATCCTTCGGCCATCCGGAAAAATTCTGTTCCGATATTACAAAGACCAACTGGGAATCGGCTACAGTTACGACTCTGGATGACAAGATTCTTCCATATATTACAAATATCTGTAAACGGGATCCGAAGAGTGGCAAGGTTGTTACCGGCGGTATCGTGAGCTGCCAGGATTCCAGCTGGCTGATGAGCTGGACTATTAATCGTCAGGGACAGTTTAAAGAACAGAATCCGGATCAGGTTTGTGTTTGGGTATATGGTTTGTTTACCGACGTTCCTGGTGATTATGTGAAGAAACCTATGAAAGAATGTACAGGAAAAGAAATCACAGAAGAATGGCTGTATCATATGGGTGTTCCGGTAGACCAGATTCCGGAATTGGCTGAGAACAGTGCCGTCTGCGTTCCGACAATGATGCCGTATATTACCGCTTTCTTCATGCCGAGAACGAAAGGTGACCGGCCGGATGTTATTCCGGATGGCTGTGCCAACTTTGCATTTCTTGGTCAGTTTGCAGAAACACCAAGGGATACCGTATTTACGACCGAATATTCCGTGCGGACAGCTATGGAAGCTGTCTATGGACTTCTTGGTGTAGACCGGGGCGTTCCGGAAGTTTGGGGTAGTGTTTACGATATCCGGGAGCTGCTGGACAGTTCAGTCAAACTGATGGATGGAAAATCACCTCTGGAAATCGAGTTGCCTGGACCGCTGAATGCACTTAAGAAGCCATTAATTCATGTCGTAAAAGGCACTGTTGTGGAGAAAGTATTAAGAGACCATGACGTATTGAAAGATTATATGCTATAAAAAAGACGGCAATAGAGTATTGATTTTAAACTCTATTGCCGTTAGTTATCTGCGCGTGTAAATTAGATCCGTTATTCCATTATAAGTTTGTGTATGAACTAATTTTAATTTGATTTCTTTCGAGATTGTTCCAAAAAGACGAATTCCAGAACCTAAAATTGTTGGTATGACCGAAATGTAATATTCGTCAATTATAAAAATGGAATAGGTATCAATATTTTCTTCATTATGGCTTTGTCCATTGAGCCAATCCACATTGCCATTCTTATCCGCAATATATCCGTCAAGGCTCATTGCAATAAATAAAACAACTTTTCTCATAGGACTATTACACTCCATAATTTCCGATTTGTCAATGATTGAATTTTCTGCTGAGAAAATGTATACTATACATCAAGTTATGTCAGTAAAAGAAGCTGCGTCTCAGTGGAATTTTTCGGAGCGCTGGGTAAAAAAGCTATGCGCGGAAGGTAGAATTGAGGGGCGGTTTGGTCGTTCGTGAATGATTCATGCTATGGAGGTCAGGAATTTCGGTTGGCTGTTGCAGAATTTTCAGAAAAGTACCCAAAGAAGCAAATTGTTATTTAGGGAGGTAATAATAGTGAATAATATTGAACGCAGAGATAAAGGATTAGCATATATTTCTGATGATACTATTATGGCGGAACAGGCAAAGTGCAGAAAAATTCTGCAAAAACTAAATTTTATGGATAGAAGTGATTTTGCAGGTATTGTAGAAGTAGTAAAAGAATTATTAGGGGAGGTAGAAGGCGCATTTATTAATCCACCATTTTATTGTGACTATGGTTCACATATTGAAGTTGGTAGAAATTTCTTTGCAAATTATAATTGTACTATTATTGATGTGGCAAAAGTGAAAATTGGTGATAATTGTCAAATGGCACCAAATGTATCAATATATACAGCAGGTCACCCTATTTATCCGTCAACTCGTAATTCTGCTTACGAATATGGAAAAGAGATTATTATCGGGGATAATGTATGGATCGGAGGTAACACAGTGATTTGCCCTGGTATACATATTGGAAGTAATGTAGTTATTGGCGCAGGAAGTGTAGTCACAAAAGATATTCCAGATTGGTGTATAGCCGTGGGCAATCCATGTAAGGTAAAACGCATGATTACGGATGAAGATAAAAGAAAGTTGTTTAAGGATGAAGAAATTGACGAAACAGCATGGAAAGATATCGTAGAACGTGGATTTTCTGATTAACTATTCAATTTTTGGTTTATCGGGTATAGGAATAAAACGGGAAAAAGGGATTTAGAGGAAGAAAAACATATGATTACTTTTGATGCAAATAGCTTGCAATGGACAAGGAAACCGTTGGATTTCCATGTAGAGGATGGGAAGATTGAAATAACAACAAAACCATACACCGACCTATGGCAGAGAACTTACTATCATTTCCGAAATGATAACGCCCCTGTGCTGCAGATGGAAACAGATGAGAAATTCTTTTCTTTTATTGTAAAAACGGATTTTACAAAAAGTCATCATCGATTTGACCAATGCGGCATTGTTATGTATATGGACGGAGAAAATTGGTTAAAGGGTTCGGTAGAATTTGAAAATGA
>Ga0129308_1002215_pt1 | contig 17251 bp, 13 predicted proteins | sample L827metagenome_FD_94440 | JGI IMG/M metagenome (GOLD analysis project Ga0129308, IMG submission 94440) | Ring-tailed lemur group fecal microbial communities from Wisconsin, USA - L827 metagenome | ecosystem: Host-associated > Mammals > Digestive system > Large intestine > Fecal | place: USA...
AATTGCCTGTAAACTGCTTTCCGTTTACAACAATGGTTACATTGTTGCCCACTTCAACAAGGTTTGTTATTTTTCCGCTTACCGTTCCCGTTCCCGACTGTGAAGAAGATGAAGAGGACGAGGACGATGATGAAGATGATGAAGATTTCTTTCCACCTAAATAGTCATTGGTTTTTGAAACAACAACAGCCATTTCACCACGGTTTATTGAAGTCTTAGGCGTAAAGTTTCCGTCTGTGTCGCCTGTCATAATGCCCAGTCTGTTAAGAAGGGCAACATACGGAACAGCAACAGAGGTTATGCTTGACTTATCGCCGTATGAAAGGCTTGTGTCCGAAGGCAATGAAACAATAAGCTCCAGTGTTCTGCCGAAAATAATGGCAACGTCCTGTCTTGTGGCATTTACGCTTACGCCCTTGCTGTTTACAAAGGCAGGTATTTCGCTTATTGTAACAATTTTGTTTTCAAGACCGTAGGCAACCGCCTCATGTGCCCAGTCGGGTATTTTATAACCGCTCATAACGGTTTTGTATTTGTTTATAACAGAAGAGTCAACGCCTTTTCCGGTATAGCTTTTCATAAGGGTGTAGGCAAGCTGCATTGTTTCGCAGTATGTAACTCCGTCTTTTGCCCTGAATACCTTCTGCCCCGCATCGTTGTAGTCGCCTACCATAAGTCCGGCATCAGCCACGGCATTTATGTAGGTTTTCGCTCCTTCCCACGGAACATTATTTATATCCGCAAAGCTTGCTGCAAAGACCTGCATACTGCCTGCCATAACAAGTGCGGCTGTAATAAGGGCGGCTATTTTTCCTTTACCCATAATAAAACCTCCTTTAAATAAGTTATAAATTTTTATAGCTTATTTCCATTATAGCATTAATTTTGAATTTTTGTTTATTCTTAAGAAAATCTTCATAAATTTTTAATGCTGTTTTATGTGCAGAATAAAGAAAAAGTCGCTTCCTTTGCCTTTTTCGGACAAAACTCCGTACTGAGCGTTATGAAGTGTTAAAATATTTTTTACTGCCGCAAGGCCTATGCCTGTTCCTCTTACCTTAATTTTTCTGTCTGTGCCGGCTCTGTAATATCTGTTCCATATAAACGGCAGCTCGTCCCTGTCTATTCCCTCGCCCTCGTCAATAACGTCTATCCTTACATTTTCGCCCTCAATGCTTTGGCGCACAGTTATTTTTTTATCCTCAGCTGAATATTTGACGGCATTTGACATAAAATTATTCAAAACCCTTTCTATTTTTGCCCTATCAGCCTCAACCCATGCATCGCCGTCATATTCAAGGCAAATTCTTTCGGCATTTTTATCAAAATACGCCTTATAGCCGTTTACTGCTTCAATCAAAAGCTGCGTAAGGGAAAAGCTGCTTATGTTCAGCGAAAGCTCACTGCCCTTCAGCTTTGATATTTCCAGCATATCGTCAATCATTCCGCCAAGTCTTCCGCTTTGGTTTATTATAAGGTTTATGTTTTCTGCATTGTTTTCGCCGGGTATATCCCTCATAAGCTCGGCACAACCCTTTATCATGGTTAGCGGAGCTCTGAAATCGTGAACAACCTCTGACAGAATCTCGCCTTTTCTCTCTTCGCTTTTTTTAAGTTCTACAGCGGCATAATTAAGGGCTGAGTTAAGCATGTCAATTTCGGCACAAGAAGTCTCGTCAAACTTTACGCTGTAATCTCCTTCCGCCAGCTTAAGGGCTTCTCTTGTCGTTCTTGCCAAAGGACGCAGAAAATTTTTATACAAAAAGCTGATAAATGTCATTGAAAAAAGCGCAAATACAAAAAATACAACTATCAGCTCAATTCTCATTACATCTGATGTAGCACCCAAAACACGTGCCGGTGAGTTAAAGGCTATAAGTATTTTTCTGCCGCCCACATCGGCTGTTTTGCTGTAAGAGATTATTTTTACCTTCTGAACCGATACAGATTCCTCGCCGCCGTCATCTTCGCCATTGGGGTTTAAAATTTTCATGTCATACTCAAAAAGGAAATCTCCACTGTATACCAGCTCGCCGCCGTTTTCCTCTGTTCTTTCCCAAAGCTTTTCAATTTCTTCCTTGTCTGACTTATGCATTACGCAGAATGCCGACGTATCTCGGCTGAAAACAGAGCCGAAGTTCTCGTCATAAACCTCGGCGCACAGCCCATACTGGCTTATATTGCCGTCAAGGCTTTCATAATTTTTGCTGTCGCCGCTTCCCTCCAGAATTTTTTCTATGTAGCCCGCCGCCTTGCGCATGTCGTTAAGCTTAATTTTTTCGTAAATCTCGTCCTTTAAAAATATATGGGAAAAACACATAATGGCACTACTTAAAATAAGCATGCAGAATATGCATGTGATAACCCTCTGCGTTATCCTCATTTTTTCACGCTTCAAAACGGTAGCCAACTCCTCTTACTGTCACTATTTTTCCGCTGTATTTTCCAAGGCTTTTTCTTATAAGCTTTATGTGTGTGTCAAGTGTTCTGTCGTCGCCGAAAAAGTCGTAGCCCCAAACCGCCGTAATAAGCTTATCCCTGCTTAAAGCAATGTTTCTGTTTTTCACCAGATAAAAGAAAAGGTCATATTCCTTGGGCGACATATCGGCTTTTTTGCCGTCTATGTAAACTATGCGTCCCGTAAAATCAACCTTTATTCCCTCGCACTCAAAAATTTCGTTTGTGTCCTTGCCGCCCTTGTTTCTTTTAAGCACGGCGGCTATGCGCATCATAAGCTCTCTTGGCGAAAACGGCTTTATAACGTAATCGTCCGCTCCCGTTTCAAAGCCGTGTATTCTGTCATATTCCTCTTCTCTTGCCGTAAGCATTATAATGGGTATGTCCTTAATTTTTTTAATTTCGCTGCATGCTGAAAATCCGTCAAGCTCAGGCATCATAACGTCCATAACAACAATGTCATAATCATTTTCACGGCAAAGCTGAACGGCTTCCATACCGTTTTCCGACTCAAAAACCTCATAACCCTCAAACTCGGCGTATTTTTTTATAATCTGTCTTATTTCTTTTTCATCATCAACCACAAGAATTCGGCTCATTTCATCATCTCCGTACAAAAACCAAAATTTTTCAAAATAACCCATGAAAATAATATTATAAAAATATGATGATTTTGTGTTCTTTTCGTGAATATAAATATAATTATTGCAAAACATGTATTTTTATTTTTCTAATTTAAATATACGGAAATTTCTTTATTTTTCACCCCCCCCCCACTTTTTTTTTACAAAAAAATCCTACGGAAAATGGGCAGTGGCTGTTAGCTGTGTTTTATCCTGTTATATAATGTTTTGGCTAAATATTTAAAACCGTGGACGCTGTCCACACCTGCCACCCTTTGAAAAGGGTGGACGGAAACCTTAGTATCAATAAAACTTCGTTTTATTGAGGAATTTTACCAAAACTTAATTGGTGTGTCATTTTGAACGATTTTCCTCACCTGCGGTTCGGTTCTCAGAGGCAAAGCCTCTTCGTGGAAGAATCTTCTTGAAAGACTTAGATTCTTCGGGTTTCACCCTCAGAATGACAACTTCTCATTTGTCGAACAGACCAAATAAATAATCCTCTGTACGGCTGCTGCCATATAGAGGATTAACTGTTTTACAAACACATCCCAAAATCCGAATAAATGGTTGTGTCAAATTTTATATTTTCGCAAACTCACATTTTTCGCCGCACATAAATATGCAGCTTTTTTCTTTCACCTTATACACCGCGTCATATTTTTCTATCATTCTGTCAGGATAGTAGCTAAGCTTTGCCTTTCTCATGCCCTCCTCGCCCATATCCTCCTCACGGTTGATATACATTGTGTCGGCACAGTTATGCTCGGCGTACTGCTGGTTTATTATCTGATAAAGACCGTCAATGTCGTTGTCTGCCTTTTCAATATGAATCTGGCTCATTGTAGGCAGTTTTTTCTCGCCTACGGTAAACGCCTTAACAGCGCCGTCAATTCTTATTATTCCGCCTGTAAGCCCAAGGGCGTCCATATTTTCAAGCGCCATAAGCACAGAGCCTCTTTCGTCAAAACGGTCTATGGTTTCGGCAAAGTGTGTTTTGTGCCATCTGTCATAAAGCGCCATGCACTCGTCTATGTTTTCTTTTGTAAGGCTTTCATATTTAAGCTGAGGATAATTAAGCCTTATTCTGTTTATAAAGTTTCGCTTGCTGTGAAGCTTTTTGCCCTTAAGGCTTATCATTTTTTCGCTTAAATAAACATACTCAAAATTATCTCTGTTTTCCACAAGCTCATACTGCGGCGCAAATTCCTCAAACCACGCCTTAAATGGCTGTGAAACCGAGCGGAAATACGGCACAATTCCTCGCTGAGCAAAGTATTCCTCGCTTATTTTTATTGCTGTTTTGTATTCCTTAAGTCTGTCCTCATTCTCAGGAACAGGCGGCCAGAAAAATATCTTTTCCTCAGGAAACTCAAGCTTTACAAAAAGAAAACCCTCTGCCTCGGCATACTGCATTTTGCTTTCAGTGCCCCATATAAACATATTGGTGAATGTAAATTCTCCGTTTTCTATGTTCCATGGCATAGTATATTTTTCTATTGTGCTTTTGCTGCTCAAATCAATGTCTTTAAACTGTAGCTGCATAAATAAAACCTCTCAAATCAATATTCGTCAACTATGTGGCACACCCTCTTAGGCAGTTCTCTGTCCAAAAGCTCAGCCGCCTGTTTGCTGTTAACCTTAATTTCTCCCGCTTCCTCCAGCTCTTCAAGGCTCTTGTAGCCAAATATCCACTGGGCAAAACGGTGTACAGGCATTTCTATCTGCGCTTCGCCCTCAACACGGTTTCCGCACAAATCAAATACGCCGTTATTTTCCTCTATAACCTCGTCTGTTATTTTTACGGTGTTTTTAAGCCCTTTGCCCACAGCCTTCAAAAGCTTTGCGGCATTGGCAATTCCGCATACGTTTCTTGGGGCAACGGTCTTTTCTCCGTCGGCACGCACTGTTTTGCTGTCAGGCGGAAGCTTAATTGTTACCTTTCTTCCTCTGCCTTTTTCTGCAACGGCGTCGGCTATTATCTGCTCGCTTTCGCTGTTAAGGGCTATAACCTCCTCGGCATAAACCAAATCGCCTGTGTCATAGTACACAGCATACGCCAAGCATTCCCCATTTTCAATATATGCAATGCATTTTCCGCCGTCTGCCATATAATCGGCACATTTAAGGCGAAAATCCGCCAGTGAACGGTATATAATGCCGCTGTATTTTTCAGCCGCCTTCATATAGCATTCCATAAGCATACTTTCCTCAAGGCACATGTCAACATCAACGGCTTTGCTGCTTTCACAGCCTTCGCTTTTTTCAATTTCAATAAAAGCCGTATCGCTTACAGGATAATGGCCTACATAAAAATATGTTCTAAGCACAGCCGGAGTGTGGGCACACACCACAACACCCATTTTATACATAAGGTTCATATAATATTTATATATTTCCTTCATATAGCCCCGTCTTGTATAATCAGGATGAGTGCAGGCACCAACCATCATTGTTCCGTAAACAACACTGTCCCTTACCTTTATATTATATGGCACAGACTGCGCCTCTGAAACTATTTTTCCGTCCTCCTCCATACAAACTGAGTAAGACGGTATATAACGGTTTTCAAAAAACCAATTTCTGAAATTTTCACTGTCTGTAAAGCACATGTCCCACAAAGCTCTGAATTCAGCCTTGTCGGCAGGCCTTGCCGGTCTTAAAGCAGGCATATTTTTCACCTCATAGTATCCAATCAATAATAATTATCAATTAATAATTATAATATCTCATTTAAAAATAATCAACCCATATTTAAAAGCCTTTTCAGCCGCCCACCAAAATATACACTAAAAACACCGCCCCTTATTGAAAAAACTGTGCGGTTTATTCTATAATGTTTAACATAAACACTTGGGAGGAACAGAAATGTTATTCAAATCGGCTTATGAAAATATAAAACATTATATAAATTTCTACTACTTTACTCAAGGCAATTTTTTTACGGGAACCTTAGGCGAAGAATTTCGCTACCGCATAGAGGCTGACAAGGAAAAAACCGCCCTTGTAATTTACACTTACAGCGGAAGCTGCTTTGAAAAAGCCGAAAACAAGGAAACCCAAAGCTTTGAGTTTTCCGAGGAGGGTCTTGACGCCGCCGTAAAATGGATAGTGTCAAAAAATCAGGAATACCTTGAAAACGGCGGAAAATAAAATTTCATAAACAGTAAAAAAAATAGGGCGTTTCCAAAGCCGCATATAACTTTGGAAACTGCCCTTTTTACTTCTATATCAGTCTTTAATTTCTCCTCTTTTATGTCTTTCAAAGAAATCCTTTGTTTCCTTGGCAACAATACCGCTTAATGCGAAAAGAGCAATCATATTAGGTATAGCCATAAGTCCGTTGAATATATCGGCTATTGTCCAAACTGCCGAAACTGTCATGTAAGGACCGATAAATACGGCAATTATGTAAAGCCATCTGTATGTCATTATTGCCTTATGACCCTTGCCTGTAAGGTATTCAAGACATCTTTCTGAATAGTAGTCCCAGCCGAGAATTGTTGTGAAGGCAAAGAATACAAGACAAATCATAAGTATAAATGACGCTACCGAAGCATTGAAAGGAAGTCCGTTCTGGAAAGCATAGGTTGTAACCTGAACACCCTCAAGACCTTCAACCTGCCATGCGCCTGTAATTACTATTGAAAGACCTGTCATTGTACAAATAACTATTGTATCAAGGAATGTACCTGTCATTGAAACAAGACCCTGACGAACAGGCTCTTTTGTCTGTGCGGCAGCCGCAGCTATAGGCGCAGAACCAAGACCTGCTTCATTTGAGAATATACCTCTTGCAACACCCTTCTGCATAGCAACTATCATTGAGCCTACAACGCCGCCTGTTACAGCCTGAGGATTGAAAGCTCCCTTAACAACTGTTGCCACAGCCGCAGGAACTGCCGTTATATTTGTTATAATAAGAATTAAGCCGCAGATAATATAAATAACAGCCATAAAAGGAACTACAATCTGTGATACGCTTGAAATACGCTGAATACCGCCAATAAGAACAAGGGCTACGCAAAGAGTAAGCACAAGTGATGAAATTACAACTGTCCATGAATATGTTCCTATTCCGGGTATAACAACTGTGTTTACTGTGTTAGGGTCAAAGAAGTTTGCTACCGCTGATGTAATACCGTTAACCTGAGTAATTGTACCTATACCTAAAAGACCGGCAAGCACACCGAATATGGCAAAAAGCTTTGCAAGCCATTTCCAGTTTTTGCCCATACCTTTTTCAATATAATAGAACGGGCCGCCAAGGCTGTGGTTTTCCTCATCAATAACACGATATTTAACTGCCAAAAGACCTTCGGCATATTTTGTTGCCATACCAAGAAAAGCGGCAACTATCATCCAAAAAAGAGCACCCGGACCGCCGGCACATACTGCCGTTGCAACACCAACTATGTTGCCTGTACCAATGGTTGCCGAAAGAGCCGTACAAAGAGCACCAAATGACGAAATTTCACCGTCGCCATCGGTTTCATTTTTAAACATCCATTTAAGCGCCAAAGGAAGCTTTCTTACCTGAAGCACCTGAACCCTTAGAGTAAGCAAAAGACCGCCTGCCATAATAAGCACCATAAGAGGCACGCCCCAAACAAGGTCATCAATAGTTCCCAAAACAGAATTAATTGTTTCCCACATATTTCATATCTCCTATCCTTTTTATATTCAGCAAATAAAAAAACGGAACCGGCATTTTTCGGTTCCGAGAAGATGACATGAAATTTAAAAAGCGCTTCTTATTATATAAGAAAGCTTTTATCTCCGTCCTTTTGCCTGAGAGATTATGCGTTATACGCACTTGCCCCTTCGGCACCTGTATTTGTTCAGGCTTCTCCAGAGTTACATCCAACTGCAGTCCCTGCCGTAAAAACGGCGCCTGAGAGTTTTACTCCTTCGGCGGGCATATGCCTCTATCCTGCGGTCTTCACCCGTAATTTGCTGTTGAAACAAGCCTACAACAAACATCAAAATATGTCAATATGGCATGTAAACAGAATATAATATCAAATAATGAGCCGTTTTTTGTATTTACTGCACAAACATTTGTAATCACAGCACGCATTAATTGAAAAATACAGCTGTTTTAAAGGTATTATTGCAGTATTTGGAATATAAAAATCCTTAAATTTCGGTATTTTTTTATTTAATAAGGAATTTTTTCTTCCAATAAACGCTTATAATAGCTGCCGCTGGTGTAAAGCGCCGCCGCAGGATTATGACCCAAAACTCTGTCTTTTGTAACAAGTGTTGTAACAAGGGCATTGCTGTGCTTTATAAAAAGGCTGTCGTGTCCCACGCAAAGCCCTACCACCACATTCAGCTCAGTTTCGGCTCTGTTTAAAAACTCAGCCTGCATAATTGGGTTGCACATGGATTCCTGCATGCAACCCCTATTTATTTTGTGCGCATCATCAATGCCTATCTGGCTTTTGTCAACAGCGCCTATTTTGCAGCTTGTCATATAAACGTCAAGTCCGTTGTTTTCGGCAATTTTAGCAAAGGTACGGGCCTCATCAATAAGCCCCACGCAGTTGGCAATGCCTATTTTTTTATATCCCATTCTTTTGGCAAATATAATTATTTCCTCTGCCCTTGTCTTTTGGCAGTAATAGTCGGCCTCTACCATTGCCGAGGTATAGGCTGTTTTGGCGTTTTCATCGTCCTTATATTTTTCAAGCACAGTGCTCAGCATTTCTTTGTCCATGTTTTTTGTTGGGCAAAACGGCGGATATTTTTCACCCTCGCCGTTTTGGCATGCCTTTACACCGCAGTGCATACAGCTTATTTTTAAATCGTCCATTGCGTTCTCCTTGTTGGTAAAAAACAGTATATACAGTATATATTTATACGATATATAGGATTATTTTCATACAGCGGAAGGGTTCGGGAAACAAATCCGTTTCCCGAGTGGAATCCGCAGGCGGAATTCATTTCCGACGAGGAAAAGGCGGGTTTTAAAGCGTTTACGCCTATAAAACCCGCCTTTATTCTTCTGTTTCAGCTCGTCGAAATCAAGATTTCGACGAAGGGGGTGCCGACTTTGTCGACACCTTTAATTGTTTTAATTATCTTTTGAAAACTGCGCCTGCCATAGCAGATGTAACAAGTCTTGAATATCTGTCAAGATAGCTGCCCGGTTTTACAGGTGGTTTATGAGGCTCCCAGCCGATTTTTCTCTTTTCGATCTCTTCATCAGGAACGTTAAGTGTTACTGTTCCTTCATCAAGGTCGATAGAAATTGAGTCGCCGTCCTTAACAAATGCTATAAGACCGCCTTCAGCTGCTTCAGGTGAAACATGGCCGATAGCAGCGCCTCTTGTAGCGCCTGAGAAACGTCCGTCTGTAATAAGAGCAACAGATTCGCCAAGACCCATACCAATGATAGCTGATGTAGGTGTAAGCATTTCTCTCATGCCAGGGCCGCCCTTAGGGCCTTCGTATCTGATAACTACAACATCGCCAGGCTTAATTTCTCCGCCATAGATAGCCTTAACAGCAGGCTCTTCCTGGTCAAATACTCTTGCAGGGCCTGTGTGGTGATACATTGAAGGCTCAACGCCTGCTTTTTTACATACAGCACCGTCTTTTGCAAGGTTGCCGTACATAATCTTAAGACCGCCTGTAAGGCTGTATGCTGTTTCCTTTGTCTTGATAACTTCGTTGTCAAGAACCTCTGCTTTTTCGATATTTTCAAATACAGTTTTGCCTGTAACTGTAAGGTTGTCCTTAAGAAGACCGTAGTCTTTAAGTCTCTTCATAAGCGCTGTTACGCCGCCTGCATTGTCAAAATCCTGTGGATAGTGAATGCCTGCCGGTTTAAGCTTAACAAGGTGAGGTACCTGTGCAGCAATGTTTGTAACTTCATCAAAGCTGAACGGAAGGTCTGCTTCATGACAGATAGCAGCAAGGTGAAGCATTGTGTTTGAGCTTCCGCCGATAGCCATGTCAACTGAAAGCGCATTGTAGATAGCTTCTTCTGTAAGAATCTGCTTAGCTGTAATGCCTTTTTTGTAAAGCTCCATAATCTGCATACCTGTTCTCTTTGCAATAGCAAGCTTTCTGCCGCTCATTGCAAGAGCTGTTGCGCCAGGAAGGCAAAGACCGAGAGCCTCTGTAAGGAAGTTCATTGAGTTTGCTGTACCAAGAAGGTTGCATGCGCCGCAGCCAGGAAGAGCGCAGTGCTCAAGTCTGTCAAGCCATTCAGGAGTTTTGATGCCTCTCTGAACAAGACCTGAAGCTTCCATAAGGTCTGTGTAGCCAACCTTTTCGCCGTCCATGCAGCCTGTCATCATAACACCGCCTGAAACGATAATTGTAGGCACGTCAAGTCTTGCTGCCGCAATAATCATACCCGGTGTAATTTTATCACAGTCAGGAATCATAACCATAGCGTCAAAGCTGTGGCCGTTCATCATACATTCAACAGAGTCTGCAATAAGCTCACGGCTTGCAAGAGGATAATGCATACCGTAGTTGCCCTGTGCGATACCGTCGCAGATACCGATTGTTGGGAATTCGATAGGTGTACCGCCTGCAGCGATGATACCCTCCTTAACGGCTCTTGCTATTGTATCAAGATGTCTGTGTCCCGGCATTGACTCATTCTGTGAGTTAACAACGCCGATAATAGGTTTTTCCAAGTCCTCATCAAGAAGACCCATAGAATAGTAAAGCGCTCTGTGGGTTGCTCTTTCAAGACCCTTGGTTGTGATGTCACTTTTCTTTGCCATTTTCTTGCCCCCTCATTTATATTAAAAAAAATTTATAGCTGAAACTTCTTACTTACAATATAACATATTGTCCTACCTTTTACAAGAAAATAAAGCTGTCAATAGTAACAAAAAATTGTCCTACAATTCTGCATAAATATATATACTTAATTAATGTCTGTTGCTTTTCCCACTTTTTTAGTGATATTTTAAAATATTTTTTGATATATAAATATACTTTTTATACTATTTAATACGCATATTTTGCCGTTTTTTGTTCTTTTCAGTACATCAAAAAGGCTTTTCGCCCTTGTTTTGCCGTAAAATAATTAAATTTCATTATTTTATTGACTATTGCAATATATCGCAATACTATATATCATATAAATGCATTACACATCTTATTTATCCGTTGCATATTTAAAAGGAGAACAACACTATGGCTTTAGGCGAAATAATCAATTCACTGGCAATGATAGTATTTATGGTGCTTCCCGGATTTATATTGGGAAGAATGAAAATATTTAAAAATATATTTTATGAGGGGCTTTCATATTTTACGGTCAATTTGTGCATACCCGCACTTATAATACATTCCATGCAGACCGATTACAGCCCCGAGCTTATGCTTATGCTGGCAAAAACATTTTTGTTCTGGCTGCCTATGCTGCTTATTGCCGCTGTATCTTCCTTTATATTTACAAAAGCTTTTAAATACGGCAAAAAACAGCTTACCCTTGCCCTGTGCATGCTTATGGTGCCAAACACAGGCTTTGTGGGCATTCCTCTTATAAGCCAGCTTTACGGACAGGAAAGCCTTTTTATGGCTTCGGCATGCGAAATTGTAGGAGATATATTCTGCTATTCTGTTGTATTTACCGCCATAGCCATTGCAGCAGGCAGAAGCACCAATTTCAGCCTAAAAAACCTTGTTGTAAACCCGCCTATACTGGCGCTTATTGTAGGAATACTGCTTTTTGTGGGCAATATACGCCTTCCGTCATTTATAGGCACACCTATTGAATATTTCAGCACCGCAACAGCGCCCTTGGCTCTTTTTGTAATGGGCAGCAGTCTTTCTCAGCTTTCGGTAAAAGACTTTCTGGGCGACAAGCGAATTTATGTGCTTTGCTTTTTAAGGCTTGTTTTCATGCCTTTTATGGCGTTTCTGCTTGTGCGTGTTTTGTTTAAGGATACCTCGCTTTTCAGCATTGTGTTTATACTTATGCAGGGTATGCCTGCCGCCGCCGTAACGGGAATAGTTGCGCAAACCTACAACAGCGACGTGGATTTTGCCACAAAGGGCGTAATGCTTTCAACTGTGCTGTGCATTTTGACTTTGCCTGTTTTTGCCCTTATACTGTAAATAAGAGGTGAAGGGCATGAAAATTAAATTAAGCGATATTCTGCAAAAGCCATATATAAAAGAAATAACCCATGACATTCCCATAAAGCCCGTTTTTGAGGAAATTGAAATAAAGGAAATGCTCTGCCCCATGAGCGACGGCACTGCCCTTATGTGCTACGGCGCTTTCCCCGTGGGAAAACATGAGGCTCTGCCTGTAATTCTTACAAGAACGCCCTACGGCATAGGCGCACTCAGGTTTTTCTTTGAAATGGCTTTTTATGGCTATATATGCGTGGCGCAGGACTGCCGCGGCTGCGGAAAAAGCGGCGGAAACTGGCTGCCCTTTGAAAATGAACGCTCTGACGGCAAGGACACCCTTAATTGGCTTGAAAAGCAAAAATGGTGTAAAAGCATAGCCCTTACAGGCTCGTCATATCTTTCAATGAACCAATACCTTGTATCTGATATACTTACCCCAAAGGTAAAAATGCTTAATATCGAAAATTTTTCGCCGTACAGATATGAGCTTCTCTACACAGGCGGAATGTTCCACCATGAGGCATACGCCGGTTGGACGGCATACAACACGGGAATAAAAAACCCGCCCCTTTCCCCTGATGAAATGTACGAAAAATTCATATCCCACACGCCTGCCATAGATGCAGATACGGCTGTAACAGGGCAGATTTTGCCATGGTACAGACAATGGCTTGAGGGCAAGGAAGAAAATTCCACTGTATGGAATGACGGTGCTTATGGGCTTATACCTAACCTTATAGAAAAAATAAATGTGCCAATGCTTATGCACGGCGGCTGGTACGACCCTCATATAGAGGGAATGGTTAAAACCTGGCGCAGCTTAAGCGATGATGTACGCTCAAAAAGCCTTTTTATAGTTTCGCCCACAAACCATAAGCAGGGGCTTTGCTCTGATATAAAAACCCAAAACGAATTTGAATGCGGCGGAAAAAGATTTATACGTTCAAAGCTTAACTTTTTTGAGCATTATCTTAAAGGAAAGCCATTTTTTCAGGAAACGCCTTTAGGCATGGCACAGCTTTTTGTATACGGAAAAAACGGCTATGTTACAGACAGCTTAAAAGAAAACAGCCATAAAAAGTCTTTTTATATAAACTGCGGCAAACGCAGCCTTGATTTTTTTCCCACAGAAAACAACACTGAAATAAAATATACCTACGACCCGTCTAACCCTGTGCCAAGCTGCGGCAGCGACGTTATTATGACGGACTATATGTACCACAAAAACAAAAAAACAACCGAGGGACAAAGGCTTGTGCCGCCGCCAAATTACAGAAAGGACGTTGTTTCTTTCCTTTCGCCCGTGCTTGAAGAAGATGTGGATATTGCAGGAGAAATAGATATTTTTATTGTGGTTTCCTCCTCCGCAGAGGATACTGCCTTCTGCGCAAAGCTTTCGGCAGTTTATGAGGACAAAAGCGCATATCATATAAGGGAAAGCATAGGCACAATGTGTATTGAAAACGGCAGAAAAATATTGTATGCCCCCGGCGTAGTTAAAACGCTGTGCCTTAAAACAGCCCCAATTTTTATGCATATTAAAAAGGGCTGCCGACTTAGGCTTGATATTTCCTCATCGGACTTTCCGGCATACTGCATACACCCAAACACTGCGCAAAACTGGTGCAGCGAAACACATCCTGTTGTGGCTGAGCAAACAATATACGGCGGAAAAATAAGCTTTTAACCAAAACTGCCATTTTTTATGAAATACTTATATTTACTAATGATTTGTAATGAATTATAATGATAAAAGTGCGAAAAAATTTGAGCGGAGGTTTTTGAGTTGATATATAACAATATTCTTGAGGCTATGGGCAACACACCTATGGTAAGGCTTTCAAAGCTGAGCCCAAAGGACGGAGCCGACATAATAGCAAAATATGAGGGCATTAACGTGGGCGGTTCGGTTAAAACAAGAACAGCCTTCAACATGATAAACGAAGCCGAAAAGAAGGGCCTTATTAATAAGGATACAATTATTGTTGAGCCTACCAGCGGCAATCAGGGCATAGGGCTTTCACTTGTAGGCGCAGTAAAGGGCTACAAGGTAAGAATAATTATGCCCGACTCCGTAAGCGAGGAAAGACGCAAGCTTATGAGAGCATACGGCGCTGAGGTAGTGCTTATACATGATGACGGCGACATAGGAAAATGCATAGACACCTGCCTTAAAACAGCGTTGGATATGCAGGCAAAAGACCCTAATGTGTATGTTCCTCAGCAGTTTGAAAACCCGGACAACAACAATGCCCACAAAAAATTTACCGCAAGGGAAATTCTTGAACAGGTTGATGTTAAAATTGACGGTTTCTGCTCAGGCGTTGGCACAGGCGGAACATTAAGCGGCATTGGAGAGGTGCTTAAGGAGGCAAACCCTAACATAACCATATGGGCAGTTGAACCGGAGCATGCCGCTATACTTTCAGGCGGCTCGGTAGGCACTCATCTGCAGATGGGCATAGGCGACGGGCTTATACCGGGAAACCTTAACACACAAATATATGAAGAAATATGCATAGTTACTGACGAAGAGGCAATAGAAACCTCAAGACGCCTTATGAAAGAGGAAGGGCTTATGTGCGGTATTTCCAGCGGAAGCAATGTTGCCGCCGCAATTAAGCTGGCAAAGCACTTAGGCAAAGGAAAAACCGTTGTTACTCTGTTGCCCGACACTGGAGAGAGATATTTCAGTACAGAGCTTTTTGAGAAATAAAATTAAGGAACCGAAAGGGTTCCTTTTTTTGATGGAGTTTTAACAATAAATATACATTGTTCTTTTTATGCTAAAAAGAACCAAAAAAGCAATTTGGATTTTCAAATTGCGACAATAAGGATTGGGGAGTTCCGAATCTCCCCAAACCCCTAAGCGGCTCAGGGGTCTAACCCGACCCCTGAGAACCCCCGATAAAATATAAAGCCACAAAAATTATAAAATTATTTGTTCCAGTCATATTAACAACAATGTGCATGAATATTAAAAACCGCAGCCTTTTAAAATCCCCAAAACTCAAATTCAAGAGGACTGCTCTTTTATTGTTTACACAGCCTATAAACAGCAGCCTGCGTTAATTAAAGCCCGCTATTGCCTTAATGGCTGCGGTTTTAAAAGTCTTAAACCATACAAATACTAATCTTGAACATGATTTTCAAAAACCTGTCGGTTTTAAATCTTCGTCGGGGATTCTTAAGGGTCGGCTTAGACCCTTAAGTCGTTTTAGGGGTCTGGGGGAATCGAAACCCCCAGCTCCTTTATATCGCAGTTTTAACAAACTGCTTTTTTCGCCCTTTTTACGCTAAAAAGGGCAATATTTGAAATATAAAACCCTTTCAATTAAAAGCGTTTTAAGATTCTTCGTCACTTCGTTCCTCTCAATGACACAACCATCATTTCAATCCCTCTATCTCCTCTTCCCTCAGCCTTCTGCACTCGCCCTTTTCAAGACCTTCGTCCAGTTTTAAGCCGCCCATGGAAATTCGCTTTAAATATATAACCTCTTTCCCCACAGCCTTAAACATTCTCTTTACCTGATGAAACTTTCCCTCTCTTATGGTAAGCTCACTTTCGGATATTTCGCCGCTTTTAATTATTTTCAGCTCCGCCGGAAGTGTAAGGGTCTTTTCGCCTATATCCACGCCGTTTTCAAATGCCTCACCGTCTTTTTCGGTTACAGCGCCGCCCTGTGTACGCACAAAATACGTTTTGTCCACATGCTTTTTGGGCGAAAGCAGATTATGGGCAAGCTCGCCGTCATTGGTTATTATCAGCAAACCCTCCGTGTCCTTGTCAAGCCTTCCCACAGGAAAAATATCCTTTGCGTGCGGCTTTGGAACAAGGTCAATAACGGTTTTGTCATTTTTGTCCTCAGTTGCCGACACAACTCCCGCCGGCTTATTGAGCATATAGTATTCAAACTGCGAATACTGCACCTTTTCTCCTTTAAACACTATTTCATCATTTTCAGGGTCAATTTTTATATCACCCTTTTCCGCTTTTTTACCGTTTACCATAACAACGCCTTTTTTTATAAGCACCTTGCTTTCGCTTCTTGTGCAAAGCCCGCACTCCGAAAGAAACTTGTCAAGCCTCATGTTTTTCATATCATCATTCCCGTTAAAATATATTTTTTTAATTTTAGCATAAAAAATAAGCCGACACAAATTAATGTGCGGCTTAAATATTTCATTTGTTGTTCTTATCTTTTCTCAATTAAAGCTTCAACAAGATTTTTAACGGCTGTAAGCGCAATAATAAGCATTCCTATGCCATAACCGAGAGGAAGCACCCATGCCGGAGTGTTGCTTGTTGAGGTATGCGTTCCCGACTGTACAAAAGGAATAATTATTCCCGTAAAAACATAGTAAGTAAGTATGCCGAAAAACACAAGATTTATAATGCTGAGAACTATTTTCAGCACTTTGAAAGCACCTTTTTTACCTTTTTTTTCAAGCCACGCATCCAAAAGCTCAAGGCGCATAAGATCGCCTGCGTAGAACATCAGCGCCGCACCTATAAAATATCCGTAAATAAACATTGTTCTTAAAAGCTCATCTGACCAAGCCATAGAAACCTTAAGCACAAATCTGCATATTACATTTGCGGTTATAATGATTATTCCAATCAGACCAACCAATCCGATAAGAGCTTCAATTTTTTCACTTAATTTATCCAACGCTTTATTCATTTGCAACAACCGTCCTTAAATCAATCAGCGAAGTGTAGCAACGAAATCCTGAACCATTGTAAGATATTCGTCTGTACCCATCTGGTCATTAAATATTTCATATACAGGTCCGCAAAGAGCCGCAAAAGCTTCTCTGTCAGGGGTTTCATTAATTTCTACACCATTGTCTATAAGAATCTGTGTATTTTCAGCTTCGCTTTCTGAGTTAAGCTGGCGAGCATAATCTCTCGCTTCTTCCGAAGCCTTCTGAATTGCCTGCTGCTGATTTTCTGAAAGAGAATCCCACTTAGCCTGATTGATAAAGAAAGGCATCGGTGTATATGAATGGAATGTCATTGAAAGATATTTCTGTACTTCATACATTTTGTATGA
>Ga0129308_1002216_pt1 | contig 17245 bp, 15 predicted proteins | sample L827metagenome_FD_94440 | JGI IMG/M metagenome (GOLD analysis project Ga0129308, IMG submission 94440) | Ring-tailed lemur group fecal microbial communities from Wisconsin, USA - L827 metagenome | ecosystem: Host-associated > Mammals > Digestive system > Large intestine > Fecal | place: USA...
CCACTTGTGCCGGTCGTCCGGAGGGAGTACCTTGTGCTTTGAATACGGTGGATGTAGGGATAGCTGTAGGTTCGGCTTGTGCCATGGCTGCCGATTTGAGGGTGGATACCCGTGTCATGTTTTCTGCCGGACTTGCCGCTCAGCGTTTGGATTGGCTGAAAGGATGCAAGACTGTCTTTGCCATTCCGGTGAGTGCATCCTCCAAGAATCCATTCTTCGATCGGAAACCGAAGGAAAAGAACATATAATCCTTTGTTCATCAAAATATAGCAATGATATGGGATACATTTCTTTTATGACTTCCGAACAAGCAAGTGAGAAAGACTATCAAGTGCGTTTTGGCAAGAACATGTCTGTCCAAGTAGAAACCCGCTCCCCCCACCTGCCCGCAGAGTGGGCTGCTCAAAGCGGTGTGCAGCTCACTTGGCCACATGCCGGAACGGATTGGGCGTATATGCTCAAAGAGGTGCAGCAATGCTTCGCGGCCATCGCTTCCGAAATAGCCAAACGCGAAGTGTTGCTGATTGTGACTCCCGATCCGGAGGACGTGGAAAAACGGATTGCCGATAAGGTGAATATGGAGAATGTCCGTTTCCTGGAGTGTGAAACGAACGACACTTGGGCGCGCGACCACGGAGCCATCACGATGCTGGACACGGACGGGCCTTCCCTGCTCGACTTCAAGTTCAACGGTTGGGGATTGAAATACGTTTCGGACAAGGACAATCTGATACCCCGCCGGGCAGTAGAGGCCGGGGTACTGAAGGGGGCTTATGTCAATCGTCAAAACTTCGTCCTCGAAGGCGGCTCCATCGAAAGCGACGGCATGGGTACGCTGCTTACCACTTCCGAATGCCTTCTCTCGCCCAACCGTAACGGCCAGATGAACCAAGTGGAAATAGAAGAGTACCTCCGTTCCGTCTTCCACCTGGAACGTGTACTCTGGCTGGATTACGGCTACCTTGCCGGAGACGACACAGACAGCCATATCGATACGCTTGCCCGCTTCTGTTCGCCCGACACCATCGCTTATGTGCAATGCACCGATATGCAGGACGAGCATTACGAAGCACTTCACAATATGGAAGAACAACTCAAAACCTTCCGCACCTTGAGCGGCGAGCCCTATCGGCTACTGCCTCTACCCATGGCAGACTGCATCATGGAAGATGGCGAACGCCTGCCTGCCACGTATGCCAACTTCTTGATAATGAACGATGCTGTGCTCTACCCTACCTACTGCCAACCTGGAAATGACGAGCGAGCAAAAACGGTACTGCAAGAAGCTTTTCCCGAGCACGAGGTTGTAGGCATCGATTGCCGTGCCTTAATCAAGCAACACGGATCACTGCATTGCGTGACAATGCAATATCCGGCAGGAGTGCTTTTTTGATTTTATTGTGTGTTTAAGTAGATGTTGAAATAATCATTTATAAGAAAGATATATGAGAAAGATAAAAGTCGGCATCATTCAGCAAGCCAATACCTCCGACCTTCGGACAAACTTGATGAATCTTGCCAAGAGCATCGAGGCCTGTGCGGCACACGGAGCACAATTGGTAGTACTGCAAGAGCTGCACAACTCCCTCTATTTTTGCCAGACGGAGAATACGCAATTGTTTGACTTGGCAGAACCTATTCCCGGTCCTTCCACAGGATTCTATTCCGAATTGGCGGCGGCAAACCGCATCGTGCTGGTCACCTCCCTTTTCGAGAAACGCGCACCGGGCTTGCACCACAACACGGCGGTGGTGTTCGACCGCGACGGAAGCATCGCCGGGAAATACCGGAAGATGCACATTCCGGACGACCCTGCTTATTATGAAAAATTCTATTTTACCCCCGGTGACATTGGCTTCGAGCCCATTCAGACTTCTTTAGGAAAGTTGGGAGTGCTGGTATGTTGGGACCAATGGTACCCGGAGGCTGCACGCTTGATGGCATTGAAAGGTGCCGAGATACTGATATACCCCACCGCTATCGGTTGGGAAAGCAGTGATTCAGACGACGAGAAAGCACGCCAACTCAATGCCTGGATTATCTCGCAGCGTGGTCATGCCGTAGCAAACGGTTTGCCGGTGGTTTCCGTGAACCGCGTGGGGCACGAACCCGACCCTTCCATGCAGACCAATGGCATCCTGTTCTGGGGGAACAGCTTTGTTGTAGGCCCTCAAGGCGAGTTCCTGGCACAAGCCGGAAACGACCGTCCGGAGAACATTGTGGTAGAGGTCGATTTGGAACGCTCGGAAAACGTACGCCGCTGGTGGCCGTTCCTGCGCGACCGCCGGATTGACGCTTACGAAGGACTGACGAAACGGTTCTTAGATTAAAACCTTATGCTTTGCATAACTTATGATGAAGAAAAGTTCCCGTTTCTTTTTGTTTCAAAGGGCGGGAACTTCCTGTCGCATAAACTTTTAACTTTAAGATTGGATCTGTCTGCATCAACTCGCCTGTAGTCAGTTCATGCTGGAGGATATCATATACATATCCAGCCCTTTGGTAGTACAATCCGGTTGATGGATTGGAAAGACGGTCGAATGTGTCTGAATTGTAGAACATTTCCAATGCTTCCGTCATACTGCAATGCCAGTTCTCCATCAATATCCCGACTAGTTCTACGCTAAGGGATTCCTGCATAAATCGTATCTGCTTCTCGTTTAACTTCATAATTTTCTTAGATAAGAAAGGGCACGTTCCTCTGCTTGATGACGGACTGAAGACAAATAAAAAACTTTTCCAAAATCCTTGAAAGGTCTGGAATATGACAAGTCTGGATGCTCAATCATTACGTTTGAACCGTGATACAATTTCATGGCAATCTTCCCCCATTTCTACGGCATACCAATGCCAGCGCTTCAATGGAATCTTCAAAGGATTGCGTGTGTATAATGCAATAATGTTCTTGCAGAAAATCCAGCCCTTTGAAACGGCGCAAGTAGTTGAACGCCTGTTTTTTGCTTGATATGATAGGTTTTTGCAAAGTCCGCTATCAAGGCAATGGTATATTCCAACTTGTTTGTTTCTTCACGTGACATGGCTATTAATTCATTATTTATACTTATGCAAAAATGAGTATTTTCACTTGAAATAAGAATAAGAACCTTTCTAAGATTTCTTGTAATTCAGTTTTTTCCAGCTTGTTCTAAGTTTACTTTTTTCTTTTCACATTCAAATCGACTTCCCTATCTCTATCACCCGATACACATTCCCCTTCATCGTGTGAATCCGTTCGCCGAGTTGTGGCAACACGCGACTAAGGCTGTATGCTGTCATGCCACGCATGGCGGCGGGATGCGCCTGCTTCATCGCTTCGAATATCTGGGCGGCGTTGAGTAGCTGTATATCTTCTTCTTTATCGTCCGCCGTGGCGAAGCGGAAGATGCTGCTGAACAGTTCCTCTTCGGGAATGTGCTTGTAGAAGAGGGCGTTGTTGCGACGGATGGCGGCTTCTTCTTCCTTGCTGAACCAGTAGCGTTTGCCTTGCAAAAGTTCCTCTTTGAGCTGGGCGTATAGCTGGGCATGGTCGATGGGCGTGGCGCAGTCGATGGGGTGCTCCAATTTCACGCAGAGGAAGCGGCGCGAGCCGGTGCGGTCCACCAACAGTGTTTCCAAGTTACTCGTGCCGATGAAGGAGGCGATGCGGTGCAACGGCTCGTGGCTTTGGTGATAAGCCTTGCGGATGTTAAGGGCAGGCATCTGCATCAGGTTCTTCAGCAGGGGTATCTTGGAGGCGGGCAGGCGGTCGAACTCGTCCATGTTGATGAGGCCGAAAGCGGCAAGCTTCTGCTCGCACGAGGCGGGGGCGTTGAGGTCGAAGCTGTCCGTGTAGTAACCAGCCAGTTCCTTGGGCATCAAGGTGCGGCAGAAGGTAGATTTCCCCCAACCTTGTTCGCTGCTGACTATCAGGGGTGCCACACTGTTGGCGCGGCCTCCCATGTCGAGCTTCATCCATTGGGCGGTGAGTCCCAGCATCCAGCGGTGGAAGCCTTGCAGCCATACGGGGTTGTCGCTGATACGGGCGGCGAGTTCGGCCACACGGTCTTTGCCGTCCCACGTAGGGAGTTCTTCCATATAGCTTGTAAAGGGATGGTAGGCGGCGATGCGTTTGGAGTTGACAAAGCGTTGTACATCACGGTCCCAGCACTCCACGCCGGCTTCGAGGGCATCGAGGGCGAGGGTATTCAAGGTACGCTTATCGACTTTTTGGTATATATAAGTAAGGTGGCCGGCATCTTCCGGCTGCTCTGTGGATGCTGCACGTTCTGCATACTCCGTCTGTTCGGTCAGCACGTTGAAGCGGAAGTAGTAGCGGCTGGTCAAGTAGTCGGCTACACGACGAATTAGGTTCGGGGTTTTGGAAGGGGATTCTTCCGCTTTGGTTGCCCTTCTCTCTTTTAACGGTTTATTGTTGGCAATGAGTTGTGCCTCAGGTAATTTCTTGCTTTTCTCCATCTCACTTCCCCCCGTAGCATCTATCACAAAGCAGTGCTTCCCCAAGTGCTTTTCCTTGTTCGCCCGGGGAGTCCAGTTCATTGCCACGACAATGCGCCCCTCCTCCACTTCGATGCAGAAGCGGCTGCCGGGGATGTGCGTGCAGAGACGTTGTATCTTGCCAAAGGCAGGGGCAAGATACTTTTCGCCCTCGGTCTGCGGAGTGAAAGCATACGCTTGGCTGTGTCTGCCAAACATTCGTCTTACGGTGGAAAGAAGTAAGTTGTTCATCATAGGTTTTAGGGTTTTAAGGGTTATCGAAGATTCACCACAAATATACAACATCAAAAAGCCCTTGTCAAGTAAAAAAGCGATTTCCGTTCAACAAACAATCCATTTAATTCATATTCAGGAGTAAGAAGCAAGTAATCAAGAAGTTAAAAAGGATAGTATAGACCTTTAGCATCGTAGTATAGAGGTTTAGTATCGTAAAGTTAAGGTTTATCCCTTCATTTGTCAGACACCGGAGTTTGACGGCTCAGAATCCGGTACTTGACAGCTCAAAGTCCGGCATCTGACAACGCACAATTCATAATTCACAATTCATAATTACAAACTCCCTTTCATAGTTTCATTTCCCCTACTTCATGTAAATACATCGGACTGTATGAAAGAACATCTGAAAGGGGAGCATGTCTGTGCGCATTCATTTGCGAACGCCCATATATAAATGCTTTTAAACGGATATGAAAGGATGAACCATGAATACACCGAACATATATATGTAATTATTTTCAAATAAAACCAAGGCATGAAAGGACCGTTGTTTCCGTCCATACATCAGTAATGTTGCAGTTGTAGGATTAGTAATCTTACCCCTTCATGATTACTAATCCTACAACTGTAACATTACTAATCCTACAGAAAGAAGTTACTTTTTATCACACCTATATTTGCTTTCTTTTAAAACTTTTTTTAGTTTTGTAGCGTTTCCCACGCCGAAGTTCTTTCTTTGGAACGGATGGGTGGGATACATATACATAAAAGGCGTTTACTGAACGCTTTGGTTTTGACATTCTAAGAATCTCGCAAATTCATTAACGATTAGTCAAAGACAAAGCAACGGTGAATGCCCCTTGGGTGTATTATATGTTGCCCTCATTGTGCCCTACTCTACTAATGCAGTTTGGTACAAGGTGGGTATGGTATATATTTACATCGGCGTGGGGCTTTCGACGTTGCTCGTTTCGACTAATCGGGCAATGCGAGAGCCTTTAGAATGTGGAACGGGCAACAGGAATTGGCTCCACGTTTTTTTGTGTATATGGGTTAATCTCAATCTATTAAGGACTCATTCGGTTCAGGAGCTTTCCGGATAATAAATATCATATTGAATATGAGATTTGCAAAATCTGTGCTTGCATTGGCTGTTTGTTTTACCGTATGCCTCATTTTGTTACAAAGATGTGGAAAAACGAATAAAAGGAACATTCCTTCAGCAGTAAACTCTTCACAAAAGAAGTCTGACCTACCCAATCCTATTATAAATGTATATGTAGAGAATTCAGGTAGTATGGATGGTTACGTAAAAGGTGTAACGGAATTTGAACAAATTGTTTATAACTATTTGAGTGATATAAAAATTTCCAACCTATCCGACACCCTAAACCTTAATTACATCAATTCAAAAATAATACCTCAGGGTAGCGATATTTCTGATTTTATAGAAAAGTTGGAGCCTACAACATTTAAGCTAAAAGGTGGCAACAGACAAACATCAGACATTGTAGTAGTGTTAAAGTCGATTTTATCAGAAATGAAAGAAAATAGTGTAGCAGTCTTTGTCTCAGATTGTATCTTCTCACCGGGAAAAAGGAGGAATGCTACTCAATATTTAGTAAATCAACAAACCGGAATCAAGGTTGCCTTTGCTGACTATTTGAATCAACATCCTGATTTTTCAGTAATAGCTTATAGATGCTTGTCTCATTTTTCCGGTACTTACTATGATTGCAACGATGCAAGAAGCACGATTGATGCAAAGCGTCCTTTCTATATTTGGGTAATGGGAAAGAAGGATTATCTGATGAAAATGAGAAGCCTAGAAAAGAATTTTAGAGGAGAAGGTATACAAAATACTTTTTTGGCTTCTGCAGGTGGCGCTGAAATACCATACGCATTGAAGATGGGAGCTGGGAAACATAAATTGGATAAAGAGAATCCGAAAACTACATTGACGAAAGGTAAACTTGGTCGTGATGGTAAGTTCTCGTTTGCAGTGAATATGGATTGCTCAAACTTATTGCTTGATGATAGTTACATTTTAGATAACAAGCATTATGAGATGAGCAACAAGGACTTTGAAGTAAGCGTATCAAAGGCAAAAGCTACGACTTCCAAATATACACACACCCTTAAATTCACTTCTGATAGAATAGTCAGTTGTCAACTGCTCATTGCCTTGAAAATGCAAGTTCCTGCTTGGGCGGAAGAATACAATGATGACAACGGCGTAGGTATCAATAGTGATACAATGGATAAAACATTTGGTATCAAGTATCTGATAGGAGGCGTATATGATGCGTTTTCATTTAATACAGATAGCTATACAACTATAAAACTGAATATTAATAATTAAAAACAATAATCGTATGAATGAGATTTTAGGAGAAATCTATTGCCTATTTGAGTCTTTGTTCGGAGAAAATTTTGGCAATTATTTATGGGGATGGAATTGTGATGATGAATCCTTTACCAACCCTAACAAATTTAATCAGATTGGTCTTATATGCCTTGTGACCTGCTTAGTAGCAGTTATAATCTATTATTATGTGTTCAATCCGGTAAGGCGGCAACGCTTATGGTGGTTTGTAACAATGACAGCAACAATCTTGATTAATGGATTTATTGGATACTATATCACCATCAATGACTATTTGGATGGGAAAATAGGTGATTGCCTTTTACATACCAGAGATGAAGAAGGAAATATTATCGCTACTTTAATTACCGGATGGGATTGTGTCTATTTTGGCATTACTAACTTAATTGTTTCCGCAATTTTCTTCTTTCTGTTTTCTATGATGTTGAAATGGGGAAGTCGCGGATGTAAACATTATCCATTCTAATACTATAGGCTTATGGGAAAATTATATGTATTTGGCATAGGTGGAACAGGAGCACGTGTAATCCGCTCCTTTACCTTTTTATTATCGGCAGGTGTAAAATGCGATTCGGAGATTGTACCTATTATTATAGACCCCGATTTGAATAACGGTGATTTAACGCGTACCGTAGAGCTTCTTCACAAATATCAAGCCATACGGCAAAAGCTCTCGTATGATGATGTGACACAAAATGAGTTCTATCGGACTGAAATTGTAGAAACGATTCGCAATTTTCAAATGCCGCTTCATAACACATTGGATGTTACTTTTGAACAATATCTGAATGTCAACGGTATGAATGAAGCAAATCAGGCACTGATGCGAATGTTGTTTTCGGAAAAGAATTTGAATTCCAATATGGAAGTGGGATTTAGAGGAAACCCCAATATCGGTAGCGTAGTGTTGAATCAATTCAGCGACTCTGTAGAATTCAATAATTTCGCCAACTCATTTACCCAAAATGACCGCATCTTTATTGTCAATTCCATTTTTGGAGGCACAGGAGCAAGTGGCTTTCCCTTATTGTTGAAGACACTTAGAACCAATCAAAACTTACCTCAACACGCCTTATTGAATGAAGCCACTATTGGAGGTATTACCGTTCTGCCCTATTTCACCGTGAATAAAGACAACAATAGTGAAATAGAGTCGGATACGTTTATTTCAAAAACCAAATCCGCTTTACATTATTATCAAAAGAATATAACAGGTAATAATTCCATTGATGTGCTTTATTATGTAGGAGACAACGAAGGAAATACGGAAAGTTATCAAAACAGTGAAGGTGGAAATACCCAAAAGAACAAAGCTCATTTGGTAGAATTTATTTCGGCTCTTGCCATTCTTGATTTCGAACGAAAACATACAAATAAAACCGGGAATGTAATTTGTAAAGAGTTTGGAGCGGAAAGCAGGGGTGATGAACTGATTTTCGGCAATTTAGGTGTGGAAACCAACAACATGGTTAGGACTCCACTTACCCAATACGTGATGTTTTCCCAGTATTTGAAAAATGTCAGTACGTCAGTGCGTGACAGCCAACAATGGATAAAAGACAAAGGGTTTGATAAGACATTTTGGGATAGCGACTTTATAAAAGTCTTATTGGCTAATTTTGAAGAGTTTGAAAAGTGGTTGGACGAAATGTCTGCCAACCATATAGCTTTCTCCCCTTTTAGCCGTACAAAAGGAAAGCCATACGATATAGTACAAGGAATTACCCCCAAAAAGTCTTCTTGGTATAGTAAAGACGGCTATCAACTGTTCGACAAGACATTGAATAGTAAACAAGAAAAGATACTTCCGGGAGCAAGTAAGGAAAAGCAATTCGTTGAACTTTTTTATGTGTCAACCAAACAGTTGGCACAAGAGAAACTTAATCTGTTATAATTATGAGCAGTGTTTTCAGATTATATAAAAGTGGTTCGGACACTATTGTAGATTGGGGACAGTCCAACCCTTACGGCTCACAAGCCATCGACCAAATACAAGACCCAAACGGAGCAAGTGCCAAAAAGGAAATCACCTCCATACCCTCCCCTTTTGCAAGAATGGACTTAATCAAGACTGCCTATGCGGAAGTGGTGAAGAGCAATAACCTGCACGGAACTACCATTTATCATAAAATGGTGTCCGATGCGTTGGACATTGCACAGATATTCTTCAATTACAATAAATTAAGAGACCGTGTGAAAATCATAGTGTGGGATGTGGATAGAGATTTGCAGGCATTGAAGAACAACTCCAAGCATAAGATGATAGGCGATACTTTGGAAATGTTCATGCAACAAGATGCGGCTACTTACAACTTTAACGAGATGAAATATATCTATTTGTTGCAATACACCGGTGCTAAAAGAAAAACACAGATGGATATTATCGGAGCCACTTCGCCTGCTACATTGTTCTTCAGCTCGGCAAACGACTTATCTTATTTGTCTAATGAAATTCAATTTGAACAAGACAAAGTTTTCGACTCCCATTATGCTTCGTTAGACCAAAGGGAAGTGGTTTTCATTGAATATATGTATGCCTATCGCAAAGCATATACGCAATTCAATGCTGATTTTCCGGAAATAGACAAGTATTTGGATTTAGTTTATCGAGCACTGAGTGTCGAGATGAAGAATCGCATCGATGACATCACCGCTGTTTCCATAGATGATTATCCGGAACTGACTATCCAGCCTAACTATGTTGAGATTAACGGAATGAGGTGGCGTTGTCGCAAAGAGAACACCCGCATTCAAAGTGGTTTTGAAATAGCTTCCGATATTTGTACAGCAAGCAAGAAACCACTTGTATTACCCGTTGAGGAGGGTAGTATGTATGCGGATATTCCTTATGTTTCAGCTCCTTGGGGATGCACTAACAAGGCGCCTTATTTTGATGGGAATGCTTTGGAAGAACGGACATTGCCTTGTGATGGCGAGAAATATCCTTATCTGACAATTAGTGATTTTTTGGAAGATACGTTGGTACAGGTTATGAATGATGGATTTTCTTTTTCGCATATGGAATTTTTCTATCCGGTCAATCAAAGTGGGACGGAAGTAAGTTACTTGCTTCCCTTGAAAAATAAATTCTTTGAGTATTTCTCTCCCAAAGACTTGTTTGATGGAGGAGCAAACAGCAAAAAGATGCTGGAGTTTGAAAAACTCAGTGGAGCTTCTATAAAAGTTACATTGCGCATTCCGATTAAGGGCAGTCGCAACGTTGAATATGAACGCATCTATACAAATGGTCTGCAAGCTGATAAAAATCGAAATAAAGGTTGTTTGATGATTCAAGACTTTGCAATGGGAGTGTTTCCTGCCATTAAATTTAAAGAAAGTAAAGATGCCTTTTACCGTTTATTATTAATTAGAAACTCTGAACAATGCAACGATTTGGATTTAACTTGCTATAATAGTGGCGTTTCCTTGAATATATCTTCTCCGGTTGTCAGAAATGATAGAAGCACAACAAAATGCAAGACCTATGTAGTGGAAAATCAGCAGTTAGATTATTGCCGAATTAATTGCGGACAGGGGGTATCTGGAATAATAGTACCTCATTTCCTTGAAAAGAAGGGTACTGACGCTTTCACATTCGCAATAGATTTTGGTACAACCAACACACATGTAGAGTACAGTCAAAATGGTAAACCTACCACCCCATTGAACATAGAGGAGAATAATACTTTGATGAAACTGTGGGGAAATGTCATTTCGGACTTTCGCGGTATGCTGAACTATGATTTCTTACCCGAAGTGATTGGAGAGAAGAGTGAATTTTACTTTCCTATGCGTACGGCACTGAATGAAGCGAAAAACACGAATTGGAATCAAGCCGTATATGCTTATGCAAATGCCAATATTCCATTTCCGTTCGAGAAGAAAGTAGAATATGATTATAATAGAGTTATAACGGATTTAAAATGGTCTAACGATATTGACAACATAAAGAAAGTGCGTTGCTACATTGAATCTATCATGTGGCTGCTCCGTTGCAAAGTGCTGTCTTGTTATGGAGATTTGCATCAGACTAAAATTGTATGGTTTTATCCCATCAGTATGACTCCGGCACGATTCAACAACTTCAATCAAGAGTGGAAGAACGCATACGAGAAATATTTTGGTGGAAACCCCTCAAACATTGTACCTGTAACGGAGTCTGTAGCACCATACGAATATTACAAAGGAAGCGTGAACAATGCCAATAACATGGTTACTGTTGACATAGGTGGTGGTACGTCGGATGTAGTAATCGCCAGCAATGGTGTGGTGGATTACATATCTTCTTTCCGTTTTGCTGCCAACTCTATTTTTGGAGATGCTTATGCACAGCAAGGAGGCGGAAGCATAAACAGTTTGTTGACTTGCTACAAACCTATCATCAAAAAAGTGCTGGATGATAACAATCTTGCTGAACTCAGCAAAATATTCAAGACCCATTTCGATGACCGTATATCCAGCAATATCGCCTCTTTCTTTTTCTCATTAAAAGGAAACAAGGAAGTGATGGGCAAAGGGGTTAGCGACCATTTGGATTTTAACAAGATGCTACAAAACGATAATGATTTTAAAATAGTCTTTCTGCTATTTTATTCTGCCTTAATCTATCACGTAGCCAAAATGATGAAGGCGAAAGGAAAAGAAATGCCACGGCATATTTGTTTTAGCGGGAATGGTTCTAAGGTAATAAAAATATTGAGTACCAGTAACGAAACCTTGGAAGACTACACTAAACTGTTATTTGAAAAAGTATATGGGCAAGCATACTCATTCAATGGGCTTACTATCCTGCAAAATGAAAGAAACCCTAAAGAAGTAACCTGCAAGGGAGGTATTTCCAATATGAATCCGCAAAGTTATAATCAGATTGCAAAAACCAAGATTGTACTGAAAAGTTCTGAAGATACTTCCAACCCTTTTATCACAGAAGAAGTTTATGGTGATATAGATGACACATACATCAAGAACAGCTTGAAATCCGTAAAGGAATTCTTGGATATGATATTCTCACTATCCAAAGAGTTCTCTTTCAAGAACTATTTCGACATAAGCGACCTATCTTTACAAGTGGCTAAAACAGAATGTTACAGAGATTTGAGCATCTATTTGCAGAATGGACTGGCTTTGAAAAGAACGGAAGTATCAGAAAACGACCCGATAGAAGAAACTTTGTTTTTCTATCCTATGAATGGAATGTTGAATGCGCTGATTGCGGCTATTTACAACAAAAAGAATTGATATGAAGCGAATATATATTTTAATGGTATTGGCTGTTATATCTTTGAGCGGATGTAATAGTTACAGAAATCGTTCAGCGAGTGCAAAAATAGAAAGTGCGTCCAATGAACAATCGGGTACATTATCCGTCAAACGTGGAGAAATATGTAACGATTCTTTAGAAGTAGACTCTAAAGCGGAAACGAATGTGCAACATGAGAATGAGCAAATAGGGCTTGCTGCATCGAAAATGTATGAGTTTTTGTTCTATCTTTCAGCATTTATAAATGTCTGTTTGATTATAATTGTCTATAAAAAAGGCAATTATATAAGTGAGTTGAGAGAAGATATTGAGAATAACAAATGGAGAGGGCATAGAGAGAATGATTCAAAGAAATGGGAAAGAAACGATTCCTATGCAAGACCTTCACCACCCAAAATTAAAACAGAATCTTCTTCTACAAATAATCGCATAGAACAAGAAACTAAAACAGAAGAAAAGATCGAAAGGCCAGTTGCTTTAGAGCTTTCATTAGAGAATACGTATAAATACTTGATGCCCGCTTATCAAGGTAGGTTTACTAAATTGTTTGAGGAACCTTCCGGGAAAACTCGTTTCAGATGCTGGCAAAAGGATAATGTTTGGCATTTTGAATTTCATGGAAATTTGAAAACGGCAATCGAAAATTATAATTCCACATTCGATGAAACTTGCATAGTAGAAGGTTCTTATCAAGGAGCAACTCAGTACGAAACATTATCCCCTGGTACATTTGATAATGATAAAAACTTGAAAATATTAACAAAATCAGTTATTCGCTTGTATTAATTATGGACGACATCATTATATGCCTTATTATTGGAGTCATTGTGGCTATCCAGCTCTATTTTGTGCAAAATACATTGCGTAAAATAGAATTATATAAAAATATTTTTATACAACGAAAATACTTGCAATACAATGGTGAATACCAACATTCAAGTAAATATCTTCCAAGCGATGATATGCCGATAACTTGTTGTTCGACTACCCTATCTCCTGCATTCCAACAGATAATTGATAATTTGAATGCCTATTTGGTGAAGAATGGCAATCAAATAGCAGATTATCACTTGATGAAAGATATTGTGGATAGGAACTGCGACACCAAAGAGGAAGAAATCAATACACAAATCCCGTTTCCTCTTTATTTGGGACTGATGGGGACTATGCTCGGTATTTTGATTGGAGTTGGCTTCTTGGTTTTCGGTGGAGGGCTGAAACAACTATTGAACGCCCCAGCTACTACTGACTCAGCAGGAAATGGAATCATTCAACTTCTCAGCGGTGTGGCATTGGCAATGATTTCCAGTGTATGTGGTATCATGTTTACCACTTACGCTTCTTTTCGCCAGAAGAATGCCAAACGGCAAATGGAACTGAAAAAAGATGATTTCTTAGGATGGATTCAAGAAGAATTATTGCCACAACTCTCTACGAATATGTCAAGTGCTTTAGTACGCATGACACAGCAGTTGACAAACTTTAACGAGTCTTTTGCACAGAATACAAAAGAAATGCGGAATACATTATCATTGGTGAATGACGCTTCTAAATGGCAAGCTCAATTACTTCAAGCTATTGATAAACTCAAAATAGATCGTATTGCCTCTGCCAATATTGCGGTGTATGACAAATTGAAGAATTGTACCGAGGAAATAGACAGACTGGGAATTTATTTAAAGAATACGGAAAATTACCTGCAACAAGTACAACTATTGAGTGAGAAACTGGGGGATGCCAATGAGCGGAGTAAGACCATAGAACGATTAGGCTTGTTCTTTGAGAGTGAAATCAAAGCTGTAGATGTGCGGAAAGCCATGCTTAACGAAAGCGTTAGCGATGTGGATAATAATTTACGTAAGGCAATTCAAGAACTTCGAGAATGCGCCGAACGGGAAATACTTTCATTGGGCAATGCTTTTGGCGAACAGACGGAAGCTTTGAAATCTGCGATGGCAGAGCAATCCCAAACTGTTTCCCGAAAAATGGAAGAATTGACATCTTCTTACCCCAAACTGGTAGAGGAACGTGAGAAGTCCGTCGACAGAATTACAAGCGGTATGGAAGTTGTGATAAAAGAGTTAAAGAAAGCGCAGCAACATGATAAAGATGAGCGAATGGATGAATTGATTTCTTCGGTGAACAGACTTTATGACCGAATGGGAAATCTATCGCAAAAACAAGTGTCTGTAGAGACTTTACCTGCTTCCGAAGTGAAAGTCAATGCCCAGATGTCAATGCCCCGATATTACAAAGTCACTATGCTTGTATGTGCCGTGTTGATTGCCATTTATTGCTTGATAGGATTGGGTACTTTTGTTTTAAACCTGCTTAAAGAAACCAATTGGCTATGAAAAACGGCAAGGAATCTTTCTTTTGGACGAGTTATTCCGACTTGATGACGAGTCTGTTCTTCATCATGCTTGTGTTGTTTATCCTTATGCTTGTGTTTTTGCGGAATTCGGTTGTAAAAGCCCAAGAAGCAGAAGAAGCGACAAAGGAACAAATGGCCAAAATAGAAGAAATGGAAGAAGCAGTTAACACAATTGACACCAAATGGTTCCGCTATGATGAAGAACATAAGAAACACATATTGCAGATAGCCGTAGCATTTGATAAAGGAAGTTCGGATATATCCAATATTCCTACGAAAACTTTAGACGATTTATATTCAGCAGGGCTTTCCATTACTGAATTTCTAAAAGAAGCTTATGATAAATATAAGATTAAGTATCTCTTGATTATTGAAGGGCAGGCTTCCAAAGATTTTTATATGAGAAACTATGAGTTGAGTTATGAACGTGCTTTGGCTTTGGTGAAATTTTGGACTCAAAGAGGATTGGTGTTTAATCCGGATTATTGTGAAGTCATCATATCGGGAAGCGGGCAATCCGGCTGTTTGCGAATGCAGCCGGATGATGCTGATAATGCAGCGAATCAACGTTTCTTAATTCATATAGTTCCCAAACCAGGTATAATAGAGGCCAGTAAAAATGAAAAGTAACATATACATTCTTGTTTGTTTGATGGTTATATTGGTTTGTTCTTGTAATAGACGTTCCGGTAGGTTACCATCTAATTCCCAACCTAAAGCGGAAAGATGTGTCAATGGTAAATCAAGTATAATTGTCGAGACTTCTGAAAAATCTCGACAACCGATGTCCGGTAGCCAGATTTTTCAGAAGTATAACGATGCTGTTTTTATGGTCTATACGTCCGATGGCTACAATGCTTTTCAAGGTTCCGGCTTTTTTATTTCTCCAAGTGGCGTTGCCGTAAGCAATTATCATGTGTTTAAAGATACATCCGTAGGGCTTGAAGTAATAAAGTTATCGTCCGGTGAAATGCTGAAAGTGGAAGAAGTGATTGCGAAGAGCGAAGATAATGATTTTATCATATTTAGAGTGAAAGCCAAAAGTAATCAGCGTTTCAAATATATACCTGTTTCTTCAAGAACATTGTCTGTGGGTGAAAAAATATATACCATAGGAAGTCCACGCGGATTGGAAAACACTTTTTCTTCGGGAGAGGTGTCTCAGAAAAGGGAAAATAATATTATCCAGATTAATGCCCCTATTGACCACGGAAGTAGTGGAGGGGCACTTATCAATATGTATGGCGAAGCTGTAGGAATTACTTTTGGCGGCAGGGATGATTCTGGTGCAAACCTCAATTTTGCCATTGACATAAAAGTAGTTCGGAAAGTCCTGAAAGGCAATAATTGAGATAGAGCCTTTAAGAAGAGATTATCGGAAAGGCACAAGGCTGATTTTTCTATTATACTTTTCTTTATTTTGCGGAAAAACAGTAGTTTTGTTTAAGTATTGAAGTATAGTACTAATACATAACGTGAATACTAATGATAGAACTAACCAAATCCCCAAAAAAAATAGCCCGTCAGCTTATCAATCTTGCTTTGCAACGAGAATGCGAGGATTTCTTGAATAAGGTACAATCTTTTTTGCATGAAGTGGAAAGCAGTGGCAAGGATGCATATGCCAACTATCTGTCATTGTTCAAAAAGGTGAACGAATTCGATGAGCATATCGCTCGGCATTACGATGGAATATCTGGTTCTCGATACTTGCTCACTATTCTTAATCTTTATTGTGCAGGAATACTGAGTGGTAAAGACATCACCCTTTTTGATGAGGATATGCAGAAGTACCTCACAGATATGAAAAGAAAATTGATGGAGGAATAAAATGTGATAGACAAGTATTTCCAAGGCAAAAAAGATGAAGCTACATTGAATATGCTCAAGCAAAAGAAGGCGGCTTTATTGGGTGCCCCATGAAATGTTTGTGGAATAATAAAAAGGAAAGAATCGTCAGTGGAATGTCACCCGCTTGTTCATCAGGAAATTGACACTTCCGTAGATGAATAATCCCAAGAACTGGGCAAGGTATTCGTTGCAGTCCAGCCCCTCCACCAGCCCGATGAGGAAAAGGAATTGCGCTCCATAAGCCATTCCGAAAGCTATAGAAAAGAGCAGCACTTGTCGCCAAGTGTTGCTCTTTTTTTCTGTAGGGAATATCCAGTACTTGCACCAGATGAAGTTGTGTATCTGTGCAAGTATATATGCAGTTACATTGGAGAGCATATAGTTGATGTCCAGTTCGTCCATCATTACCCAAACGGTAACAGCCATAATCAAGGCATTCAACGTGCCTATTACCGCAAAACGAAAAATGCGTGCAGACTCTTTCACTCTCCTACTCTGTACCTGCTTTTACTCTTTCACTTCAACAATCAGATTCAGTTCATCCAGCTGCTTCTGGTCAATAGCCGAAGGTGCATCCAGCATTACATCGCGTCCACTGTTGTTTTTGGGGAATGCAATGCAGTCGCGGATACTGTCGAGACCTGCGAAGATGCTGACCCAACGG
>Ga0129308_1002217_pt1 | contig 17241 bp, 23 predicted proteins | sample L827metagenome_FD_94440 | JGI IMG/M metagenome (GOLD analysis project Ga0129308, IMG submission 94440) | Ring-tailed lemur group fecal microbial communities from Wisconsin, USA - L827 metagenome | ecosystem: Host-associated > Mammals > Digestive system > Large intestine > Fecal | place: USA...
CTGTTCCTGCTTTCAATCTTAAATACACTATCGGTGTGTTCTCCACGCATTGATATTTCATATTCTGAAAACCGATTTTTACGTATCCAGTTTTTAGCTTTAGATAGCTCCTTTAAACATTCTATTAAACTTGATGAAACCGATAATTCATATACATGACCATTATCTTCGGTCAATGTAACTGTATTTTCATGAATATCTGAACACCTGAGATTTTTTAATACACTCATATCATTATTATAGATTCCCTCATATATACAAGAGAATAATGTTTTATAATACAATTTATTACATTCCTCATAATATTCTATTTTATCTATAGTTTTCAGAAATACTTCATGAGATATAAATTTTTTATCAGCATTTGGTTTTGCACTTTCCCATAAAGTCATTCTATCCAAACTTTTAATCATTCGATATAAACTATCGTCACAAACAATATTATTAGCTTGTAACCATTTAGTATATAGACTTAATATATAACATATAGTTGTTATTGATTTTGGACTATTAGGTTTTAAGTCAATAATTAATTTTTCTAATTGTATCTTATTATAATTTGGAAATTCATTCCAACGTTGTAACGGTAATAATTTCATAATATTTATTGCTACCTTTTGAGTATTAGGTGACTGAATTGATTTAATAAAATTTTCAACATTGTTATTTATATCATTATTGTTCATAACACATCCCCTTGCCCTTTTTCTTTATTTTATTTATATTTTTATTATATGAAAAGAATTTGAAATAAGGAAATATAAATAAAGATTTTTTAATTTTTATTTATATTTGAACTTCTCCATTAATACAATCAAGTCCGAGTTCAATACTATTAAACATATCCTCAATCTCACTATCCATTAAACCAATATAACGCTTAGTAGTTTGTGTGCTGGAGTGATTAAAGATAAACTGCAATTTTACCAAAGCTTCATCCTTATCTTCTGCATTATGCCAACACCAGTACCCAAAACTTTTACGTAAGCTATGTGAACCTATATTCTGTTTGATACCAGCTTCGAGAGCAGCAGTCTTTATTATCCTCCATAAAGATGCCACCACAATCGGTTCATTTCCTTTTCTGGATGGAAATAAGTAATCATCCAAATTTTCAATCGGATATCTATTTACATAATCTAAAATGGATTTTCTTACCGTTTGATTGAAAAATAATTTTACAAATTTTTTCTGTTTTCGTTGTTTCATTGGTTGCAGTGTATAGAAATCTCTAAATACCTTTTCTTCATCATTGTCTTGGAAAAAGAAAGACCATTTTAATGTACGTAAATCCGAACCTCGAATACCTACATTCATACCGATAAGAAATAACAATTTATTCCTATAGGCAATTTGTTTTTTATTGGCATCAGGGGCTTCTTCAATATGTTTATCAAATACTCTAATCATAGCAGCAATTTCTTCTTCTGTTCTAAAAGCATATACTTCAGAATCTTTTCCAGCTACCTTATTGTGATTATAATTTTCTGATTTTTTTCTAATTTTTCCATTAACAGCTACAAGCTGGACAATATTTGATTTTTCTTCTTTTTTAACTGCATTATCATTCATTTTCTCACTTCCTTTTTATCTCTGCAAACCATCCAATCTTCTGCTAAAACATCACAACAACATAGTTGACAAATACATTCAAAGGTTTTATCCCCAACACCATATATAATTGTTTCATAGTCTCCTTGTTTAAAGAGACAAATATAACTGTCTACTTCTGTCCAGCTTTCTCTTGTTATTTTGAAACCTTTTTTCAAATATTCAAGAGCTTTACTAAAATCTAATAATTTTTCCATTATTCTTGTCCTCCTATTTCATACTCTTTCATTTCTTCTAATGCTGCAAGACAAACTTCATATCTTACAATATAAAATTTACTTACATATCTACCGCTACTTTCTGCAAACAAACCGTATAGCTTATTATAATTAAATTTTGGTAACTCTACATAGAGAGGAACATAGCATGTCTCAATTTTATTATAAATATTGCACCAATCTGTATTACCAAACGCAACATCCATCTTTTCACTTTTTATATCCCAATTTATAATTGAAAAATTAAACAAACAGGGTCGATTTATTTAATGCGAAATACATTTTTAATCTGCATTTGGGAAACAGGTTCTTTAACTATTGCGTTTAATATATTTAATAATTCGTAAAATAGCACATCTGCATTTGACTTTGTCGCTTTTTCTGAAAGGCTTTTACACACCTTATTTACAATTTTGATTTCTTCTTCAGATAAATTCCCGGAAAAATAAAACTTATCACCACAAATCATTACTGTGTAAATATCCATTAATAGCACTCCTTCTACTATATAGGAATTGAAACAATCAATTTCATCATCTGTTAAATAGATTTTCTTGTTTCAATTCCCAAAACTTCCTTACTATCCATTTGTTCTAATTTATCAATTTTTTCTCTACGAACATACTCTGCAACAAAATCTAATATATCATCTGCTGCCACCTGTATTTCTGTATTATTTAATAATGAAACAATATGAATATCGCCACTCATATCCGAATTAAAATGAATATTACAAGTTTTTCCATGAAAACTATGCATTAAATCTCCTCCTTTTAAATTAAATATATTTTAATTGTACTAATTATAATACAATATTTATTCATTTAATAAATACTAAAAATTAAATTTTTTCTTATCTATTAACCGATACAATTCTTCATATCTTTTTTTAATTCGTTCCTTCTCTTTTTCCAGTTCTTCAGGAGAAAGATTATATTTTCCCTGCTGCACCCATTTTTGAGCTTGAACCGCACCATATGTTTCTATATCTTTTTGATATAATAAATTATTTTCAATAATAATTTTTCCATCTATGTCTTTATGTGGTTCTTGATACCATGATGGTTTATCCATTTTATACATTCCTGCGTGAAGTTTTTTCATTCGTTGCTCATGTGGTACGCCATTAAGTACATCAGAAGTATAAGCATCTATATTTTCCCAATATTCTGTCGGTACTTCCTTTGTACGTTTCTCATTGATATATTCTTTCCCTGTTAAAATCATTGCAATAGCCGAAAGAATTTTTAACATACTGTTTCCCTCCCTCTTAAAATCTAAATTTTATGCCAACTTTAACACCATATAACTGCTAAATATATATGCTACTTTTATCATCTTATCACATATATCACCTTAAATCAAGGTGTTTTTTATTTTTATATAAAAAAGGATAAAACTTAATAAAAAGGATAAAATCTAATAAAAAAGGATAAAATCTAATAAAAAAGGATAAAACTTACAAGTTTTATCCTTTTCCTGTTATCCATTAAAAATTATTTACTATATTCTTTTTTATCCAGTTCTACATCAATCTGCTTATTTTCTCGACCAAATTTTAAATAAAATCCGCCTTCGTTATATTGTCTCATGAAAGCCTCGATTAATGTATTCATTGGAACACCAATTTGTTTGCAATTTATCTTAAATTCATTTAAGACACTACGCTCAATAGTGGTATTTAAATTTGCAACATCTTTACGTTTAACATTTAAATTATTTGAAATTGATGACATTGCTTGACCTCCTTGTTTCTATTTTAAGACTTCTATTCAATAAGCCTATTAAACTAACTATACAATAACACACATTTATCTACTTGTCAAGTATTGTCTATCAATTTATCATGTAGTTATTTTTTCTCGTCATCAAATCATTAAACACACTACTTATGTAAACTCCCTATCGCCGAAAAGTCAAGGGTTTTCTGGCTGATTTATTATAAAAATAATATAATGTTAATATACAATATGTGTATTTTCAGTAAGTTCTGCGATTAACTTATCAAGAACTTTATATTTTTCCAACAATAATAACACTATTCTTACAATCATATCTTTGTTATTATTAATATTATAACATTCATTATATTCACTAATTAAATCCTGCATATTAGAAATACTTAACAAATACAATTTTTCCGTATATAAACTATCAAGTTTTATTAAACAATTTCCAAAATATCCTCTATATAAAGGATAACCATGATAGTCCACACTTTTTCTATCTCTTACATCCGCTATTGTTAATCTTGCAAGGTTTTTATTCCAATAAATAACATAGTCAATATCTTTTAAAAGAATATCATAATTGATTCTTTTCATAATCTTCTTCCTTTCTTTTTTTATGGTATTATCACCCATTAATTTAACTCAATTAAAAAAAATTAATTCCTCCCACTCTCATGTATGTGGTAACTTCCGTTTATCCTTTAGGTATAAGAAGCATTTTTCCATCTTTGTCCATCAGAGCCATCGCACATTTCGGATGCATGGTTGATTGTACTTTTCTTCTTACACTGAAAACCTAGTGGATGATATTCTCTTAACAATTCGTAGGACTAGGCGGTGTACAGTTGTCGGATTTTATTCTTCCTTTCCTTTAAAGCACCTGATTACTTTAGATACATCAGAGTAGCTTTAACAGCAGATTTTATATATAATTTGTCCATCTGCTGCCTATCAGCTTCATGCTATTCATTTTCATATTATTGGTAAAACTAAACCCATACCATATTTTCCATATAAAATAATAGGCTGATTTGCTTTTGCAGGATAATGTACCATAACTCTTTGACCATCAATACATCTTGCAATTTTTACAAATAGTCTTATATCATAGCGACTATTAAACTTTCGCTGAATCATTACTTTCATATCTGCATATTTTTTCCAATCATCTGTTTTTTTGGCTTTAGTTATCAATTTTTGAACATCATCAATGCGAATTATTTCTGTCCAACCATTAGGATAAACTTCTTTATCAAGCAAAGGCTCAAAATATTGATAAAATTTTTTACTTTCAATTGTGCCACATGCGTTTAAAATTTTCTGTTTATCCGTATCATTGACAATATCATTATCGAAAAAACAACCGCCATAAGGATTTATAACACAAAGAATATCATGTTCATTTGCATCCCAAAAAGCACCATTAACTCCTTCTTTAGGGCAACTCGTAGTCAAACTAACACAAGCTTTCAACATTTTTTTTGTCATTAACATTCACTCCTTCTTTTCTCTTAAAACTCGATATTATCTACTGTATTAACATATGCTTTGATATCTTCAACAAGTTTTTCTTTAAAAATTACTCCATTATTCCAATATTCAGCTAGAAATTCATGCTTGATAAGCACACGTCGTACACCTTCGGTAATCATACAAACCATCCATGCTTTAGGATTTTCAAATGGATTCTGTGAAGCCTGACCATAATTTTCCACTTGATACTGATAAACCTCAGCAGCTTCATCAAACCATTCTTTGATATAATCTACTGCTTTTTGTCTACTATATGTAGCTGAACCATCTGCATTTATTCCTTCTGTGATGGTATAGGCAAGGTCACAAGCATAAACCTCTTTACCTTCATACTCTGGTAAATTATCCACGATAAAATCCTTTACATATTCTACATAGCTTTTTAATTCTTCCATAAAAATTTTCCTCCTATACATATGCTATTTCCATTTCCTGAACACATTCAACCAAACTCATAATATGCGACTTATATCCTCTAACAAATTTCTTATAAAAGATTTTTCCACATATTTTTTGATTAAAATAGTAATGACCACATTTTGTACGCTTTATAATCCAGACTTTATTATCATTGAAAAAATCAACTGCTTCTATTCTATAAGGTGTATTCCCATTGTTTTTCCAGATATATTCCAGACATTCCTTCAGGTTTATTCCTTCAAATAAAATTTCAGATTTTCCAAATCGTTCTGTATCTGCTTGTACAGTCCAGTAATTCATTCTATTGTGATTGATAATAACATTTGTCATTTTCATAGATTTTTCCTCCATCCTTTTTATTCCTCCACTCTGCATTTATATAGGCTTGTGACTATTTGATATTTCTATCAAGCTGCATTAGAGGGGTGGATTATTCACCACCCTTTAAATTAGATTTATTATTTTTTCCTCCTTTAAAATTCCGTATCAACAACTGTGAGGATATTCACCCACAAATCAATATATTGTGTTGACCATCTATAATTTGTGTCATCCTGAAATTCTGTTTTTCCAGTAATAACATAACCTACTTGTTTTGCACCCTCTGAAGTATCTACAAACATTTCTGATTTTGTTTTCAGGGCATTGTTTGAAATTTCCACATAGAATTTTTCCTGAACAATTTTCCTATATTTCAATAATGCTTCCTTGATATTCTCAGCAGTTACACGAATTTCGCCTATAATATTACTGTCAATCCACCACTTTTTGTTGTTGTATTCCTTCATAGTAGTTGTTGTTTTGAAAATATAATTATTCATATATAGTTCTCCTTTTATCTTTATTTGTGGATTCCCACGACACTCCCAACTTCGGGAGTGTTTCGGCTGCTATCCCTGTCAGCCATCATCAGGTGGGGTTAGAGCTTCAGTCTTTTTTCTTATGATTTATTCCAAGAGACATTATTTTTACATATGTAGCAAATTCTATTTTTTCGTTGTTATCAACAAACAACTTCTTGCACATTCTATATAAATGTGATTTTGATATACCAATATGTTTAGAAAGAAAATCTCTATTATAACTCTTTATAATTGGTTTTACTTTGTCTTGAATTTCTTTAGAAGTCATAGATTCGAAAATCTTTATTTCTTTTTCTATCTCTTTATAATTCATCTAATTCACTCCTTAATTCGTCAATGCGGTCTTTCAGCTCCTCTATATCATCTTTATAGTCAGATTCATATACTTCGGCTGCTTCGTATTCGTCCATATCGACAGTATCGGATTTAAAATCATTCTGAAGGGATTCAAGTTCTTCTTCTGCTTCGTCAATTTCTCCCTGAATTTCACTTTCAGTTCGTAAACCTACCCAACTATAAACCTCATCAGCTTCAAACCATAACAGGTCATTTAGTTCTGTTTCGGTCATACCATCAGGGTATGTATCTTCTAAAATTGACTCCAGCTCTTCACATTTCCCTTCACGTTTGATTCTATCTAATGTATCAATCGCTCCGCTCCATGCTTTAAAAGAGTTTAAATCTAATTCATAAGTAATAGTCATAATATTTACCTTCCTTTTCCTATATTTGGGTATAATCCCGACTCCCTGAATATCAGGGAGTTTCGTCTTAATTTTCAAAGACTCATCAGGGGATTTTATGCAACTCTTATAACTTCATCTAAATAGATTCTTAAAGAACCTTTTCTGATAAAAGCTCTACCAGAAGTTGAGTAGTGTACCATATGTTTATGAAAACCCCACTCATTTTCGCCATTATGCCAACTGCATACATAATCACAATCGTATTTGTCATTTTCATCAGGTTTGTAAACCTGAAGTCCAAAAGTACCACTGATATATGCAGCTCCTATTGGTTTCTGATTTGCGTATCTTTTATACATAGCTTCCTTCATTTTTATTTACCTTCCTTTTTACCTTTTTATAGGGTTTTCCCTACCCCATCCCCGAAGGGATGAACGCTTTGAGCTTAAAGGGCTATTTATACACGTTGCAACGTGTTATTTATATTAACTATTAAGGTTATAGCCTGTAAAACTTTTAATAGGTAGACCTCATATTCATGTATGTATAGTTCACTTATGACCTGTAGATATCTTATAATAATATAAGAAAATTTATAGGTAGACCTCAATACACAAATAGTATAGTTCACTTATGACCTATCTTTTATTTTATTAGCATATAACCTTAATAGTTATAGTAAAAAAATAAATAAAGAAAAAGGATTTTCACTTTCCTGTCCAGTGGGTTTCTATGTCGCAATGCAAATTCAAGAAATGTAAATTTAAGATTCGCCACGAAACTATATACGCTCTTAGACAGGCACTTATTCAATTTTCAAAGTACAATGCAGGGTTTATAGTTACTACAATAAAATTCAGAGTTTTAAAACAATCCAGATTCAAAATCTGTTATTTTTTATTTCCTTGTTTTATTGTATCTACATATTACCATATATTCATCTACTTGTCAAGTAGATTTTTTATTTTTTTCACATTCATTTTTATTTGATTTAATTAGATTGTTTCGCCTCCTCTTAGGTATTATCTTCTTAACTTTATCAAATTAAAAACAAACTTAAAAAATATTTAATATATAATAATAATAATTAAGCTACAATAAAACTCTGAATTTTAAAACTTAAAACTTTTGTTTTGTTCCCTGTTTTATTGTAACTATATAATATCACACACGTACATGTGTGTCAATACCTTTTTTAAAAAAATATTTATTTTTATGCTATTTAGTGTTATAGTTAATATATCAATTAATTTTTACATATAAAAAAGAAAGTCGAGGGGGGAAATATGAAAAATGAAAAAATGAATACAGAAATTAAGGATACACTAAAAGTTATTGTAAAAATTGTAATACCAATTGTTACATTATATGCTATAATATGTGTTGCATATAATATATATGTAAATTATTTTACAAATTGGAACTTATCCCCAAGGGAAAAACTAGCTTTAGAAGTTGTAGAGGACTATAAAAATATGTTAAAAAATCCAAAATCCATGCAATTAAGTGGAGATATTTTAGTAATATTCTACGAAAACGAAGAAACAGAAGAAACAGAACTTTTTACATATTTTACAACATATGCTACCAATAGCTTTAATGCTGTAGTGCTATCTAATACAGTGTATTGTTTTACAGATTATCTAGGTGATATAGATAATTTAGCAGAAGAAGCAAGGAACACAGAAAATGAGGACAAAAGACAAAAAATATTAGACGCTAGTGTGGCATACGCTTTATACAAATATAAACTAGCTAGATATAATGTAGATAAAAATAATCTAAACCCAGTAGAAGAGCCAGAATACACCCTTGTAAATGGGGAATGGGCAGCTAAAAAACTAAAAATAGACTATATTAAATAAATAAGATAACATATTATATATGTACTTACATTAAAAGAGTAACATTTACGTTACTCTTTTTTATTATCTCGTTCTATTGTTTCTTTTATAGCTCTCTTTATAAAGCCATTCCTAGACTCTTCTGTTTTTTGTATATGCTCATTAATTTCTACAAAAAAATTGTTATTAACATCCAATGGGATACGCTTAATATGTGTTTTATTGTATTTTTTATTAGCTGCATAATTTGTTCTTTTTGCATACTCTCTTTGTATCTCAGCTTTTGTTTTCGCCATATGTTTCACCTCTTTTATTTATTATTGTAAATTATAATTATCTACATACTAACATGTATATATCTACTTGTCAAGTAAGATATTGTACATAAAAAGGGGAGCCTAATGGCTCCCATTTTGTATTTCTATCATTTCTTTTATTGTCATAGTTGCCTTACCATATTTACAATTATGGCAATCTCCATCACACAATGAGCCTTCTATTATACCATTCTTTTGGCTTGGATGAGTACAATACATATCCACTTTAAACTTAAAGCTACCATCTTTACTTTTCAAATAATGTGTCATACTTCTATCTCTCTTCTTTATTTGATTTTTACTTATTAATGTGTTATTCTTAATATTATAAATAATATATTTAATTTGTTATTTATCATCTTTTCTACATATTACCATATATTCATCTACTTGTCAAGTAGGTAATAGATATTCTTTTAATTTATTGTCGCATATAAATTGTGTGATAATTATGGAAATATTTATAATATTATGTGAATATTATAGTAATAATCAGAATATTTAAAGATTAATTTTTAAATTATCAGATAATTATATTTTATTTTCATTATTTTAAGAAATATATAGCGCATTATCTGAATATTATATGTTATTTATGCTTATATTTTGAATTATTGTATATATTTTTGATATATTTATACAATTTATGAATATTATATCAAAAATATGAATATTACATCTAAAGTATGAATATTGTATTTAATTTAAACTATTAACATTACAATTAAGGAAATTAATATTATAATTGAACTTTTTCACTTCTGGAATCAAACTATATAATTAAAATTGAACTTTTGTACTATAGATTGAACTTTACAATTATAAATTGAACTTATGATTCAAACTTACGATTCAGACCTACGATTCAAATTATTGGTTTTATTGTGTTTTGAATTGAACTTTTTGATATTTTAAATATATTTCTGTATTATTCTGAATATTTTAAAATTTATTAGATTATTTTCTGATAATTTAATTATTTTTTATATAATTATTAGATTTTTATTCTTATTTGTATATATTTTTTGTTTTTATATATTTATTATATTTATTTTCTGATAATATTCTAAAAATATCCACAAATTATATTCTTTTTATATTCTTTACAAATTATATTTGAGTTATATTTTCTTATATCTTCTTATATTTTCTATGTAATATTATTGTCTGTAAATTATGTTCTAATTTTTGTTGTTTCTGTAAATTATTTTTATTTTCTATAAATTTTCTGAATATTTTGTGTATTTGATTGTTTTTGAGTGTTTTGTGATTGATTGTGAGTGATTATGATTGTTTTAATTGATTGATTTTTTGCTAAATTGTCAGACAATTTAAAGCCGTTTACCATTATAATACATCATATAACGTTATATTTTATAGCAACAGACATAATATTTATAATATTTTAAACTATTTTTCATAGTATTAAAAACTACATCCAATGTTATAAAATTATATAAAATAACATTCAATTATTATATCCTTAAAACAAGGGGGTATTTTACAGTTATTTTTCATTTTTTCTTTGCTCAAAACCTAATGTCTGGTCAATCTCTTCCCAACCCAATTTTTACTTTAATTTCCTACATTTTACAAACTACATATTACACTATATTTATCTACATATTACTAAATATCTATCTTTATTCACCAACGGAAGTCCTAACGGTAAGCTAAATTTTATAATTATTATCACCATTCAAAACAACCATAAATTAATACCAAATTCAACAACAAAATTATCTACATGCTATCAACATAAATTTTTAAAAATTTACAAAATCCAATATTATATCAAAATTACACCTTTAAATAACTTTATTTTTATGTTATATATAAAAATTTTATATCCACATTAACCGTTAATTTTTATTCTGATTTATTTTAATGTATTTTATAATCTTTACCGTTCCCTATTTTCTTCTGTATTTTCTTCTGTTTTGATTTCCAAAAATAAAATAAAAAATATATAATACAACACAGGTAAAACAAAACACTCAATACAACTACAAATATATTAAAGCTACCTCCATATTCTTAACTTCCTCATACTAGGCTTAAAAGTAAGTTTATAGCACTAAAAATCGATTTTAATATAAAAGGTATATAATCCTTACCTATTAGGGTTAGAATTGATTTTAGAGTTGATTTAATTAGTTTTTTACTAAGGAATGAGATTTTAATAAACGTACCTCTGAAAAGTATTGTTCTGAAAAGTGTCGTTCTGAAAAGTGTCGTTCTGAAAAGTATTGTTCTGAAAAGTATTGTTCTAATAAATACTATTTTAATGTTTAAAAATATTATATTGAATATTATTAATATTTTTTATTAATGTTTTCCTCATTTTAAATTTTTTGCATATAATAAATTTAAGATGTTAATTAAAAAGAAGAATTATTCTAAAAAAATATTTTAAAATAATAAAATATATTTTAGTAAATATTTTTTGAAAAAACTATTAATATCGTAACATAAAAACACAATCTCTCTCCAGAGAGATAATTCTACTTATTGGTATATTATCTTATTGGTAATAGAGGGTAAAAATTTCCACAATGTTTGTGGAAGATTAAGGGGTATAAATTCATACCATACACAAATCTTGTGGAAATTTGAAAATTACTTGGTGTAGATTGGTGTAGATATAATTTTTATAATAAATCAGACAAAACCCATCACCTAAAAGTCATGGGTAGTTCACACTGGTTATAAAGAATGTTAAAATAAATTTTTATTCTGAAAAGATATATTTATTCTTTTTATTCAAGTAATATCAAGATTATTTTTTACTATAACTATTAAATATATATGCTAATTTGGCAAAATCATTAATTTGGAGGTAATTAATATGTTAAAAGAAAAAGAATTAGGAAAAGAATATGAGTTTAATCCTATCAAACTAACTGGTACAGCAAGTAAATATATTACTATACCATCATCTATTATTCTTGATACAAGTATGGATATTATGCGTGTGGCAATATTTTCTTTTTTTATGTTTCGAAAAGGATTAGATAACAAACTATTTTTTTCTATTAATGCTATTATTTATTGGTTTAATAAAAAACCTGATAGACACAAAGGGCAAATTAACGATAAATTATTACAATTACTTATGTCATTTGAGAACAAGGGGTATTTAATATATCCTGATACCACATTTAATAATATTAAAAATGTTGCTGCTCCTATGTGGGAACAATTTATTGAAGCAGAATTTAATATAAAAAAAGTTATTGAAGAAAAAAATGCAACTCAAAATAGATTTGCAACAATTTATTTAGACGAACTTGAAACCATATTATCCTACCAAAATTATAACTCTAAAAATGCTTATTCAAATAATTTTGTAGTGCTTTTAGTGTTTTCTTACCTTCGGATGATGATATATAAAAGACAAAATACTATTGGTACTGCTTTTAACTCTAATAATAAAAAAGATAGGATGCCTGAAGCATATGATTGTTTTAAATTTGAAATTGCTGAAACTCTTGGTATCTCTACAACAGCAGTAAAAAAAGCAATTAGTGTATTAGTTGAATTAAATTTGATAGTTGAATCTGAAAAATTTAAAAGTCAATATCTTGACCAAGAAGAAAATATTCGTTGGAGAACAGACTGTAGAATATTTTGTAATACTTATAAACGTGAAAAAGAATTTCACTTAGCATCAGGATATTCTTATTATCATCCAGAAATGATTAAAAAAGAAAAGATATTAGAAAATTCTGGAATTATAAAAAAATATATTACTCAGAATAATAATTTAAAAAAGGAGCGAATTATGACATGAATACTTTTGACACTAAAGACAAGCCAATAATTAATCACCCTAACAAATCATTGCTATCTAATTTTTTAGATTATGAATTATCAGAAAAAGACTTCTATCCACCAGAAGATAAACGAGTTTTTTGTTCAAAAGTTGGTAGTATTTTTCATGGTGATAATTTTAATGACTATTTAAAAGATTATTACAATTTGTGTGATATGGAAAATATATTTGAATAATTTTTTTTGCTATAACTATTAAATATATATGCTAATTTGAGAAAGGGTGTACGCAATGTTAGACAAACAAATTAAGATTTTCTCTGTAGATACAGGAAACTTTTATTCTAATAAAGAACTTTATTTACATAAACTTAATCATAAAATACGTATAGAACAAAATGCTTTAAAAGCTACGATTGCTTTTTATGATAAATGTTTACTTGAAATTGGATTTTCAAAAAAAGATATCTCTTATATGCAAAATGGAGTTTTTGAAAAAGTAAATTGTATTGAAGGCTCTATACAAGAATTTCAAGATATGATTAATTATTTTTATTTATATCAAAGATATGTATACAAAAGGGAAAAAGTAAAAAAAATAAAAAATCGTATTTTACTACTGCTTGAAAATAAAATAAATGCAAATATTGAGAGTGATGGAAAACACCATATTAGAAAGTTAAGATTTTTAAACACGCATAATCAATCTGTTGATTATTTAGATAAAAACATTATTTCTGTATTTGATTCTTCTTTTACTCGTGTAATAAATGCAAAACAAGATGAATTATCTACTGACTTTATGGTGGTGCAGGTGTATTATTTCAATATTATAAAAGACTTAATTTACTTTGGATTTATATATAATGGCGAAAAATATAGATATTTTACTTCTTCAGCTGGTCAAATACGAACTAAAAAGTGTGTATTTGTTAAGGAGTCTGTTTGGAAAAAACATGAAAAAACAATTATGTGTGGTCTTACAATAGATGATATTAATATTAAAGGTGGTAATAATCCAAATAAATATTTAGCATATATGGCATTAAATAATTCTGCTACAGATATATGGACTGAATTTGATATTGACAAAACTATTGTTATTGATGATTTTGAAACAAAAGTATTTGGCACATATGATTTAGTAGATGATATAGATTATTCAATTAAACGTATTTCTGATTATGTATCTATTACTCATAGTGACGGTAGTGGAATGATATTACCAACAGCATTTGGTAAAATTCAAAAAAATTCAATGGTTAGAATCCCGTGGGTAAAAGGTTTACTTGCTTTATTTGATTATGTAAAATTTATTAAAGAAAATAACTGCTCTCCTATTATTAAAGATATATATGGTGTTGAACATGATGTAATTGCGGAAGAAATTCAAGTTATATTTACAAAAAGCCAGTTTAAAATGTATAAACATTATAGTTCTTGGGAGCAGTATAAAGAATTTTATAAAAAATATAATTGTAGTGCTGGTCGTACTAATATTGAAGAAGATAGAATTAAGGATGCAAAAATTAATTATCAAATGTTACAAACTTTAACTGATATAACTGATGATGAAATACAAAAAATCGCTCAACCTTCAATTAATAAATTGAAAAATTTATGTTCTTCCGTTGAAAATATAAAAGAAGCTTTTGGAATAACACCTTATAATACTAATAAAAATTCTTTTCAACAAGCTGTAGAACTTTATCCTAATCTTTTAAATGATGAATATGTAAAATCTCAATTGAGAGAAATTAAAGATAGTATGATAAAAAAATATAAATCAGGGAAATTACAAATACATGGGAAATATACTTTTATTGTTCCAGATTTATATGCAGCTTGTGAATATTGGTTTATGAACATCAAAGAACCGAAAGGGTTGTTAAATGACGGTGAGGTTTTTTGTTGGTTATTTAGAAAATCTGATAAACTTGATTGTTTAAGAAGCCCTCATTTATACAAGGAACATGCGATTAGAAAAAATATGGCATATTATAAAAATAAAGAAAAGCAAAAAAAACTTAGAGAATGGTTTGGTACTGATGCTATATACACTAGTTGTCATGATTTAATTAGTAAAATTTTACAATTTGATTGTGATGGGGATATGTCGTTAGTAATATCTGATAAAACACTAATTAAAGTTGCTGAGAGAAATATGTTAGATATAGTACCTTTATATTACAACATGAAAAAAGCATCTCCTACCGTACTAAATAATGAAACTATTTATAATGGATTAATAGCAGCTTTTACTGGTGGAAACATAGGTCTTTATAGTAATGATATTTCTAAAATTTGGAATAGTGAAGTTTTTGTATCTGGAACTGATAATGAAAAACAAGAAGCAATTAATTTAGTGAAATTATTGTGTATGGAGAATAATTATGTTATCGATTACGCTAAAACCTTATATAAACCTCAAAGACCGAAATGTATTCATAAGCAAATAATATCTCATACTAAAGAAAAAGTACCATTCTTTTTTAAATATGCAAAAAATAAAAATATTGAACAGGTGTCACAAGAAAACAATAGTTTAGTAAATAAACTCAATTATATTATACCTAATCCTCGTATTAATTTCAGAAATTTAAAGTTGGATGAAATAGACTATACTGTTTTAATGAAAAATCCAAATATAGAATGTAAAGTTGCGTTTACTAGTAAAGGAAAATTAATAAAAGAAAAGACCGACCCACTTATTATAAAATATTGTGAACTAAATAGTAAACATCATTTTCAAATTGGATTAGATTATATTGATAAATTTACTATGTCAACTTTAAATTCTCAAACAAAACAGGATTTAAAATATAAAAAAATAACTAATGAAATAAAGTTAGAACTTTCACAATTTGGCTACACAGAACAAGAAATAACAGATATACTAGTTAAATTTTTATATAGTATCAAAAAAAGTAAATATAAAGTTGCATTATGGCTGTGTTATGGTGATTATATTTTAAATAATATTAAAAATAATGGTTATAAATCAAAATTAAAAGAAATTCAATGTATTGATTGTGGAGATTGGGTAGAAGTAAACATTACAAATAAACGTGCTTGTAGGTGTTCTAAATGTCAAATTGAAAGAAATAGAGAATATGAAAAGATAAAAAAAAGAAAACAACGACAACAAAAATAGTTTGTCCCTATTTTTTAATTTATTCAAATACAACCTTAAAATAAGGTAATATACAATTTTCCTTAAAATACATATTGCCTTATTTTAAGGTTGTATTTGAATTTTGAAATATCGTTTATATGGAAAATACTAAAGACTAAGTTTTTCAGATAAAATTAATTAATACATATTTACGAATTTGGTGGTGATAAAAATGGCTAAACAAAAATTAACAAAAAATACTATCATTAAAACAATTGCAGATAATGAACATATGAGTGTATCATCTGTCCGTTCAATATACAATAAATTAGAACAAATTGTTGTTAATGCTTTAAAATCTGTTAATGAATCAGATGATTCTATTTCTATTAAATTATTTGAGGGTATCACAGTTGATGCTAATTATATTCCTGAAAAGCAGAAACAAAATAATTTGTCTGGAAAGATGATTACTGTTGCTTCTCATATTAAGCCGAAAGCTAATATTACTCGTAGCTTTTGTGAAAAATTAAATTCTTAGATTTGTTATATAACAGTATTTATACTGTTTATATAAATTGCCTATTTTCTTTGATAATAGGTTAAGTGGTTACTTCTTTACATTCATGTTTTTACACCTTTCTTTATTGTAGAGCTGTTATGTAAATAACAGCTCTTTTGTGCCTTTATAATTCAAGATGATTAGTGTAATGGTGGTATAATAGTTTCTAAAATTATTGATAAAGGTTAAGGTCTTTTATTTTTTTTTTGCATGGGCGAGTATGCAAATGGCTGAAGCAAGCGGTCTGTAAAATCGTGACGTAAGATACATTGTAGGTTCAAATCCTACCTCTCCCATTTAGATAAAGTAATTTAATAAAATATTCAATTATTTTATGAAACAAGTGGACAAACGACAGAAGTATTAATTTTTACTTTCGTCTTTAATAAAGCTGGCGGTATAGGTTGGAATCTTGCTGACCCTCATAAGGTTGGAAAATTGGGTTCGATTCCCAAGCGAAGCAATTTTAATAGCGGTATAATTTTTAGGAATTATAGCAGATGAAAACCTCTGTATAAAGGTAGGAAATGACCTTTGATTAATATGGTGCTATAGTCAAGTGGTCAAG